>Ga0335081_10000471_pt1 | contig 69786 bp, 68 predicted proteins | sample Lox_Sample_35_FD_206713 | JGI IMG/M metagenome (GOLD analysis project Ga0335081, IMG submission 206713) | Soil microbial communities from Loxahatchee National Wildlife Refuge, Florida, United States - Lox_Sample_3.5 | ecosystem: Environmental > Terrestrial > Soil > Wetlands | place: USA...
ATCGCTGCGAATCTGGACCTATTGTCGGCAAACGATGCCTACCGCAAACTTCATGCAACCGGCGATGCCGCCATATCCGGACTGCAGGAGTTGTTCCGGCGTCGTGGAATCAAAGCGATTGTCCAAGGCTTCGGGCCGATGTTTCAGATCTACTTCACCGAGCGAGAAGCGATTCACGACTATCGCGATTACTGCAGCTACGTCGATACGGCTCGCTACTCTCAGTTTGTGCAACACCTGCTCGAACACGGGATTTACATGACGCCTTCGAATGGACTGCATTGGATTATCTCAACTGCACACAGCGAAGCTAATGTCGAAAGCTTGATCGAGGCAGCAGACGAGGCTTGTAAGGAGCTGGCGTGAAGCCGATAGTCTTTCTTGGAGGCGGCAGAATAACTAGCGCCCTGATTGCAGGCTTGCGTGTGGCTAGTTTTCGGGGTACCGTCGTGGTACACGACCGCAACCCTGCCAAGCTGCGTGCGCTCAAGAAGCAATATGGAGTTTCGATTGGGTCCGACCTTCAGCGGGCGGTAGACCTGGCGCATATTTTGATCATCGCGGTGCGCCCGGCATCGATAGGCCAGTTGCTGCGCGATATCGGTACAGTGAGTCGTCCAGTTGTCGCGGTTAGTCTAGCGGCAGGCGTTCCATTATCCAAGTTGCGAAATGGATTAGGACGGCCAGTGCGATGGGCGCGGGCCATGCCCAGCCCGGTGGCGCGGGGTGGTCACGGTCTTAGCGCGCTGACGTTCGAAAGAGGTTTTCCCCCAGCCCGGCGGCGTGAAATCAGACGATTCTTTGGCATGGTGGGAGCAGTGGTCGAAATTCCTGAAAGCCGGTTCGACGCTTTCACCGTGACCTACTCGTCGAGCCATGGCTATCATGCCCTTGCGAATCTCGCAGCGGCGTCCCAGAAATTGGGATTGGACAGAAAGATTGCGCTCACCGCGGCGGCTCACGCTTTGGCCGACGGGATTCTCTCCTGGCGGGAGAACAAGACCTCACTCGATGCGCTCATTCATGAGGCTGCTACTCCCGGCGGGATCGCAGCGGCGGTTATGGGCGCGATGGATCGAGACGGGTACAGAGATGTGATCGAAGCGGGATTGAGAGCTGGCATGAAGCGGGCAAAAGGGAACGCGACGTTGTAAGGCCGAGATGACGGCTCTGTAAAAAGCAGGTTCCTCCACTCGTCAGTTGATCTGCTGCGCAGATCAATGAGTCGGTCGGAATGAAAGGTTGTTACTTTTTCGATCGGGCATCGATCTGGGCGATCATGTCCGTAACGTCCGGTGCCATTTTGCTCTTGGGATCGTGGCTGAGAAACTGCTGGAACGCGCGCCGAGCCGGGGCCGGCTTATCTTGACGAAGCAACGAATACCCCAGAACGATGTAGACGCCGGCATCACGCTCTTTAAGGTCAATCGCCTTACGCGCGTGGGTCTCGGCTTCGGGAAACTTGCTCAGCGCAAAATTTACTTTAGCCAGTTCGAAATAGGCATCGGGGTTTTGCGGGTCGAGTTCGGCAAATCGAGCAAACGGCTTTTCAGCCAGCTGGGCGCGGCCGGTCATCGCGTAGAGTTTCCCTAATAAGTATTGGGCCCGCGGCATCCGTTCTTCGATCTCAATCGCCTTGACCAGAGAAGTCTCCGCTTGCGGAGCCTGTCCAGTCTGCAGTTGCGCGACCGCCAGCAGTTGGTATGCTTCCGCATACCTGGGATAGAACTCAATCGCCTTGCGCAGATGCGGGACGGAACCTGTGAAATCGTTGCCGCTGATAGCTCTCTGACCGTCGTCGAATTCCTTTTTGGCTTCCGCGGGAATGGCCGCGACGCGGGCGTCGATGGTGCCGGCGGCAGGCGGTTCACTGCCAGGGATCGTACCGGGTAGTGCGCGCAGAGTGATACTCTCCAGTGCGCGGCAAGGTTGAGTGCTGATGTCTACCTGTCCCTCGACCGGCCGGTATCCCCGCGCGTTGACCCTGTACTTCACCACCATGCACGGCGGGGACGAATGGAACTTGCCCATGCGGTCGGTCATGACGATGCTTCGCCACGTGGTTTCGCCGTCGGTCCAGAGTTCTACCTGGACGAACGCCGCGGGAGTGTTGTTCTCGTAGCGAACCATCCCCACGAAGTTGACACCAGCTTCAGCACCACTATCACTCTGTGCAGCTGCCAAAATTGATGCCGCAAGCACGATCAACGTGTATCCAACTAGTTTCTTCCTCATAGACGCCTCTCAAACAAGATTCGTCCAGACACGTTTGCCCCAGTGCCAGCTGCTGAGTTTGATGCCTTGCGCCTTCGTGGCGGGGAGATCCGCGTGTTGGGATGTGTTTACCGGGAGATAGCAGGCCCTGCCCCGCGGCTACCCAGCCTGGCCAAATCGCAGGCAGCGAATTGACTCCATCTTACGCCTGTTGGCTCGACCGCTCCACAGGATTTCGCATTACTGGAGTGGGTTGGGGGTTCGGCCGATATCGAAGGGCGTTACTTCCGTTATCTGGCAGGCACTTCCATAGCCTACAAAATGTGGAACAACGACGTAGAATTTTCGGTGGAAGCCCCATGAATTCGCCCTCCGTGTCTCAGGATACGCCCCGACGGAGTACCAGGGTCCGCGCCCAAATCCCGCTGCGCATCAGCAGTTTAGACCCAGCCGTGGAATTGAGCGAGGCTTGTCACACGCTGGTGATCAACACCGAGGGCTGCGGCGTAAGGCTGTCTCGAGCAGTGGAGCCGGGCCTGGCGGTTCTGATCGATGAACTTCCTGGCGGAACAAGTGCTCGCGCCCGCGTCGCGAATTGCGTGCCCCTGGGGTCGGAAGGGAAGTTCTGGTTGGTAGGAATTGCTCTCGAAGAACCCGGCAACGTGTGGTGCATCCACCCCGCCCCGGCTGATTGGGATGTGCCTGTCGAGGTTTATACGGCTGTCCCTCTGCCGAAAAAGAAAGACGAGTGGCCGTACTCACTTTTCTCCACCAAGGGCGAAGCCCACCCCGGGCGCAAGTAGAAGTTTCCCACCGCACCCGCCGTACACTTTTCGATCGCGATTTATTGATTGAGGAACTTCAGGTAACGATTGTCGTAGAGCATGCTGGTGTTCTGGACGAACTCCAGGATGCGTTGCATCTGATCGCGGGCTTCTCGGTTCATCTCCTTGAACTGCACCGCGATGCCGGTACCAGGCTCGATGCGGTGCACCATACCTTCGGCACCGAGTTCCCCATCGTCGATGGAGAAGACTATCTTCAGCGGCGTGCCGGGAGTAAGTATGGCGCTGGTTTCGACGTAGCATCCTCCCATGCTGATATCGATGAGGTTGCCCAAGATTGGTCCCTGGGCTCCGGCGGCATGAAGTTCAATGGTGACTCGGCATGCGAGGCGGGCATGTTGGCGGCGATTCTTGCGGGTGGGTTGTTGCTGCTTCTCCAGGTACATGCGACGGTCGGCTTCTGCCAGCAAGGCCTCGGCGTCGCTACCATCTGTGGGATAAACGGCCTGTCCGACGCTGAGCGAAAGCATGTCTTCGGCGCAGACCTCAATGCCCGCCTGTTTGGCCAAGGCGCGCAACTGGTCCGCTCTTTTTGCGGCCACGTCGGCGGGTAAGCCGGGCGCGACTACAACAAACTCGTCGCCACCCATACGAGCGACGTAGTCGTATTCACGGCAGCTTTCTTTCAGCGCCTGGGCGAAGAGGCGCAGCACGCGGTTACCCTCAAGATGGCCGAAGCGATCGTTGATCTGCTTGAATCCATCCATGTCACCAACCATGACGGTCAACGACGTCGAATCGCGCTTGCAGCGCGCCAGTTCGCGATCAAGCTGCAGGAACAACGAGCGAGCATTGGGCAGGCCAGTGAGATAGTCGGTCGTCGCAGAGTTTTCAGCCTGCTGATATTTCAACGCGTTTTCAATCGCCAGCGCCATCTTGGAACTGATGGCTAAGAGAATACGCAAGTGGTCAGCTGTAAAGGCGTCGCGCTCCGCCCGGTAAAGAGCCAGCACGCCGATGACGCCGGCGACTCCCTCCAGCGGCACGGCCAATGCTGAGCTCAGCGTGCTGAACTTGCTGGGATCATTCAGGTATCCCGGCTCAACCGAGGGGTTTCCGTTTACGATCGGCTTACGGTTCTGTGCGACCCAGCCGGAGAGTCCCTGACCCAGTGGGATCCGCAAAGAGGAGAACAAACGGAAGTTGTCTCCGTTCACATATTCCGGCACCAGCTCGTCGTTGCGACGCAGATAGATAGCAATAGCGTCATAGTGTACGAGGAGTCGCAGCTTAACCGAGAAGACGGAAAGGGTTTCGCCCAAGCTAAGCGAAGCGCCCAGGTCCTGACTGAGTTCGAATAACGTCTGCGCCTCCTGGCGCGCGGCTGCGATGGATGACAGGAATGTAGCTTCGTTGCCGGCCTCTTTGTGGGCCTTCTCAAAACCCGCGGCGGGCGCCAGTCCACGTTCGATCTTCATTCCCGTGGACAGGGGCGAGTCTTCCTTGGCAAACTGTGCGTGGACGCGCTTCTCCAACTGTCGGTAGCGTTTCTTAAGAACATCGACCACCTGCGGGTCGAAGGATTTGCCCGATTCCGCGGAGAGACGCTGCATGGCTTCTTCCAGCGGCAGGGCGCGGCGGTACTGACGATCCGAGGCCAATGCGTCAAGGTAATCGACCGCTGACAGAACGCGCGCGCCAATTGGGATTTCGTTTCCTTTCAGACCGTTTGGATAACCCGAGCCGTCCCACTTTTCGTGGTGTGCCTTTACGATAGGAACTACGGGATATGGGAAACGGACGCGCTCGAGAATCTCGCCACCCACGACCGGATGGATCTTCATCTTCTCGAACTCTTCCGGCGTCAGGCGCCCGGGTTTCGAGATGATGTGCTCGGGAACGGCCAGCTTGCCAATGTCGTGTAAGAGGGCGGCTGCCTGCAGCGCTTCCATGTCTCCGCCGCTAACCCCAAGCTCCTTGGCCACCTCAATTGCGTATACGCGGACGCGCTGTAGATGGTCGTGGGTAGTGTGATCTTTAGCTTCAATCGCCAGCGCCAGCGCCTCAATCGTGCGCAAATGCAGGTTAGCCATCTCTTCGACGTGGCGTTTTTCGTCATCCAGTTTGCCGAGATACAGGCTGTACGAGCGATAGATGACATAGATGACCGGCACGATCAGCAGCGACGTCTCCCAGTTGAAGGCGACATCGAACCAGCCGATCGCACCTGCGATGCCGGCTCCTACCAGGTAATAAGGGAACGACCAGAAATAGCACTCGACGAGGATCTTCCGGAGGGACCGGGCTTCCGTGAAAGAAATCACGGTGGAAATCGACCCAGTATTAGCAATGAAGTAGGTCGAAGCCGCGACTCCCAGGGCGAGGGCCTGGCTGCGTACCAGTCCGTGCGACAAAACGAAGTGGTAGATAAAGTAGGCCAAGGCGGTGGAGACCGCACTCACGCAAATGTTGAAGGTTACCTGGATTGCAGGCGGACGCTCCGGATACAGGCATTGAACCAATATCGAAGCGACGCCCAGAACCAGGGTTTCGGAAAAGCTCAGCTGCAGAATTCCCAGCAGGATGAACAAGAAATTGACGGACATCGTGCCGGCAATGCCCGGCAGATTGACCTTCAGCTTTGAAGCCAGGATGGCAATTCCGAGATAACAGATAAACTCGGCGATATTGCGGCTGGTCTGATGAACGGCCCCGTACAAGAGAATTGCCGTGCCCACGACCACCACGATGCCAACAAAGGCTTTGGCACCGGGGACAAGCTCTTTCCAGGACTGCGATTGATCAGCCAGTTCGCTTCCCATGATTGTCCACACCCGGGTCACACAAGGACAACAAACCGGGGAACTCCTAGAAATAGCATCTAATCCTCGTGGAAACAACGGTTTACGAGAAGTAGGGCAAACTTCAGTAATAGGTCGGATGTTACTCAGCAGGAACTAGTTTTGGCACACAAGGAGTTGGCTTGGTTACCTTGAAGTCTCAGCCTGTTCGTTCTCGGACAGGCCTTCGCTTGAGGCGTCGTAGTCGGCTTGAGGTTTGCTTCCGCGAGAGGTTTCCAGGTACTTCCTTAAGCAGCGCACACAGGGTGAGTAGCCTTCGCGCATGGCCTCCTCGGCGGTCACCGTTCTAACACCGCCCTCCGTGTGGATGAAGGGGCAACCTGCCAAATGGAAGAGCTTGCCGCTATTCTCCACCACCACCTCCAAGGTTGGCGGAATGTGATGTGCAGGCTGAGCATGGATGGAGCGCAAAGTCGGATGGCGAAATGGGGAGGAATTTCCGACCTCGAAACTCACAATAACCAATGCCGCGAAGGCGAACGCAACCGTCCACCCAAGAGCGGTGCCCCGTCGTCGGGGCATGTTTTCTTCAAGCCTCTGGTGCAGTCGCTGGCTGAAACCCAGGGGCACATCGCACATCCGCTCGTCCCCATACAGCGCAATTACGTTCCGGGTTCCGGCAAGCACTGCTGCACAGCGTTTGCACTCTCCAAGATGGGCCTCGACGGCAACACGCCGGTCCGGCTCGAGTTCTCCTTCGAGATAGCTGGAGATTTCACGCCACACATCTTCGCAATGGACTACCATGGCTTCGTCCCCTTCGCAAACGACAGCCTGCTGCTCCAGCTTCCACCCAAGCCCGGAGCCAGTAGGTCGCGTAACATCAGACGCGCCCGGAGCAAGCGGGTTTTGACGGACGCGGTTGAAATTCCAAGAGCTTTGGACGTTTCCTCGATACTGAGGTGCTGCATATCTCGAAGGATGAAAACCTCGCGATACTTTTCCCCGATCGATGCCAGCGCTTCTGCGAGTTTTTCACGGATTTCCTTGCGCTCCAGAGTTTCCAGCGGGATCTCGCGCCAGTCGGTGAAGTCTTGAGGAGTGTAGTTGCCCTCATCGTCCCGGCGATCGTCGATAGGTTCCATCAAACTGTTACGCTCGCGGCGCTTCCGCATGCGGGCTTCGTTCACGGTGATCTGGATCAGCCAGGTACTGAAGCGCGCCTCGGCACGAAATTGCCGGATATTCTTGAACGCCTTCAGAACCGCTTCCTGCGCCGCATCTTCGGCCTCGGCCGGATTTCGCAGGATGGCCAGCGCCGTCGCGTAGAGCCGCCGTTCATACGGGCGGATCAACTCATAGAAAAGCTCGTGCTCACCTTCCCGCACACGACGGATCAGGTTTTCTTCAAGTTTCTCGGCTGGACTGTCCCGTAACGCGGCTTCTTCCGTCATTCATCTCTCACCGCAACTTGGAATTCACTCTTGTCCGGGGGTGCTGGTTTCTTCTGTGTATCCCGGATTTTTCTTCCATCCTGTCAACATGGAGAGGAAGTTGTTCCAGCCGTGGAGTACGACCATGACCAAATGGCCAAAAACAAATGCCAGCATTGCCCACATGACCCCGAAGTGCCAGATGCGGGCGTAGTGAAAGCCTCCCATCAACCAGGCCAGCCACGAAAGCTGTACCGGTTTCCAAACCGCGAAACCAGTGAGAACCGACAATAAGCCGAGCAGAATGGCCGAGGTGTAGGCGTGCTTCTGCAGTGGATTGTAAGGCTCGCTTACGCGAGGCTTAGGTCCGAAAAAGAAGTAATGCCGCACCATCGGCCAGACCCCAGGGATATCGCGGCGCGTGAACAGAATCTGTTTATAGTTGCCGCTAAAGCTTTCGTAGAGGACATAAACCAGGCCAGTCCCGAGGTAGATCCACATGAAGGTGAGGTGCCATTGCAGTCCTCCAGCCAGCCATCCTCCGAGCGCATACGCCTTGGGCCAGTTCAGCAGATTTTTCTGTGGAATTTTCGCGCCGAAGCTGGGGAATGCGCGAAAAATCTGCAGGCCGCTGCCCACCATGACGAACAGGGACACGGCGTTCAGCCAGTGGCAAATTCGCACCAGCAGCGGGTGTTCATAGACGGCCTGCACGCTTTCGCCCGTCTTTGCGTCCTCGATCGTAATTGCGCGCGTGGCCATGCCGTCTACCTACAACCCGTAGAAACTGGAGTAGCCCTGGTCCTCCCAGTAGCCGACTCTTTCGAGAATGTTCGTCACTTTCAGATCGGTGAGATACTTCGCCTGCTTGTAGCCGATCTTGGTTGGAAGCGTTAAGCGCAGCGGTGCGCCGTGCTCGCGGGTGAGAGGCTGATCGTACATCTCATAACAAAGCAAGGATTGGGGGTGCAGGGCCGTGGCCATGTCCAGGGATTCGTAATAATCGTCGGCGCATTCGACGTAGACAAATCTGGCGCTTAGATCCGCGCCGATCATTTTAAGGAAGTCAGAAAGTCGGGCCCCGCCAAAGCGACCGATGACATCCCAGCCCTCTACACACACGTGCCGAGTGTTCTGCCGAACTCTTGGAAGAGTTTGGATTTGCGCCAGGGTGTATTCGCCGGGTTTTTGCACCGCACCCGTCACCGTCAACGTCCAGCGGTCGAAATCGACCTGCGGGTCGTCAACGTCGTAGTCATTGATAGGAAAACGGTTGAACGGGGTAAGTTCGGAGTCCGAAAAAGTGGCCGCGAGGTGTTGCTTGCGAAACAGCACACCCGAGACCCAATCGCTGAATCCAAGTCCGGCCTTCAGCAGCGGTTCCTGCAGTTTTGGGACGGCAAACGCGCCCAGAGCGACCACAGGGGTCAGTTTCAGCAACTCGCGCCGGGTTACGCCCTTAAATTTACGCTTTTCCATCGAAAGTCCAACCTTGCAACTAACTCATTCTGATGCGATTCGCCGGTCCCGACAAAGTTACATAGTGGGCTGAACTTGCCGCAATAGCGAGCACTGGATCGTGGGAATGAGAGCGCAAGAACTGCAGAACCGGAACCCGCCAAATACCACTTTTGTGCCATAGACGGAACTCAGGTAATCGAGCATGATATGACCCTAAGGTTACGAAAGTGTAATCTTTTTGCCGAGATTTTTCCCGGCTTCTCTCTCCCCCCAAAGAACTTCGGCGACTTGTGGCAGCGAACCGTTGGCTGCTGCGATCTTCAATGACCACAAATGACATCGGCTGTAGAGGTACTTCAGTGCCTAGAAGTGAAGAGGGGCAAGCAGTAACGGAGTACGCCTTCTTGTTTGCGGTGCTCCTGGCTTTGCTCGGAATCATGACTGCAGTGGGGGTACACGTGAATTTCGGGCTGGGCTGGATCGCTTCCCAGATTCAATAAGGAGGCGGAAGCCCAAGTTTTCCACCGGCACCGTCGTCGAATGAATCGGCGACGCGCCGGTTCCCTGTCTAAGCAACCGATCGATCTTCTAAGCGGTGACTCTCGCAGGCGCGCGGAATGACCAAGTCATGCCCCACGAATACAGGGCGATGATGATCATGATGTCCAGCGGCATTCCAAACACGATGTACAACAGCGGCATAAAGAGTGTGGTGTTCTGCAGAACCAGAGCCTGCAGCAGAACCTGAAACGGAAGAAACAGCGACAGGTGAATCATGGTGAGCGCGGTAAGACCCGCCTTGCGCCACAAGCCGAAGTCAAAGATGTAGTAGGTGAATCCGAATAAGAGCGGCACTACCGAAATCAGTCCGATGCCCGAAGAAACCAGTGCGTCCATGTAGCTGTCGGGGGTATGGGGAAAACGGGCAGGGAACAAAGCGAAGTAAACCAATGCCGAAGCCTGGATCAAGAGCACGGCTCGCAGCAGATAGACGAGCGGAATCCATTGCCGGGAGAAAAAAAAGCTGACGGCGAATAGCAGCAGGACGATACCGCAGGTCAGCGACCAAACCGCGAGCGTCGGCAACACGGGCTCGATTCTCAAATAGGGAACATGCAAAAGCAACCGTCCCACTTGGTGTTCAGCCGTGTCGAGGCGGGCATACAAGGGCAGGTATCGTAATCCGATCGAGAGCACGCTTGCCCAGAACCGGCAAAGCCGGGGCAAGAGAATTACCCAGATCCAGGAGAACAAGATAAAGAGCGACACTGAAGCCAGCAGGTTCATCGGTCCCAGACGGAAGTGTGCGAGAGCCCGGTGCATAGGGATGACACCGCCGCGATGTCCGCGAAAGCGGACGGGGTCGACCGCTGGCCCCTTCTCTGCATTGTGGCTGGTCAGATTGCGCAATCAAAAGTCCTTAAATAATCCGAAGCTGCTTCCCCCACGATCGTAGAACGGGTTGTGATAGTAATCGGCGACCGCGTTAAAGCCCCACGCTGTTCCCATCCATTTTCGCCAGGTAATGGTTAGCGTTCCGCTATTAAATTGGCTGATCGTGGCGGCGGGCCCGATCAGTTGGTAGGCTTCTTCTCCATAGCCCGCCCGCACAGTAATGTATTGCCGCTTGTCATGACCCTGCGTGACCGCCACGAAGCCGCTGGGAGCGAAAACTGCTCCAGGGTGACTGAGGTTGAAGTAGATGCCTTCCTCGACAATCCAGGGCTTTTCGAAGTAGTAGGTTGTGCCCAGAAAGAAGTTGTGGTCGCGATGGGGATCTTTCGAGTCCACGTAGGTGAAGCCCGCGGTCGTGATCCATTGCTTGCGCAGGAGCCATTTCTTGTTAATAAAGGCATCGCTGCGGAACCGCGGCCAAAAGAAGCCGCCGGCGCTCGACGCCAGGGTTAGAGAACCGTACCAATCGGCGTTGAAAGTATGCGTGTCTCCGGCTGCGAAATAGACGCCGGCATCTCCGAACTCGCGTTGACCGCTAATCTCGCCGTTCCAGACGTTCTTCCCGGATTGATAGACGCCTTTGGTGTAACCGCCGGCCCAGGAACCGAAACCGTTACTGAGCGCGAGGTAGTTGCCGCCGGTCTCGACATAGTTGGTGAGAAGCTTGGTTTCGGCCTGAGGCGGGGTGCTGGCTACGAGTTGCTGACCTGCAGGAGCAGGGCCGTCAGACTGCGTGAAGCCGGGCGGAACGGCTACGCAAAGGAAAACAAGCGCGAAATAACAGCTGAATTGAGAAGTGGACTTCATGGATTCACCATCTGAGTTTCGATTTGCAATTCCTTTCCCGGCCCCGCGACCACGATCCAACTATCGTTCGCACGCACGACCTGAGCCGTCCCACGAATGACCACGGGCTGCGTAAACCTCGATGCTGGGAGCTGCCAGGCTGCGTGCTCCAGGGTTTGCGGGTGAGTCGCCTCAATCTCGATCTTTCCGTTTTGCTCCTGCAGTTCCCAGCTCACCTGCTTGCGTGTGTTCAAGAACTTGGCAAGTTCGGTCATGGTGTACCAGCGGAATTGGTTGGCGCTTTCGAGATGAGACGTTTGCCGCATCCAGTTATCGATTGCGGCGCGGTAGCCGAGAATTCCAGGAGGATGAAAATAGACCAGCCGCGAGGTACGGAAGGTTGCAACAAAAGCGGTCATCGCTTCCAGCCACTGCTGGATCTGGTCTGCGGAATAGTGGTCTTTCACCATTTCCTCGAACGCCGCGTCCTGATTCATGTGCGCTACAGGGAATGCCCAGACGTTTTGTCCTTCGCGAACTCCGTCGCGGTATCCCTGAGTGGGCGCCATTCCAGAATCACCCGTGTAGTAATAGGCGATGAATCCATGTTGATCGAGCCACTGCGTGACCCATGGCGGCTGGTTCCCATTGGGCGCCGAATATTCGACTACCGGCTTGCCGGTCACAGCCTCCAGTGCGCTTTTGTTCCACGCCAGGTATTTCTCCATTGCCTGGGGAGGATCTTTATCGACGTGCTCGGAAAAAAAGTCGTGCATCCAACCGCCATGGCTGCCGACCTCATCGCCTCGCGCCACATGTTCACGAATGAGTTCCTGACTTAGCGGATTGTGGGGAACGTCAAAACCATCGTGATCCCCGACACGGGTTGAATCCGGGCCGGCGGTGATGTGAATGGAAAACTTGCCCTGGCGCAATAGGGCCCAGGTTTTAAGCTCTTGCAGGGGCTTGATCGCGGCATTGGAATCGACGTGCCAGTTCAAGACAAGCCCGCCCACACCGTCGGGTACGGAAAGCAGGGAAGGCAGACCGAGCGAATGTACCGCGAAATATTTGATAAACGCATGTAGTAGCAGCCCGTCAGTATTGGCTTTTAAGTATCCCAACGGAATGTTTACGAAAAGAACTGAACCCTTGCCGAAGTCGTGCTGGCTGGCGACTACTCCGGCGGCGGAATGAAGGAGCACGTGGCCGGTCGAATTTCCTGAAGTCACGAAGCTGGGGTAATCGAGCTCGCCGAAGCGATAGCGCCGCAGCTGGACATCGAAATTGGAGCTATTGGGTTCCGGGGGGAGAAACGGAAAGTATTTACCGGGCGGAATGTCCAGCTCTCGGACGAGTTCGCTGCTTCCTCCAACGCTCCCCCAGCGGATGGTGTTGTCGTGCAGTTGATCGTAAAGTGCATAGTCGATTCCCGCCAGATCGGAGAGGCGCGACCAGCCGTGAGGATATTTGCCGTCAGGATTCAGCGTGCCGGCGTCGTAAACCAGCATGAGCCTGCCGCCGCTAAGAACAAAGCGGCGAATGCCCGCGATGAAAGAATCCGCGGCTCTCGCATGGATGGAGTCGGGCAGAATCAAGCCCGCGCAGTCTGGCTGCCCAAGAAATGGTCGAACGAATTCCGAGTCGTGCACGGGAACCAGGTGCAGACCTTCTTCGCTGCCGGCATCCTGCCACAGTTGGACTCTTGGATCTGAGAATTTGAGGTCGTCGGGCACGAGCACAAGAAGCCGATCAACGCTGGCGCTTGCGGCGTGGTGAGGCCAGAACCACGAAATCAGGGCGAGAGACAACACCGAGGCACCGAGCAAAATCCACCGAAGTTTCATAGTGCCCTCACCACCTGGCCCCGCTCACGGGCCCAAAGGGTACCGGAGACGAGAACGCCGGTCTCCAGTTCGATCTCGGGGGCGCTCAAGGTTGTGGGCTTCGCCTGGCTCCCGCATCGCGTGCCGCTGGCAATCCGCATAGCGCGCTCGGCAATGATGGGGCCGTGGATACGGCAGTCGGCGCCGATCACGATTTTGCTGGTGCTGATCAGGCTGCCTTCGACGCGAACGTTTGATTCGAGCACCAGTTCCTTTTCGCTTTTTACGCTGCCCTCGATCCGTGCTCCCGTACCTACGCGCAATTTCCCGCGCACCACGAGATTCCCGCGCAAGACCTGTCCTGGAGGAATCTCCAGGTCGCCATCGTGCAGCGTGCGCGGCAGGACTGCGCTGCTTTCATCGGCGTAAGTTGTATCCTCTGTTGCCGGTGCGGTGGCGCTGTCGGAGTCAAACGTCGCGATCCGCGGGGCGTTCAAACGCGAGAAGGTGCAATCCGTGGTCAGGCGGATACTGCGATCGGATGAGGCGCGGCCAAACAGTTTGCAGCCGGCATCGGCACTGAACTCCCCAACCGCATGGACCCACCGGTTGACACTGCTGTGTTCGCCCAAACGGACGTCCTTTTCAGCGAGCACCGCCCGATAATTGTTCTTTTCGCCGCCAAAAAAGTCGCCGGCCGAGTAAATGTCCCGCGAGAAGGTTGTCTGCCAGGGCAGCGCGAGATCCGTGGCTGAGGCGATTATGGCTGCAACAGCCTGATCTTCCTTGCTGGGCGGCAGCAGCAGGCCCTGGTCTCCTTGACCGTACACGATGTATTCAGTGCCGTCCGGCATCGTTCCGGAAGCCGTTGCCCCAGTGCGAGAACATTGCTCGAGGGTGGGGCCGAGAGATTTGAGATAGGAACGGAAGCTATCCGCAAAAAAGCGGATTTCGCCCGCATGCTGCTGGACCACCACCAAAGGCTCGGCATCCGATTTGCGCCGAAGTTCGCGGAAGGCCGGAATCAATGGCAGGAAAAAGAGAATGCACCCCATCACGCAAAGCAATCCGACGCTGGCGTAAGAACTCACGAGGCCACCTTCCGAAAGCGCTCGGTTTTGTCCCAATGAAACTCCGCGCCGGTGAGGGCGTCCTTTACCTGGGTGACAGCGGCCCAGGTGACGGAAACGATGCTGACGGTGAATCCGAGCAGAAGAAACGGCAGCAGAGAGACCCGGCTGCGCGAACCGTCCAGGCGGACTGCAGCCGCAATCTCAAAAAATGCTGCCAGATTGCCGATCGCAGCGTAGGCAGTGACCGCCAGGACCGCGATGATCCCGTGCAGGGGAGCGATGCCCTGATAAAAGACGGTCAGGGCCAGAATCCAACCGACGACCGTCACTGGCGCCATAATGTAAACGCCCAGGAGCAGCGTGCCGTCAATTCGCTCGCGCAAGGTGGCGCGGTGTTTTCCGAACAGTAAGTGGATAGCGTAGGACACCATGGCCTGGTTATGTCCTTTGGCCCAACGCTTGATCTGCTTGATTCGCACCGGCCAGGTTTCCGGTACCTCTTCGTAGCATTCGGACCGGTTCTGATATACGGTCTTCCAGCCGTTTAGCAGCAGCCGATAAGTGAGATCAGTATCTTCGGTGAGGGTGCTGTCGTCCCATCCGCCGATCTCGTGCAGCGCGCTCAGCCGCACTCCGGCAACCGTGCCGCCGTGCTGCGGAACGAGGCGAAGATTCATGCGCGCCTGCTGATCGACCTGATAGCCACCGGAACGCTCGAGATCGAGCAAACGAGTAAGCAAGTTCGTGCCGCAGTTCATGGGAACCACACGGCCCATCACCCCGCCGACCTCGGGATCGAAGAAGGGCGCGACCAGTTGCTTAATCAGGCCGGCGCCGGGAATGTAGTCAGCATCGAAAATCAGAATGACTTCGGTCTGCACCAGCTCCATGGCATCTTTCAAGGCCGCGGCCTTGCCACCTTTTCCGCCGGTGCGGTGAAATGGCCGGATACGGCCGGGAAAGCGTTCCACAAACTCGTCGATGATTTCTCGGGTGCGGTCGGTTGAGCGGTCGTTGACCGGGATGACCAGCATCTTTTCCTGGGGATATTTCACGGTCATCAGCGCACTGAGAATGTTGGCAACGACCTTTTCCTCGTTGTGCGCGGCGACGAGGATGGTCACGTACGGCCAGTCCGCCGTGTCAATATCGATGTAAGGATGCCGTTGGAACCCGAAGAGACGATTCAGGGTGAACCAATAGTGACGGATGGTGTAGATGCAGATGAGTGAGACGATAAAGTAGAGAACATAAATCATGTCGCGCCATCACCGTCTGCCACTCATGATTTGCCCGCGGCTGCTGACGAGGCAGCTTCCGCAACGTCTGCCTTTCGCCGGCGCGGTTGCGGCCGCGGCGGTAACTTGAACTGCTTGTCGGCCTCCAGCAGCGGCGTCTTCTTCTGGAACCATCGCGCCACGGCTTCGACAATCCGCTCCGAACTGTGGCCGTCGCCATAGGGATTGCCGCCTTCCGACATATCCAGGTACGCCTCGGGATCTTCCAGAAGCCGGTCGGCTTCGTTCACGATTCCTTCCCGCGACATTCCGATGATCCTCGCCAAACCGAATTGCGAAGCTTCCGGCCGCTCGGTGACTTTGCGAAGGACTAAAACCGGTTTGTGGAATGTGGGCGCCTCTTCCTGAATTCCACCGGAATCGGTCAAGACCAGGAAACAACGTTGCAGCAGGCTGACGAAATCGAGGTAACCGAGAGGCTCGACCAAGTGGATTCGTTCTGTGTCCTGCAGGAGTGCGTTCACCGTGCTGCGCACATTGGGGTTCATGTGCACGGGGTAAATCACGCGAATGTCTTTATGCTTCTTGACCAGATCTTTCAGGGCCAGGCACATATTTTCCTGATCGGTGCCCCAGGACTCGCGGCGGTGTGAGGTCACCAGCACCAGGCGAGAGTCGTCCTGCGGGATGTCCGCTAACGGTGTGCCTTCCCAGGAATGCGGCAGATTGCTGAGCGCGCGCAGCGTGTCCACCACGGTATTTCCAGTAACGACGATCTTTGCGTCGGGAACGCCTTCTGCGAGCAGGTTGTCTCGAGATAGAGCGGTCGGCGCGAAGTGAATCTCCGTCATTTCTGAAACCAGCCGCCGGTTCACTTCTTCGGGAAATGGGTTGTAAATATCGCCACTGCGAAGGCCCGCTTCAATGTGGCCGACGGCGATCTTCGAGTAGTACGCTGCAAGCGCCGAGGCGAAAGCTGTCGTCGTGTCTCCCTGCACGAGCACGATATTCGGTTGAAAGCGGCTGCAGGCGTTTTCGACCGTATCCAGGACCCGCGCGGTGAGCGAGCTAAGCGTTTGATTGGGACGCATCACATCCAGATCGAAGTCCGGCTTGATCTTGAAAAGCTTGAGGGCGCTATCGAGCATGGTGCGGTGCTGCCCGGTGTGCACAACGGCGGTTTCAAATTCATCGCTGCGGCGGCGCAGCTGGTCAATGACCAGGGCCAGTTTGATGGCTTCTGGCCGGGTTCCGAGGACCGCTATGACGCGACACTTCATTGAATGTGGACCTGCCTAGCGGAGTATGCGAGTCCAGCTTACCCCTTGAGCTGCAAATAGTTAGCTACTTCTCGGCAGAGTCGGAATGTGCGAGCAGAAACCCCTCTGCGGCTGACAACACGTCAACCGTCGATTTTCACTGACTATGGTGTAGGGGTAAAGATTACGAACGTTACGCCGGGAGAAGGTCCGCAGCCAATACGCCAGATAGCGTTACGCTATTTGGCGCAACCACTTTGGCTCCCCTTTCATCCGGCACGTCATATTTCATGACGCGGCACCAGACAAGGCATAGGGCGCGGATTTCCACAGTTGACTTTCTTTTCACAGCGGCGCTAAATAACACCGCCGGGTTTCCAAAACTCAGGGAGTGCTCCCAATTCCCTGCGCTTTTTGAGAACAACGAGACCCGCATGGAGAGACAATGAACAAGGCCGATCTCATTGACCGCATTGCAGCCGGAAGTGGCATTAGTAAAGCACAAGCCGCAACTGCCATCGACACGGCAGTAGAAAGCGTCACCTCTGCTTTGAAGAAAGGAGATCGGGTAGCGTTGATTGGCTTTGGCACCTTCTCTGTGTCCCAGAGAAAGGCCCGCAATGGACGGAACCCGCAGACGGGAGCCACCATCAAGATCGCTGCTCGGAAGGTAGCGAAGTTTACTCCTGGGGCTGAACTGAGGAAAGCAGTCAACCGGACGAAATAACTGGTCAAATTTCACGTCGAATGCGGCAGGGCGCCGGCCCTGCCGTTTTTCATTGGCCATTGGATAGGAACGTGTGGGGACGGCCGCCCTCGGCCGTCCGGGCGGTGCGGAGGCTTCGGCGCCAGTCAGCGTAGTCCCGGCAGCAGAAATCCGGAACGCCGGCGGTACTCCTCATATTTCTCGCCGAACTCCGCCAGCATGAGAGTCTCCTCCTTTGCTGCTTTGCGCGAGATTTCCGCCAGAAAAATAAGCAGCGCGAGCAAGCAACGCCATCGTCCGATGAACAGGGCGGCGCCTACATTGGCCAGCAGCAGGCCGCTGTAGATTGGGTGCCGTACCAGGGAGTAGGGTCCGGACTGAATGAGTTGGTGATCGATCTTTACCGTAACCCGGCCACTCCAGTTCTCTCCGATGCTGTAGCGGGCCCAGATTGCGAATGCCACGCCGGTCCAAGTGAGCGCGATTCCGGTGTATAGGATCGGCAGTGCCGGTGGGATCACGCGCTCATTGAGAATGCCGAAAACGAAAGCCCCTCCGAACATGAGTTCGACGGCGACGACCATAATCACAATGTGGAGCACGCGCCCGCCCGGGTCTTCCTCAACCTTGGTTCGCTTGAGGCGCGCCGCGCTGACCAACCAGTAAATGATGAATGCATACCAGGGAATTGCTTCCAACTGTCGTAAGGGCATTACCAACTCCTCAGTTAAGGCTTTTTGTCATCCACCCTGGTATCCAGGCGTCGAAGCCGGCGAATCCAGGCGAGATCGAAGCGGGTCTGTTTCACAAGGTGCCTAACTACCTCCGAGCCGAAAACTCCCAGCTCGAGGTTGTTCGTAAGTCCATCGAGACGCTCGGTGCGTCGTCGAAGATAACTTTCGCGGAGATCCAGTATCGAGGCGCGGGTTTCCGCGGGCAGCAATTCGAACATGCCGACACGGGCCAGAAAAGCGCGAGCATTGGAAGCGTCGGCTGGGCTGAAATCACTGAGACGCTGAATGAGTTCTTTTCTGCCAAGTGCCGTTAACGTGTAGCTTTGCCGCGTCTGGCCGCGATCGCCCGGGACGGTCTTCTTCGTGACCCAGCCGTCGGCAGCGAAACGGCGCAGCAAGGGATAAATCAGGTTGTTGTGCATGTTGCCGCGGTCAAGAATGAAGCCGGCCTCCCGCTTGAGCTGGTACCCATATTTGGGAGCATCCGCGAGCATGGCCAAGACCACTAGGTCAGTCATGACAGTGTCAATAGTGATCTAATCACCCGGCTGTGTCAAGCACGTGATACGCGCGTCTTACAAGCGGCCTTCGGAGGGTTTGCTGAATCCTTCCCCCATCCTTTAGAATCAAATCTTCGCGAATTGAGGTTCAGGAGATCATGAAGGCAGCTATCCATCCCGCATACAACGAAGTGCGCGTCATGTGCGCGTGCGGCAACAGCTTTACCACCCGCTCGACCCATAAGGGCGACATCCACGTAGAAATCTGCTCGAGTTGCCACCCGTTCTTTACCGGCAAGCAGAAACTGCTGGACACCGCCGGCCGCGTGGAGCGCTTCCGCCGCAAGTACGCCAAAGTCGAGACGGCCAAGAAGTAAAGCGTCGACACGGATTCTCACGGATTTAAGAGGGCCTCCTTACCGGAGGCTCTTTATTTTGCACCTTCGGTAAAATTGAGACGTGCGCAAGTTCTGGGACAATTCGGCGGTCACCGTCGGGGACACCCGGGTCACGCGCGAAGTCCCGGTTCCCGCTAGCCTGCGCATTGGGTCGGTCGAAATTCGTCCCGCCACGGTGCTGGCTCCAATGGCCGGAGTCACCGACACAGTGTTTCGCCGCTTCATTCGTAACCTCGGGGGCTGCGGCCTGCTCATGACTGAGTTCACCTCGGCCGACGGAGTGCTACGCGCCAAGGACCAGAAGGCCAAACGGTTCCTGCATTTCTACGACGACGAGCATCCGATCTCGGCGCAGCTCTTCGGCAGCAATCCTCAGGTGATGGCCGATGCCGCCCGCATGGTGGAAGACAAGGGGTTCGATATCGTCGATCTCAACCTTGGCTGTCCCGCAAAGAAAGTGGTGAAATGCAACGGCGGTTCGGGGCTACTGCGCGATCTGCCGGCAATTCGACGAATCTTTGAAGCCATCCGCTCGGCGGTCAAGATACCGTTCACCGTGAAGTTTCGCGCCGGGTGGAGTGACGAAGAGATCATATGTGTCGAACTGGCCAAGATGGCTGAAGATTGCGGGCTGTGCGCAGTTGCGCTGCATGCGCGGACACGCGAGCAAGGCTATAGCGGGAATGCGCGTTGGGACTGGATCGGCGCCATTAAAGATTCTGTGAAGATTCCCGTGATTGGCAATGGCGACATTCGCTCGCCCGAAGATGCCTGCCGGATGGTGGCTGAGACGGGATGCGATGCGGTGATGATCGGGCGGACTGCGCCGTCGAATCCGTGGATTTTCCGGCAGATTGAACAGTATTCTGCCTATGTGGGGACAGCCGCCCTCGGCTGCCCAGTCGAGCGAAGCTCGACAGATTTTGATTCGAATGAAGATTTATCGGGCCTGCGGCCCGACGGACAGCCGAGGGCGGCTGTCCCCACGCAGCTCTACGACGAGCCTACCGAATTCGATCGCTACCAGATGATCCGCACTTACTTCCGGATGCTGATCGAGGAAGAACTACCCGACGCGGTTGGCAAGATGAAACAGTTTGCGTCGTGGTTTACGCACGGGGTTCCTGGAGGAGCGGCGCTGCGCAAGGCGATTTATGAATCGAAAAGCGCGCCGGAGATTCTCGGTAAAGTGGAACAATTCTTCGAGGCCCGCTTGCAACCGTGTGGCGCGGGCGCCCTCGCCCGCGAGAACTGACTGCCGTCCCTACACAGGCTTTGGAATCATCTTTCCGTTTTCATCTTTCTCCACATAGGCCCAGGGCACGTTCGGATCATGCGTGAACATTGTGATCCACTTCTCCGAAATTGCCCGCGCATAGTAGCGCTTCTTGTTGGCAATCGTTTCGAGTGGGAAAAGGTCAAAGGCCATGCCCCAGACCAGATCAAGATGTGCGGTCGTGGGAATCAGGTCGGAGATGTAGCAGGCCGTCTTGCCGCCGCTGCGAACCATTACGGCTTGCATGTGCCGCGTGTGACCGGGAAAAACCTCGACCGATATTCCGGGAAGAATATCCTGGTCTCCCTTTAGAAGTACCATCTGGCCGCTGCTAACCAGCGGATCATAGTTCGCGCTGATGTAGCTGATGGCATCGCGATCGAGCGTGCCACGCGTGTACTGCCATTCACCTTCTTGTACGTAATACTTCGCTTTGGGAAATGTCGGAACGAGAGTGCTCCCTTTCAAAATTGTGTTCCAGCCGCAGTGATCGAAATGGAGGTGGGTGTTGATGACGATGTCGATGTCCTCGGGCGCGAGGCCGGCGGCGGAAAGATTGTCGAGCAGTTTCGCAGGCTGGCCGTAGATTTTGATCATCTTTTCCGTTAGTTTGTTGCCGATGCCGGTCTCGATCAAGACCGTGTGTTTCCCTGTGCGCACCACGACCGAGTTGAGGCCAGAAGAGATCAGGTTGTGCTCGTTCGGCGTGATCTTCTTTGACCACATACTCTTCGGGATGACCCCGAAGAAGGTTCCGCCGTCAAGGTGGTAGGTGCCGTCGGAGACGGATATGAGCTCAAAATCGCCGAGAGACAAACGATGCATGGAATTCAAATTTGAGTGTACCGGAAGCTGCCGGGCTGCGCCCGGCCTGGACGGCCGAGGGCGGCCGTCCCCACACGAGCTTATTTCAGTTCGCGCTCGAAATGGTCGTCAATCATGTGGAAGAGATGCGTCAGGTCGGCTGTGCCGGTCACCCCATGCACCTTTCCCGGATACACCATGAAGCGGAACTGCTTGCCCGCCTGGATGAGCGCGTCGACCATTTGCACGCTGTTCTGAAAATGCACGTTGTCGTCGCTTGTCCCATGGATCAGCAACAGAGAGCCATGCAATTTGTCCGCGGCCTTCGGCAGATCCATGTCCGAATAGCTCGTCGTGGTTTTGTCGTCGGGTAGGCCGTTGTTACGCTCCGTGTAAATCGAATCGTAATAGTGCCAATCGGTCACCGGTGCGCCCGCCACCCCCGCTTTGAACCGGTCTGAATGGGTCATTGCGTAGAGCGTCATTGAGCCGCCGTTGCTCCATCCCCAGATGGCGACGCGGTTGGAATCCAGCTGCGGATATTGCGCTAAAAGCTGATCAAGCGCGGCAAGCTGATCTTTCAGTTCGATGGCGCCATATTGATGACGAACCGCGGTTTGAAATTTTCGACCGCGCGCCGGGGTACCGCGATTGTCGACAGTGAAAACAGCAAACCCTTGATGAACCAGAATCTCGATAAAGAGATCGCCGCCTATCCATTCATTGCGGACTGTCTGGGCGGCGGGCCCGCCATACACATAGACAACCAGGGGAATTTTGCCGCTGCTGGAACCAGCCGGTGGCAACAGCAATTGGCCGTAGAGTTCAGTTCCGTCTTCGGCTTTGAAATTGGCGAACTGCGGCGCGATCAAATCGTATTCATCGACGCTGCGCGCCTTCCATACCTCCCGGCAACCGCCACCAACAGTGCACATCGACATGCGCGGCGGAGCCATCAGTGAGGAAAATACGTCTACATAGTGCTTGTTGTCGGGCGCGAAATGAGATTCATGATTACCGTCTTCCTGGGACAGTCGCTGCAAGCCGGATCCGTCCAGCTTGACGGAATACAGTTGCCGTTGCCTGGGGTCATCTTTGTCGGAGGTAAAGTAAACCAGGACGGACTCGTCGTTGATGCCATTGATTCCGGAATGTTCAGCACCGGGCGCGCCGACAACCTCGAAATCCCCTTTCGTGATCTGGCCTTCGAGCTTGGCGTCGGAAGCCAGCGGATTATTCTTGTCGAAGCTGTACAAGTAAAGGTGAGTGTTGCCGTCTCTCCAGCTTTGCCATGTGAAGCGGTCGGCTGACTTCAGCACTTGGAAGTCGTCATTCACGTAAACCCAACCATTTGGAGAAGCTTCCGTCAGCACTTTGCGCGATTTTCCGCTGTGGGCATCCACGAAGTACAAGTCCAGCTCGTCCTGGGTACGATTGAGAACTTCGGCCCAGATCAGGCCATTGCGCACCCAACCAAAACGCGGGATGTATTCGGCGGGTCCGTCGAAAGAAATCCAGCTGGTTTTGCCGCCCGAGGCAGAGACAATTCCAAGGTGCACGGCAGGATTGGGATTGCCCGGCTGGGGGTACTTTTCCATGTCGACGGTGGCGTGAACGGACGCGAAGTTGGTGATTGGATAGGACGGGACCTTGGTTTCATCCATCTGCAGATAGACGATCTCTTTGCCGTCGGGCGACCAGAAGTAGTCGCTGCGTACCTCCAACTCTTCGGCGTAAACCCAATCCAGCTCGCCGTTCAGAGTGTTGTCATCTTTGCTGCGGGTGAGCTGTCTTTCGTCATCACGATCCAATGTGCGGATGTAAAGATCGTGCTTGCGGAGATATGCCAAGCGCGCGCCATCGGGCGAGAACTTGGGATCGCTGCTCGGCTCCGGCGCCGACGTCACCTGCACCGCCGTCCCAGTCGCCAGCGAGTAGAGCCACAGCTGACCGAGGGAATCGAAAAGCAGATGTTTGGAGTCCGGGGCCCAATCGTAGGAGGCCACGTGGTAACGGGTGAGGCGCTCTTTCTCACGTTCGTTTTTGATTTTTTCCACGGAGGGCGAAAGGGAGGATAGCTTGGCTTCGCTGACCAGCACTTTTTTCTCTCCGGTGGCAGCATCGACGGCCCACAGCTCACCGTGTTCGCCGGAATCGTCGCGCTGAATGAAGGTAAAGCGTGTGCCATCCGGACTCCACTGGAGCGTCTCGGGGCCACGTCCAGTGATTCCGCCCGGGGCGAATATGTCTTCAATGGTGAGAGTCTTCTTGGCTGCGGTCTGACCGGAAACGGCAGCGGTCAACAGCCAGGCAGTCAACATCCAATCGACGAAACGAATCATTACGGGCTCCAAGGATGCCGAGGAATGCAGGGCTGAAAAGTGTACACCGCCAGGCCGGGTCCGTGCACGTGCGCTGGAGTAGGGTGGTGTATCCGGTTGAATTTTCATCCCCAGAGGACTTCTTTGATTGGCGCGAAGAGCAAAAAGGCAAGCGATACCCAAAGCCATGCTAACCAGAGCCACCAAGGAACTCCAAACGCCTTTCTCATTGGTCCCCACAAACTGATACACGACCGATTTACGGGAATGCCGGCGTGGGCAATTCGATCCCGGGCAGGTGATTAAGTCCTGCCGCATGGGCATGATGTAAAGCGACCTTTTGAAGCGCATCCTCAATCGCGGGCGAAATAGTGGGCCGATGATAGGCGGACACCAATTCGTCCGCTCGTTGTTTAGCGCGAGAGAGGATTCCTGCAGTGTCGCCATCGCCGCGATCAATGACGTTCGAGGGGAAGTGCTGCTCCTCGCGGAACAGGGCGCGAGTTTCTTTGAGTTTCAGGAAGTCACCGTGGCTGCCTGCCTGCGCAAACATCTCAAGCGCCAGTTTTTCGGTACGTGCTTTCACGCCGGCGAGCAGCCGTTGCACGTTGGCAATGTTCTCCGCATCAATGATCAGCTTTTCAATACTGTGGCAGGCGAGAAAATCAATCATGCCTGCTCCAGAAATCATGTTGATTCCGGCCAGGGCGCCGAGAACTGCTGAACCGGCGCTTTCCAGCCCTGCTTGCGCATCAACCTGGCGTGAGTCGCTGGCGACCAGGTAACCATGAGTCGGCAGGCCCAACGACTTTCCCACTTGCGCGCAGCCCACATTGAGCATGGCAGTTTCGATCGCTCCCATGGGGGCATTGCCCGTGCGCATATCGAAAATGGCGGGAGCCCCGCCCCAAACCACAGGCGATCCGGGATTTGCCAATTGATGAATGCAGATTCCCGCGAGACATTCGGCAGCGTGTTGAACGATGGCGCCAGCCAAAGTCACAGGAGCGGTCGCCCCAGCCAGCGGCATGGAGACGATTTCCGCCGGCACTCCCGCTCGAGCCAGCTCGATCATGTTTTGCGACGCGAACTCCGACCAGTTCAGCGGCGGGGAAGGGCAGACATCGAAAATCGCGCGCGGTTTCTCTCGTAGAGCCGAGCGGCTACCGGCATCGGCCGCCAGCAGTTCGAGCATGATCCGGAGGGTAGGAACGCTGAAGGCGCCTGTGACAATCGGCTTGTCCGAGTACCACAGCACCAACAGCAGACGATACCAATCGCCGATCTCGCTGGGAACGTCGTTGCAGACCATCGCCGTAGATTGAGCCGCGTATTGTGGCAGCATCTCGGTAACCTGAACCATGCGAACCAGGTCGGCAGAGAGCGCAGGGCGAGGCTGGCGGGTTTCTGAATCGAGAATGTTCAGGCAGGAAGAGCCGGGATCGAAGTGGACGTCATCCTCTGCGTAATGGACGCTGCATTGTCCCACGCGGTCGTAGAGAGAGAACTCCCGAGGGACCGATTCCAGCGTTCGGCGGACTAGAGCACTCGGAAGGAAGGCTGTTCCGTTGTCGATTCGCGCCCCGGCTGAAGCGAGAAGGTCTGCCGCCTCAGGAGCGCCAACCCTTGCGCCGACGGCCTCGAGGACTTGTAACGCCTCTTCGAGGATGCGTTTCTGCAGATTCCGATCGAGAAGTTCAAGTTTGGGTCTCATTTGCTACTCGTGATCCAGCGCATATTGATGGTCGATCAGACTGCGCACGAGAGCTACCGCGCTCACCGCGTCTTTGGCATAGCCATCAGCGCCAATTTCCTCTGCCCATTGGCGGGTGACGGGCGCGCCACCGACGATCATCTTCACCGACGAGCGCAAGCCTGCCTTATCAAGGGCCTCGATCACTGTTCGCTGGCCCCGCATGGTCGTGGTTAGTAAGGCCGAAACCCCGACAACGTCGGCCTTGAATTCGCGGACAGCAGTAGCAAATCTGTCGCCGGGAACGTCTACCCCGAGATCGTGAACCTTGAAGCCGTTGGCGGTAAGCAGGGTGCCGACCAGGGTCTTCCCGATTTCGTGGATGTCCCCCTTGGTCGTGCCCAGGATGACGGTCCCTGCGAAAGGCCGCTGCTCGCCTTGGCGTTTTAGTTCGGGCTCAAGCACGCTCATCGCCGCTTTCATGGCTTCCGCCGAGGCCAGCATGTCTGGGAGGAACATTTTGTGCTGAGCATACTGTTTACCCACCTCGGCCATACCCGCGGAGAAGCCGGAATCGATCGCATCGAGCGGGGAAATTCCTGCCGTCAGAGCTTCTCTCGCCAGGCTAGTGGCTGCATCGGGGGCTCCGTCAATCACGCTTTGTTTCATGGCCGCAAAGTCTGCCGGCACGGTTCACCTCTCCACCGATTGAAAGGGCCATTCGCCACCTCTGTCTGTGATTGGAGTCACGCGGGCGGGTGAGGGCAACAGCGTGGGCCGCCCCCGCGCCCTGCGTGCTAAAATCAAGCAAGCGTTAGTCTTGACGATGCTTCCAGACGTTCAGAACCTGATCGAACTGCAAAAGGCAGACCGGGAAATCCTGCGCCTCAAGGACGAAATTGCCGCCCTGCCCAGGCGGGTGACCGCGATCGAAGAAAAGCTGGCCGGCACCAAGGCATCGCTGGAGAAGGCCAAGACGGCGGTTAAGGCCGATGACGCGGCCCGGCGTAAATACGAGACTGCTATCCAGGACCTGCAGCAGAAGATCTCCAAGTACCGCGATCAGTCGCTGGAAGTAAAGACCAACGAACAATACAAGGCCCTGTTGCACGAAATTCAGTTTGCCGAACAGGACATCCGGGTCAACGAAGACAGGATCCTGGAACTGATGGTCAACGCGGAGGCTCGCGAAAAAGACGTCAAGGCCGCCGAAGCTGAACTGAAGGCAGAAACCGCGGAAATCGAAAAAGAGAAAGTAGCCGCGCGCGAGCGGACCGCAGAAGACGAAAAGGAATTGGCAAAATGGAACGCCGAACGCGACAAAGCGCGCGCCGGCGTAAACGTTGACCTCCTGCGGCAGTACGACCGCGTCGCCAAGTACCGTGGCACCGGAATCTCTGAAGTGCGGGACCACAAATGCATTGCCTGCCAGGTCATGCTGCGGCCACAGACCTACAACGAAGTTCGAATCGGAAATTCGATCGTCACCTGCGATTCCTGCCAGCGCATTCTTTACTACGATCCCAGCAAAGACACTGCACCGGCGCCGGTGGCCACGACCCGAAAGCGCCGCGCGCATCCCAAGTTCGAAGCCAGTCAAGCCTGGTACTACCGTCCCAACTTGGATGACCATGGCGAGGTTTTTCTGGCATTCAACAATAGCCAGGGCCAATCCAGCCGGCGCATTTACGAGGCGGCATCAGGGCGCATGATCGGGGACATTTTCGTGCGAGAAGGCGAATACCGGCTCGCGTTTCCAGAGGACCTTGCTGATGATGTCATCCGTCTCAACGGAAGCTGGCCTGAATCGGAGTTGGACGAATGGGGCTCCGAGTTGCCGACATCAACGCTAGATGCATTGCAAAGAGACCTGAACCTGGCACGCGCGGAACGCCACGCATACGATGCAGCCGACAGGGAAGGCGTTGCCGCTCGCCATCCTGCAGCCGGCTAGCAGGTTTCCTCATAACTCCCCAGAGACAACAAAATCGTTACAATACGGTGACCTTCTCTTGGCAATCGCTGCATTCCCGGGTTCTAACGTGTGCGCAAAAGAGGCATGTTTTTATGTCCGCAACGCGAATTCGCTGGATTGTCCTCACTGTATGGCACGCCAATGAATGGTGTCATCACGGTTTTGGAAGACGACTAAGTCTTACCCTAACCCGGGGCGGCCAGGCCGCCCCAGATTTCTCGCTCCCTCTGCCCCAAGAAACAGACTGAGGCATTCCGGATTAAGATTCCAGAATGCCCTCAAAAACTTCTGCTGTCTCTGCCGGTCTTCGTGTGGTCATTTCCAAACGCGGCGCTCAACGGCTGGAGCAGGGGCACGTTTGGATCTACCGTTCGGATGTGATCTCTGCGCCCGACCAGGCCGCCGGGAAGTTGGTGGCCGTTGCTGACGAACGTGGCAAGCTGCTAGGTAGCGCACTTTACAGCGCAGCTTCGCAGATCGCGGTCCGGCTGATCGCTCCGCGCCCGGTGGAGAATCTCCCAAACCTGCTTCGCCAGCGCATTCGCGATGCGGTTGCCTATCGGCAGAGGGTAGTTTCGGACAGCAATGCCTACCGGGTGGTTTTCAGCGAGGCGGATTTCCTCCCCGGACTGATCGTTGACCGCTACAACGACATGGTCTCGTTTCAGGTGCTGACCCAGGCGATGGATGCCGCTGAGCTACGCGACGTTTTTGTTGCCGAACTTAGAAATCAACTTCATCCTGTTGCCATTGCGGAGCGGGTCGAGCCGAAGATTCGTGAGCTCGAAGAACTGCCTGCCCGGCCTTCCGCCTTAATCGAAGGGAACCAGAGTCAAACCATCTTTTCGATGAACGGTGTGAAATTTCACTATGATGCCCTCGAGGGACAGAAGACAGGAGCGTTTCTGGACCAGAGGGAAAACTACGCTGCCGCGGCCCGCTATGCAAGCGGCGAGGCGCTGGATGTCTTCTGCTATCACGGAGGGTTTGCGCTTCACTTAGCACCGGCATGTTCACAAGTCACGGGTATTGACAGCTCCCGCCCCGCCCTGGAAGTGGCCGACCGCAACGCAGACTTGAACCAGCGTGAGATCGAATGGATCGAAGGCAATGCTTTCGACGTGCTGCGGGACTATGCCAGCTCCGGTAAGCAGTACGACAGCATTGTTCTCGATCCCCCGGCATTTGCCAAGAGCAAGCGGGATCTTGAGACGGCTTTGCGTGGTTATAAGGAATTGAATCTGCGGGCATTAAAGATGCTGCGAGCGGGAGGAATGCTGGTGACGTGCTCTTGTTCCTATCACATCAGTCCGGCCGCGTTTCTCGAAGTCGTGGCGGCGGCTGCTACCGATGCCCACAGAAATCTGCGGATTTTGGAAAACCGAGGCCAAGCCAAAGACCATCCGATATTGCTGAATGTGCCGGAAACCGGCTACTTGAAGTGCCTAATAGCCAATGTAAGTAGATGAAAATAAGCCTATTTTAAATATTGACAATAATACACTAAGATTTTATGCTTCTTTCATACTTAACTGGCATCCAATGAAGTGACAGGAGCCTAAACCAAGATTTCGAAGGAGGATTTTAGCAATGACAGTTTTAACCCGTTGGGAGCCTTTCCGTGAGTTCACCACCCTGCAGGATCGCATGAACCGCCTATTCCGCGATTCCTTCAGCGAGGGCCGGGAAGAAGCCCTGGCCAACAGCAATTTCGCGCCGGCAGTTGATGTTTACGAGGACGAGCACAACGTCACCTTGAAGATCGAAGTGCCGGGAATTGACGAGAAGGACATCGATGTCCGCGTCGAGAACAACACTTTGACCGTCTCCGGTGAGCGGAAGTTCGAAAAAGAAGAGAAAGAGGAGAACTATCGCCGGGTGGAGCGGCAGTATGGCAGCTTTACCCGTACCTTCACTCTGCCCACCACGGTGGATAACGACAGCATTACGGCCACCTATGACAAAGGAATTTTGAAGATCAAGCTGGCCAAGAAGGCGGAAGCGAAGCCGAAGCAGATCAAGGTCAACGTCGGCAGCGAGAAGACCATCGAAGCCAAGGGCGCTAAGAGCGCCGCGTAATTGGCAATGCTCGTGTGGGGACGGCCGCCTCGGCCGTCCGGTCGAGCGTAGCTCGACAGCTATCCGGGAGGCGGCAGAGGTGACCGCCTCCCTCGTTTTTTGCTCTTAGCAGTTAGCACTTAGCATTTAGCCGTTCGGTTTCATGCGGATAGTATGGGCGGCCGACCAAATGCTAATTGCCAAGTGCCAAGTGCTAGTGTTGAGGCACAATTAGATTTCAGGAGCAATGCATGGCAATTCGATGGGACAAACTAACCGTTAAGGCGCAGGAAGCCATCCAGCGCGCGAACGAACTGGCATCGGAGCACGGCAATCCCGAGCTCCTGCCGGCGCACATTCTCGCCGCGCTGGCCGAGGACAAGGAAGGCATCGTCGCCCCAGTTCTTGAAAAGATCGGAATTGGGCCGCAGGCGGTGCTGCACGATGTGTATCAAGAGATCGATCGCCTGCCCAAGGTTTCTGGCGGCTCATCCCAGGCCAGCCTCTCGCAAGCTGCCAATCGGGTGCTGGAACAGGCTTTCAAGGAAGCGGGCAATTTCAAAGACGAATATGTCTCTACCGAACACCTGCTGCTTGCTGTCACACAACTGAAGCGCGATCCTGCGCAGGAGATTCTCGCCCGCCAGGGTGCGACGTATGATGCAATCCTCAAAGCTCTGACCTCCGTTCGCGGATCGCAGAAAGTGACCGATCAGAATCCCGAAGCCAAGTACCAGGCGCTGGAGCGCTACGCCCGCGATCTAACCGAGCAGGCCCGGCGCGGCAAGCTGGATCCTGTCATCGGACGTGACGAGGAAATTCGGCGCGTGGTCCAGGTGCTTTCCCGCCGCACCAAGAACAACCCGGTGTTGATTGGGGAGCCCGGCGTGGGCAAGACCGCCATCGTTGAAGGCCTGGCACAGCGCATCATCTCGGGGGATGTTCCCGAGGTGTTAAAGAACAAGCGCGTGGTCGCGCTCGATCTGGGCGCAATGCTGGCCGGCGCGAAATATCGCGGCGAGTTTGAGGACCGCCTTAAAGCTGTTCTAAAAGAAATTGAAGATTCCGCCGGACAGGTCATCCTCTTCATCGACGAGCTGCATACGCTGGTGGGTGCCGGCGCCGCTGAAGGCGCGATTGACGCGTCCAATATGTTGAAGCCGGCTTTGGCTCGCGGTGAGCTGCGGGCGATCGGTGCCACAACGCTCAACGAATACCGCAAGTACATTGAAAAAGACGCAGCTCTGGAGCGGCGCTTCCAGATCGTGTTCGTGGGTGAGCCGAATGTGGAGGACACGATCGCGATTCTGCGCGGCCTGAAGGAACGCTACGAAGTGCATCATGGGGTGCGCATTAAAGATTCCGCGATTGTCGCGGCAGCGACCCTTTCGCATCGCTACATCTCGGATCGTTTCCTGCCCGACAAGGCCATCGATCTGATCGACGAAGCCGCGGCCTCCTTGCGCATTCAGATCGACTCGATGCCCACAGAGATCGATCAACTGGAGCGCAGGGCTACGCAGCTGGAAATCGAAAAGCAGGCGCTGAAGAAGGAGGACGACCCTAACTCGAAAGATCGCCTGAAACTGCTGGACAAAGAACTGGCAGGCATCCGCGAGCAAAGCAATGCCCTGAAAGCGCGCTGGAAGCAGGAAAAAGAGTCGATCTCGAAAATCCGCTCGCTAAAAGAAAAGCTGGAACAGCTCAAGATTGAGGAACAGGCGGAGGAACGCAAGGGCAACCTGCAGCGTGTGGCGGAAATCCGCTATGGCCTAATCCGGCAGAGCGAAGAAGAGCTGAAAAAATTGACGGCGCAGGCAGAGAAAACCGGCCAACAGCGCATGCTGAAGGAAGAAGTCGATGAAGAAGATGTTGCCCGCATCGTCTCCAAGTGGACGGGCATTCCGGTCTCCAAGATGCTCGAGGGCGAGGTCAAAAAGCTGGTCAACATGGAAGACCGCCTTCGGCAACGGGTGGTGGGACAGGATGCGGCTTTAGAGCGCGTGTCTAACGCGATCCGCCGCTCGCGTGCAGGTTTGAGCGATCCCAAGCGCCCGATCGGGTCCTTCATTTTCCTGGGGCCGACGGGTGTCGGCAAGACCGAGTTGGCGCGTGTCTTGGCTGAGTTCTTGTTTGATGACGAGCATGCCCTGGTGCGCATCGATATGTCCGAATACATGGAGAAGCATGCGGTCTCTCGCTTGATCGGAGCTCCTCCGGGATACGTTGGGTATGAAGAAGGCGGCCAGTTGACCGAGCAGGTACGGCGTCGTCCCTATGCTGTAATTCTTTTTGACGAAATCGAGAAGGCTCATCCTGACGTGTTCAATGTCCTGCTGCAAATCATGGATGACGGCCGGCTGACCGATGGCAAAGGCCGCACCGTCGATTTCAAAAACACAGTCATCATCATGACCTCGAATATCGGATCGGCGTTTCTGCAGGCAGAGAGTCTGCGCTCGGAAGCACAGTTCGAGGAGGCCTCCAAACGCGTGATGGAGGCGTTACACGGGCACTTTAGGCCGGAGTTCCTGAACCGGGTGGATGACATCATCATTTTCAAGCCGCTGGGCAAGGATCAGCTGGTTAAGATTATCGACCTGCGCCTGGAAGATGTACGCCGGCTTCTCGCCGAGCGCAAAATTTCGCTGGAACTGACCGATGCAGCAAAAGAATTAATGTTTACCGAAGGCTTCGATCCGAACTTCGGCGCGCGCCCGTTGAAGCGTGCCATCCAGAAGCTCGTACAAGATCCGCTGGCATTGAAGATTCTCGACGGCGAAGTGCTGCACGGCGATCACGTGATCGTCGACGCGGACAAGCGCGCTGGAAAAATGATCTTCGAGGTCAGCAAGCGGGTGGGTGAGAAAGAAACGGCCAAAACAAAAGGTTAGCCTCGCCACGGATTCGCACGGATTAACACCGATAAGGAAAGACTTATCCGTGAAGATCCGTTCGATCCGTGGCGCTGTTCTTTGAAGCCCGGCTAGAATAGACGCTGTGGGGCAGTTTACTGAACAGTTCGATGTAGCCGTAGTGGGTGCTGGGCACGCTGGGTGTGAAGCGGCAATGGCCGCTGCCCGCATGGGCCTTAAGACCGCGCTATTCACGCTCAATGTCGACCTTATCGCGCAGATGTCGTGCAATCCGGCGATCGGTGGGATTGCAAAAGGTCATCTCGTTCGTGAAGTCGATGCGCTGGGCGGGATCATGGGGGAGGTCACGGATGCGGTCGGCATCCAGTTTCGACTGCTGAATACCTCACGCGGCCCGGCAGTCTGGTCCCCGCGAGCGCAATGTGACAAGCAGGCGTATCGCCTGAAAATGCGCGAGGTGTTGGAGTCGCAGCCGAACCTCAAAATCAAGCAGGCGGAAGTAGCCGACCTGATTATTGAATTCCTCTGTCATCCCGAGCGGAGCGAGGCGCAGCCGAACGAAGCCGAGGGACCTGCTTTTCCCGACGACCAACAGCCAACGACCAACGACCACGTCTGCCGCGGCATTCGTCTTCGCGACGGCCGCACCATCGGTGCATCGGCCGTCATCATCACGACCGGAACATTTCTGAACGGCCTGATTCATTGCGGTGAACAGCAATATCCTGCCGGACGTTCCGGTGAACCGCCCGCAGTGCTGCTGGGCGAAGCTCTCAAGAAATTGGGCTTGCGTGGCTGTCGCTTGAAGACCGGTACACCACCTCGCCTCGACGGTCGAACCATTGACTGGTCGCAATTCCAGTTGCAGCCCGGCGATCCGGATCCAACCCCATTCAGCTTTCGCACCCGGCGGGTGGCTCATCACGACAAGCAGGTTCCCTGTTATATTGCCTGGACCACGCCAGAGACCCAACGCATCATCCGCGAGAATGTCCATCGTTCGCCGATGTACAGCGGCCAGATCCAATCGATCGGGCCGCGATACTGCCCGTCGATTGAAGACAAGATTGTCAAATTTCCTGACAAGATAACCCATCAACTCTTCCTCGAACCGGAAGGACTGAACACGCACGAAATCTACGTCAACGGCATGAGCACGTCTTTGCCGGTGGACGTTCAGCTGGAAATTTTGAAGTCTGTCCCTGGGCTCGATACAGCAGAAATGCTGCGCCCGGGATATGCCATTGAGTACGACTCCATCGACCCGACTGAACTGGAGAGGACGCTCGAAACCAAGAAGATCGCTGGGCTATTCCTGGCAGGGCAGATCAATGGGACATCGGGCTACGAAGAAGCCGCCTGCCAAGGGCTGATGGCCGGAATCAATGCCGCGCTCAAGGTGAAGAATGAGCCGCCACTGATTCTCGATCGGACCGAAGGTTACACGGCGATATTGATCGACGATCTCATCTCGAAGGGCACGAACGAGCCTTACCGCATGTTCACCTCGCGCGCCGAGTTCCGGCTTCACTTACGCATCGACAACGCCGATCGCCGCCTCACGCCGCACGGCCGTCGCGTTGGTCTGATCTCAGATGGGGCCTGGGCAGATTTTCAAGCTAAGCAGGAACGCCTGGAATTGATCAAGCAGTTGCTGGAGCGCACTAAGCTGACGAGTGACATGCTGCGGCAAATCTCTCCGATCTGCGATCCCGAGCGGAGTGAGCCGCAGCCGAACGCAGCCGCAGGATTTGCTGTTTCCGGACCATTTGACCTAACTTCGGCTGCCGGGCAAACTCTCGCTCAACTCCTCAAGCGCCCCGAGATCACGATCGAGCAACTAGCGCTTGTTCTTCGTGAATTAAGCCCACGCTTTTTTATCCGTGAAAATCCGTGTGAATCCGTGGCCGATATCTTGACTTCCGAGGTCCGCAACGAACTGAAATCGGTCGAGACCGAGATCAAGTATGCAGGCTATCTGCAACAACAGCACCGCGCCATCGAGCGGCTGAAAAAGGCTGAGCAGCGTGCGATCCCGGAGTGGTTTGATTATCGTTCGGTTAGCGGCCTGTCCCGCGAAATGCAGGAAAAACTGCTGAAAGTCCGCCCGCGTACCATCGCGCACGCGTCGCGTATTCCCGGAGTGACGCCAGCAGCCCTCTCGCTGGTCAACGTCTACATCGAAATTCAAGGACGGCGGCGAGAACAATCTGCGGCTCTGTGAGTGGGTCGCCGTTTGCCCGCTCCTCTCTAGTTTGTGATTAAATTCCCACTATGCTTAATGCCCGCCGCTATTTCCCCGGCCTTGCGGACAAAGTCTTCCTCGATGCCGCCTGCGTGTCATTGGCGCCCACTGTAGCAGCCGACGCCATCAGGAAATTTCTCGACCTCGCTCTGCTGTGCCCTCTGGAGTCATCGACCCACCATCACATCTTCATGGACGAGATGCGTTCGGCTGCGCGACCGGCAGCCGCAGCGTTGATCAACGCCTATGAAGGTGAAATTGCTCTGGTGGAAAGCACGACACAAGGCTTGTCCCTGGCCGCGAATGCGCTTCCCCTGGCATCGGGTGACCGGGTTCTGATTTCCGATCTGGAGTTCATGGAAGTGGCGATCCCCTGGCTGCAGAAGAAGGAACAGGGAATTGAGATTGACGTTGTCCCGCACAGCAACGGTGAGGTACGGGCTGAGGACTTCGCCGCTCGCGTTACGCCGCGCACCAAGGTGATCGCTCTCAGTGCGGTGCAGTGGACAAACGGCTATCGCTGCGACCTTGACGCATTCAGCAAGCTTTGCCGCGATCGCGGCATTTGGCTGGTGGTCGATGCAATTCAGCAGATCGGTGCCGTTTCCATTGACGTGCAGAAAACGCCTGTCGACATCCTGGCATGTGGCGGGCATAAGTGGCTCAATGCGCCGTTCGGCTGCGGTTTTCTTTACATCAATCGGGAGGCTCTGCCGCGCCTGAGGCCACCAGTCGCGGGCTATCTTTCGGTGGAGAATCCGCCGGGCGGATGGGGAGAATATTTCCAGACCCCGAGCATAACTCCGGTTCGCGATTATGAATTCACGCCCACCGCTCGGCGCTACGAGGGCGGAGGCACGGCGAATTATCCCGGCGCGGCCGGCCTGAAGGCGTCTCTCGATCTCGTTCACGAACTTGGCCAGGCAAATATCGCTGATCACATCTTCGCGCTGAGCGATCAATTGATAGCTGGGCTGGATCAGCTGCCGGTCACGCTGGTCACGCCTCGCGAAAGACACAAGCGAGCCGGCATCGTGACATTTTGTGCAGGATCCGCCGAGAGGAATGTGGGCGTGATGCAGAAGCTTCAAGAGAAAAGGATTCTGGTCTCTGTGCGCTACACCTCCCAGGTGGGAGGTGTGCGCGTCTCCTGCCATTTCTACACTTCCGCCGAAGACATTGAGCAGCTCCTGGCCGCACTCAAGTCCACTCTGTAAGGAGCATGTCCGAAAACGACCAGCCGAGCAGATCGCGTACTCTATCTTTAACGGTATGAAGCCTTTTTCCTGCACGCAGATTGAAAGCCCGGTGGGAAGCCTGCTGCTCGCCGGCGATGGCGACGCACTCCGAGAAATCCGCTTTGTAAACGGACGCCGGCAACAACCCCCCGACTCGGATTGGCAGCAAAATCCCGCGCCGTTTAAAGAGGCGATTCGCCAGCTTGGTGCGTACTTTGCAGGTGAACTTGAAGAATTCGATCTCGCCCTCGCGCCCGAAGGAACTCCTTTCCAACTTGATGTCTGGAAGTATCTTTGCGACATCCCTTACGGCGAGACAATTTCGTACGGCGAGCTGGCCCGTCGGATAGGGAATCCCAATGCCTCGCGGGCGGTGGGCCTCGCCAATGGTTCCAATCCGATTCCCATTATCATTCCTTGTCATCGCGTGATCGGCAGCAACGGAAAACTCACCGGCTACGGCGGCGGTCTGCCGATCAAAGAGAAGCTGCTGGCACTGGAGAAGAAGCAGTTACGACTGTTGTGAGTCTTCCGTGTGCCTCAGTTTGCCTTTAGTAAGGATGCGCGACAAACGTGCGATTTATCGCCGCGCAAAACACGCGGCGGTTCGCACGTCGCGCCCAGATCCCTCGCTCGCCAAAAGAAGGCGGCTCGGGATGACAAGGCAAACTGAGCCACTACCCAGTCTTCCGTCCGTCTGACAGTTCACTACAGCTTCGGGTAACATAGGAGCAGCGGATAGCACCACCTTCCCACCTGAAATGAATATGAAGAGAATCTATGAAGTAGTTGCGTCAATTGTGTTGTTGAGCTGTATGGCCCTGGCCCAAGAACCGGTCAATCCGGTCTTACGGCCGCCCAGAGGGGCGCAGATTGCCATCGTCGTATTCGAGGACCTGGAGTGTCCCGATTGCCGTCGTGCTGCGCCGCTGCTGGACGAGGCCGCCAAGACTTACAAGATTCCGCTCATCACGCACGATTTTCCTCTGCCATTCCACAAGTGGTCATTCGAGGCGGCCATCAACGCCCGCTTCTTCGACGCACACTCCAAGCAATTGGGGCACGAATACCGGAAATACATCTTTGAGCACCAGCCAGAGATCACGCCGGAGAATCTGCGGACGTTTTCCGAGAAGTTTGCCACCGATCACAAAATCGATTTTCCCTTTGTGGTGGACCCACAGGGCAAGCTGGCGGCCGCGGTCACCGCTGACCGCGACCTGGGAAAATCGATCAACCTGGAGCACACTCCGACCATCTTCGTGGTTAGCAGCAAAACGCAAGGCAAGCCGTTTGTCGAGGTGGTGGACCGAAGCCAGCTTTTTCAGCTGATTGATGCCATGAAAGCAGAGTAGGTCCGGTCAGCCGCGTTCGAAGGCGTGTTTCTTCTCGAGTTCCTCGATCGCGGCGCGCATGTCGGATTCAAATCGCTCGCGTTGCTCCATTAGGCTCGGTGATGCGATTGCGAACTCTCCGTCGAGAGTCAGCTCCTGCTTCAACTCCAGCGAGCGAGCCACATCCAGAAAATGGGCCGTCGTCGTCTCCAGATAAAGGGCCTCAGTGGGATCGCCCAGCCAGACATTGCCTCCCGTCTCCCGTGTTTGCCAGTAAACCTTGCGAGAGAGCAGCGACGCAACTTGCTCGTCGCTGGCCTTACCGAAGACCCACTTGCTGCGTTTGAAATCCCAGTGCCGGCTGGAGAAGTGCACCGGGACAAGTTTGCCCGACTTCACGAACTCGAGCTGCTTGCGGTCCACTTCCTTTCGCAGCGCATTGATGACCGGGCCCTCCGCGTCCTTCGGCTCAAGCGACGGCATGACCTCGCGCACTGTCTCCGACAGGTTGACCGCCACCGGGGCATGCAACCCCTGCGAGCCGGCGAGGCGAATGTCCGCGTGAAGGACATGGAAGTCCGCGCCCGAGGTGGACTTGTGAAACGGCCAATGCAGGTCGAATAAAAGCGGAAGGCCGGTAAGCGTGACGTAGATTCTGTCTTTTATCTCTCCAGTCGTTGTCATACGAGGTCATAGACATTCTAGCGAAGCTTGCCTGGGGATGGTTGGGTTCGGCGTCTTTGGGGCCGGTTGTTCCACTTCCTGAGGCGATCACGGCTGACAGAGAAGGATGCAATTAGCGGAGCGAACGGTGGCTAAGGGCTCTTAGGCCACGTTTACGATCTTGATTCTTGCCGAACGATGTCCATGGAAAAAGGGCAGCCAAATCGAGGCTGCCCTTTTGAATTAGAGGTCCTCCGGGATTACTTGCCGGCACCGGCTGCTTTGGCACGCGCTTCGGAGGCTGCTGCTGGCCAGAACGCCTGGGTTTTGGAAAGTAGCTCTTCCATACTCCTCCCGGTGTCGATATTGCCGTCGACGTAGGGATGCCGTTCGCCGTCGGTGTGCATCACCATCACGCGCGCCGTGGGCTGCGCCTTTTTGACCATGTATGGAAGGTGATGGCGATCATTCCGGGACATTGTGCCGCCGAGAATGACCAAGTCGAAGTTGGCTTTGCGTAACGCATCCTCCATGCCGTGTCGGCCAACTGCTGTCTCCAGTTGGTGTCCGGCTTTTTGGATGGTCACCGCCTGTGCTGCTTGGATTTCGGGATCTCCTTCGCCGTACAAGACCTTCAATTTGACTGGTTTTGCAGGATTTGCCATTGGATCAGAGCCGCCTTTCTGTGCTCTGTCACGTTAGCAACGCGAGCAAGTTTGGAGAACGTCACCGAAGACCAAGGACGACCGGAAATTGCGAAGCGACCCGTACATGGCGTGCATCCGATTCATTCCACTCGCGTTGCGCACCCCGCCGACGTACAATAGGCGCGTAGTTTTGATCTAATACGAACCCAATTTATCTGTGGGAGGCGTCTTGAATGCGCGTCTGCCTGGTGCTACTTACTTTTTGCGCGCTTGCTCCTTGGCTGTTCGCCCAGGAGGCAAACTCCGATCCCCGCACCTCAACCGCATCGTGTAACTTCGACGATGGCATGGAAGTCACGGTGCGTTACAACCCTCACGTAAAGGAAGATCCGAAGAACGGCAGGGTGTGGGCCCCGGGTGGTCTGCCCATTACCCTATTTACCCAAACCGCGCTCACCTTGAACAACACTCCGATTCCAGTGGGGGCCTACTCGGTTTATGTGATTCCGGACAAGAAAGCCTGGACCCTGATCGTGAACAAGAACGTGACCAGTGGCGCCCCGTATGACGAGAAAGACGACGTGGCTCGGAGTTCCATGGACCTGGGCGAAGTGGAGTCTCCTCCTAAGGAACTGAAAGTTTCTTTGGCTCACAGCTCGGCCAAGCTGTGCAGCATACGGCTTTACTTCGGCAAAGTGGGTGCGTTCGCCGACTTTGGCGAACAGTAGCGCAGTCGTGTCCTTCGTGCAACTTTGTGTCCTTCGTGGTTCCGAATTGGGTTGACGAGTGTTTCGAAGGTCAGCGTTTCGCCATTCCTCTGACCTGTTGCGCTGAACCATAACGCACACGAAGGTTCACAAAGGCGATCATTCGGCTCCTCCTCAAGCGACTTGTGTAGCGACGCTTCGATTCGGCCGCTTGCGGAATACAACTCTCACTCCCGCACGCCAACGCTCATCAATTCCCAATAGAGTCCAGTCCAGGTGAGGCGAGATGTAGCGCAGTAAGGTGTCAGTCGCGGGATGAACGTGAAGCGCAGGAGCGACCAGCAGCAACAATGGCTGGTCGCCAGTCAACTCCTTACCGGGAAAATATCCGAAGCGTTGAAACTCACCGCGTGCATGGTGCCACGCCACTCGCGACCAGTAATCCAGACCTTGCAGGGGTAGATGAATGTCCTCGTCAGCTTTCAACTCGATCACTGCAAGGCGTCCTTCCCGAGTGGATGCCAGAACGTCGATCATGGCTCGGTCCGACGCTGAGAACGCCGGCACCTGGGAATAAACACACGAGGGGTCGAGCCTCTCATCCAGCGCGCCAGTGCTCCTCACCACCAGGGATTCAAGCCAGCGCTCCGGATGCATGCGAAACAGCGGGTGGTCGCGCGGGCCCTCGGGATGGCGCACCTCGCCGATGCTACTCACTAGCTGTGTGAAGCGCGAGAGCTGCGACTCAGAGAGTACGGTTTCTTCTGAGCCTAAGCCGAAAACCAGTTCAGTCGCGCTGCGAAGGGAAGCGGAATCCTGCGAAAGGCGGGCGCGGGCGAACTCCAGCCCGTGGCATCGAAAAGAAAGTTCCGCCGGCGACAGAACGGCAATTTCTGCTTCGGGCATGATCGCCTGTACCTCTTCAACGTGTTCGGCAAAACGCTCACGCACAGAATTCTCATCCGCGACATGCACCAGCCGGGTGGCCACGTTGCCGCAATCTGAAATGTCCAGTTCTTTGAGGCTGTCTTCCCGCTCGTCCAGTTCGTACAAGTGCCATTTCGCAGCCTGCGGGTGCAGATGCGCCATACGCTCGCGGGTAAGCGCCGAGGTCCCCGATGGCAGAAAAAGCCTCAGCCCTTCGACCACCATTTTTCCGGCGTGGGTTTCGCGGCAAACGTCTAGCCATAGAATGCCGAAGGTAAGCGCAGCATCGATCGATCCCTGGGTCTCCTCAGAATTGACTCCAAGCACTGCGAAGGCGCTCTGTCCCCGGCGCAGGATTCCGCGCGCGTAAATCGGACCAAAAGATCGCTCCAGGTCCATCCCGGTATGAAGTGATGCGGTCTTAAAATCCGGAAACCGCCGCTGCAAGACTCGCGCCAGCATGCGCTGGTATGCCATTCTGGCTAGGCGCTTGGCGGTCGGAGTTCGCGGATCATGCTGCCGGCAGATCTCCAACTTGTCGGGCTTACTTTGGCCAAGCCGTTGCACGGAGAGACGAAGAGTCTCATTCTTCACCTCAGCGTCTACCACGCGTCGGACAATGTTGCGCTCGCTTGACCACAGGTGCAGCAGGCACTTGTTGTATTCTCCCGAAACCGAATACCTGGATTGCGCGAGGTCAAAAAGCACGCTGCCGTTTTCGATAACGAGGGCATCTCGCGCACCGCTGAGATAGTCTTGCAAAGTCCTGACCAGCGAATCCTGGGTCATACTAGCGATTCTGGTGCCCTGCGGATTACCAGTCTGTGACCGGTGAACATGCTCTAGGCAATCTGCGCTGTGGGATAATAGCCTTACCCCGTCGGAGTCCTTCCCCGCAGTGGGGCATCTAAACAACGTGGATAAAAATAGGTTTTTTTTCGAGCATTACGGCCTTACCGAACGCGATCTTGAACATTATCTCGCAGCTGCCCTTTCCGCCGGAGGCGATTACGCCGACCTCTACTTCGAGTACCTCTCTTCCACATCTCTACTGGTTGACGAATCCATGGTGAAATCGGCTTCTCAGGGGATTTCAGCAGGCTGTGGAGTGCGAGTGATCTCGGGCGAACGTACTGGGTACGCCTATACGGATGATTTGTCGCCGGAGCGCATCCTTCATGCCGCACGGACCGCCGCGCTCATTGCCAGCGGACCGGCGCAGACGCCAAGCGTCGGATTTCAGGAAAAGAAGGCTCGCAGCCTGTATCCGGTCACTCTGCCCTCAGTCGATGCGGAAATCACGGCGAAAGTCGAACTGGTGATGCGCGGAGACGCCGCAGCTCGGGCGTACGACCCCCGCATCAAAGAAGTTCGCTCCAGCTACGCCGACGAACTGCGCAACATTCTGGTGGTCGGCTCCGATGGCACGTTCGCCGAGGATTCTCAACCCCTGGCCCGGCTAAACGTTTCCTGTATCGCCAAGACGGAGCAGAATTCGGCGCGGGGAAGCGCCGGAGGTGGTGGACGTGTAGCGCTGGACTTCTTCTTCGGAGAAAAAACGCCGGAGTATTTCGCAAAAGAAGCTGCGCGGCAGGCGCTTCTGCAACTCGATGCACGGGAGGCACCGGCGGGAGAGATGGAGGTCGTTCTTGGCCCGGGCTGGCCCGGCGTCCTGTTGCATGAGGCCGTGGGGCATGGCTTGGAAGCCGATTTCAACCGCAAACACACTTCTGCTTTCGCGGGATTGATCGGCAAACGCGTCGCCAGCGAAAAATGCACCGTGGTCGACAACGGAACCATGCCCTGGCGCCGTGGCTCACTCAATGTCGACGACGAGGGCAACACCACGCAGGAAACCGTCTTGATCGAGAACGGAATTTTGAAGGGTTACCTGAGCGACAAGCTGTCCGCCAAGCTGATGGGCATGGGCAATACCGGCAATGGGCGGCGTGAGAGCTATGAACACATTCCCATGCCGCGCATGACGAACACTTACATGCTCGCTGGCCAGGACGATCCGCAAGATATCTTGCGCTCAGTGAAGCGCGGCGTTTATGCAGTCAATTTTGGCGGCGGCCAGGTCGACATCACCAACGGCAAGTTTGTCTTTTCAGCGTCTGAGGCTTATTTGATCGAAGATGGCAAGATCACGGCGCCGATCAAAGGCGCGACGTTGATCGGCAATGGCCCGGATGTGCTGACGCGAGTGTCCATGGTCGGCAACGATCTGAAGCTCGACGAGGGCGTCGGTACCTGTGGCAAAGATGGGCAGGCTGTTCCGGTCGGCGTCGGCATTCCGACAATCAAAGTGGATCGCCTGACGGTTGGCGGCACAGGCCGCAAGGACACCGGCGGCTTTATGCAGTAAAAGCTTGGCCACGGATTCGCGCGGATCATCTCGGATTTTCTTAGTATTGTCATTCCGAGCCGCTTGTAGCTTCGCTTGCGGAGCGAAAGCGTGTCGAGGAACCTGCTTTTAGAACTCATATGTCATCGACCCAACTCGAAACTCGAAACCTGAAACTGGAAACTGATCTGAAAGAACTGGCTCAGGATATTGTCCGGCGAGCGATGGAGGGCGGCGCCACGGCGGCTGAGTGCATTGTCCGCGAAGGCGATGAATTCTCCACCCTGGTGCGATTAGGTCAGGTCGAAACTCTGAAAGAATCCGGCTCCAAAGCCATCGGTGTGCGCGTGTTCAACGGCAAGCGCGCGGCCAGCACCTACTCCAGCGACTTTTCTCGCGCCGGTCTCGACCGCATGGTGAAATCCGCACTCGAGCTCTCGAAAATCACCTCCGAAGATCCGTATGCCGGCATTCCAGAGCCCTCGCTGCTGGGTTCGCTGACTGGCGACCTCGATCTCTATTCGGCCGATGTCTATTCCTTGCCCGGCGAAGAACGCATCAGCTATGCGAGGCGCGCGGAGAAGGCTGCGCTTGACTTCGATCCCCGGATCAAGAACTCCGAGGGCGGATCGTTCGACGCCGCCACTGGTCATAAAGTGCTGGCGAACTCGCACGGGTTCGTTGGCGAATATCAGCGCTCCTATTGCTCGATCGCGGCGATCCCGATTGCGCAAACCGAAGACGGCGCCATGCAGCGGGATTACTGGTTCACGGTGGGACGCAGCTTGAGCCGGTTGGAGTCTCCTGAGCACGTGGGCAAAGTGGCGGCTGAGCGAACCATCCGGCGCCTGGGCGCGCGTAAGGTCAAGACCGCGCATGTGCCCGTGGTTCTCGATCCGCTGGTCGCGGTCTCCATGCTGGACCACATCTTCGAGGGTGTGAACGGAGACTCGGTCTATCGCGGCGCCTCTTTCTTGGCGGGAAAACTGGGCGAGAAAATCGCGGCCGAGCGCGTGACTGTCATCGATGACGGCACCATGATCGGCGGCTTCGGGACCTCTCCGTTCGATGGCGAAGGAATTCCGACTCGTCGCACGGTGGTGATCGAAAACGGCGTACTCAAGTCGTACTTGCTGAACACATATACCGCCAAGAAACTCGGCTTCCAGACCACCGCCAATGCTTCTCGCAGCCTGGCCGGTACGCCGGGGATTGGCCCAGGGAACTACTTCCTGCAGCCTGGCACGAAAACTCCACAGCAAATCATTTCGGAAATCAAAGAAGGACTTTATGTGACCGAGTTCCTCGGCCACGGGGCCAACTTGGTCACAGGCGATTACTCTCGCGGCGCGTCAGGCTTATGGATCTCCGGCGGTGAACTGGCCTACCCAGTGGAGGAGATCACCGTCGCGGGAAATCTGAAAGACATGTTTATGAACATCGCCGAGATCGGAAACGATTTGGAATTCCGCGGCGCAATGGCCTGCCCGACGATCAGAATTGAAGGGCTGACGGTGGGAGGAGAGTAGTCGAATCACGCACGCCACGCGACTGAGAGCGATTGGTAGGCCGATGTCTACCTTTGCGAGAGTGCTAATCCCACTAATTGCTGGTGGCATCCTTGCCTTGGTATGTTTCGCATTCTTACGCGAGCGCTCATCTGATGCGAGGTGGCTGTCCGTCGTGGGTACCGTTCAGGGAACCAGGATCGTTCCTGATCACGCGGTTGAGACGAAGTGGGGCAGTCGTTTAATCCTCAGAGGCGAATACCACGTCGCTTACTCCGCCAATGGCCGTGAATATGCAGTTTGGGTCGATTCAGGCATTCGCTCTGAGAGCGGACCTTCCGTTCAAATGGAGCTAGCTCACATTCCATCCGCCTGCGAGGTACGGTACCACCCGAAAGAACCGGGAGTCTCGGCTGGAGATTGTCACTGAGGCGGAGAATTCGCGATCACTTTCAGATAACCATCACTAATCTGCCAAATCGACAACCTAAATCCAACCATCTACAATCGCTGCATGGGCGGGCTTCTGCAACCTTCTCCAGTTTCCGAGCCGTCGCACGAATCCAATATGCGGCCCGTCCTCATCGGAGTAGGACTAATCGTGATCGTGGTTGCCGTAATTCTCCTCCTCAGCCATGAATCGCCGAAAGGCCCGGCCGCTCCTCCGCCGTACGCGGCTGAAGTTAAGCTTTCCGACCTGAAGATGAGCGCGGCGCAGAATTTTGTCGGCGCCATCGTAACCTATATCGACGGAACCGTCACCAACACCGGCGACAAGGCCGTGATCCACGCCATCGTGCATGTGAACTTCAAGAACTCGATGGACCAGGTCGCCCAGGCCGAAGATCTCCCTTTGCGCGTGCTGCAAACTTCAGGGCCGTACCCCGATGCCGTGGATTTGATGACCTCGCCGCTCGCTCCACGCCAGAGCAAGCAGTTTCGCCTGACCTTCGAGCACATCAGCGCCGACTGGAACCAGGCCTACCCTGAGCTGCAAATCACCGATGTGACCGTCCGCTAGGACCTTTTTGCCGCGGATTTACGCAGATTAACACGGATAAACCTTCTTCTTTCTGGATCCGTGTTTATGCGTGTAGATCCGTGGCCGATTTTGACTTACCGCGCTCATCCGCGAAAATCCGCGGCGAATTACAATGCTTTCATGCCCGAAACCAAGCCATTCCGGCTGACCGAGTCGGTCAAAGCTGCGGGTTGAGCTTCCAAGCTGAGTCCGGCGGCGCTGGACACGGTGCTTGGGAAATTAGCCCGGCAACAGGACCCGAATGTCATTGTCGGCTTCGATCACGCCGACGACGCCGGAGTGTACCAACTCAGCCCTGAGACCGCGCTGGTGCAAACCGTCGATTTCTTTACGCCTATCGTCGACGATCCTTATACCTTCGGCCAGATCGCCGCTACCAACTCGCTCAGCGACGTCTACGCCATGGGTGGACGGCCGCTCACTTCGCTCGCCATGGTGTGCTTTCCCGAGAAAGCCGATCTGGCGATTCTGGAGCGCATTCTCGCTGGCGGCCTCTCCAAGATGATGGAGGCCGGGTGCACGGTGATCGGCGGCCATAGCATTCGCGACGAGGAGATGAAATTCGGTTACTCGGTCACGGGGCTGATTGATCCGGCACGCGTCCTGACGAATGGCGGAGTGAGACCGGGAGATCGGCTGATTCTTACCAAGGCGCTGGGTACCGGTGTGATTTCGACCGCAATAAAGAAGAACATGGCCAAACAAGCTTGGATCGATGCGGCCGTCGCCTCGATGACGACGTTAAATAAGAAAGCGGTGGAAGTGATCATCGCGTTCGGCAAAGACCACGTGGGGACGGCCGCGCTGTCGTCCGTCCACGCCCTCACCGACATTACCGGGTTCGGTCTCATCGGCCACGCCCGTGAAATGGCGCTGGCGTCGGGGGTTGTCCTGCGTCTCTGCGCTTCGCGAATTCCGTTGCTCGAGGGTGCTCTCGATTGTGTTCGTGCCGGCTATATTCCCGGCGGGCTCAAAGCTAATCGCGAATTTGCCGAATGCATAGTCAGCTATGACGGGAGCGTCAGCGACGAGATGAAGACGATCATCTTCGATCCGCAAACTGCCGGTGGGCTCTTGATTTCAGCGGCAGCGGACGAATCCACAGACTTACTGCATGAGCTCGACGTAGCGGGCGTTCCGGCAAGAGAAATCGGAGAAGCTCTGGAGCAGGACAAGCCGTCAATTTACATCGCACAATGACACCAGTTCGCGTTTGCTGCTCAATCCTGAGCCGCAGCTAATGAACTCCTTTTAAGCTTTTCCCGCCCCACAACCCGCTAACCCGCGAACTCGCTTTTCGATTCATCCCTATCTTCCGACTGCGCAACGAGATCGCAACTACATACCTTTGCGTTTCAACTCCGGCACGCCGTTTGCTTCCTCTTCTGCGCCAACACCCTGAGCAAACGACAATGGCCGCAGCTGCTCCCGCAATACGCGAAAGCGAACCAAACCTAAACCCGGAAGCCTGGGCACAAGCGCAGACCTTGTCTTGCCAGTTGACTTTAGACATGCCGCTTCCCGGATTTCGCGTTGCCGACCTGCTGCACTTGCAACCTCGCTCGGTTGTGAACTCGCGCTGGCGCGTGGGTGCCGATGTGCCATTGCGTGTGAACGGAAAGCTGATTGGGTGTGGCGAATTCGAGGTGGTCGGCGACCACCTGGCGGTACGGCTTACTGAATTGGTTTGAAGCCAGCGATGGCGATGAGAACGACAATGCGCTGCGGATGGACGAGTGCCGTGAGGCTCACCGCATGCTGGGCCGGTTTGCTTGCACGTGCCGCTGCCGCGTCCCGCCCCCACTCCGCCGCCGCGCCCGCATTGCCCTGGACAGCTCCGGGAGGCGCAGCCGGCTCGGTCCCCTGGAACATAGTTGTACTCCTCACCCTGCTGACGCTCTTGCCCGCGTTGCTGCTGGCCATGACGCCATTTGCCCGCTTGCTGGTTGTTTTTCACTTTCTGCGGCAAGCGTTGGGTACACAAACCGCTCCCAGCAACCAGACCCTGATCGGGCTGGCCCTGATCCTCACGTTCTTCCTCATGCAGCCAGTAATGAACTCCATTCATCAGGCCGCGATCGCCCCGTATGAAGCGGGGCGGGTGGACGCCATGGCCGCCATCGAATTGGGCGAGCCTCCGCTACGACACTTCATGCTGAAGTACGCCCGCGAAAAAGATCTGGCGCTGTTCCTTGAATTGGCAAAGGAGCCGCGCCCAGCACGGCCGGAAGAGGTCTCTATGCGGGTAGTCTTGCCTGCCTACATTCTTTCTGAGCTGCGTGCTGGATTTCAGATCGGGGCCGCGCTCTATCTCCCGTTCCTGGTGGTCGACATGGTAGTCGCGGCGATCACCACTTCCGTAGGCATGTTGCAACTGCCCCCGGTGGTGATTTCGACGCCGCTCAAAATTCTGCTGTTCGTCATGGTGGATGGCTGGAACCTGCTGGTGGGATCGCTGATGAAGAGCTTTGCCTGAGGAGAATCCTATGTCGCCGCAACAAACCGTCGAACTGGGCCGCCGCACGCTGGAGGCAGCATTGTGGATCGCCGCACCCCTGCTGATCGTGGCCACCATTGTCAGCCTTCTGATCAACATCGTGCAGGTCCTTACCTCGTTGCAGGAGCAGACACTCTCCACCGTTCCCCGCCTGGCGGCGGTAGCGACCGCGATTTTTCTTCTGATGCCCTGGATGGTGCGGCGGCTGGCAGTGTTCACCGTTAGCTTGTTTTCTGACTTTCAGCCTTATCTGCGATAGACGATGACGACCACCCTCAATCTCGAAACCCTGATCGCAGCCGCGTTGTTCATCGGGCTGCGCGTCAGTGGTCTGATGCTGTGCGCTCCCTTTTTCGGAAATGCCGGAGTACCGGCGCCGCTCAAGATTGCCCTGACGGTGGCCATCACAGCGCTGCTCTACCCGGTGTGCCGTCCAGTTTGGCCGTCCAGCCTGGCTGAGAACTGGCTGCAGGTAGTCAGCGGGGAGCTGTTCTTAGGAATGCTGCTCGGCTTGGCTATGCAGATGGTGATCGAGACGGCGCAGATGGCGGGCCATGTGGTTGGAATCCAGGCCGGCTATTCGCTGGTCACCTTGTTCGATCCGCAGACCCAGGCCGATACCCCGGTGATGGGAACCTTCACCCAGCTGATGGCAACCGTCATTTTCCTTCGCCTCGACGTGCACCACTGGCTGTTGCGCGGCTTGGCGGCAAGTTTCGGCTACTTGCCCCCTGGCGGCTTGCTGGCGCAGCTGCGCGGAAGTACAGAGCTACTCCGGCTTGCGAGTGGGATCTGGCTGGCGGGACTGCAAATGGCCGCTCCTGTGGTCGTGGCCACCATGCTGGTCGACGTCACGCTGGGCTTTTTGGCGAAGGCGTCGCCACAGATGCCGGTTCTCTTCGTCGGTCTCTCATTGAAAACCGTGCTCTCGCTGCTGATTCTGGTGGGCACGTTGAGCTTATGGCCCGGCTTCCTGGAGCAGCGCTTCGCCGCGGGAATTTCTCTTGGCGAGCGCTGTCTGCACTTGGTTCGGTGAGACACGATGGCGAATAGCGACAAGACCGAACAGGCAACTCCGCGCAAGAAACAGAAAGCGCGGGAGAAGGGACAGATCGCGCGCAGCCGCGAACTGGTTTCCGCCCTGGCCCTAGGGACCACCGTACTGCTGCTGGCAGCGCAAGGCTCTCGCTTCGTCCTCGCATGGCGCGGCTTGTTGCGCCATCTGCTGGAGGCCTCCTCAGCCGGAGCGATTCCGTCGGTGTCGCTGCTCTCCTGGACCGCCAGCCCGATGCTCGGGACGCTGGCAATGGTTCTCGGCCTCAGCTGGCTGGCGGCCGCAGTCGGAGCCGTGGGCCAGGGCGGCCTGGTGTTCGCTGCGACGGCGCTGCAACCGAGTCTGTCCCGGCTGAGCCCCGCAACCAGAATGGAGCAGCTGTTTTCCCTGCCTTCGCTCGGCCGCCTGCTCAAATCTCTGCTTCCCGGCACCGCGATCGTTTGCCTTTCGGCTTCGATTCTGGTCCGCGACTGGAATTCGGTATTGCATCTTTCCCATCGCAGTGCCGCCGGTCTGGCGGGCTTTGGCATGGGAAGGATATTCGAGGTGGCATGGAAGTGCGTCCTGGTATTGCTGGCGTGGTCGGGTGCCGACTACCTCATCGAGCGCCATAAGCTGGCCAGCGATCTGCGCATGAGCCGTCAGGACTTGGTCGATGAATACAAGGAAACCGAGGGCCACCCCACGGTGAAGGCGCGGATTCGCCGGCTGCGCCGCCAGGTGCAGCGCCGGCGCATGCTGGCCGACGTCAAGCGTGCCGCGGTCGTCATCACCAATCCCAACGAATTTGCCATCGCCCTTGAATACGCTCCGCAACTGCCGGCGCCGACGGTGGTGGCCAAGGGCCGCAACCTGCTGGCGCAGCAGATCAAGCAGGAGGCGCGCTGGCACGGCATTCCCCTGGTGGAGAATCCGCCCTTGGCGCACGCGCTCTACCGCGCGGTGGAAGTCGGACAGTCGATTCCGCCCAAGCTGTATGCGGTGGTAGCAGCGGTTCTGGCCGCTATCTACCGCGCCCAGGAGCGCGCCCGAGCCAACTTACGGACAACGGGAAGTAGCTCATGAGCGATGCACCCAACCCGACGTCTTTGACCCGTAATCCGCTGGTCGAGTGGGCGGTGCCGGTGGGCGCGGTGGCATTGGTATTCGTGATGCTGGTGCCGATGCCGTCGTTCTTGCTCGACCTGCTGCTGGCCACCAGCCTGGCGCTTTCCGTGCTGGTACTGCTCTCCGCCATCAACATTCTTCGCCCGGCGCAGTTTTCCGTGTTCCCCAGCTTGCTGCTTCTGCTCACCCTGTTCCGGCTGTCGCTGAATCTGGCCTCCAGCCGCCGCATTCTGCTGCATGGAAATGAAGGCGCTTCGGCCGCCGGGCGAGTGATTGAAGCCTTCGGACAATTTGTGGTGGGCGGCAACTACGTCGTTGGCTTTGTCCTCTTCCTGGCTTTGATTGCCATTCAGTACATCGTCGTCAGTCACGGCGCGGTACGCACCGCGGAAGTCACCGCCCGTTTCACCCTTGACGCCCTTCCCGGCAAGCAGATGGCCATCGACGCCGATCTGAATGCCGGGCTGATTGACGAAGCCGGAGCCCGGGCCCGCCGCGAGCAGATTGCCCACGAGGCGGAGTTCTACGGGGCTATGGATGGTGCGGCACGCTTCAACCAGCGCGACGCGCTGGCCACCGTCCTCATCACTGCAGTCAACATCGTTGCCGGATTCCTGATTGGCGTCTTTCAACTCGACATTCCCTTCCGCGAAGCGCTCAAGACCTACACCGTGCTCACAGTAGGCGACGGGCTGGTCACCATGATTCCATCGCTTCTGGTGTCGATGGCCGGCGGCATCGTGGTGACCCGAGCCTCTTCCGGTACGACCCTGGCCACGGACTTGGGCAAGCAGGTGCTCTCTGGAAGACGTCCGCTGTTCATTGCCGCCGGGGTAATGCTGGCGCTGGCGGCGATTCCCGGGCTGCCCAAGCTTTCCTTCTTTCTGCTGGCTGGACTGGTCGGCGTCCTGGCTTGGCGCACACCGAAGCCCTCCCCGGAAAAACCTGCTGCCGAAAGCAAAGAAAAGAAGCCGGCGCAGGAGTCGATTGAAGACCTGCTGAAGCTCGACGAGTTGAGCCTGGAGGTGGGCTACGCTCTGGTGGCGCTGGTGGAGGCGCAGCGTGGCGGACAACTGCTGGCCCGGGTGCGCGCTCTGCGCAGCAATCTGGCGCTGCAACTCGGATTTATCGTGCCGCCGGTGCACATCACCGACAATGCCCGCCTCAAGCCGCACGAATATGTCGTCTCGCTGCGCGGTGTGGAAATTGCGCGCTGGGAGATGAGCGATGAGCAGTTGCTGGCTATCAGTTCCGACGCCTCTCCCGCGCCGCTTGCCGGTACCCCCACCCGTGAGCCGGCGTTTGGGGTTGCAGCGTTATGGATTTCGCCCGCCGTGCAAAGCGAGGCGCTGGCCAAAGGCTACGCGGTCGTCGACCAGACTTCAGTTTTGGCAACCCACCTGGCCGAGATCATCAAGCAGCACGCCTCCGAGCTGCTGACCCGGCAGGAGGCGAAGCGCCTGCTCGACCGGCTGTCGGAGAGCCATCCCAAGCTGGTGGAGGAACTCGTCCCCAAGCTTCTGAGCCTGGGCGAAGTTCACAAGGTGCTGCAGCAGCTGCTGCGCGAGCAGGTTTCGGTGCGCGATTTACCCGCGATCCTCGAAGCCTTAATAGACACCGCAGCGGTCAGCAAGCATCCGGTGCTGCTGGTCGAAGCTGCCCGGCAGGCTTTGGGACGTGCTCTAGTCCGTCCCCTGCTCGAAGACAACAGCCTGCGCGTGGTCACGCTGGATCACGCTATTGAAGAAGAACTCAATCGCGCGTTCAGTGCCTCGCCCTCGGCTACTGCGTCAGCCGGATTGCAGCCCTCGCTGGTACGACGGGTTCTCGACGGCATGCGCCGGCTGGCGGGTGAGCAAGTCGCCTTCGCCAGTCCAGTGCTGCTTTGCTCGAGCCCGGCCCGCTTCCATCTCAAGCGTCTGCTCGAGCCCTTTGTACCCAAGTTGGTGGTGCTTTCGCCGGGCGAGGTTCCGGCGGTGGTTTCGGTGCAGTCTCTAGGAGTTGTGCGATGACAGAAGCGGCCTCGGAAGCCAAGCAAAAAGACGTGAGGGAGAAGACGCGGGACCGCTACACCGCGGAGCAGGATGAGGCTGCGCGGGAGCGTATGTTGATGGAACAGCTGCCTCAAGTACGTTACATTGCGCGCCGCATCCACGAGCGTCTGCCGCAACACGTGCCCTTCGAAGATTTGGTGCATGCCGGGGTGATTGGCCTGATCGATGCCTTGCACAAGTTTGATCGCAGCAAGCACGTGCAATTTGGCTCCTACGCCAAGTTTCGTATTCGCGGTGCCATTCTCGACAGTTTGCGGGAGATGGATTGGGGCCCGCGCGAGTTACGCCGCAAGGCGCGGCAGGTGGAAGAGGCCCTGCATCAGTTGCGCTCGCAATTAGGCCGCAATCCCAGTGAACAGGAATTGGCCGCGGCCCTGCGCCTGGATTTGCACGAATTGCAGATGTTGCTGGGCGAAATCGATGGGCTCGAAATTGGCAGCTTGCGGGTGGCCTCTTCGCGCGACGGCGGGGAAGAAGACCTCTGCGAGTACCTTCCCCATGCGCCGGATGACACTCCACTCTTGCTCTGCCTGCGTTCGGAGATGAAAGAACTGCTGGCGCGAGCGATTGAAGAACTGCCGGACAAAGAGCGCCAGGTCCTGACTCTTTACTACTTTGAAGAGCTGACTATGAAAGAAGTGGGCGCGGTGCTGGGAGTGGGAGAGTCGCGGGTCTCGCAGATTCACTCCATGGCCGTGGTGCGCCTGCGGGCGCGAATCGCCGAGCTGACTGCCGGACGAGCCCCGTCGGAATATGCCACCGGGGCCGCCAGCGGCACCTGAGAACGCTTTTATGGAAAAAGTCCTCAATCAGGAAGAAATCGATGCCATGGTACGGGCCGCGCGGGGCGGAGCGGCCGCAGCCCAGGCCTTGCATGAGCCGGTGGTCACTCGCTGGGACGCGCGCCAGGCCGGGCAAATCGGGCGCGACCAGTTGCAGGCGATCAGTACGCTGCACGAAACCTTCGCCCGCAATCTTACGCATTCGGTCGGAGCGTATTTGCGCGTCGCCTTCACTGCGGCCCTGGTTTCAGCCGAGCACCTCACCTATGGGGAATTTCTCGGCCGCGTCCCGGAGGTGACCTACCTGGCTACCTGCAAGCTTGCACCCGTCGAGGCGGCAGCGCTGCTGCAGATGGAGTTAGGAGCGGCATTCCCGCTGATTGACGTGTTGCTCGGCGGCAAGGGCAGCGGCGCATCTCCGGAGCGGCAGATCACCGGCATCGAAGAACAGATTCTGGAAAGCGTGATGCGGATCATCTGCCGGGAACTGCAAAACACCTGGACCCTGCTGGCGCTGGAGTTCACTTTCGAGCAGCGCCGCGAGCCGGGAGAAATTCGCCATCTCCTCTCACCGCAGGAGAAGACGCTGTCGCTCAGCTTCGAGATCACCGTGGCGGAAAACCGCGGCACCTTGAACCTGGTGTTTCCTGCGGCGGTTTCCAACGCGCTGTTGCGCAAGATGTCGGCGGAATGGACCCACGCCAAACGCCGCCCTGCGCCGGCAAGCGGCGAACGCTTGCGGCTCCCGTTGCTCGATTGCCCATTTGCGGTCGAGTTGTCGGTCAAGATTGCCCGCGTTTCTGCCCATCGGTTGCTGAGCTTGTCGCCGGGACAACTGCTGGCATTGCCAGAGCCTGTCGCTCAGCTTGGCGCCTTGGTGGCCGGGGGCCGCGAATTGTTTACCGGGATGGTAGCCAGACGTGGCGAGTCTCGAGCGGTGCAGTTGCTCGAGCGCAGCCGGGTGGCAGAGCAAAAGGAAGTTGCCTCATGAGCGATCAAACCGCAAATCCGGTGCCCTCCTCGCCGCGCCCCGCGTTAGAAGGGAGAGCGCGTGAATTTCTACAGCTGTGGGCGCAAAGCCTGTCCCACGTGCTACAGCAAATTTCCGGAAACGCGCTGCCGGTGGAGTGTCTCACCGAACCGCTGGCGGTGGCGGAGCCACGCGGCGAAAGCGACCTTTACTTTGTGGTAGTAGCGGCGGGCGGTCTGCGCGGAGAGATGAGTCTGCGTCTGTCTCCGCCCGTGGCCATGAGCCTGGCGCAGCTCTTTATGAGCGAGAATCAGGATCCGGCGGCCGCGCTCGGTGCCGATCAGCGCGAAGCGGTTCAGGAACTCTTACGGCAAGTAGCGGGTCAGGCGGCCACCGCTTTGGTCCCGCTGTTCGGAGAAGTCCAGTTGCGCCTGGAAGCTGCGCCGGCGCCGTCGTGGTCCCCGGGCGCGATTGGCTGGCTGGCCTCGGCGGCCGCAGGTGCGGCATGCCGGGTGGAGATCGAGTGGCAGTTAAGCGCGGCCTTGCATGCGGCTCTATTGGCTTCGCCCCCCGCTGCCGCGGCTTCTTCCGAGCCTGCGACCCAGTCTCCACCAGGGGCAGCGTCCAGCTTACCGGTCGCGTCTGCGAACAATCTTGGAATCTTGATGGACGTTCAACTTGACGTCGTCTTGCGCTTCGGCGAACGCAAGATGCTGCTGCGCGAGATTCTCGAGTTAGGCGCTGGATCGGTGGTGGAGCTGGATCGCAAAGTGGATGAGCCGGTGGACCTGCTACTCGATGGCCGTCTGGTAGCGCGCGGTGAAGTGGTAGTAGTGGACGGAAATTACGGATTGCGAGTGCTAGAACTGGCGGCTGCTTCGGCCTAGATCCTAGCCAGTCAAGGTGTGAGAGCAATGGACGTTCGCGGGAGGCTGGCCAGAGTGACCAGCCGATGGCAAAAAATTCCTTATTGCGGCGAGCCAGATTGTACCCTTGCCCGCCGGCTCTGGCGCCGGATCCACTGGTGGAACGGTGCTATCAGCTTGCAAGGGCTGCGCTATTGCGCTCCCCAATGTTTTGAAGATGCGCTTCGAAAGCAGCTGTCACTCTCGGCTGCAGCCGCAAGAATAGTTCCGCAAAAGGCCCGGCATCGGGTTCCGCTCGGACTCCTCATGCTTTCGCGGGGGGAACTGACCAACCAGCAGCTTCGCGTCGCCCTCGAAGCCCAACAGCAAGACGGGCAGCACCGTCTCGGAGAATGGTTGGAAAAGCTGGGCTTTGCCACCGAACGCCAGGTCACAGTTGCATTGGGGCTGCAGTGGGCGTGTCCGGTGCTGAACCAGGATACGAAACGTGATCCCGCCTGCTCGCGTCTTCTGCCCTATCGTCTGTTGGAAGATCACCGCATGTTGCCGCTGCAGTTCGTAGAGGCCACGCGAACCCTTTACCTCGCTTTCTGCGACGGTATCGATTACACCGTGTTGCACGCCATCGAACAAATGCTCAGCTGCCACACCGATGCCTGCCTGGTTATGCGCAGCACACTGGACCGCGCTTTAGAACAAATCGCGCGCCAGCGTTCCCCGCACGATTTGCTGTTCGAGGGTTGGAGAGGCGCCCCCGAGATCGCCAGTATCATCTGCGGCTACGTCCTGAAATTGGGAGCGGAAAGTGCTCGCATCGCGGGCTGCGGCAGTCACGTTTGGGTACGGCTGACGGCCGGACGTGAGTTCATCAATCTACTATTTCGCCGTCCCGTACCGGAACGGGAAGCCCCTTCCCTCGAGGAAGAACCATCTTTGCGGGTGGTCGGCTAAAGTCCCCCAACCTGCCGCCGATGAAGCAGACAGCGGCCCACCATGCGGATTGAGCGGGCAGCATCGGCGGAAACTCATGAATAAAGTACGCGCCCTCATCGTGGATGATTCTTCAGTCATGCGCAAAATCGTGGAACGTTCCATACGTCAGGCGGGCATCGATCTGGCCGAGGTCCGGGAGGCGGCCAATGGCGCCGAAGGGCTTGGGGCACTCAACGAGTCAGCAGTCGACCTGATCCTCTGCGACATCAACATGCCGGTTATGGACGGAATTGAATTCCTCAAGAAACTCAAAGACGTGAACAACGCCAAAGGCGTGCCCGTGGTCATGATTACGACCGAGGGCAGCGAGTCGCACGTGGTGCAGGCTTTGTCGATGGGTGCGCGTGGCTACATTCGCAAGCCCTTTACTCCTGAACAGGTCAAAGAACACGTCGTGCCCCTATTGGAAGGCAAGCAATGAATACCGCGAATCCCATCGCTCTGACCAATCCCGCTCCGGAAAGCTGGCTGTCTCTGTTGGAATTGGCTGCCCGGGAAGTCTTTGAGATCATGCTGGGCTGCAAGCTGGAGGTGCCAAGCGAACTGCCGTCGGCGGCGGGCGACATTACGGCCATGGTAGGGCTGGCGGGACAGCTCTGCGGTTTGCTGACCCTGCGCTGTGGCCCGCAGTCCGCGACGCTCATGGTGTCGAAGATGCTGGGTACCGAGATTCATGAAGGCGACCCTCAGATGTGGGACGCACTCGGAGAAATCGCCAACATGGTGGCCGGCAACTTCAAGAACAAGCTGACTGGCATGGGAGATAAATGCATGCTGTCGGTGCCCACCGTCATCAGCGGATCGGATTACAACTACCGTTCCATGGCAGATACCGGCCCATTAGAAAAGACTTTCCTGTTCGAAGGTGCTCCGATCGTCGTTGCCCTCGAAGTCCACAGCTAGTTCGCCACAGGCTTGACCTGGGAAGATTCTGCCGCCTTGCATTGTTGCGCCCGGCAGGATCTTCCAAGTGTTTTTTCACGCTCCACCCTGCCACTTCGCCGCTGCCCTTCAATCGGTGGATTCCATTCCATTTACCCATAAGGCGCAAGCCGCTTGCCGATGGTGCGGCAAGTGCTTCTTCGATCGCGGAGCTCATTCATGAACAGTGGATATTACGCAGCGTGTGCGGGACTACAGGCGCAGAACCAGGCGCTGGAACTGATCGCCAACAATGTAGCCAACATCAATACCGTCGGCTATCGAGGTCAGCAACCGCAATTTCGTTCATTACTCGCCAGCTATAGCGGACAGTTCGCCAATCCCGCCAATTACGCCGTCAACAACTTCAATGTTGTCGGCGGAAGCAGGACCGACCTTACCCCCGGCAACCTGGACCGCACCGGCAATGCGCTCGACCTGGGCATCGAAGGCAGCGGCTTTTTCGCGGTGCAGACTGCTGCTGGTGTCCTTTACACGCGCAACGGCAACTTCCAAGCATCTCCGAAGGGTGAACTGACCACAAGCGTGGGTGATCCAGTTCTCGGTGAGCAAGGCCCCATCGTGCTCCCTAGCGGGCCATTGTCCATCAGCGCCGACGGGACTCTGTCGGTCAACGGTGCGCTTGCCGGCAAACTGAAGCTGGCGGAATTCTCATCTGCAAGCGATCTCGAGCCGGTGGGCGGCTCTTACTACCGGGCGCGCGATGGTTCTCCTCGTCCGGCAGCGTTTTCGTTTGTTCGTCAGGGAATGCTGGAGTCTTCAAATGTCAATCCCGTGTCGTCAGTGGTGGATCTCATCACCGTGCAGCGCAAGGCCGAGATGCTGCAGCGGGCCATGGCAGCGTTCTACTCCGATCTCAATCACACCGCAGCCAGTGAGCTGGCACGAGTCTAGGAGGCGCAATGTTACAGGCTTTGTACACGGCAGCGAGCGGAATGACCGCGCAGCAGATGAATCTGGACAATGTTGCCAACAATCTTGCCAACTCGAGCACGGCGGGTTTTCGCCGCCGCCGCCTGCAATTTCAGGATTTGCTTTACCAGAATCTGGTGATGCCAGGCGCGGCCGCGACGCAACAAACCACGCTGGTCGCGGGCCTGCAGATCGGTTTGGGGGCGCGAGCAGCAGCTTCCGAGGTTGTGCAACTGCAGGGCGACGTAACGTCCACCGGCAATCCTTTGGACATGAGCATTCAGGGGAATGGATTTTTCCAGGTGACCTTGCCGACAGGCGAGACGGCCTATACGCGTAGCGGGGCCTTTCACCTGGATGCGCAGGGCAATGTAGTGACGGCCGAGGGCGATCCGCTCACTCCGGCAATCACCATTCCTCCTGGAGTCACGTCGATCACCGTCGGATCGGATGGCACCGTGAGCGTGACCCAGCCGGGTCAGCAGGCGGCGCAGCAAGTGGGCAGCATTCAACTGGCGCTGTTTCCCAATCCTGGGGGCCTGAACAGTATTGGCCAGAACCTGTTTCTTGCGACCACGGCCTCGGGTGATCCCATTGCCGGAACGCCGGGAGGCAGCGACGGCCTGGGGTCCATCCAGCAGGGATACCTCGAGCAAAGCAACGTGGACGTAGTCGAGGAATTTATTCAGATGATCATGGCGCAGCGCTCCTACGAGGCCAATTCACGGGTGGTGCAATCCGCCGATCAGATGTTGCAGGAGTTGAACAACCTGTCGCGTTAGAGGAACAAATGTTGAAGGATTTCTTGACGAGTAGCGTGAAGTTCACAGCGCTCTGGCTGATCTTGGGCGCCGGTTGCGCAATCGGACAGACAGTTAGGCTTCTCGACGAGGTGCACAGCTCAGGAAGCTTAATTCACCTCGCAGACTTGTTGCCTGTCAACGCTCCAGACGGAATCAGGCAGTTGTATGGGGAGATAGAAATCGGACAATCGCCCAGATTCGGCAGTCGTCGGGTTTTGACCAAAGCGCAGATTGAGCAGAAGCTCGCTGCGTTCCCAGGCTTGTTACAGCAGCTTGTCATTCCGGAGCAGATTCGGGTCACACGCGCCGGGTACCAGCTTTCCCACGAATCAGTTGTCGAGGCAGTGGCGAAATTCCTCCATCAGCCCATTCCATTGTCCGGTGTTCAATGGGCGCAGGAAACCGAAGCCGCGGAACAACATCCTATTCTCGAAGCCGTTCGCGCGGATGTGGACCAGCCACATCGGCGTCTACAGGTCACCTTGCGTTGCCTGCGGCATTCGGTGTGCCCGGCTTTTCTCGCCAGCATCGACAGCGGAACTACAGCGTTTTACGGCTTAAACTTTGCTCGCACAAAGCAAGCAGAAAACGCGGCTCCTACGTTGGTCCGATCCGGACAAAAAGCCACGCTCCTGATCGAAGACGGCCAGGTTCGCATCTCCTTGCCGGTGATTTGCCTGCAGCGCGGCCAGCTCAGCCAGACGATTCGGGTGCTCGATCCGGTGAACCGCCGGATATTTCAGGCGAAGGTCTTGAGCGAACAGTTGCTGAGAATGACGTCTTGACCAGGAGGAACCATGAGACGTTGGATCACAATATTGCTTTCCGTTTTCTTCTTCAGCGGCGTGGCCATTGGTAAACAGAAAAACATCCAGCGGGAAACTCTTGACTCCTATGTTCAGCGCATGCAGCAACAGCTGGCGGAAGCCGGCTCCGGAAGTCCCGGAAGCCTGTGGACTGGCAGCGGGCGCCTGTCTTACCTCACCGGCGACTACAAAGCGTGCCACGTCGGAGACCTTGTGACCATAGTTGTCGTTCACGATATGACCGCCAACAATGCTAATAGTGTGTCCACCTCGCGCACCTTCGCTGCGAGTTCAGGGGTCAGCGCCTTGGCAGGCCATTTGAAAACCAGCGGCGTGGAGCAGATTTTCTCGCCCAATTCGTCACAATCTCTGGCAGGCAAGTCGCAAGCATCGACGACTTCAACCCTGCAAACTACGCTAGCGGGACGAGTGGTGGCCTTGCTTCCCAGCGGACTGCTGGTGATTGAGGCGGAGCGCCAGCTCACCATGAACAACGAGAAGCAAACTGTTCTGGTTCGAGGGCTGGTGCGCACGGCTGATATCGGACCAGACGACAGCGTGGCTTCAAACCGCATCGGCAACCTGGAACTCGAACTCAAAGGCAAAGGAGTGCTGAGCGACGGAACTCATCCTCCCAACCCGGTGGTTCGTGCTTTGTTACGCATCGTTGGTTTCTGAACAGGAGCGTTATGAAATGGACATCGGTTGTTGTCGTATTCCTTTTGCTGGCCGCAAACTTAAACGCGCAAGAGGTCGTCCATAAAGCTCTCATGCGCGACGTAATTTCGGTGGAGGGGGTGCGCGACAATCCGGTGCTTGGCTATGGCATGGTTGTGGGATTGAAAGGCACGGGGGACCGCCAGCAGACCATCTTCACCACGCAGACGCTGGCGAATGTCCTGCAACACATGGGGGTGCAGATTCCAGCAGCCACCGTCAAAGTCAACAACGTCGCCGCCGTTTTCGTAACTGCAACCCTGCCGCCATTTTCCGCACCGGGCACCCGCCTCGATGTGACTGTCGCCTCCGTTGGCGATGCGCGCAGCCTGGAAGGTGGCATTCTCTTGCTGACCCCGCTCTACGGCGCCGACGGAAGAGTCTATGCGGCTGCCCAGGGCGCAGTCACGATTGGCGGCTACACCGCCGGTAATGCGGGGAACTCCAAGCAGGTAAATCACCCTACGGCCGGTCGAATTCCGGGCGGAGCTCTGGTCGAGCGCGACAGCTCCCTCGATCTGCAGACTCTACCCCGTCTTTCCTTGTTATTGAACGAGCCTGATTTCGGCACTGCGGAGCAAGTGGCCGGGGCCATCAATCAGGCGTTGGAAAGGCAGATCGCGACCGTTGTCGACAGCCGCCGGGTTGACCTCGACGCCGCCGCGACAGGCAGCAAGAATCTTCCTGCCCTGCTGGCGCGAATTCAGAGTTTGATGGTCGAAGTCCATCACCGCGCTCGAGTGATCGTCAATGAGCGCACGGGAACGGTTGTCATGGGCAAGGACGTCCGGCTGGGAGCGGTTTCCATCCTGCACGGCAATTTCTCGATCGAAGTCGCCACCGACCTCACGGTCTCACAGCCGAACCCGTTGTCGATGGGAAAAACCGAAGTCCTGCCGCAGCAAACCATTAAAACGGAAGAAGCTCCTGCCCGACGCATCGAGCTGACCGAGGGCGCTAGCGTTGAACAGCTGGTAAATGGCCTGCAACGAATTGGTGCTACCTCGCGCGACGTCATCGCTATCCTGCAAGCCATCAAGGCTGCGGGAGCCCTAGAAGCTGACTTGGAGGTGATCTGATGATCAACTTGGCCCAACTGAGCGCAACGCCATACCAGCCGACGCCCGCGGACCAGAAAATCCGCCACGCAGCGCACGAGTTCGAGGGGATCTTACTTAATACGCTTTTAGGCCCCCTCGAAAAGACTTTCGCCACCCTGCCTGGAGGCAAAATTGAAACCGGGTCCGATCAGTACCAGTCACTAGCTACCCAGGTGCTGGCCTCTGGATTAGCAGCCCGCGGCGGGCTTGGAATTGCCGACCTTATCATCCGCAAGCTCGAGGCGCAGACTCCTAGCCGGCCACAAATCTCACTGTGACGGCCGTCACCAGGCACCCTATCGCCCTCTGCTAGAATCAACGCCAGTAAGGCTAAAAGCTGCTGTTGGGAGTTGTTACATGACTTTCCCCATAACCCGTCTTCGCCGTCTGCGCCAGACTGAGCAGTTACGTTCCCTGGTGCGCGAAACCCGGCTCACCCCGGAATCGTTTGTGTACCCGATGTTTGTGTGCCCGGGAGAAGGCGTGCGCAAAGAAGTTCGTTCCATGCCGGGAGTGTTCAATTTATCCGTAGACGAAGCAGTGAACGAGGCGCGGGAAGCTCATTCGCTGGGTGTTCCCTCGGTCATCCTGTTTGGCTTGCCCGCGAAAAAAGACGAAGTTGCCACCGGCGCCTGGGCTGAGGACGGCATCGTGCAGCAAGCCGCGCGCGCCATCAAGCGTGAAGTTCGCGACCTCGTGATCATGGGTGACGTCTGCCTGTGTGAATACATGTCGCACGGACATTGCGGTATCGTCCGCGCTACACACCCGCAATCCCTGGGAGCGGCAGTAGCGGCGCCGCCACCGGTCACAACAGAATACGAAATCGTCAACGATGCGACGCTGGACATTCTGGCGCGTACTGCAGTCTCACTCGCCCGCGCCGGGGTCGATATAATCGCGCCTTCCGACATGATGGATGGCCGGGTTGGCGCGATCCGCAAGGCGCTCGATCATGCCGGCCTGATCAATACGCCCGTTCTTTCTTACGCGGCGAAGTTCGCCTCCGGCTTTTATGGCCCCTTCCGCGAAGCCGCCGATTCGACGCCTCAATTCGGCGACCGGCGCTCATATCAGATGGACGGCGCCAACCTCCGCGAAGCCATGCGTGAAATTGAACTCGACATCGAAGAGGGCGCTGACATGATCATGGTCAAGCCCGCGTTGCCCTACCTGGACGTGATTGCCGCTGCCCGCGAGCGCTTTGACCTGCCCTTGGCCGCCTATCAAGTCTCGGGAGAATTCGCCATGATCGAAGCGGCAGCGCGAAACAACTGGATCGACCGCGAGCGGGTGATGATGGAGTCGTTGCAGTCCATCCGGCGGGCGGGTGCGAGCATTATTCTGACTTACTACGCGAAGGATGCGGCTAAGTTGCTGGCCTAGTTAGCGGGCGACGACCGGGTAGTCCTCTTTGAGGGCCCACACCAACGCCACCACCCAACCAATTGCTGTCCAGCCAAGAAAGAAGTTCAGAATCACAATCGCAGTTGTGTCCCGCTTATGCCGCGCAATGGCCAGGATCGACGGCAGGAAGTAAAGCAGAAAACCGAAGCCGAAAATCGGAAAGAAGAAGGCGAAGAAGTGCATAATATTTTGCCTCCCGTTAATTCAAGTTTATCACCCGGTAATAGCTACGCAACTGGGCTCCCGCGAGTTCCAGAATCCTGACGGCCTATCGTAGAATCAACTGTTTGTACACTCCATAAAGTTCTCCTAAGGGGGCATTACTTGCCTGAAACTCTTTATGATGTCGCCATCATCGGCAGCGGCCCTGCCGGATACACCGCCGCAATCCGTGCCGGCCAATACGGATTGAAAACAGCATTGATCGAGAAAGATGGATTTCTCGGCGGAACCTGCTTGCACGTCGGCTGCATTCCGACCAAGGCTTTACTGTTCAACGCCGAGCTGTGGGACCACTTGAAAGAAGCCAAGGACTTCGGAATCGAGGGCGTGGACGCCCGAAAGCTGAACTGGGCAGCTATCCAGGATCGCAAAGGAAAGATCGTCACCAAACACGCGAAAGGCCTCGAATTCCTCATGCGCAAGAACAAGGTCGAGACCATCAAAGGCTATGGCCGGCTGACCGGGCCTGCGCGAAACGGCGTTCACACTGTTGAAGTTACTAACGACGGCAAGACCAGCCAAATCAAAACCAAGAATGTCATTCTGGCCACGGGGTCGGAGGCGCGCATGCTCCCCGGTCTGAAGCCGGATGCCAAAATTCTTACCAACATTGAAATTCTTGGCCTGAAAGAGATTCCAAAGTCGCTAGTGATCGTGGGGGCCGGAGCGGTGGGCGTCGAGTTTGCGTCGATTTTCCGTTCTTTTGATTGTGAAGTCACCATTCTCGAAATGCTACCGCGCCTTGTTCCGGTCGAGGACGAAGAAGTCTCCAAAGAATTGGCACGCGTCTACCGCAAGCGCGGCATCAACTTCCATACCGGCGCGAAAATGGACAAAGTGGAGCAAACCAAAGCGGGGGTTGCGGTCACTTTCACAGTGGATGGCAAGCAGCAGAAAATTGAAGCCGAGAAGATTCTGATCGCAGTCGGCCGCCGGCCACGCACCGACAACATCGGTCTGGAGAAAACCAAGATCAAGCCTGATCGCGAGTTCATCAGAACCGACAGTTGGATGGAGACGGCGGAGCCAGGCGTCTATGCTATCGGCGACATCGTGCTCGGGACACCGCAACTGGCGCACGTGGGCGCGATGGAGGGTATCTGCGCCGTGACCAAGATTGCCGGCAAAAAGGGCAAGCCGATCAATCCCGAGCACATTCCGAATGCAACCTATTGCCATCCCGAGATTGGTAGTGTCGGCATGACCGAAGCCAAGGCGAGAGAAGCCGGCTATAACGTGAAGATCGGCAAGTTCCCATTCACCGCAAATTCGCGCGCGTCGATCGTGGGACAGCACGAGGGCTTCATCAAGATCGTTTCAGATGCCGACTACGGCGAGATTCTCGGCGTCCACATCATCGGGCCGCAAGCCACGGAGTTGATCGCCGAATCCGTCGCAGCGATGGAATTGGAGGCCACGGTCGAGGACCTGATGTGGACAATCCACGCTCATCCCACGCTGGCCGAAGCCATGCTGGATGCCTCTAATAGCGTGTATGGGATGGCGATCAACGCGTGATGAAAAGCAGGTCTCTCCATGCGCCAAGTTGACGGCGGCGCAGGGGCAATAATATAGCAATAATACATATGCTTGCCGTAGTGTTTCTGCCTGCCGTGGCGGGGGAAGATGTTGGGCGACTCCCAAGTCACGGATTTGTCTAAGACGATTTACGCTCGTAAGCGCATGAAATTAAATGAAATAAAGTTATTGACGAGTGCGCTGTTGGGTATAAACTAGTACCAGTAAGGCGGTTGGTGCAGCCGGAGGAACGTGTTAACCGGGCGAATCGCCTGAAGGTTTTGACGGGGCCGCGATAGCGGCCCCGTCGCTTTGTCCGGGCTTTATCCTGTCACCCTTTGGAACTACAGAAAAGAGTTCTGGCCTTGGGTGCCTAGCGGAACATTCAAATACAACCCGGTCGTTAACGATGTTCCCGTAGCGATCTTCTCGCGGAACTGGGTTCTCCATTGCCGTCATGTATTCCGTTGCCTGCACGACGGAATTATCGCTCATGGCACTCACGATTTGGTCAACAACATCATCAATCGTATACCTGTCTCGAATTATTCGACTCTTGTATACGTGCCATCCGTGAAAAACAATCTCGCGTGTACTTCTAGGCAATCCGTTAGCATCTTGTTGCGCATTTATGGCGGCTAGTTGTGCATCTGTAAGCGTGCCTATCTCAACCGCCGCAACCTTGACCTTTATCTTAGGATCGAATTGCTCAAGGTTGGCTCTAATTAGCTCTCTTGCGTTATCGTGAAGTGGCATCCTTTTTGGAGAGTATGTTACACGACAAGCCAAAAGAATTTGAAAAAGTTGATCAAACGATGGGGCAGCTTTTCGGCGTGAGATTAGAGCAAATCAAGGCCAAAATGGACTTACCACGCAACGGTCTGTGACCCTAATGCGTCCTTCGCTGGTAACTGACTGCGGTCGGAATTGCAAGGGTTCGGGGTTGTCTACCATTCGCCGGCTTTCATCAGCTTGCGGATCTTGCGCTTCATCAGATCACGCTTGAGCGCGCTGATGTGGCTGATGTAGAGCTTGCCATTCAGGTGATCGGTCTCGTGGAGAAAGGCGCGGGCCAGCAGGTCCTCGCCGGTCTTCTCATACCACTCTCCGTTAATATCTTGCGCACGGATGGTCACTTTCTTGGCTCGGGTGACGGGCTCGCGGAATTCCGGAATGCTAAGGCAGCCCTCCGGCTGCGAGTGCTTTCCTTCCTTGTGAATGATCTCCGGGTTGGCCAGCACCAGCTTGGCGTCCGGGTCTTCCTTGAAAGTGACATCAATGACGGCGAGCCGCTTGGAAATGCCAATCTGTGGCGCGGCCAAGCCAACGCCGTGGGCCTCATACATGGATTCGAACATGTCTTCGACCAGCTTTTTCAGTTCGTCGTCAAAAGCCGTGACTGGCTCGGCAGGCCGCTCCAGGACTGGGTTGCCATACTTTACGATGGGGTAAATCATTAGTAGTTCTTCAACTGCTCCAGATAACCTTCAAAGTTCCGATGGGTTTCTTGCATGGAATCGCCGCCAAACTTTTCGAGCGCGCACCGCGCCAGCGTTAATGCGACCATGGCTTCCGCCGCGACTCCAGCGGCCGGCACCACACAAACATCAGATCGCTCATACGCTGCTTTCACCGGCTCACGGGTGGCAAAATCTACCGAACCCAGCGGACGCCGCAGCGTGGAGATCGGCTTAAGGTACCCGCGCACGCGAATCTCTTCCCCGTTGGAAATTCCGCCCTCAATTCCGCCGGCATTATTTCTGACACGCGTGAACCCGGCGAACGATGCCGATTGTTCGTAGCCTATTTCATCATGCACTGCGGATCCGGGGGAAGCCGCCGCCACAATTCCGGCGCCGATTTCAACCGCCTTCACCGCCTGCAGCGACATCACCGCCGCGGCCAAGAGCCCGTCGAGCCGTTCGTCCCACTGCGCATATGTGCCAAGCCCGGGCGGAACTTTATGGGCGACGACTTCAAATACTCCGCCAACCGAGTCTCCCGTGGCAAGGACGCGGTCAACCTCCGCTTTCATGCGCTGTTCGGCTTCCTTGTCGGCGCAATTAAGCAGAATTTCCGATTGATTCTGCAGATCGGCAATTTTCTCCCAGCTGATTTCGCTGTGAACAACGGCAGCACCCACCGAGATCACGTGGCTCAACACCTCAATGCCCAGCTCGCGCAGGAACAACTTCGCAAGACTTCCGACGGCTACGCGCGCGGCCGATTCCCGCGCCGACGCTCTCTCCAGCACATAACGGGCCTCGGAAAAATCGTACTTTAAAGCTCCCGCTAGATCGGCATGGCCGGGACGCGGCGAAGCGACGCGCTTGTGCTTGGCGGAATCGCCCTCGCCGACCGGTAGCGACTCCTGCCAGTTCTTCCAGTCTTTGTTTTCCAGCAGCATGGCGATGGGCGATCCGATTGTGCTGCCGTGGCGTACGCCAGAGAGAATTCTCGCCGTATCGCGCTCGATCTTCATGCGCCCGCCGCGGCCATAGCCTTGTTGTCGCCGCCACAACTCACGATCGACAAACGCTTGGTCGACTTTCAGAGCAGCGGGCAGTCCGGAAATGAAGGCAATGAGCGCCTCCCCGTGAGATTCTCCGGCGGTGAAGTAGCGAAGCATGAAATCAGGATTGTAGCTGATCGGCAGGGTGGGCTACAGCTTTCAGAGAATCTCGTCCTATACGTGTGCTTCCTGCAGCATTCGCTGCCGGCGCACTCGAATCTTGTCTTCGTGCTTCCGCGCCTGCGCCAAGTCGTAAGAAAGCTGCATCCGTAGCCACGTTTCCGGTGTGCTCCCAAACGCTTTGGACAGACGGATCGCCATCTCGGGGCTGATGCCCGACTTGCCGTTGATGACATTGTTAAGCGCTTGCCGCGTGACACCGAGGACCTTGGCACCCTCGGTAACCGACAAGCCCAGAGGTTCCAGGCAAGCGCTCCTTATAATACGCCCTGGATGGGCCGGATTTTTCATGGGCATGACGGTCCTCCTCCTGTCACCTAGTGATAATCGATCAGTTGAACGTCAAATGCATCCGTGCCTTCAAAACGGAAGATGATGCGCCAGTTCGCACGCACGGTAACAGACCAAAAACCCTTCAGGTCGCCTTTGAGTGAATCAAGGCGATAGCCAGGGAGGTTAAGCTCGTGCGGGCTTGCCGCGTCATCCAGAACGGTCAATATTTCCTGAACTTTATCCGTCAAATTAGGCCGAATACCACCACGGTCGTCATGCTCATAAAGCCGCTTGAGGCCGCGATGCTTAAAGCTTCTGATCATTAGGATACACTGTAAAGTGACACTTGTCACTTGTCACGTACGGGCTACCGGTATTTTGTTGCGTGTACGGCCCGGCAAATCTGGCGCCAAGAGTGCCGCACCTTCGGTTGCCAGCACCCTGGCGGAGCCACAGACCCGCAACAGAGGAATGGTCTCTTGACGCCGAGTCTCCTTAGTCGCGCTTGAGCTTTGCCACCCAAAGCAGCAATTGTCGCCTTGGGGAAGAGTTCTAGTTGCTGTTTGAGATAGTCTTCTCCGCACGTCCGCTCGACGATGGCTGGAACATTCGTACCCGCACCGCCCTTAGCCGAACACAATACAGACTCGGTAATCCAGGTGTGTCGAAGGCGTTCGTCGAAGCTAAGCTTTGGCCAGCAGGCGTCTAGAATAGATCGGACGTTCGCATGGAAAGGATCGGTATGGTCTCGAAAACAGGTATAGGTGAACCTGCAGACGCCCCTCAGTAACTCCTCAGGCGAGCTCCCAGGGCGGAAATGCTCGGTGCCGTAATGCTCACCGGGTGTGGCGGAGTACGGATTGCCTGGCTCTGCAACGATAAGGACAAGTTCCACTTCATTCCGTTTTCCTGTTGCGCCCAAGAAGCCCCTTGGGACGTGGCCGACTTGTGGCAACCAGCGCATCGATTCGCAATTGCCCTTGAAAGCGAAACACGGATAGAAGGTTGGCTGGAGAATGGCGCGAATTTCTTTACAAGGCAGAAATCGCATTTAGCACTTTTGTTTACGATTTATCTTGTGCCGTTGGGGAACACCAGGATCTTGCTCGATTCGCCGGTCTTCAACCGCTCCATGCCCTTGGTGAAATCTTTCATGGCAATGCGGTCGGTGATTACGGGGTGCAGGTCGAGTTTGCCGTTCTTCAGCAGCGCCGTCATCTGATACCAGGTCTGGTACATGCGGCGTCCGTTGATGCCTTGGATCGTGAGTCCCTTGAAAATGATGTCTTCGGAGAAGTTCAGCGAGACGGGTTTAGAGGTGAGGCCCAGGAGGGAAATGCGTCCGCCGCGGCGAACGATATCGAAAGCTGTTCGAATGGCATCCGGGTGGCCGGCCATTTCGAGGACCACGTCGACGCCTAAGCCGCCAGTTTTTTCCATGACAACTTGTGTGGCGTTCTGCTTCGAAGGATCGATCACCACATCTGCTTTCATTTCCTTGGCAATCTTTCGCCGATGCTCGTTGACCTCGATCGCGAACACCTGGGCCGCACCGACCGCCCGCGCCACCGCGATAGAAAACAGTCCGATGGGCCCACAACCGGTGACCGCCACTGTTTTGGCCGCGATTTCCCCGGCCAGCACGGTATGCACCGCATTGCCCAGCGGATCGAGGATCGAGGCGTACTCCTGGGGAATCGCCGGATCCAGCTTCCAGATATTCGACTCGGGAATGACCACGTACTCGGCGAACGCGCCATCGGCATCCACGCCGATGATTTTCACGTTCTGGCAGATGTGGGCCTCCCCCGTGCGGCATTGCAGGCACTTGCCGCAAGCCACGTGCATCTCGGCGGAAACGAAGTCACCTTCCTTAACGCTGGTAACTTCATCGCCGAAAGCCACAACCTCGCCACAGAACTCGTGCCCGGGAATCAGCGGCGGGTGAATGCGTTTCTGGGCCCAGCGGTCCCATTCGTAAATGTGCAGATCGGTGCCGCAGATGGATGCGACCTTGACCTTGACCAGAACGTCAGTTCGTCCGAAACCCGGGACTTTCACTTCGCGGACTTCCGCGCCCGGAGCAGCTTTGGGCTTCACAACGGCCAACATCGTATTCGCCATGCGACACCTTATGAGTACGGGATTGAGACGGCAAAACGAGCCATTCTAGCATCCTTGAAGAACCCTCGTCCGCCGATGAACCGGACCTGCATTACGACATAAGCTTCCGGTTGAGTTCCTCTGACTTGCCACGAGGAACACTGAGCGATTTCCATACGCCCCCGCGGAAGTGCTTGGCAAGAAAGACGATCTGCCCGACGTGATAGGCGTAGTGCGCCAGTTGCCGGTTGAGCGCCTGCAACACCGTGTGGGGTTCGTTACGGATCGTCACGGTGCGCTCGACATCGCCGGGTTTCAGCCCTTCGATCGCCGAAAACACATGGGACCAGCCGGCCTCCCACCATCGCATCACTTCTTCGCGGCTGGGGGCAGAATTCATTTCAAATTCCTGGTCGCGATGGCGGTCGGTTTTTTCGCCGTCGCTGGTTAGAAAATCAGTGAAGCGGGAGCGCATGTTCCCCGCCAAGTGCTTGACGATAATGGCAACCGAATTCGCTTCGGAATCGAGCGCGATCAGCAGTTCGTCATCTTTGAGCTGGGCGATTGCGCCTTCGCCCAGCCGTTTGTATCCGCGGAACTGCCGGCGAGCTTCGCCAAGATAGTGGGAGGCGAGATCCATCGTAGTCATCGATGCTTCAAGCTTACATCAGCGATTGAGGCGCCGGTGCGGTTACCTGAACCTCGATGCCGCCAATCAAATTTGCAAAAAGGTTGTAAAGCAGCGCTCCGATCGCGCCCATTACAAAGCCCATCAATCCGTAGAAGATGGGCATCAGAACCGCGATCACGACGCTCACGGCTCCGCCGAACTCCGAATGCGTCCGGCCCATCATGCTCAAGAACCCGGCCAGCAAGAATATCGGCATAAGAAGCAGTCCGAAGGACGCGTGAATGAGCGCCATTATCTTGGCGACGGAGATTACACCGACTGACCTGATCACATGCATGTCTATCCTCCAGTGTTCGATTTGCCCTTCGGGGTTCCCCAACCGCCACCACCGGGAGTTTCTATCCTGATTCGATCCCCATTCCGCAGGCGCACATTGAATTTTCCGGGAAGCGCCTGTGAGGAACCATCGCGGCGGATAATTTCTGCTTTTCCGGCCGAGCCATCCAGTCCACCCTTCAGACCATAAGGCCCGCGCACACGCCGGTCTGACAGAAGCGTGACCTCCGCGTCCGTGAGCATTTCGATCTCCCGCACGATGCCTTCGCCTCCGCGATGCCGGCCGTCTCCACCGCTGCCCGCTCGCAAAGAATACTTTTGTACTCGCAGCGGATACGCGTGTTCCAGCGCTTCGGCCGGGGTATTTAGAGAATTTGTCATGTGAGTGTGGACGCCCGAAACGCCAGGTTTTGTGGGACGCGCCCCCATACCGCCGGCAATAGTCTCGTAGTAAGCAAACGGCTCGCCAGTTCGTGGGTCCAGTCCGCCGATGGTGAGATTGTTCATGGAGCCGGAGGCGGCCGCGGGAATTCGATCCGGAATCGCACCGGCGAAAGCGCGCAAGAGAACGTCCACGATGCGTTGCGAGGTCTCCACATTCCCACCTGCCACGGCCGCCGGAGGATAGGCGTTCACGACACTCCCGAGCGGAGCAATGACTTCGATTGGCC
>Ga0335081_10000472_pt1 | contig 69756 bp, 53 predicted proteins | sample Lox_Sample_35_FD_206713 | JGI IMG/M metagenome (GOLD analysis project Ga0335081, IMG submission 206713) | Soil microbial communities from Loxahatchee National Wildlife Refuge, Florida, United States - Lox_Sample_3.5 | ecosystem: Environmental > Terrestrial > Soil > Wetlands | place: USA...
TGGACAATGGCAAGCCCATAGCAGTTACACTTTTCGATTGCTTCGGCCGGATTATGGGACATTGGAGTATTGCTACCGGGCAAACTCGTGTAGTCTCCTTATGCACGAAGCTTGCACATGGAGCCTACATAGCTCGAATCACATGCGGGGCTGCGACGATTGTCAGACCGGTCCTGATCAAGTAATAGATCTCCGGGGAAATAAAAATTGCCCTGGCAGAGAAGGTAGGAATCCTGGCAAGCCTACAGATCTTAAAGAACATTTGAAAGATAGTTTGAGCTGTAGCCTTTTACTTGGGGAGGCCATTATTAGGGTCACTGTTGGAAACGTATGTTAAAGCCCTAAGGGATCTATATAATAACCGATTCTAACAGGTTTCGCATTATCTTGAGCGAAAAAATAATTTGAACTGCAGAAAAAGAGAATCAATAATGCAATTGCTCTGTCCATAAGATTTAATCTCCTTTCGGCAGGCGTGGAACCAAATCAGTGCCTGACAATTATTTCTTTTTTCCTCGTGTCTCAGCTATCAACTTATACGTCCTCGAAACTGACAAGCCGAATTTCTTTGCGATTTCATAGCCTGTCTTTCCCCTCTTGAAAAGAGAAAGTATCTCTTTATTGCGCTTCGGGTTTTTTACATATCTAGACTTGATTCTATATCTTAGCCGAAGTTGCTGAATCGCCTGCCGCGTCACCTTGAACTTCTTGGCAATTGCATCATCCGCTCCCAATAATTTCTGTAGCCTGATCAGTTCGATCTTGGTCACTACTGACATGAATTCTCTCCATATCAAAAAGGTTAAAATGGTTATTCAAGAAAAGGAATGTCAATGTAGGAAAATAAATCGACGGGGGAGTAACTTCTTAGCTGCTCTCAATCCCCATATAATGCTTTTAGCGCAGTTACTGTGGGATGTTTGGCGTAAAATTCCCCTTGTGGCCCGATATATCCGTTTTTGTTTTTTACCAATCTCACCGGCGTAAATCCACCCTTTGAATTTGGGACATTGATTGTTACGGTGTCGTGTGATGCCTTTGATTGCGGCGCGATTGGCTGTTCATCTGTTTCGGAAGGTGAAGACTGGACTATCGCCTCTGGTTCCTGGGACGCAACAGTGGATACAGGTTCAGGTACGATTACATAGCCGCCGTTGGAATAAGGGCTGAAGTAATATCCGTCGCAATAATAATAAGGGGACCCATCGACATAGACTGTCGTGTAGTAGTCAGGAAGGTAAGTAAAATAGGTGCCAATGGACCGATAAGGCCAATATGACCTCCGTCCGTAGTTACCACGATAATACCTATGGGAGTTACCCGAATGATAATAGTTTCCATTTCCTCGATATCCGCTCCATCCAGAAGTATTGCCCCTAGCCGCCGACTTGGCTAGACCTCCCCGGTACCCCATCCTGTCGAAACCTCCCTGAAACCCAACACTAGCACTGGCGTGAGTTCTGATAGAGGGACTATGAACTGATGCACTCTGGGTAGTAGATGAACCTCTGGCACAGGCATCAATTGCAAACAGCATAACCACGAGACCTAACCCGACAAATATCGTATATGTTTTTTTCTCCATACTTCCACCCCTTTTATTAAATATACGGAAATAAAGGCAATATAGTATTAAAAAACATTATCAGTGTTCTAAAGAAATAATGTCCGGAGGAAACTGACTTGCCTGAAAACGCGGCAATCGTCCAGCCGGAATTCACCCCTCTGAATATTCCCCGGTTTTTCCTTTAAAAGCTCTGCCGCGGAGGTATTAAAAAATCTCTAAAATATTTTTCCAATCAATCACATTGCTTTGACATTTTTCCGGCGTTTAAAAAGGTCTTTATAAAAAAAACGTGTTGGAGTACCATCCTATATAACTTAAAAATCGGTTTTAACAATTTGGAGGTTTTTTATGGTGGTACTTAATAAATCCGGGGAAGCTATCCAGCAGGTTTCCCGGACGGAAAATGAACCGAGTTTTGTCCTTAATGCCGGCGACCAGATCGAGCCTCTGCGAGATATAGATGACTTTTGCAGGCTGCTTGGAGTGCCGAAAAAAAGCGTATATAAATGGACTTCGGACAGGTTTTCAGGAATACCATTCTATAAGGTGGGAAGGCACCTTAAGTTTCGGTTTTCCGAAGTAGATGCTTGGCTCCGGAAGTATAGGGCTTCCGAGTCGGTCCGGGAATTCACCCCAAGGACGCAGGTGCCTGAAAACAGGAAAAGCCGGTAAACCTCCCAGAAATGCCGTAAAGAAATGGAAGTGCCTATCGGCTTTAAATCCCCTACGGGCGACGTTTATTGTACGTCTCCGCGCTTGAAGAAGGGGAGAAAAACCCCAGGACAGACCTGTTTTCCGGCTTGGGAGGAACCGCTGTTTCCTGGCACGATAGACTGCATTTTCCCATTCAGCTTCTCAACTGCCGCGCTTGTCGTGTCCTTAGCAAGATGAGCGTAGATTTCCGTTTCTTGCACGGAGGCGTGCCTCAACAGCTCCTTGACCACGTATATCGAAACGCCGGCAATCACCAGATGGCTGGCAAACGTATGCCGAAACGTGTGCGGCGATGCATCACGGATTTTAAGCTTGTCAAGGATCGGCATGAGGTTCCGGTATATATTGTCATCATCAAGCCTGTTGCCGGCTTGGTTCAGGAAAACGAACTGCTCGCTGTCGTTGGCGGCTTCTCTCCGCTCAAGGATATTTATCGCCTCGTCGCAGAGCGGGATGGTTTCCTCCCGTTTGGTCTTGTTGCCGGGAGTCCGTTTCTTTTTATCTGCCGCCACGACCCGTATCGTCAGTGTCCGCAAATCCCTGTTGTAGTCCCTCCATTCAAGATTGCACAGTTCCCCGGTCCGCAGCCCTGTCAGGTAAAGGAACATGAAAATCAGCCGGTAGGGTTCCATGGCCGTCTCGAAGATTTTTTTCAGCTCGTCCATGGAAAAGAACCGCGGCTTTCTCTTGGGGAGCTTGGGTGCTACTATTTCCTCGGTCGGGTTCTCGGCACAATAATTCTGTTTGATCGCCCATTTGAAGAACTTGCGGAGCTGTCGCCGTTCTTCGCGTCTGGTCTTGGCGCTCATCCCCTCCTCGACCCTTTTGTCTATAAAGGCTTGGGCCATTTCCTTATCGAACGCCTTGAATTGTTCGAGATGTTTTTCCCGGACAAAGAAAATAAAATTATTCACCGTCGCCTGTTCCCTGCGGATGGAGCTCTGCTGTTTGTCGATACCCATAGTGCTGCGAGGGACTACTGTGTCTCGATACAGAATCAGGGCCTGCTCGAGGTTACTGTTAACGATCCGCACCGGTGCCTTGTGTTTGCGATTCAACTCTTTCGCCGAATATTCCCGCGCGAGGTAGTCGGCGTCGGTTTTGATGGCGTTTTTACCACAAGACTTGATTTCCCATTTGTCGTTTTCATCTTTATATCTGATATACCAGATATTTTTACGTTTGAAAGCGTAAGCCATATTTTGCCACTCCTGTTAATAATTAATATTGGTTCTTCTATAAGATAGGGAAACTGCTACAAAACTGCTACAAGACTATCGCAAAATAGGGGGGGACCACGGGGAAATACGGGAAGCGAGGCGAATTGTGGGTCCGCTCGGAAAATCTTGATTTTAGAGGCAAATACAAACAAAAACGGGTTCCTTGCCTATTTGGCAAGGAACCCGTTCCGCACAATGGCGGAGAGGCTGGGATTTGAACCCAGGGTACGTTTCCGCACACACGCTCTCCAGGCGTGCACCTTCGGCCGCTCGGTCACCTCTCCGTTCAAATTTTGCCTGTAGGAAAATAACTTGTAGCAGGAGTGAACACAAAATTTGGCGGGGGAAGTCTCCCTCTGGGATGCAGCTTCAGCCGCCTCCTTCACAAAAAAGAAAAAATAAATGCCGGCGGCGGCGATCTGTCATTTCATTTGTCTTGGTATGGTAATGGTGCTACGCATCATTTCATTATGCCTGTTGCCAAGTGTACCCACACCCTCTGGCGCCGGAGTGGTTTGCAAAGTTCCGGGTGGCTTGCGATTCGCCGGTGATAGGTCAGGCTTTACACGGTGGAAGAAGAAAAAATTATAGCCATTGGCTTTCCTTACTGTACGTTCCGTTTAAGAATATGTACTTGATAATGTAGCAAAATAAACAAGATGATGTTCCGCGCCAGTGCGGACTGGAGGGTGAGCAAGAGCGAATTGCGGCCGACCCGCCGCCAGGCATAGGGCGGTCCGGCAACGAGGCTGAAAGCCCGAGCCCGGAAGGAGGCACGGTGCCGTGACCGGCAGGCGCCACGATTATTAAGATGGTTATGAGACAGGCTGGACTTCTCCCCGCTAAATTTTCTATCTTTTTTAATCTTCCATTATCCAATAAATCCCTTGCTTTTTAATCCGCCAAAGAGCATTTTTTTACTCTTTTTTTTAATGCACCGGGCAGTCGAATTCGAGTATCGCGGGGGCCAATGCGGGCCTAAAAAAGATTCTGGTTTTTTTCGCCGCACTCATGAATTCGATGCTCTTTTTCCAAGTATGTTCGTGGCCGGCCCGTGCGGCCAGCGACGGGGTTGTCGATGAGCACTCTTCTTTTCCTTCTCATATTTCCTGCGGCCGTTTCCCTGCTGTTCGCCATTCTTCCGCCCAACTCGTTCCGTAATTCATTGGTGCGCATCAGCTGCCTGCTGATCGCGGCAGGATCGGTGTACGCGGCGATCATGTTCAGCGGCAAGCCGACCTTTTTCAAGGCGGAATTGCCGCACTTGGAAATGATGTTTTTTGCCGGTGAAATGGCGCTTTCCTTATTCTTATTATATAAATGCATCGGCATAAAGCAGCACGAATGGTACATTCCGGTCCTGATCATCATCCAGGCCGGGATCATGGCGTACTGCGAACTGACCCACAGCGTTCCAGAAGTTGATCACGCGTTGTACATCGACAATTTCTCCATCATCATGGCGCTCATCATCGGCATCATCGGCAGCCTGATCTGCCTCTACGCCATCAGCTACATGCGGGACTACCATCATCACCACCCGGAGATGAAAAACAGGCAGCGGAGCTTTTTCTTCATCCTGTTTTTCTTCCTCTCGGCCATGTTCGGCGTGGTGTTTTCCAACAACCTGGTATGGCTCTACTTTTTCTGGGAAATCACGACGCTCTCGTCATTCATTCTCATCGGCTATCCGAAAACCGAAGAGGCGACGCGTAACGCGTACCGCGCGCTCGGACTCAACCTGCTGGGCGGGCTGGGCTTCGCCGGCGGCATTCTCTATCTTGTCAAGTTCTGCCCAGCGCACACCGTTGAGCTTTCGCGGGTCATTGAGCTCGGGCCAGCGGTCATGCTGATACCGGTCGTCTGCATTTCGTTTGCCGGGCTTGCCAAGTCGGCGCAGATGCCGTTCTCGTCGTGGCTGCTCGGCGCCATGGTGGCGCCAACGCCCGTGTCCGCGCTCCTGCATTCGAGCACCATGGTAAAGGCGGGCATCTTCATCATCATCAAGTTCGCGCCCGTGCTGCAGAACACCTGGGCCGGCTACTTTCTGGCGCTCGTGGGCGGCGTCACGTTTCTCATGACGTCGATCATCGCCGTAACGCAGAGCAACGCCAAGCGCGTGCTGGCCTATTCCACCATCGCCAACCTCGGCCTCATCGTGGCGTGCGCCGGCGTGGGCACCTACGAAACGCTGTGGGCGGCCGTGCTGCTCACCATTTTCCACGCCGTGTCCAAGGGCCTGCTCTTCTTGGGCGTGGGCTCCATTGAGCACAAGATCGGCAGCCGCGACATCGAGGACATGGGCGGCCTCATCGTGAACCGGCCCGGGCTTGCCATGGTGATGCTCATCGGCATCCTTGGCATGTTCCTGGCGCCGTTCGGCATGCTCATCAGCAAATGGGCCTGCCTTGAGGCATTTGTCAATTCAAACATCGTTCTTGCCGTTCTGCTGGCGTTCGGCAGCGCGCCCACGCTCTTTTTCTGGACAAAATGGATGGGCAAAATCGTGAGCGTGCCGGCCGGCGCGCACAAAGGCGAGGGCGCGGTTGCCAAGGACGAATGGACCGCGCTGGGACTTCTCGCCGCGGGCACCGTTGCGACCGCCGCGCTGTTCCCGCTGATGTCGTTCGTGTCGGTCGAACCGTATGTCTTTTCGATATATCACCATGAAGTCTCGCTCACCCAGGGGAACATCATCATCATGTCGATTCTACTTGGGCTCATGGTGCTGCTCCCGCTCAGCTTTCTGGCCCACCGCGCAAAGCCCGTCTATGTGCCGCGCTATCTCGCGGGCGCCAACGTCGGCGATTCCGGATCGTTTGTCGGCGCCATGCAGGTCACGCGCGAGGCCGCGACAAGCAATTATTACCTCGGAGAGCTTTTTTCCGAAAAGAAGCTGTGTGTGACGAGCATTGCCATCACGATCGTCCTTATCATCACCATGTTCGGGGCGGTGAAACTATGAAAACAGCGCTGTATGTCGCCGCATGGGTGGTCCTGGCCCCGTTTGTGGGCGGGCTTCTGGCCGGGATCGACCGCATCGTCACCGCGCGCATGCAGTCGCGCGTGGGGCCGCCGGTGCTGCAGCCGTTCTACGACGTGCTCAAGCTCCTCGGAAAGCGCGGCGTGGTGGTCAACGCGTTCCAGAATTTCTACATTGTCTGCTTCCTCGTGTTCGTGGTCATGACCGGCGTGCTGTTCTTTTCCGGCGGCGACCTGCTGCTCACGATTTTTGCCCTCGCCGTTGCCGGCGTCTTCTTCGTGCTGGGCGCTTATTCGCCCAATTCGCCGTATTCGAACATCGGCGCGGAGCGCGAGCTGCTGCAGATGATGTCGTACGAGCCGGTGCTTATCATCACGGCCATGGGAATGTACCTGGTGACCAGGAGCTGGCACGTGCACGACATCGTCGCGTTCCAAAAACCTCTGGTGCAGTTTCTGCCCGGCGTTTTCATCGCGTTTGTCTTTGTGCTCACCATCAAGCTGCGCAAATCGCCGTTCGACCTCTCAACCTCCCACCACGGCCATCAGGAGCTCGTGAAAGGCGCCACCACCGAATTTGCCGGACCGGCCCTTGCCATCATCGAAATCGCGCATTGGTACGAGAATGTTCTGCTCATGGGGTTCGTCTATTTGTTTTTCGCTTTTAACTGGATCGCGGCACTATTGGCCGTGGTCATTACGTACTTGATTGAAATACTCGTCGATAATACCTATGCGCGCCTTACGTGGCATTTCACGGTCAAATCGTCGTGGATTGTGGCAGCGGTGTTCGGGGTCGTAAATATTCTCGTCATTTCTTTTTTAGGTAAATAATAGGGAATCACATGAGTTTCCTCAAAAAATCTCCTTGGATCATCCATTACGACGGGTCGAGCTGCAATGGCTGCGACATCGAAGTGCTCGCGTGCCTCACCCCGCTGTACGACATAGAGCGTTTCGGCATCATCAACACGGGCAACCCCAAGCACGCCGACATCCTGCTCCTCACCGGCTCCATCAACGAACAGAACAAGGACGTGGTGCTGAACATCTACAACCAGATGCCCGACCCCAAGGTCGTTGCCGCCATCGGCATCTGCGCAACGAGCGGCGGCATATTCCGCGAATGCTACAATGTAAAGGGCGGGGCCGACACCGTGGTGCCGGTGGACATCTACATTCCGGGGTGCGCGGTGCGGCCCGAGGCGATCATCGACGGCGTGGTGGCGGCGCTCGGCGTGCTCGAGAAAAAGGCCGCGGCGCTCCACGCCATGAAAGCGAGCGCATGATGGTGCACGTCGAACAGCAGTCACTCGCGGCCATTGACAAGAGCCAACTCGTCGAGAAGGCGAAGCAGATGAGCAAGGAAGGCTGGCGCCTGGTGCAGATTTCGTGCACCGCGAAGGACGCGTACGAGGTCACCTACACGTTCGACAAGGATTACGCGTGCTCGCACCTTCGCGTCACGCTCCCCAAAGACAATCTCGACCTGCCCAGCATCACGGGGGCGTATTTCGCCGCGTTTACGTATGAAAACGAGCTGCACGATTTGTTCGGCATCAACGTTCAGGGCAATGCCCTTGACTTTAAAGGAAAGTTCTATAAGTTGTCAGTGAAGACGCCGTTCGCGCCGCAACCCCAGCAACCGGCACAATAACCATGGCAACAAGAACCATAGTCCCGTTCGGCCCGCAGCATCCGGTGCTCCCGGAGCCCATCCACCTCGACCTCGTGCTCGAGGACGAGCGGGTCGTGGAGGCGGTTCCCTCCATCGGCTTCATCCACCGCGGGCTCGAAAAGCTCGTTGAGAAAAAAGATTTTCTCGAGATGACCTACGTCGCGGAGCGCATCTGCGGCATCTGCAGCTTCATCCATGGCCAGGCGTACTCGCAGGCCATCGAAGGCGTGATGAAGATCGACGTGCCTGAGCGCGCGCTGTATTTGCGCACCATCTGGGGAGAAATGTCGCGCATCCACAGCCATTTATTGTGGCTGGGCCTTTTCGCCGACGGGTTCGGGTTCGAGAGCCTGTTCATGCACTCGTGGCGCGTTCGCGAAAAACTGCTCGACATCATCGAGGAGACCACGGGCGGCCGCGTGATTTTCGGGACCGCGAAACCAGGCGGCGTGCGCCGCGACATCGATAACAACACGCTCAACAGAATCCAGGGCGAGCTCAAGACAATCGAAAAACAATGCCACGAACTCACCGACGTGTTCCAGAAGGACGGCTCGGTAAAGCGCAGGACCGTGGGCAAGGGCATGCTTTCGAAGGAAGACGCGCTCGCGCTCGGCGCCGTGGGGCCGACCGTGCGCGGCAGCGGCATCGCGTCGGACATGCGCAAGCTGGGGTACGCCGCGTATCCGAAACTCAATTGGGAACCCATGGTCGAGACCGGGTGCGACTGCTACGCGCGGTGCATGGTGCGCAGCCGAGAACTGTACCAGGCCTTCGACCTGATCTACCAGGCAATCGCGAAAATTCCGGACGGCCCGGTCGACGTGAAGATAACCGGGAACCCCCAGGGTGAATATTTCGCCCGCGTGGAGCAGCCGCGCGGCGAGGTCATATACTATGTCAAGGGGAACAACACCAAGAACCTCGAGCGCTTCCGCGTACGCACGCCCACGTTCGCCAACGTACCGCCGCTCGTGAAGATGCTCGGCGGGTGCGAACTGGCCGACGTGCCCGTGATCGTGCTCACCATCGACCCCTGCATCAGCTGCACGGAGCGCTGACCATGTCGCAGATGAAAATCGCAAAAGTCGTCACCCGCAGCGCGCTGTCGCGTCCGGCCACGCGCCTGTACCCGTTCGAGAAGCGGCCGTTCTTCAAGAACACGCGCGGCAGCGTCTCCATCGAAATTGACAAATGCATCTTCTGCGGCATCTGCCAGAAGAAGTGCCCCACCGACGCCATCACCGTGACCAAGGCGTCGAAAGACTGGCAGATCAACCGGCTCCGCTGCATCGCGTGCAGCGCGTGCGTCGAGGCGTGCCCCAAAAAGTGCCTTTCCATGGAAAACAAGTATTCACCGGCGGTGACGCAGAAGGGCGCCGACGACAAGTTCCATCAGGCGGACAAATCTTCGATGGCCGCGACGCAGGCGTGACGAATTCTTTTTTTGACCCTCCAAGTCCTCCGACAATTTTCTTTAAAAATTCTTTTTGATGATTATTTCATCCGGTGAGGGCGCAGGTTTTTCCGCAAGGATGCGCCTCATCCCCAGCCCTTCTCCACGGGTGGAGAAGGGGGCCGGCAATCTCTTTCGCCTCTCCGCTTGTGGAGCGGGGTGGCCGCTTGCGGCCGGGGTGAGGCGACATATGATGGCGAGCGGCTGATCCTCTTGCCTCAGGGGCGGCGCTGATGGCGGTAAAAACATACGTAAGAATTTCTGCTGCCCGGCTTAACGAGCGGCAGAAACCTGTTTGTCGCGTTCCTTGATAAATGTCGGAGCTATTTGAAGGCGGAAGCCTGCTGGCTAAAGAAGAACTTCTTGACTGATAAGAAAATCCATGCAGCGCGTTAGGTGGACCGGAGGGTGTGCCGGAGCACATTGCCGGCCGACCCCGGAGTGAGACCGGCCCCGCGCAGCGGGCAAAGCCCAAACCTCTATTGTTATGAAACAAAATCAAACTGGCGTGGCGCCCGATTTGGATATTTAGTGTTGACGCTGAACTTGCCAAATGGCAGAGTGATTTGCGGGTCAAATAATGAATGCGGTCACGGCGCCGGTGATCGTTATGAGTATGAACCCCGGCAAAACGGCGCGTTTGAGCTGCGGCGCGCCGGTGAACATCACGATGCTCCCCTTGACCAGCGTGTTGGCCGTTGCCGCGATCACGATGCAGCGCGCCGCGATCACGGGATCGAGCCCGGCCGCGACCCTGCTGAGCTTGGCCATGGAAAACGCGATGGCGTCCACGTCGGCGAGGCCGGAAAGGAAGCTTGACAGGTACACTCCCACGTCGCCGAAGTACACCTGCATGGCGCGCGAAAAAAACAGGATGGCGGCGAACAGAACGCCGAACTTGATGGCGAGCCCGAGCTCGAACGGGTTGTCGACCGCAACCTCGTGGCGGTGTTTTTCCATGCGCTGCCGAAAGTAAAGAAACGCGCAGCAGGCAATGCCCACGGCGACGCACGCGCCGAACGGCAGCAGGATGGGCCGCACCAGCATGATGTTGAGGAACGCCACGGCCGCGAGCACGCGCAAAAACATCACGGTCCACGCCGTGATGATGGCGAGCGCAAACGGACGCGCCATTTCGCGGTTCTCGTGGCTGCGTCCGGTGAAGCTCAGGGTCACCGCGGTGCTCGATGCGAGCCCGCCCAGAATGCCGGTGAGGCCGACGCCCTTGTTCGGGCCCACTACTTTGATGAGCACGTATCCCACGAAGCTGATTCCCGAAATGAACACAACAAAAAGCCAGAGCTTGAACGGGTTGAAAATGTCGAACGGCTGCGGCCCGAAAACGCGGTCGGGAAGGATGGGCAGCACGATGGCGGAGATCACCGCGAATTTGAGCACGGCGAAGATGTCGTCGTGCGTGAGGTGGCGCACGAACCGGTGGAGCTGCACCTTTACCGACAGCAGCACGGTCATGGTCACCGCGAGCGCCACGGCAAGCGAAAGTGTTTTGGGCCAGTAGGCGAGGCCGCCGGCGAGCAGCGTGAGGATCAGCGATGCCTTGGTGGTGAGGCCCGGCTTTCCGTTTACGGCCTCAAGGTAATAGTTGATGGCGAAAAAGATGCCCAGCGTGAACGTGACACCCACAAAAGGCCACGGCGATTTGAGCAGGTCGGACACGAGCGCGGCCGAGCAGCCGATGAGGCCGACCAGGCCGAAGGTCCTTACGCCCGCGGGCATTTCCTTGGTATGTACTTCGAATTCGTATTCGCGCTGCAGGCCGACCAAGAAGCCGATGACAAGCGCGACGCCGAACCGCAAAAAAAGGCTTGTGGATTCGTCCATCGTGTTGGGCAATACCTACTGCTGTTCCTTGCACCCGCACCTGACGCAAAGATCGTGGTATTTGATCGCCTCGTCCTTGTTCTGGAGATTGAGCGCTTTTCTCAGGTGATCGCAGTCCGAATAGCCGGCCTTTTCCAGGCATTTGTTCGTGTTGCCGCACGAGAGGCAAAGAGCCAGCGCGACGCAGGCTGCTGCACAGGCGATGAAATGTTTCATGTAAGACCTCCTTTAGATGAAGAATGTTTGATTTGCACCGTAAAGGACATTTCCTGTTTGACGCTTTCAATAAAATATATATATGAAGGGTTTAAGGAAAATTGTTTGATGGTAATAAATAGTTATCCAAAAATAAGGTGGGCGTTCCGCGGCTTCGCCGCGGCGGCCGTCCTTCCGGTCCACCCCTTCGGGTGCTTCTCCCTCGTCAGGGATTTCCAAGGGTCACAAGGGTCGTCGTCCTTCGGCTCGGGCCGCCACGGCGCTATGCCGCTTCGCGGCGGCGTCCGGGCGCAGCACCGCGCTCCTGCGCGGCCTCCAGTCCTGCCAAACGCTTGGCATAAGTCAACTACCACTTCCGACTTTTCTGATCGCCATCAGCGCCGACCACGATGCAGGAGGACAAGCTGGTCGTGCTGTCCGAGCCCGCTGATCTTTTTTTTTCCGAGCGGGCGAGTTCACGAGCGGCCCGACTGCGAGGGACAAGGCGGCGCCGCAGGCGCGGCGCGGGTTCCAAGGGTGCTCGCTGTAGAGCGCCCTTGGCCGGGGTTCGGGGGTGCCCCTGCCAAGGCGGTTAACATTGCCAAGTGGAGGGATGTTTAGAGGGCTACGTAAGACCAACAGCTTTTCCATCCGGTAATATTTTTATCCTTGCGGCGGCAGGCACCTTGGGCAGCCCCGGCATGGTAACGATGTTGCCGCAGATGGCCACCACAAAGCCAGCGCCGGCCGATACGCGTATCTCGTTCACCGTGATGCGGAAGTTTTTCGGCAGGCCGCGCAGACTTGCGTTATCGGAAAGCGACAGGGGCGTTTTCGCGATGCACACGGGTAGATTGCCGTAGCCGTGCTTGGCGGCGAGTTCGAGCTCCGCCTTGGTGCCATGGTCGAACGTCACGCCGCCCGCGCCGTACACCAATTTCGCGACCGTCTCGATTTTTTCGGCAAGCGGCATGCTGAGCGGATAGAGGCAGGCGAGCTTCTTTTTCCCGTTTTTGTCGATGCTGCGGAGCACCGCTTCGGCGAGCGCCGTCGCGCCCTTGCCGCCGTCGCGGAAATGCGTGGCCATGGCCGCCTCAACGCCCTGCTGTTCGCAGAACTTTATTATTTTGTCAAGGTCCTTGGGCTTATCGCCCTCAAACTGGTTGATGGCCACCACGGGCTGCAGCCCAAACAGCCTGATGTTCTCGATGTGCTTGCACAGGTTACCGAGGCCCGCATCGGCAGAATAGCCTCCGTGGTATTCCACGGCGCGCGTGGTGGCCACGATCACGGCCGCCGAAGGGTTGAGCCCCGAAAGGCGGCACTTGATATGGAAGAATTTTTCAGCGCCGAGGTCTGTCCCGAACCCGGCCTCGGTCACCACGTAGTCGGTGAGCTTGAGCGCCATGCGCGTGGCGATTGCCGTGTTGGTCCCCTGCGCGATGTTGGCGAACGGTCCGCCGTGTACGAACGCGGGCGTGCCCTCCATGGTCTGCACCAGGTTGGGGTCAATGGCGTCGCGCAAAAGCACCTGCATAGCGCCCACTGCCTGGATGTCGGACGCGAATACTCGTTCGCCTTTATAGGTGTATGCCACCACCATCCTGCCGCACATGTCGCCGAGATTGAAGAAGTCCCTGCACAAGCATAAAATTGCCATGACCTCTGAGGCAGGTGTGATATTGAAACCGTCTTTTCGCGGGATGCCGTTTTTCACGCCGCCCAAGCCCACCACGATCTCGCGCAGCGCGCGGTCGTTCAGGTCTATCACGCGGCGCAGTACCACGCGCCTCGGGTCGATATTGAGTTCGTTGCCGTGTTGAAGGTGGTTGTCCACCATTGCCGCGAGCAGGTTGTTCGCTTTTGTCACCGAATACATGTCGCCGGTGAAATGCAGGTTTACTGCCTCTGCAGGAACCACCTGCGACCGGCCCGCGCCTGTTCCGCCGCCCTTGATGCCGAAATAGGGACCCAGCGACGGCTCGCGCACGCAGATTGAAGACTTCTTTCCAAGTTGTCTCAACGCATCGCCCAAGCCCACGGTTGTCGTGGTTTTTCCCTCGCCCTGGGGCGTGGGCGTCATGGCCGAAACAAGAATGAGGCTGCCGTCCGGACGCTTTTTGCGGCTTTCGTATTCCGCAAGCGGCACCTTGGCAATGTAATGGCCGTGCAGCAGCAATTTGTCGGAATCGAGCCCGAGCTCCTCGGCGACTTCAACCACCCTGCGCGGGGCGAGGCCGTTTGAGCGGTTTTTTGGGTCTGGCATGGGTTCTCCGAAAAATCAATTATTTACCTGTTGTCCAAGAAAAATTCACCGCAAAGACGCAAAGAGCGCAAAGAAAATAATGATGTCGCTAAATAATAATGATTAAAGATAGCGTATGGGGTGGAGGAAATCAACTACTACAGTCTGTATCAAAACTCAAGAGAAGATATAGGCGGCCTTATCACTTAAAAATTTATTGGTGGGGGAAGTTTCCCCCTGGCCCCCGGCTTCCAGCGCTGCGCGCCGGCGATCCGGGGGCACACCCCCTCCTGGGTGCGGCCGGGTACCTGACGTGGCAAGATTCATCGTTCCGCTGGGCGCACCCGCGAGCGTTAGTTGATAGGTAAACAAGCCTCGCAGCAGAGGTGGTTTCCGCTGGAAAACACTTTTTTATCGGGCAGCTTGCTGCCGGAAGGGTTTGTATGTATAATAGGTAAAGAAAAGGCCATTTGAAAAAGGTCAGGCCCCCGTCTCCTCGTGGGAGAGAGGCAGGGGATGAAGTTACAATGAAAAATAAAAAAACGCCCCCCTGAATTCATAACCAGGGAAAACGCCATGATAAAATTTCCCGCCCTTCTCATTGCCTTGGCAACCCTCCTGCAGGCCATGCCGTCGGATACGTGCAACCAGAATACATGGGTTACCAATGGGCCGGTATATGCTATTGCGCCTGCGGGGGACAAGGTGTACATCGGCGGCGGATTTAGCTGGGTGGGACCATACACCGGTGGTGGGGTTCCTATTGATTCTTCAACAGGCGCGCTAATGCCTTCATTTCCTAAAATCAATGGAACCGTATTTGCCGTTTGCCCTGATGGCAATGGCGGTTGGTTTGTTGGTGGAAATTTCACATCCGTTGGCGGCGTGGCGGCCACCTACATTGCGTATATTTTGCCCGGCGGAAGCTTGAATCTTGCCTGGAACTCCAGTGCGAACAACGTAGTCCAAACAATTTTTTGATTAAATTTATATGTGCACAAATAAATAAAAGGCCTTTTATGAAATCGCATATTGCAAAAATAACGATTTTACATTTAATAATTGCCGGCCTTAGTTTTGGACAAGTTTACTGGAATAGAGATTGGGGGGGCTGGGATCCATATCCAATTACAGCAATTGTGCCTTCACTGGACGGCAATTATATCGTTGCGGGAAACGCTTATTCCTCTCAGGATGATATCCTTCTTAAGAAGATAAGTTATACAGGTGATTTTATATGGACAAAAACTTATGGGGAGGGGGACACGTCAATATCCGCTGGAGCCGTAACATCAACCGCAAGCGGGGATTTCATCATTGTTGGGGAGCAGCGGCCGCCCACGAGCGTTCCCACGAACCTCTACGCTTTAAGGATAAATCCCAATGGTGACGTTATCTGGACAAAAGTATATAAAAGAGACAATTTCTGGATGATGTCTGCAATTATGTCAACCAATGATGGAAATTTCATTGCCGCGGGGAACATTTTTTATGGAATTTATATTCTTAAAATAAAGCCTGATGGGGACACCATGTGGACGAAAACATTCTCTTTCCAAAATGAAAATCAAGTTTTGGCAATGACTAAAACGCCTGAAGGAGATTTCATTCTCGCGGGGTATATTACTTCTTCAACAAATGCAAAAGATGTCTATCTGCTGAAGATTAGCAATGATGGCGATTCGATTTGGTCGAAAACATACGGGGGAGCAGATTATGATTACGCCAATGCCATCACCCCAACCCCGGACGGGAATTTTATCGTGGCAGGGAACACAGGCTCATTTGGTTCTTATTCCAGCCTCTATTTTCTAAAAATCAAACCCGATGGGGATACGGTCTGGACAAAAACCTACCCTATTTCTTATGGTAGTGTTAGCGCCAGTGCCATTATACCAACACAAGACGGAAATTTTTTAGCAGCGGAGGGCCCCATAATAATAAAGATTAAACCCAACGGCGACACGATTTGGTCTAAGGCCTATTACTTCCGACCTGATGATGCTGCCGCTGCCATGGTTCCTGCACAAGACGGAAATTTCATCCTTGCGGCATTTTTTGGAGAGTGTAGTTCCATTTGTTTGCTAAACGGTGTGCTTTTTTCCATTATAGACGACCGTTACGCCTACAAAAACATCCCCTTCTCCTTCAAAATCCCCGTCTCCGGCGACTCGACAAAATACACCTACACCCCTCTTGAAACACCAGCTGGCATGGCCGTTTCCGCCGGTGGCACCATTTCCTGGACGCCGACAACGGATTCCGTCTACATGGACCATGTAGAATTCGCCGTCTCAAACGGCACCACAATAAACGACACACTCACGTTTAACATATTCGTCAACAACAAGAACGCGGCAATCAAAGATCCCCATTCGTTAAAAAGCTCGGTTAACCGCGTGCATGTTTCCGGTATCACAGTAAATTCTTTTTCGTCATATATTTCATTTACTATTCCCAATGAAGCCGCCGCTCTTGCCATTTATGACATCCGAGGCAACCTCGTTGCAGAATTGCCCGTCATAAACAATACCGCTGTCTGGCGTGGGCAAATTGCCGCAGGGCGGTATTTCGCACGTGCGGCTGACTGGAAAAAGAATTTGATGAGATCGTTTGTGGTGGTGAGGTAAATATGAAACTGTTTTCACCCCTATCCTTGTGGGAGAGGGGCCCGAGGTAAGGTTACAATGAAAAATCGGAAAAAGAAAGAATTCATAAAGAATAAATCTGTTGCGATCAGATTGATTTTAGCGGCATTGGTAATCATGACACTGGCGAGTTTCGGAATGGGGCAGAGTTACTGGAAGCGGGCATATGGAGGACAAATTAATCCACCTGTTTCGGCAATAGTGCCTATCTCTAACGGCAATATAATCAATATTGGAGTAAGTAGCGATCTCTTTATTTTTAATATCAAACCAAACGGCGATACTTTATGGGCTAAATTCTATCCATGGAACTTTATAAATCAGACAGGAGATACGATTGTTAGTGGAATATATTCCGTAACTCCAGATAAAGCTGGGAATTTAATTGCTTTAGGGTCAGTTGTTCAGGGTGAAACTGAGAAAATATTATGTCTGCTCAAAATTGATTTAAATGGCAATATTCTTTGGTTGAAAAGGCAATATGGAATAGGAGTAACTTCCTTTGATTTTTATTATGGCATAACTGCAACACAGGACGGGAATTTTATTGTAGTTGGTACAAATGATCAACTCAACGTTTTTTTATTAAAAATTAATTCTGATGGAGATACAATTTGGACGAAGACGTTTAATGACAGCATTGATTTTGGTCATGATATAGTGCAGACACCAGACGGAAATTTTCTTGTTGTTGGAAGTAGCATCAGGAAAATTAATTCGGATGGGAGTATCGCCTGGAAAGAAACATATCAAGGAGATTTTTTCAACCGCGTTCTGCAAACTAAAGATGGAAATTTTATCGCTGTGGGCAGCAATGTTATAAAAATTAATTCTTATGGAGATACAATTTGGACAAAAAAATCATGGGTCAGCAATATGGGAAGTGCGAATGCAATAGCTGCAACGCAAGATGGAAATTATTTAATCGTAGGTGGACATGTACTTACTAAATTCGATTCTAATGGGAGAATTATATGGTCTAATTGGATTTTTAATACTCCTGATTTCGACTTAACCAATGCAATTAACATTTCACCAACAGCAGATGGCAATTTTATTGCTATGGCCTATACTGGAGTCAATTCTTCTCTGGTTTTTTATTATAATTGGATTTTCTCAATTATCGACGACCGCTATGGCTATAAAAATATTCCTTTTATATTTAAAATTCCCGCTTCTAGCGATTCTCTCGCATATAGCTATACCCCTCTGAAAGTTCCTTCAGGTATGATAGTCTCTAAAGGCGGCACCATTTCCTGGACGCCAGCAACTGATTCAGTCTACATGGACCACGTAGAATTCGCAGTCTCAAACGGTTCGTCCATAAACGACACATTGACGTTTAATATTTTCGTGAACAGCAAGGACATTCCGGTAAAGCAGCCAATTCCTATTTCATCCATAAATCGTGCTTGCTTGCACATAAGCAACATGTGCAATCTTTCAAGTGAATCAATTAAAGTTTCCTACTCGCTTCCCAAAGCCGGAGATGTGACGCTGCGGGTTTATAACCTTAACGGGCGTTTGCAATCAGATCTCGTGAACAAATATCAAGCCGCGGGGAATTATTCTCTGGGGTTGAAGCGGGGCAGCCTTGCCACCGGCGCCTATGTGGTTGCATTCCGCGCCGGCGATTATCATCAGGAAAAAATTATTTCGTTGATGAGATGACCGACCGTTAGGCTATCAATCATCAGTCATCGGGAGATTGCCGCATCGCTTCACTCCTCGCAATGACACCTCCTTAATTTACGAAAAAACAATTCATCACCTATATTTTTCCAACCATTCATTTCCATGCAGGCTTCAATAGATTAATGCCGGAAAAATAGTCATAAACCAGCTATTTTATGACTAATAATTAGTCTTGTGGAATGAAGCGACAATGCGCGGCTGTGCCGTTCAAGAACACACGCCGGAGAAAACAAGAATACCACAGAATTACACCATTGACTTTATGGCGTGAATGATTTCTTCAGGCGGTCCAACAAAAATATTTTTTTCGATCGGATAGGTATCCTTGACCGGTGCGGCAATCCAGGCGTGCGTGATTCCAAGCTCCTTGCAGGAGCTAAAAAAACCTTTTTCCGCGACCGGCGCGGTTGAAGCTTTACACTCCACGGCAATAAGGTTTTTTCCGGATTCAAGCACCAGGTCTATTTCATTACCGTTGCTGTCACGGTAAAAAAATGCCTGCACGCGCGGAACCGCGGCGGCTATCTGCTCCACGACAAAACCCTCCCATGACGGACCGTAATAAGGATGTCCGAAAAGGTCGTTCATAGTCTCAATCTTTAAAAGGGCATGAAAAAGGCCGGAGTCGCGGACATAGAGCTTTGGGGATTTCACGAGGCGTTTTTTAAGATTTATACTGAACGGTGGAAGTTCGCGCAGCAAGAAAGTCCTGTTCATCATGGTTATATAGCTACGTATCGTATTATGACTCACGCCCAGCGATGAACCGAGCCTTGATAGATTAAGTACGCTACCGCTGGCGTGGCTGGCCATTATCCAGAAACGGTGAAGCTGGTCTGAGGAGGTTTGGAAACCCAGCGAAGGGATGTCCCGCTCCAGAAATGTCATAATGAAATCCTCGCGCCATTCGATGCTTTCACGATCGTTGTTTGCCAGCAGGCTGCTGGGAAATCCTCCGCGCATCCAAAGCGTGTCCCGCGTTATGCCCTTTGCCGGACCGCATACCTCCTCGAGTGAAAACGGGGTCAGCTCCAGATAGGCAATGCGGCCTGCCAGAGATTCGGAGGATTGCCTGAGTAACTCGGGCGAGGCTGAACCGAGGATCAAAAACATGCCTTTTTTTGCCTGCTCGTCCACAATGCTCCGTATCAAAGGAAACAGGTTCGGCTTGCGCTGAATTTCATCCAGGCAAATCAATTTTTCCGAGTTGATCCTGAAAAAAGCCTCCGGGTCTCTCAAACGGTTAAGATCAGAAGGCCTCTCAAGGTCCAAATGCAGGGTGTTCTTGCGACGCGATTCAATGGCTTTTGCAAGTGTGGTTTTGCCGCATTGACGCGGCCCGAGAATCGCCACAACCGGCATAGCCGCCAGACGCCGCTCTATTTCCTTTTCCAGGTAACGGGGAATATATTTATGCATATTGTAAGTATAACTTACAATATGCATAAAGACAAGGGGATTTTTAAACCAATGCTCAGGCAATGATTTCCAACAAAAATCGATACGCACAGGATATATTGACAGGTATGTAACATCCTATACCCATAAAAATCTTCCTTAAAAAATCATCCGACTTTTGTTCTCCCGCTATAATTGCAAATAATTCCTTGTACCTATTGTAACCGCACTTCATCGTAAGATATTTTGGACATAGAAAATCCATTCACGGACTCATCAGAGAAAAAATCCAAGAGGAATACAGCATGAACGAACCCCTCGGCATCAACCCAGACCTCCTTGCCACCCTGTCGCACCAGCTCAAGTCGCCGGTCACCACCGTCGAGTCGCTGCTGAAAACAATTTCCGACGGATTCACGGGCGAGACGAACGCGCACACGCTGCAGTTCATCGCCAAGGCCATCGCAAAGACCGGCGAGGCGCGGGCGCTCATCGCGGACCTGCTCAATTACCAGGCATATTCCGATGCCAAAAAGATCGACAAGGAGGAGGTTGACATCGCAACGCTGGCCGCGGAGGCTGCAGCGTCGTTTGCGGCCGAGGCGTCGGACAGGGGCGTGTCGCTGCGCATCAGGATGCCGCAGAAAACCGCCGTCATTGCGCTGGCGAACAGCCGCGGCCTGTCCATCGCGTTCAGGAACATCATTGAAAACGCGGTCAAATATACGCCCGCCGACGGTTACGTGCTTGTCAAGCTCGCCGTTTCTGAGAAGACCAGGCGCGCCGCGTTGCAAGTGACGGACACCGGATACGGGATACCCAAAAAGGACCTTGGCGGGATATTCAGCCCGTTTTTCCGCTCGGTCAAGCATCGCGCGACGGTGCCGGGGACCGGTCTCGGCCTTGCGATCGCAAAAACCATTGTCGCCGCCCACGGCGGCCGAATTTCCGTTTTGTCAAAAGAGGGCGCGGGCAGCACATTTAAAATCTCGCTGCCGTACCGGGCGCTGCGCGCGGCAAAAGACGCCGGCAGGGAAAAAAAGCGGGTGGTCATCATCGGAGGGGTGACCGCCGGGCCCAAGGCGGCGGCGCGCCTGCGGCGGCTCGACGAGCAATGCGACATCACCATCATCGAGCGCAGCGAGTTTCTGTCGTATTCCGGGTGCGGCCTGCCGTCATACATCAGCGGCAAGGTGCAGTCACCCAAGGCGCTCATGTCGACCGCGGACAACACCGTGCGCGACATCCACTTCTTTGAGTCCATAAAAAACATAAAAATTTTCAACCGGACCGAGGCGGTGGCGATCAACCGCAGCAAAAAGACGATCACGGTAAAAGACCTTGCCGCGCATGACGCGCGCGACATCCCCTATGACGTGCTGGTGCTCGCCACGGGCGCAGACTCGTTTCTGCCGCGTATTCCGGGCATCAGGCAGAAGGGAGTGTATTCGCTGCACCGCATGGAAGACGCCGAGGCAATTAAAAGCGAGTGCACGGTCGGAAGCGCGCGCGACGTCTGCATCATCGGCGGCGGGCTCATCGGCATTGAAACGGCGGAGTCGCTCATCGAGGCGGGCGGCCGCGTCACCATTCTCGAAAAAGAACGGTGCATTCTGTCGAGTTTGTTCGACGCCGAATTCGCGGGAAAAATCCAGAACGCCTTTAACCGGAAGGGCGTCAAGATAATCACCGGCGTTTCGATCAGGCGCATCGCGAAACAGGATGGAAGGCTCGCGCTCGCCACCGACCAGGGAAGGTTCGCCGCCGACCTTGTCATCCTGTCAACAGGCGTACGTCCGAATTCCGCGCTGGCGAAAAAAGCGGGCCTCAGGCTGAGCTCCATCGGTGCCGTCCGGGTGAACAGCAGGCTTGTCACATCGGACAAGAATATTTACGCCATCGGCGATTGTGCCGAAAGTGTGAATTCAATAACCGGAAGGCACGAATACTGGCCGCTCGGGTCCATCTCCACGAAAATGGGGCGCATCGCGGCCGACAACATCGCGGGCAGGAAATCGGAGTTCCACGGGTCCATCGGCACGGCCATGTTCCAGAATTTCGGCCTGAGCGTCGCCCGCACCGGCCTCACGCTCGCGGCCGCGCTCGCGCACGGGTTCCTCGCGAAATCGGTCGTGATCACCGGCCTTGACAGGGCCCATTATTCCCAAAACGCGGCGTACGTCACGATAAAGATCATCGCTGACGCAAGAACAAAGGCCGTGCTGGGCGCGCAGGCGTACGGCAGGGGAGACGTGGTGCGCCAGATACAGGTTGCGGCCTCGGCCATCACGAGCGGCCTTACGCTTTCCGGCGTGTTCGGCCTCGACCTCGGGTATGCGCCCGCGTTCAACAATCCCATCGGCCTCGTGCAGACCGCCTGCCTCGTGCTCGCCAGCAAAATCGACGGCTTCATGAACACCATGACGCTTGAACAGTTTGATCGCGAAAAGGCCGGCCTCCGCATCATCGACGTGTCGCCGTTTTCGGAGCACGTCGCCGGCGCCCTGCCGGGCAGCATCAACGTGCCGCTGGAAAACCTGAGGCGCGAGGGCATACCGTTTGACAAGAAGGAACGGTGCGTGCTCTACAGCAGGACGTCCTCGCGCGCGTACGAGGCCTACCGGTTCCTCGTTACAAAAGGGTACGGCCGGCTCTCTATTCTCGAGGGCGGGTATGTTTACTGGTCGGAATGAAATAATTAAAAATGATTATATCTGGTGGGGGAGGCTTCCCCTCTTGGGGTGCAGCCGGGTACCGCCCGTTGCAAGTCCTAGCGTTCCGTTGGGCGCCCCCTTGAAGCGACCGCCGATAAGAAATTAAAGTTTCGGATTGATTGGAAATTTTTGCAGATGATTTTTGAGAGCCGCGTAGTGGCTCAATATTTGTAGCCCGGGACATCCTCCCGGAAATTCCAATGGCGTAGAATATATTCCCCTCTCCTGTGGGAGCAGCGTGGCCCTGAGGGCCGGGGTGAGGTTACGGGCGAATTAAAATCAAATCAATTTCTGAACCCTTGCTATCAACTCCTTCGGATCAATCGGCTTCACATAATACTCATCCACCGGCAGCCAGGCCTGGTCGCCCGCTTCGGACCTGAAGTCCATGCCCGTTTTCCGGTCGACGTTGGTGATCACCATGATTTTGACGTTCTTTAATTTCTTTTGGGATTTGATCTCGCGCGCCGCGTCGAAGCCGGCGTTCATGGTTTCCATCATCACGTCAAGGATCACGAGATCCGGCGTGAAGGTTTTCAAAACGGCAAGGCCTTCCTTTTTGCTTCCCGCCTGACGACATTCGTACGCGGTGGAAAGCACGGTGGTCATGACTTCCCTGAGTTCCTTGTCGTCGTCGATGATCAATATTTTTTTCATGGAAAAAACCTTTTGTGTAAAAGTTTTTCTGGCCGCTGACCGGCATATTCCGAACTCCGGCCGCTCTTTTCTACGCCCGTCCGAGGTATTTCTTTTCGTCGGTGCTTATCTTCACCACGTCGCCGGTCTTGACGAACAGAGGCGCCTGGATCACCAGGCCCGTTTCGAGCGTGATGGCCTTGGTGACGTTGGTCGCCGAATTCCCGCGCACCGCCTCGGGGGCTTCCGTGACCTTCATCTCCACCGACGCGGGCAGGTTGATGAGAAACGGCCGGTTCTCAACGAACATCACCTCATAGACCTGGTTGGGCACGAGAAAGTCGATCACGTCCTCGATCTGCTCCTTGCGCAATTCGTGCTGATCGTAGGTCTCGGGGTCTAAAAACACATAGGTGCCCTGGTTGTCGTAGCTGTAAATCAGGTTCTGGAACCTGTTGTCGAGCATCTCGAAGTCCTCGCCCGTGCTGCAGCGCACCGGGATCATCTTGCCCGTGGTGAGGCTGCGCAGCTCAAGCTGGGCGAAGGCGCGGTTGTTGGGCGGCGTGCGTACCACGCATTCGATCACCAGGAATATGTCGCCTTTGTAGCGGAGAACGTTTTTCTTCTTGATCACGTTCGGGGTGGCCATTACGGTTTCCTCCTTGAAGATAATGCCGGGCCGCGCGCTTTGGTGCCGCGCGATTTTACTCATGATCCCGTAAGCACCATTATTAATGGTACATTCAGCTGGGGAATCGAAGCGGTAAAACTATCGGCCGTGGTAAAAATACTATTTCCGCCCGGTGCAATGCCATTTCCAATGTATGAACGTGAGAAATTCACCGACGAGGCACGGAGAGCGCAGAGAAGAAAAACACAGTAATTTAAAATTGATGATTATAGATTTAAGGCTGAAAACCAGACTAGTTCTTTTTCTTTAACCACGATAATTCTTTGCATACTCTGCGTCCCTGGGTGATGTTTTCTTGCTTTTTTCATTCAGACAAGGCCTTAATTATCTCGGAGGATGTAAAACAGAATTTCGCGACAAAATCCTCGCCAGCGCCGCTTCCGCGGATGAAGGCGTAAACGCCGCGGATAATGCCGCGCGTTTCCCAAGGCCGCCCTGGGGCGCGGATTTCGGATAGGCGTTCAGCGTGAAGTAATTGTTCACCTGCCTTACCGCGAACAGGTACCCGTTTCCGGCAAAGGAGCCCAGCGAGGACCATGTCCACGGCGGCGGGCCGCTGACCGGGATCACCTGAATGTAAAGAAAGTCGTAGCTGAACGTGTCGTTGTACGCCGTGTCCTGGTGAATATACGATTGCGCGAAGCTGATTGACGAATCGGAAGTGAACGTGTCGGTGGGTGTCCCGATGATCTGGTAGCTGTAGCTCAGGTCGCGGTATTTCCTGCATTCCACCCCGTACCATTGGGCGCCGGCGTGCCACGTCACCTTCAGACCCTGGTCCATCCGGATCCGGTAGGGAGTGTAGGCGCCTAGATAATCGACACTGTCGTACCGCGTGCCGCTGTCGGAAAAGAAACGCACCGTGTCGGCCGACGGCGGGAGCGAAACGCTGTCGGCGAGGGTATCGTACGAAACCGTCTGCAGCGAGGTGTCTGCATAGTAGGGCGCGATTATCCTGCAGGCGTAGTTCAGCGAGGGGTCTTCGAACAGGGCGTCATAATTTGCCGCCGCCACATTCGGGAGCACGTAAAAATCGCTGAGGATGCCGCTGAAGAATTCGTCGGTCTTCTGGTTGCTGAGGTAGTCGAGCCGGTGGCTGCCGAAGGTCACCGCGGCATTGGTGATTTGGGGGTTCGAGCTGAGGCACAGCGAAGCGTAGAAGCTGTCTTTGGGCGCGAGGGAATCGCTCTTAAAGGCGCCCACGAGAATGCCCACGGCCGACACGCTCGGTTTGCCGATGAAGAATTTTGCCGTGTCGGTGAGCGTGTCGTGCACCACCGCCGTGGTGGTGACCGTTTTGCCGCCGGAGCAGGAAAAAAACTGCAGCTGCGCACAGCAGAGCAGGAGAACAGGGGCCATATTCCGGAGCTTCATTGAAACCCTCCTTGGGCGCTTGGTCACCTCGGCGCAAAATTAACTTTTCGGAATTGCGTTCCTGATGTCCTCGATGAGGTCTTCCGGGTTTTCCACGCCCAGCGCGAGCCGGATCAGGCCGTCCTTGATTCCCACGGCAAGCCGCTCCTTGCGCGTGTAATCGTAGTAGCTGATCGAGGCCGGATGCGTGATGAGCGATTCCACCCCGCCCAGGCTCGGGCCGATGTTGATGATCTTCAGCGCGCTCAGGAACTTGTGCACGTACTTCACGTCGTCCTTCATCTCGAACGTGACCACGCCGCCATATCCCTTCATCTGCCGCTTCGCGACATCGTGATGGGGGTGGCTCGCAAGGCCCGGATAGTAAACACGCCTGATGTCCGGGTGGGCCTCGAGGAATTCGGCGATCGCCTGGCCGTTTTCGTTATGGCGCTTCATGCGCAGCTCAAAGGTCTTGAGCCCGCGGATGAGCAGGTACGACGAATGCGGGTCGATCACGCCGCCGGTCACCTTGAGGAATTCCCGGATGGGCGTGGTCATGGACTTTTTCCCGAGCACGACCCCGGCGAGCAGGTCGTTGTGGCCGCCGAGGTATTTCGTGGCGCTGTGGATCACCAGGTGCACGCCGAATTCGAGCGGCCGCTGATTATACGGAGTGGCGAACGTGGAGTCCGAAATCACGAAGATGTCGGGCCGCTTCGAAAAAATGGCCATGAGCCGCTCGAGGTCCATGATGTTGAGGTACGGGTTGGTGGGCGACTCCGACAGAAACAGGCGCGTGTTCTTTCTGATGGCCCGCTTAATGGCGTCGTAGTCGCACATCTTGACAACAGAGCAATCGATGTCGAATTTGATGAGCCTGGTCTTGCAGAAATCGAGCGTCCGTTTGTAGGCGTCGTCGGTGACGATCACGTGATCTCCCGCGTTGAGCAGCGCGAACATCGCCGTGGTGAGCGCGCTCATGCCCGACGAGAAGAGCACGGCGTCCTCGGCGCCTTCAAGCGCGGCGAGCTTTCCCTCTGCCGCGTACTGGGTGGGATGGCCGTACCTGCCGTACTCGTAGCGGTTCTTCGCGCCCTCCGCGAGTTCCCTGATCTCCTGTGTGTTCTTGAAAATGAACGTGGAGCTCTGGACAATAGGCGTTGTTATCGCGCCATATTCATTATACCGGATTTCCCCGGCGTGAACGGCCAAGGTTGAAAGTCCTTGGGTGTTCTTCTTGTGCATGTGATTTCTCCGTTTGAAAAAAAGAAAGGGTGTCGTATTCGACTTCGACGCTGCAGGTCAGAGAAGCAATCACCCCGGCCCGGGGCGGTTGCGGCCAGCAGTTTTTATCCTAGGATAAAAATAGTATATGACGAGGTGACCCTTCCGGAGGATGTGCCGCGTCATGGTCATCGTGACAAAAAAAGCCTGCAGCATATTTGCTGCAGGCCGATAAATTGATTAACGGGAAGAGTTTTCGAAAAGCAGGGTTTTTCCGGTGTTGGCGCGGTTGATGTACATGCCGACGGGAAGAAGGGCCCTTGTCGTCGACGCGGGGCGCGAAACGAGCCGGCCCGCCACATCATAAAAATCACCGTTGGCGGCCGCGCGCGCAGACCGCATCGCCATGGCAGATGCGGAGTTGGACGCTGCAACAGCCTCCGTGGGCGGCCGCGCGGTCAGTTTCATCAGCACGAGGTTATTCGCCCCCTGCGAATACTGCTCGGCAAGCATGACGGCGTCGTTCTCGCCGACCGCAGCCGCGGAGCGGATCGAATGCGATTCGTACGTGGTCCACTGCCACGCGATGTTTCCGCGGGAATCGAACCTGGTGAGCCAGATGCCCTGCGGGGCGGTGTAGCGGTCATCGGCTAGGTCGCCCGCGGCAAGAACTCCACCATCGGGCGCGTTTGCAAGCGTCTTGATGGTGCTGTAGCCGCTGCCGCGGAAGTACAGGCTTTTTTCCCACACAAGGTCGGCATCCGGGTCATACGACGAGATCACGGCCTGACCGTTTGCCGGATCAGTGACGGCGGTGTACACCGCCTTGCAAGGCGAAACGAACACGGCGCTCGGGCATTGCCCTGAGGAGCTCGTGCTGGCAACCCGAGCGGTTCCGCAGATGCCGGCGGGATCCATCAGGTTGATAAAAACACTTTTTAATGAATTATCCCAAGAAATTCCGGCCGCGGCAATTTGACCGGGGATCCACAGTGAAAGAGAGGAAAATGAGGTGCCGGCATAATTATTATGCGACCACAGCACGGTTCCTCTTGCGTCAAGGCAGCACAGCCACGGGGAGTTTCCCTGCCTGCCGCCGACGATGACAAGGCCCGGCGGGATACTAAGGATGCACTCGGCGGAAAAGCCCGAGTCTGGGTTTTGCCCGTTTGCGCCGATCACCGTGGTCCACATCACGCCGCCTTTCGCGTCGGTGCGCAGCACCCATGCGGCGCTCTGTGAACCGGGGAGGCAGACGTTGCGGCTGCCTGCGAGCACAAAGCCGCCGTCGGCGAGCTGTGCAGCGGCATTGACATACTGAGCACCGACGACGCTTCCGCCGGTGAAGGTGTTGTACCCGGCACGCCATTCCTCGCCGCCGGAGCGGCCGGCAACGAGAAGGAAAATTTGTTCGCCCACATCGCCCGTGGACCCCGCAACGGCAAACCCGGCGCCTTCACGGAGGGGAACAACCTGGCATGGGCCGAGCGAGGCCGACACCGACAACGATCCCGTCCATTGCAGCGAAGGCAGAGGCTGCGCTGAGGAATTGACAGATAAGAGAAACGACAGTGAAAACAGACCGGTGAAAACTGCTGATTTCATAAATCCCCCCTCTGAAAAATAGGGAGTAATATAGTAAAAAAGGTCCGCCGCCACAAATTATTTTTTACGTTTTGTTAATTGATAGATGAGTAAAGCGATTAAATTATTTTCCTGAAGCGTTTAACAACGAAAAAGATCCGAAAAAAATTAGTACGGATGCGCGCCGGTGCCGTTGCGCGGCGGAAAGGGGGCCCTTCGCACTGCTTGGCTGCCGATGCGAAGAACATCTTGACAAGTGATATGGCGCTTCAGGCCCGGCCAAGTTTGTGATCAAAAAAACCGGCGCATATTTTTATCAATCGTCCTTTTGCTGCGCAGTATTTTTTCATCCGAATATAAAAGTCCTCGGGAAACCCGATGAGAAGAAAAGACCGCGAAATCACCGACAGTAAAACCATGGAAGCTGTCATTGCGGAATCGAAATTCTGCCGCATGGCGCTCTGCGATAACGGGAAACCGTATGTCGTGCCTTTGTGTTTCGGCTATAGGGACCGGACCGTTTATTTTCACTGCGCCGGAGAGGGCCGCAAGCTTGCGGTGCTGAGGCGAAACAGCGAGGTATGCCTTGAATTTGAATCCGGCGCGTGCGTGGTGGAAAACACGGTCGCGTGCAGGTGGAGGCTTCGCTATAAATCGGTCATCGCGTACGGAAAAGCAAAGCCGGTTGACAATGGGGATGAAATCCGGGCTGCGCTTGATCTCATCATGAACCATTACGGGAAAGGCCCTTTTACCTTTTCCGATGAGGACCTGAAACGGGTTCTCATATATAAAGTTCCCATCGGATCAATGACCTGCAAAATTTCCGCCTGACCCGCATTTTTTCCGCTTGTCCTCCATCGAAGAAAATGCCGTCTGTATACAAAATGAATACAGAAAATGAACCCGATGGCCTCATTTTCCCTGCGCGCCGAAATCTTTTTTGTTAGATTATTTGCGTGGGGGGAATTCATCCGCGCCTAAAATCCGGCGGGTGAGTGATTGCGCGTGGGCGGATGAGGTTTTGGAGGGGGGTCATTTAAGTGGAATGGAGGGCCTCGGAAATGAGGCCCTCCATTTTTTTTCATCCCGGTCAAACCAATCCTTTTTTCCTTTAGCATCGGCATCTTTTTTCCGGTGAAATCGCCGTAAAACAGTTATATTTATGGATAAGGAGCGCCCTTCTGGACTAAAGGCGCCCGGCGCTGCAATACAATCGGGAAGCCAGACCGATGAATACCGGAAAAGCCTGCATCGGATTACCGTTTATCATTGTGGTTTTAATTGTCTTATTGCAGGTGAGCGGAAACGCTCAAACAACCGCTGATTCTGCCGCCACGCCCCCAACGGATACCCTTGCACCCGTCAAAAAAACCGCGGCCCAGCCCGTTTCATTCGATACGATCGCTGGCCCTCTGCCCGCGGTGATAAAGGCCAAGAAAAATCCCTACCTTGTCGTGGGAGACATAGAGGTGCCGGTCAACAAATCGGTCACTGTCGAGCCGGGCGTCGTGTTTCTTTTCAAGAATTTCACGGGCATGCACGTGCTGGGGAAACTCACCGTGCAGGGGACCAGGGAATCGCCCGTTATCTTCACAACGGAGAATGACCGCGCCGTCAATCCCGGAACGGCGCTGTATCCCAATCCCTACGACTGGAACGGCGTCTACATCCACGCCGACGCCGTGGGCACCAGCATGGAATACTGCAAGGTGCGGTATTCCGTGTACGGCATCGTGTCGGAGACAAAGTTCATAAAGCTGGACCCGGTGCTGTTTTCATTCAACGGAAAGACCAACCTGGTAATCGAGGGAAAAGAGCAGCCGGTCACCGACAAGCCGTACAGCTACATGCTGACGACCACTGACGTGGGCAAGCAGGGGGTGCCGGTGAAGATCCTCGCCGATCCCGCGGCACCGGCCCGCAACACGCTCCGTTACACCGGCCTGGTGGTCGCCATGGCCGCAACCGTGGGCGCCATTTACTACGGAACGCAGTGGAACAACGCCCAAACCCAGCTCCATGCGATGAGCGTCGACAACCCGTCCGTGCTCCGGTGGTCTAATGAGGGTGACTGGTTTTCCCTGCGCGACAGGCGCACCAGCAACATGTATTACACTGCCGCAGGCGGGGTGATTGCGCTGATCGGGTATGTCGGGTTTTTCTGGAGTTTCACGTTTTAACAGGATGTGCTGCGCATGAAAAAAAACCTGGCGGCTTTCGTAATGGCGACCGCGGCGTTGTGCGTCCTGCAATGCGCCAACGACTACAACCCGTTTGAGAATTATTCAAATGCGCAGGCGTATGTATCGTTTGCGGAGAGCTCAAAGAAAATCCGGGAAGGCGACACTCTCGCCATTTTTTCCACCGAGACCCTTGCCGTGTTTACGGCGGTTCGGGAGAAAATTGATTCGTTTCGTGTCGATGCGGCCGGCAACAGATATTGGCCCGACACCGTCATACGGCACCCTTCCGATAAAGAAACCCAGTTGTTCCTTCTTTCGTATTGGGACACCGGCCGCGTCCAGATCAACCTGACCACCTTCCGGTCGAACAACGCCACCGTATCCCTGCCTGCGCCGCTTTCATATTATGTGCGTTCGCCGCTCAAGCAGAGCGACATCTCAACGGTCCTCAACGCCGCATGCACTTTGTCAACCGCGCCGGTCACCGACGGCGACGTGCTCTACATCTGGCGGCTGGGCAAGGACACGCTCCCCGGCGTCGCCTCCAACACGTTCACCGATTTCTCAAAGTACCTGCTCCATATTCAGGTGGGCAAGACCGACACCGGTTCCCTGTGGGTCACCGATTTCCGTCAGGCATTTCGCTCCCCGTCGACAATGTTCACCTATCTGTTCTACCAGCCTTCGCCTCCAAGAATAAAATGCACGACCAAGGGGCTTCACGGCGACACGGTCATTACGAGTGATAGCACGCTCCTCTTCAGCTTCCAGGTCATCGATTCATCAGGTCAAGGCCTCGCCAGCGTTGATTTGTCGGGCGAAGCATTGCAAAGCCTGGACAGCACCGACTTTTACGCGACCCTTACCGGTATAAATCAGTACACCCAGTTGGTTCCAAAAGTCGAGGTTGTCAAGGCGACCAACAAGATCGGCCAGACCTCGGTCGATACGTTTTACGTGTACTATGAAGCGACCGGGGCGCACGGCGACCTTGTCAAGTTCAGGCTGATCAATCCCCCGGACCCCGCGCTCACCACCAGGGTCGATACGCTGCTCTACATCATGTATGTCGACAACTACAGTCATCCGGTCACGGTATCGGTCACCAGCATGGTGATCGGACCCACCGGAGCCAACACAAACCTCGTTCCGGATTATTCCTATTCGGATTCGACGCACCGGTGCGTGTGGCTCGTTCCGCTCGCAAAGGGGATCGATTCCGTGCGTACCGTGGCGTCCATTCCCGACCTGCATTATTCCGCCGAGACCACGCTCGTCGTTGAACGAAACCTTCTTTACGTCGACACGACGCCGCCGGTCATTCTGGGAATCACCGCCAACGGAGTCAAAGTCCCTCTTGAGCAGAAGATACCGACGTTGCAGGTTGACTCGCCGACGGTCATTGTGGAAGTCACCGCGGTGGATAATGAAAGCGGCATCGCATCGGTGACGATAACCGATGTGAGTCTCGGTACAACCGGCACTCCCACACCCATAACCATGACCTATCAGAATTATGAATGGGTGAGCAGCTCCATTGCATTCGGCGCGAGGCAAAGCATGACGCTACACATCACGGTGAAAAACAAGACCGTCGGCGCTTACACCACCACCACAAGAGACATTGTATTGACCAGACGGGCGATCGTGGTCTCGCCGCCGGTCACACCGTAGACAAGGGATGCCCGTGGCGGAATAATTCACAAAACGGAATTATTGAAAGGGGAAAGGAATGCGGGGCGCAGACGCCTCTCATTCCTTTCTTTTTAGCAAGCGGTGACGGGCATGCTCATGTCTTGATCCGTTTTCTGGCGGACACAAACCATGCCGCCGCCGCTGCGCAAAGGAAAACCGCCTCGAAAATCATGAAGGCGTACAGGATGGAAACGCCCGTGCTGGTGAACCCGTACGAATGCATGCCGATGCCCAGCAAATTCACGCCGATCCACGCGAACATGACCAGGATGAGGCTTGCCACCGCGCCCGCGGCAAAGCCGCGATCCCTGATGATGCCCGCGGTGCGCGCATGAAACACGGCTGCGCTCCACAGGATGATGAGCAGCGCGCCGTTTTCCTTGGGGTCCCAGCCCCAGAACCTGCCCCAGCTCTGGTCGGCCCACATGCCGCCGAGCATGGTGCCGATCACCGTGAACACGAGGCCGAAGGCGAGGATGCCGTACATCGAGCCTGCCGTCGAGGAGAGCTTTTCGTCGGGCGTGTTCAAAAACAACTTCTTGACAAGATACACATGGCCCACGATGCCGGCGCAGCAGCAACCCGCGTAGCCGAGCGTCACGGCGGTGATGTGCGTGGTGAGCCAGAAATTCGAATTGAGCACCGCCGCGATCATGCCCATGGAATCTTCGCCGGCATTGTACTTGCCGGCAAGATGCAGGAAAAAGAACCCGCACAGCGACGAAATGAGCAGGCCCAGCGACTTTTTCTGGAAGGCCTCGAGAACGAGCCCGAGCGCGACGCACGCCCACGCGACAAAGAGGAACGTTTCGTAAATGGTGGCAAGCGGCGGCCGGTGCAGGATGATGATCCTCGCGGCAAGGCCGAACGTGTGCGGCAGCAGCGCAACGGCCGTGAGCGCGACCGCGAGAACATACAGCCACCGCCGGGAAATCACCGTCATGAGCAGCAGCGCCATGATCGCGGCGATGCCGTAAATGATTTTCGACTTTGCAAACGGGTTCATGGCGTTGTAAAAAAGCTCGACGCTTGAGCCGGGCAGCCGCGTCGCGTTTTTACGCGCCGCCTCGTTGAATGACACCGCCGCGCGGGAAAAACCCGCCCTGTCGCCGGAAACATAGGATGCGCGCATGGCCGCAAGCAGCGTGAGCGCCGGCGACCGGGAAACGGAGGCCCCGGCCTTGAGCGCCACGAGCCACGGGCACTGCCATTCTTCTCGTCCGTCAAGCGACACGGGGACGATGTGGAACGGCTGGTCGCCGCGCGACTCGCCCCAGCGGAACAGGGAGCGGCCGAGGGAGACCATGGTCATGTCGAACAGCGTCCAGGCGCGTTTGTCCTTTTCCATCGCCGCTTTCATTGCGGACGAAACCAGCTGCGATTTCTGGACAAGCTCGTAGTACGAGAGCATGGAAGTTTGCGGCCCGATCCCCAGATACCTCCGCGCAACGGTGTCGGCCACCGGGAATTCCGGCGAAGGCATGAGGAACATGAGCACCGACGAAAGCTGCATGTAATCCTGGACACTGGCAGAAACCCTTAGCACCTCGCTCTCGAACTGCGACCGTTCCCTGGCCTCCTTTAAGCCCGCGTCCCGCGCCAGGCCGGCGAGCTGGTGATATCCGATCTTTATTTCGTTGAAGCTGTAGCGCCGCCGTTTTTCCGGCGCAATGCCGATGCCGTCGGCAACCTCGGGATTGTTGATGAGGAACACCTTGTCGTTTGCCGCGTCAAGCGGCGTGAAGACAACGCTGGCAAGCCATTGTACGGCGGACAGACCGTGGCAGGTCTGGCGGCCGGAAAACTGCACGAGCATTTTGCGCGCATAGGTGTCGAGCGGTTTTAATCTTCCATTATCGAGGATGATGGTCTTGGCAAACTCATCCATGGGAAGCGCGGAAGCGGCAGCTTTTTCGCCAAACGCAAGCGTTGCCGCGAGGACGACGACTCCGGCCGTTGCGGCGATGAAGGAAGAACCTCGCGTCGGGTTCATGCCGCGCTCCGGTGTTTGCGTATGTAAACAACAAGCTTCACGCAAAAATGCAAAACAAGCCCGGCCGCCATGAAAAGGCCCGCAAGGTAGGGAAGCGCCTTTCCCCGGTTTTCGACAACGGCAAGGGTGGAAGACTGCCGTGCGCCGTCCTGCGCATAGGACGACTGGTAAAACGTGTATTGCTTGTATCTGAACGGCTTGTTCATGGAAATCACCACGTCGCGGTCCATGCCGTTACCGGCGGCGCGGATCCTGCTTGTAAACTGCCGGGCCGTTTCGGTGCCCGCGTAATCCTCCTTGACAAATTTGATCAGCGTGATGGAAAGCGGCAGGGGCGCGCGTTTCTGCCGAAGCGAAAAAAAGATCGAGTCACCGTTGAGGACGGCCGGCGTGGGGCTGGGGTTGCCGCCGTACAACAGTATCCTGCCGGCCGCCGCGCCTCGCGGCGCCAGTTCCATGCCCGCTATGTTTTCCGACGGGTCCGCGGCCGGCCGCGTTGCGGCAAGGGAATCAATGTCCAGGCCCATGGGCTGCATCATGTCGACATGGCCGCGCGGCATGAAGGCCGTGCAGTTTTTGTAAATTCTTTGAATGAGAATGCCCGTGGAAAATGAGGGATTTCCGAGTGGTTGGCCTGGCCTCAGGCTGTCGAGGCTGAAAACGGCCGGGCTTTCAAAATGGCCGCTTTTCCATCCGGCAAGCTCCCACTCGCGGTACGACGACGACTCGTGCGAGGTTTCGCCTTCCCACAGCGTGAGAAAAGTCTCTTTTGACGTATAAGAAATAATGCCGCCGCCGATGAGCAGGATCAGAATGCCCGCGTGCGTGAGGATCAGGCCGAGTTTTTCAAGGCGCCATTTCTGCCTGAAAAGCAAAAAGGCGATCTGGTTCAGGATGAGGATGAGGGCGGTGAGCCGTACCCCGGGAAAGGGGACTAGACCGCCGATAAGCACGACCCACGAACTGAAAAACCGTGCTTTGGCCGCGTAGATGCCGTGGTCGATCTGGTAAAACGTTCCCCATAAAACCAGAATGCAAAGGATGATGAGACAAATGACCGTGGTGTGCAGCGAAAGGAATAATTTTTCCGCGGCGTTTCTGAGAATGGGGATTGGTCGTTTCATCATGGTTTCACAAAGGGGAAACTTATTCTGAAGATATTTGTCGTAAGAAAAATAAGTCATGTACCGTGGCGCTTTAAGAAAATCATTTTTGATGTTTTTTACGGCGGGAACAAGAAAGAAAAGATGCCGGAATTCATCGGGACTTGTTCTCTCGCAAGCAAAAAAAGAAAGGACGCTCACGTGAGCGCCCTTTCTTTTTTCAAGTGCTTGAAATAGGAATTTACCGGATGTTTACCATTTTCGATGAAGCATTCATTCCGCCGTCCCTCAATACTATTCTGTAAACCCCTGCTGGAAGGTTCAATCCTTCTAGACCCACCGTGTTTGCTCCCGCTTGCATCATCCTTATTTTACAGGATAGGTCAGCCGCCAGCCTGCCGTTTGCGGCGAATATTTTCAGTGACGAAAGCGCCGGGTTCGCAAGTGTCAATATCATCATTGAGCCATTAACTTTCAAGAGGCCCTTATTCGCCAAGGAAACAGACGCTGAGGGCTTTACCCCCGTCACTCCAATCGCGCGGAGGTACAGCTCGTACCCGGCCTGCAGAAACGCACCCTCACCCTCGGGCGAGGAGTTGTTGATGTCGCCGCTCAAATCCGCCCGCGGCATCCAGTCAACATGCTGGCAGCGCAGGAGCCTGCCGTCGGCGCCGATGTTTTTCACCAGATCGCGCCAGGCCGCGTTGATGGCCGGAGTGTAGGCGGCCGAATCGAGGAGTTTGTTGCGCACGCCCCATGCCATGGCAAAGCAGAAGAATGCGGAGCCGCTGCTCTCCGGATAGGGGTAGTCGGGATGGTCGAGCATGCTGGTGGTCCATAACCCGGTATACGCGGTATTGTTGTTGCCCTGCTCGGCCTTGATCGCCGCGCACATGTCCTTGAATTGCTTTTCGAAACCGGGCCGGTTGGCGTAGGTCAATGGCATGTTGTTCAGGATGCGCGCAAGGCCGCCGATCACCCACGCCTCGCCGCATGACCAGAACATGGGTTTGCCGTTGGGGCATTTCTGCGACGTGGGGAAAAAGCTGTCGTCGCGGTAGTAAAAGTGGTACGTGGTGTCGTACAGGTATCCGGCCACGCTCCACCAGTACCGGTTGAGCGTGTCAAGGAAGCGGTTTTCGGCCGACGCCTTGACATAAAGGACCATTGCCGGCGGCTCCATGTAGAGCGCGTCGCACCACCACCATCCGCCGTTGCGGGAATAGCAGGGATTGGGCCTGACCACGTCGAAATGGTTGTCAAGGCTCTGCTTGGTCGAGTTGATCATGACGCTGTTCGCCGGAAGCGGGTCGAGCAGGTAGATCTCGCTGTAGGTCTGCGTGCAGCAGAAATTGTCGGCGGTGGTCGTGGTCACGCTGCCGTAGGTCTGCCAGTTGAAATAGGTGGCCCAGCGTTTTGCGAAATTGAGGTAGGCGGTGTCTTTTGACGCGTAATACATGGCCATGAGCCCGGTCATGAACGAGCCCACGTCCCAGTTGTTGCCGCCGTTGGTGTGCTCGTACGGGTTCGGCTGGTCGCCTTTGCCCGCCGAGGCATGATTATAAAGATTGGCGATGTCGGCATAGGTCATGCGGTAATGGGCGACGCGCCTCATGAGGTTGACGATGCTGTCGGCGCTGAACTCGGTTTGCGCGAACGCCGGATTGAATAAACAACAGAGCCCGATGATAGTGACAATGGATAGGTGAAATTTCATATAACGAACCCCCATGATAATGGAAAAAACCGGTACCCTTCTAAAAATAAGGGAAAACCGTTAATGGTGCAGGGGAAAAATGAAAAAGGAGCAGCTGGCTGCCCCTTTTTCATTGTTTTCAGGATCGGGAGACTTTTAACGAACCGTGAACGGCGCCGAAGTCTTGAGCCCGTTCTGTTCCAATCTCAGGATATAGACCCCTTGTCCCAAGGTGCCGAGGTTGAGCACCTGTTTCTGGTTCCCGGCGGCCAAGTTTTTCGTGATTCCCTGCAGCATTGACCTGCCCGAACAGTCGAACACCTCCAGCCTTGTCCGGCCCGGCTTTGCAAGCGAGAAAGTGACGTTCAGGTTGTTTCCGGCCAAAACCGGACGGATATTAAATCCCTGGTCGGGCCTGGTCTGGGCTTTCGGGCACGCCACTGTGCTTGCGTTCTTGAGTGTAAACCTCATCCAGTCGTAATTCCAGCTTCCCACGTGAAAGTTGAGCTGGATCACCTGCAGCCCGGTGTCAAGGTCAACCGAGTCAACGTGCATGTTGACGGTCCAGGCATGCCAAACCTCCGGACAGCCTTGCGGCGTGATGCAGGCGGGAAGGTTATTTATGGAATCCACTCTTACCGACGCGCCGTCGTAGAACGTGAGTGTCTGAAGGTTTGGGGGCGCATTGGCCGTGGCCTGCTTGAAATCGATATAGTAGGTGCCGGCCGTATTGACATTGACCGTGAACTTGAGCCAATCTCCGATGATGGGCGGATTGACTGCCGGGTTGTCTTGGTCGATCCACGAAAGATGCCACGTGGTGACCGCAGCATTGACTGATGAATCGAAATGGTCGTTAGTACCGTAGCCAACCACGTCCCAGTCGTTGCCGGAATACGACTGCATGTCGACATTGATATCGGCCTGGATCTGCTGCCCGCTGGCATTGAGACGCATGGTGCCTCCGGTATTGCCGGGAGATACGTCGTGATACGCAACGCCTTCTCCGCCGTTGTCGAAGAAAACGCCCTTCACGACGCCAGGGATTCCCTGCGGATGACCCTTGAGCGTATCGAACGAAAACGGCGTGCCGGTATAACCCGGCGGGATCGCGGCTGACAGGTACGAAACACTTAACACGCAGACGGTTGCCGCGAGGGCAACTTTAAGGCGCAGACGCATACTACTGACTCCTTTTAATGTATGAGTGATTCTCTCCCCGTTATAATCTGATTATAGAAACAAGATGACATCATAAAATAAACTAATCAGGATGCCGTCAGGGAATAATATAACGCGATAAATCCCGTTTGGCCTGAAAAGGTGACTGGACCTCATGAAAAAAGGGGAGTCATCGGCCTGTGAACTCCCCTTTTCATACAAATACTTAAAAAAATTAACGAGCAACCGGTATTGACTTTACTTCCCGCAAACCGTTCTGCTCAACGCGGACGAAATACAATCCACGGAGCAGGCCCCCGAGGCCCATGTCCTGCTTTTGGCGCCCGGCGTTCAGGGTCTTAACGATGGCGGGAGCCGCCGCCCTGCCGGCACAGTCAAACAACGACACCGCAACAAGGCCCGTCTGGTCGAGCGAGAAGGAAACGGAAAGTTTGTCACCCTTGACAATAGGCACAATCCCAAACCCTTTTTGCGCCAGAGCCTGATTTTTTTCCGGCTGCACCGGCGTGTTGTCCAGCATAAACTCCATGCCGTGGAAGTTTAGGCCTTCGTGGAAAAATGAGACCTTTATGAGAAAGAGGCCGGTATCAAGCGTGAGCCTGGTTTTCGTCGTGTCCCATCTCCAGTCGTGGTTAATTTCAACATCGCCCGGGGGCCTGATGCATATCGGCAATCCGCCCACTGAATCAGTCGGGAGGTCGCCGACATTGAAAAGGATAAGGTTGCTGGTATCGACAACGGAGTGATGCAATATCATCTTATATTTGCCGGCAGTGTTCACATGCACCGTATACTTAAGCCATTCGCCGCTCTGCACCCACCCGATATGACAATTGGCGTGAGGAGGATAGGCGGCGGAGTCAACGATGCCGCCAACGGTTCCCGCGACAAAATCGTTCCATGTTCCAAAGTATTGCAAAGACACTTTCTTGCCTGGATCGCCATCGCGCCAGTGACAATCGCCCATATTGCTCCACGTGTATTGAAAGGTCACCGCTGAGTCGCCCTTGTCAAAATACGCGGCGGTCACGAAACCGGGGATTTGCATCGGAACGCCTTTGAGCGAGTCGAAAACCACGCCCGCGTACCCCTGAGGAATCGCGGCAAAAAGGCATGAAGCGAACAGCAGCCACACCGTACCCCCCAAAGCAACTTTACGGTGCAAACGCATAAAACATACCCCTTCCTTTAAAGGTGGAAATATTTTCTTTTTATCAATAAATACCATTATTTCGTGATGGTAAGCGGCCGCACCTCACGCAATCCGTTTTGCTCCACCGAAACAAAATAAACGCCCTGTTTCAGGTTCCCCACATTCACCGTGCGCGCCCGCAGGCCCGCTTTCCCGCTTTCAAACGAAGACCATGCGGTTTTTCCCGCGCAATCGGTCAGGAATATCCTTACCCCGCCCGGCTGGCTCACGACGTACGAAAGCGCAAGCTCCCCGGCGGAAAGGCAGGTCTTGAGTCCGAAACCGTTTTCGGGACGCCGGTTCACTGCCGGTTGAAGCGTTCCGGTCGCGCTCTTGAGATCAAAACTTATCCAATCCAGGTTCCAGCTGCCCAGCAAGAAAGTAATTTGAAACACCTGGAGCCCGGTGTCGAGCATCACCGAATCAACATTTTTGTTCATTGTCCAGGAATGCCAAACCTCCGGGCATCCTTGAGGAACCGTGCATATCGGAAGATTCCAGATCGAATCGATCTTTACGCTTGTACCGTTATAGTAGGTCAGTACTTCACAATTCGGACTGTATGCAGTCGCCTGGTGAAAGCTGACGTAATACATGCCCGCGGTATTGACATGGACGGTGTATTTCTGCCATTGCCCATTTGAGTCAATCCATGCAAGGTGCCAATAGCCGACTTCGTGCAGGTCGGTGAGCATGTCATAGTCATTACCGCTGTATTGCTGCATACATAAAGGCACATCCGCTTGGATCGATTGTCCGTTCGCGTATTTCCGCATCGTACTGCCCGCGTCACCGCAGCCGCCAAGATAATGGAATGCAACGCCCTCTCCGCCCGAATCGAAGAAAACGCACACCACTTGTCCGGGAATCTGCTGCGGTTTGCCCAGGAGCGTGTCGCAGCAAAACGGCTTTCCGGTATAATCCGGCGGGATCGCGGCGGACAAGAATGAAACACTTGAAATGCAGACGGCGGCCGCTAAAGCAATTTTAAGGTGCAGACGCATGTAAAAACTCCTTGCTGCCAATGGTGGACTCTTCCCTTATTTTCCAAAACTGTCCAGTTCAACGGTTGATAATAATAGATTTTACCGCGCTCAAACCGTTCTGCTCCACCGAAATAAAATAAACGCCTTGTCTTAGCTTCCCCACGTTCACCGCACGCGTCTGCAAGCCCGCTTTCGCGCTTTCAAACGAAGACCATGCGGTTTTGCCCGCGCAATCGGTCAGGAATATCCTCACGCCGCCCGGCTGGCTGACGGCATACGAAAGCGTAAGGACTCCTACGGAAAAACCGGTCTTGAGTCCGAAATCGTTTTCGGGACGACGGTTCACTGCAGGTTCAAGCGTTCCGGTCGCGCTCTTGAGATCAAACTGCATCCAGTCGAAATTCCAGCTTCCCACCTTGAATGTCATCTGGATCACCTGAAGCCCGGTATCGAGCGCCACGGAATCAACTTTCGGCGTGTAGCTCCACGAATGCCAGACTTCCGGACATCCGGAGGGCAGCGGCGTGTCGACGGCCATATTGACAATGGAATCGATTTTCACATTAGTGCCGTTGTAATACGTGAGAGTCTGGAGATTCGGAAGATATGCGTTCGCCTCATGGAAACCGACATAATATGTGCCCGCAGTGTTGACATGGACGGAGAATTTCACCCATTCCCCGGGATCGGTGGTACTTGCCGCATCGATCCATGCCAGATGCCAGTAGCCTGTTGCATGCTGACCGGGGTTTGTCCCGAAGACGTAGTCAAAGGCGGTTTCATACGGCTGCATGCACGCCTTATCGGCGGCAATCGTCTGGCCGGCCGCATTCTGCCTCATGGTTGAGCCGTTGCCGCAGCCGCCGGGATAGTGGAATGCAACGCCCTCCCCGCCGGAGTCGTAAAGCACGGCCACAATTTGTCCGGGAATCTGTTGGTAGTGGCCTTTAAGGGTATCGCAGCAGAACGGCTTGCCCGTATATCCGGGCGGAATCGCGGCGCTCGCAAGAGTGGTAAACAGCAAAAAAGAAATTGTACTTGCGGCGATTTTTATTGAAAGACGCATATAAAACTCCCTTTCTAAAAAAATAGGAAAGAATTAATGGATAATCATTGCCGATTTCACTTCTTTGAAGACGGTCCGCTCACATTGACAAAACATAATTCCTCCGCCCAAAACACACCGGAAATCCCATGATTTCATAGGTCTTGAAAACAGCCTATTTGCTGATTGTCTGGAACCTCGTTACGCTGGTGGCGGAGTTATGGTTGACATGGAGGAAATAAACTCCCTGTTTCAGGCCGGCCTTGGCTAGGGTCACGGTGTGATCGCCCGCTGCAAGGTTTTTATTCAATACGGTTGCGATCTCCCTGCCTAGACAGTCGTAAACCGAAACTTTTGTCATGCCGGCGTCCTTCAGGACCAACCTGACAATGTTCTGGCTAATGGAGACCGCATGCGATTCGGTTTTGGCCGGTTTCAGGGCAGGCTGCATGACGTCCGTGGTGAATTTTCCCGAGTCTGTGGCAAAGAACAGGAAGTCCTGGTTGAGATGGTTTGAACCGTTCTGGAAATACAGGACTTGCACACCGGTATCGAGTTGCACGGAAGCAAAGTCACTGTACAGTCTCCAGGCGTGATAGCTGGCTTCCTGCTGAAATGTTATTAACGGCGTTTTAACGGTGTCTTTTCCGTTCAGGAAAAGGACCGTGTAATGGGCAGGTTCTTCCATGGCCGACCATATGGAACTGATCCAGTATTTTCCGGCCGTGGAGACATGCACGGTCCATTTGGTGAAACTATTACCGTGGCTGGCGCCTATATAGCAATCTTGCACGCTGGTATCAACCGGGTCCGGATAACGCACGCCGTTCGGCCACACAACGCCGGCTGCGTAAAAAGTGTCACGGTCTGATGTGTTATCATTGGTACAGAAAGATGCAGGCCCCGTTGTTAGCCCGACTTTATTGCGGTTCACCGCCCCGTCCCAGGCATCATCCGCATACCATGACACATTTTCCGCGCCGCAATCAAAATCGTTGAAGTTGATTCTTCCCATGAGTTCCCTGGGAGCACTGCCGGGCGGAAACGGTGTGCCTGCATACCCGGCTGGAATTTCAGCAATGGATAATGATGCGAGCAATGAAATGACGGAAAATGAAACGAAGAATAATCTTGAAGCTTTCATCAAATCCCCCCTCTACGAAAAAATTAACCGATTAAGCCTCCTTTTTCGTCCCGTAGGTTAATATAATAAGAAAAAATTCCTGCAGGAATTTTTTTATGCAAAAAAACTCCGCAAATTATGTAAGGCATCCCTGGATCTTGGCTCATGCAATGCGTGAACACGGAGACCATCAGGCTTGCGGCGCGATACGAATTACCGTTCGACAACCACGCGCCTCATGCCTCCGTCAAGGTCCACGATATAATAAATGCCCGGAGCAAGGTTTCGCGCTGCCTTGACATTCGGCACAACGCGTCCTCTGATGTCAACCACGGAGCCGCTTCCCTTGAAAAGATCGCCGCGAGCCCCTCCGCGAATGCCGGGCAACTGCATAACGCCGGCCCTGTAACTCGTGTCGATCCAAACCGCCGAAAAGGCCAGGAGCGTTGCCCTGCCCACCGGCTGCATGGGGGTGAGAATCCTTGTCCAAGTATTGGTGGGCCATTGAACGAGGAATATGCAGCCCGAGTCCGAACCGATTTTATGGCCCCAGGCGTCGCAGGAGATATAGTTGCTATCGTTTGTAAAACACCATCCTCTGACATCGGAACCCTGATTATTGGTGTCCAACCCGTGACCGGCGGTATCATTGGGGTTAAGCAATAAAAAGTTGGCCGGGGCCCAGTTTATGCTGATGGCCATTGTCTTGACGAGAAAGTTTGGCCAACTCACCGGCGTCGCATTTTCCTCCTGGAACGGAAGCAGCACGCATGATTTATGCCGTGTAAGGCAGCCTTCATCCAGCATGCAATGACACCACAGGTCAAACCCGGGATTATAAACGCAGATATGGCCTTCATGCGACATCGTGCACTTGCAGCCAAGTTGCGGATATTCGGTTGGCTTATAAAAGTCGGCGCTGGTGGCCGTGCCGGTGCCGTTATCGGGAATGGTAATCATTTTCGGACCCAAATGCGCATCGTCAAATCTCATAAAAATATGATTGTAGGAAACGCCCATAGTGAACTCTCCAGACCCCCCGGTCAAATTGGCGATTACATGGTCCGCGCCGAACGCGGGTGCGGCGGCTCCGAACGTGACGGGGATCGCATGTAGTGTCGCATCGCCGGGCGTCCTGTAGACAACTTCCAGCTTGCCGCTGGGGGCATGCCACCAGAAGGTGCAACAGCCCTCGCTGTTGGAGGCGGTCACCGGCACTGCGGTCTTGAACTGCCCGTCGATGCGGATGATCTTTGGCCCTCCTGCGTTGTAAAGGACCCATTGTCCGTCTTCGGTTATTTGGGTGCTGTTGCACATTCCATCCTTATCGGAGTTTGGAATGAGCGTCGGAGTGTTCTGGCCCAATGGAGCAGTGTAAAGACCATTCGCATACAGCAGGCCACTGACCACCGTTCCTTTTGGAACAACGGCTCCGGAATCAACATATTGTTTGACGGCGACTTTGTGGACAAATGCGGGACATTGCGCTGAAGCCAAGCCGACGCCAAGAAGAAATACCACTAGTAACACATGCACGCAAAAACGCTTCAAATTGGATCCCCCCTCTGTTAACCAAATGTAATTGTAAGCCGATCGCGTCAGCTCTCTGCGTTGTAAATAAAATAATGTTGATCAGATCTCAAGATGAGCATTTTCTTTTAACAGATAAGCCCTGGAATTTGCTTCCAGGGCTTATCCGAAGGTTGGCGGAACCGTAGATTATTGGGTAACCAGGAACCTGGTAATGACGCCTGTATTGCCGTGCTCCATGCGAATGAAGTACACGCCCTTTCTCAGACCGATTTCGCTCAGCGCCAGTGAATGTTTCCCGGCCGCGAGGTTCCGGTCCAAAACCATCGCGATCTCTTTTCCAAGGCAGTCAAAGACCGAAACTTTTGTTTTGCCCGCGTCAGGAAGCGAGAAACGCACCGCGCCTCGATCCACGGTAACGCCAAAAGACTGGGAAGCGGCAGGGTTGACAGAGGCTTGATGAATCTCTGTCGTAAACTGTCCAGAGTCCGCGGCGAAATAAAGGAAGTCTTGGTTGAGATGGTATGAACCGTTCTGGAATTGCATCACCTGCACGCCGGAATCAAGCTGGATGGAGGTAAAATCGGGGTACGCTCTCCATGCGTGATAGCTGCCTGATCCGTTGATGGTTACGGTCGGCGTGTTTACCGTCGCGGACCCATTAAGAAAATTAATGTGAAACTGTATCGGCCACGCGTCTGCCGCCCAGCAGGAGCTGATCCAGTATTTCCCCGCCATAGCAACATGAACCGTGTACTTTGTCATTCCGTCCGGATGGCTGGCGCCTATATAGTAGTCGGCGTGAGCGAGCGCCGTGTCTGGTCCCGGGTATATCGTGCCGTTGGGATAGGTAACGCCGGTTGCATAAAAGGTATCATGGTCCGCGTGCCACGTCAGGTAGAAAGCCGGCCAGGCATTGTCGGAGTCTGCCGGAATGCCTGCAACTTTTCCGTCCCTGCCGGCGGCAGTGCTTCCGGCGGAACCGGCCTGGTCGTCCTGGATAAAGGTTACCCCATTCGAACTACCCAAAGACGGCGGCACCCAGTCATAGTCGTGAAAGTTGACTCTCCCCGGAATCTCGTGAGGCGCGCTGCCCGGAGGATAAGGCAACCCTTTGTATCCTGCGGGAATCGCCGCGTTTGAAAGCGATACGAACGTTACGCCTGCGGCCAAGACGGCCAGAAGATACCTCGAAAAACGACGTGCATTACCCATTCAATCCCCCTCTGAAAATTATTGAATTATAGGAACTTTAATTTTTTGAAATCGGAGAAATATGTAAAATATTTTGCACAGCTTTGGAAGACCCTCCGCCGTTTGGCGGCAGGGGAGTCTTAATTATCCCGAACGCACCGGACACCAATCCCGCATTGATTAGCGTTGAAGTATCTGCCCACGTAGGTGTTGTCGCTGACAAAAGCAATGTCCTGCGCGCTCGTGGCGTCGTGTGCCGTAGCCGTCCACAAATAACCCAGGGAGCCTATATAGTAGAATGACCCAAGGAACATACGCCAACCGCCCGGAAGCGCCCCGAATCCATAATCATCGGTTGCACCGGTGTTGGGAGAATCCCAGTGCGCCGTCCCGGTTTCCTTCAGTTTTCCCCCGGCCACGTTTGTGCCGCCCAGAAATGTGAAGAGCACTGTCCATTCCGAGTCGGTCGGCACATGCCAGCCTTTTGGGGCCAGTTTGCCGGTGTTTACCGCATACCAATTGTAAAGAGCGCCATAGGTCGCCTTGTAAGAGTCTGAATCATCGTACCAGCAATAGCCGGGTGTTGTGAGCGCGGCCCATTCTGTATCAACGGTAACCAACGGTATCGCCGTGCCGTCATTAAACTTTGTTGTCCTTAGGTTCTCCGCCATCCAAACCTGCGTGCCTATTGTGACCGTATGATACACATTTCCGTCGATGTCGACCAACTCAGGCGTCGCGGCCTGCACTCCGCTCAAGCCCGATTCTCCTCCTGCATTCGCTGCGCATACGGCAAAGGCGTACTGGGTTCCAGCCGTCAAGCCAATTACAGTATCCGGTGACTTCACACCAGTGAGTTTTGTTCCGCTTGCTGTATCTACCGTTGTCCCCTGTTTATAATACAGATTGTAATTTTTTGCCCCAATAACGGTATCCCACGCCACCGTAACCGAATTGCCGCCTGCTATGGCGGATACACTGGTCGGAGCAGTAGGTGCTGCAGGTGGGGGCTGGGTCGGATTGTTGGCGCATCCAACAACCAGGAAAAGGCAAGAAGCCATCAGTAAAAGCCATTGTTTCATAGGGCCTTCCTTCTTTTTCACATGCTTTACAACCGGTTCTGCGTCCTGTCGGTTTGATAATATAAATTGGGCTCGCGCTTCCGACAAGGGCGCTAAAACCTGAGCCGCGCAGGTTTTCTGTCATTGCAAACAAAAAAATATCTGAAATTAACAAATAGGATTTTTTCCATAAAAACCCCGGGAAAATTTCCCCGGGGTTTGGGGGGTATCACTAGTTATCGACTACCTGGTCAGCTCAAATTTTACCACGCTGCTCGAATTTCCGTGCGTCATTCGCACAAAGTAAATACCATTTTTCATTCCCGCTGCATTCAACGGGACTGCGTGGCTCCCCGGCGCCGTACTCCGATCGAGGAAGGTGAACATTTCCCTGCCGAGGCAATCGAACAAGGATATTTTCGTCTTTCCCGCATCGGGAAGCGTAAAGCGGACCGTTTCACGGCTGATTGACAGACCGAAGACCGGTGCGCGTGCCGAGGGCATCGGCCTTTGCTCAACGCCAGTGATGAATTGGCCGGAATCCGCGGCAATATACAGGAAGTCCTGGTTGAGATGCATGGATCCGTTCTGGAATTGCATCACCTGAATGCCGGAATCGAGTGTTACGGACGCAAAATCGCTGTACTTGTACCAGGCATGATAGCTCGCGGGCATCCCCGTGAGCGTGATGGTCGGTGTGCTCACCGTGCTGGCGCCGTTTAAAAAATTAATGTGAAACTGGATCGGCGGCGCATCGGAGGTCCATATTGAGCTGATCCAATATTTCCCGGCCGTTGGAACATGGATGGTAAACTTCGTCATGCTGTTGGCGTGGCTTGCGCCGATATACCGGTCTTTTACCGATGTATCAACAGGGTCGGGATACCGAACGCCGTTTGGCCACGCCTTGCCGGCTTCATAGAAGGTGTCGAGGTCGTAGGGCGACTTGTTTGTTGCGAAGAAAGCGGGCCACGCGTTGTCGGAGTCAGAAGGGATGCCCGCGACTTTGCCATCCCTGCCGCCGGCGTCTCCGCCGCCGGAGACCGCGCCATATGCCTGGTCGTCCTGGATAAAAGTTACGTTGTTTGATTGCCCCTGCGACGGTGATACGTAGTCATAATCATGGAAGTTGACTCTTCCCGGAACCTCATGGGGGCCGCTGCCCGGCGGATAGGGTTTGCCGATATAGCCGGCCGGAATTGCCGCAGTGGAAAGCGACACAAAAAAAACTCCCACCGCCACTACGGCCAGGAGCAACCTGGAACACCTCATTTGACCCCCCTCGCTATAGAGGAATGAAATTTTTGGAATATCTCTCCTCTTCCCGGTAAATAATATAATGATAAGAAAGGTTCAATAAGTGGAATTTATGCAAAAAAAATCCCCGGAAACCATCTCCGGGGATTTGCGATAAGAGAACGTGGAGCGAGCTACCTGATCTGCTCGAGCTTAGTCACGCTGCTCGCATTTCCCTGCTCCATTCGCAAAAAGTAAATTCCCTTTTTCAGGCCGGTTTGGTTCAGCGCCACCGAATGCCGGCCCGCCGCCACGCTCATGTCCAGAACGGTCAGCAGTTCCCTGCCGAGGCAGTCGTATACCGAAATCTTGGTTTTCCCTGCGCTGGGGACCGCAAACCTGATGGTTCCCCGGTCTATTGACAGATTAGACTGCGGTGCGCCGGGGGCTTTTGACGCCGGCTGTTCGATGCCGGTGGTGAAGTCGCCGGAATCCGCGGCTATATAGATGAAGTCCTGGTTGAGGTGCATCGATTCGTTCTGAAATTGCATCACCTGAACGCCGGAATCGAGCTGCACGGAGGCAAAATCGGAAAACTTATACCACGCATGATAACTTGCGGTCATGCCGTTGCATACGACGGACGGCGTGCTCACCGTGCTCGCGCCGTTATAGAAACTGAGGTGGTACTGGGCGGGCGGCGAAGCCGAGGCCCAGATCGAACTGATCCAATATTTTCCCGCCTTGGGAACGTGAATCGTGTACTTTGTCATGCCGTCCGGGTGACTGGCGCCGATATACCAATCGTTTACGCTCGTGTCCGGGCCCGGAAACCGCACTCCGTTGGGCCACGCGACACCCGCTGCGTAAAACGTGTCGGGAATTCCGTCATCAGTGTGATGATTGGTTTTCCACATCGCCGGCCACGCATTGCAGCTGTCCTTGGGAATGCCTGGAATGCTGCCGTCTCGGCCGCCGGCCGTGCTTCCCGCCGCCGAACCGGCCAGGTCGTCCTGGATAAAGGTGACCCCATTCGGGCTCCCTTGGGACGGCGAAACATAGTCATAATCGTGAAAACTGATTCTCCCCGGGATCTCATGCGGCGCGCTGCCCGGAGGGTAAGGCTTGCCTTTGTAACCAGCGGGAATTTCCGCGTTCACGACAACGGCGAACAGCGCTACTCCTGCTATAATAAGGAAAATCGTCTTGCCCGGACTTGCTGAACCAGTCATTAAATCCCCCTTGTTAAATGTCTTTAACAGCGGAACAGACGAGACATTATTACCATAAATATAATTACAAAATGTATGCATTACACGACTGTTTTAAACAAAAAGGAATTTTGGCGTCACGAATCTCTGCGGAAGCCCTCGTGATGCCCCGTTGGATAGCGATCGGGAATCAAAAGAAATAAAACTGGCCGTAACGTCATTGCCATATAAATATAAGAAAAACGTTGGATAATTATCCAAGAAAGGTTTAAATTTTAGGGTGTGGGGAAGGGGGCATAATTCAAGGGGGTTGTCATGTCAGCGTTATCTCGCACGCGGTATGCCTTTTCCTGTTTTTTAATCCTCAGTTCAACACTTTACGCCCAGCAGATCACTATCACCGGCACGGTAAAGGACGCCTCGGGCACCGGCATTGCCGGCGCCATGGTGAGCGTGATTGCCGCGGGCAAATCCGCGGTGACGGACTCGAGCGGCGCTTATTCCATCGTGACCGGAGCAACCGCGGCATTGCCTCAAAAACCGGGACATGGCCCAATGATGTCTTTCTTAACGGGAAACGTCCTGAACTTTACGGTGTCGGGCAAAATGGAGCACGTCAACGTCGGGATGTATGATGTTTCAGGCAGGAAGATCATTTCGCTTGTTGATAAGTGGCTCGACCGCGGCAGCTATCAGATGAGTCCCTTATCGGGATTTTCTCGTCTGGCCTCGCAGCTCTATTTTCTCAAGGTCGGCATCGGGGCTGCCTCAGCCGTGTTTAAAATGCCCGTCGTTGATGGAACCATGGCCATCCACGGCCAGGCTGTCAATCAGAACAATAACCCTGTGTCAACCGGCCTTGCAAAGTCTTCCGCCATGGTTGATTCGATGCTCGCGGGATCCGTCGGCTACAACACGGCCTCGCTTGCCATTGACAATTACATCGGCACCTACGACTTTGTCCTTGACAAAACAGTACCCGCCGGGAGCGTTTACCTTGTCCAGACCTCGCAGGCGGGCGACCGGCTTTCGGTCAAGACGCCGCTCGTGTTCGCGGCGGACGACGGTTCCACCATGCCGACGATAAGCATTGATACCACTCAGAAGTTCCAGACCATCATCGGGTTCGGCGCGGCGTTCACCGAGGCTGCCGTGTGGAGCATGAACGACATAGGCCCGGCGCCGCGCAAGGAAATCATGGACCTGTTCTTCAACCCCTTTACGGGCGCGGGCTTTACCATGGGCCGGACCCAGATCGGCTCAAGCGATTTTTCCGTGGGGCCGTACTTCTACGATACCACGGCGAATGATTTCTCCATGAATAATTTTTCCCTCTTGCACGACCAGCAATGGATGATCCCCATGATCAAGCAGGCAAAGGCGGTGCCCGGCGCAAATATTAAGATCTTCGCCGCGCCGTGGAGCCCGCCGCCGTGGATGAAAACCACCAACAACTGGCTGCATGGCTCCTTGCTCACCAACTGCTACGCCGCGTTCGCGCTTTACCTGTGCAGATATGTCGAGCAGATGAACCAAAACGGCATTGACCTATGGGGCATCACCATGCAGAACGAGCCGGCCTTTGATTCGCCATGGTACCCCTCGTGCTCGTACACGTCTCAGCAGGAGAAGACGCTCCTGAGGGACAACTTCGGCCCCCAATTGCGGGCCGAGGGCCTGCTCGGCAAGGTGAACGTGATGATATGGGATCACAACAAAGACCTTCTCAATTCGTGGGGCAACACCATCATCGGCGACACGATGTCCGGGAAATACGCGTTCGGCGCCGCCTACCATTGGTACTCGGGAGATATGTTCGACAGCCTTGTTGCTTTTCACGACAAATATCCCGGGAAGATTCTCGTGGAGACGGAGGTGGCGGAACCGTTCAAGGGCTACAATGCCGACGGCACCTACAAGGTCGATTGGGGCCAGGCCGAACGGGAAGGCCACGACCTCATCGGCGACATGAACCATTGGGGCAACGGCTGGAACGAGTGGAACCTGTGCGTCGATGACAGCGGAGGGCCGGGCTGGACGGGCAGCGTGGGCAGCGCGCCGGTCATAATGAACCGCAACAGCAAAACGTATATCGTGCAGCCGCATTATTACATGATCGCGCATTTCAGCAAATACGTGCGGCCCGGCGCGGTGCGCATCGGGTATCTGGCGACTTCCATCCCGGCCAACGTGGAATTCACCGCGTTCCGCAACGGCAACGGCAGCGTGGCGGTCGTGATCATGAACCGCACCGCGGCCGCGGTGTCGATTAAGCTGAAGCAGGGAACGCAGATTGTCAAGCCGTCGGTGCCGGCGCATTCGTTCATAACGATGGTGTTTTAAAGAAGTTGAAAGTTGGATGTTGGAAGTTGACAGTCAGTAATTGTTAGATGATTGAAATCGTTCATGTGTTTGCGGGAATCCGTCCAATTTTTTTTGGTAGGGTTCCCGCTTTCGCTGGAATGACACGCCGAATCAATCTCGTTTCATCATCAGAGAATCAGTAAAACTGATTTCAGTCTGTTCACTAGAGTGAACACGAATTTTCCCTCTCTTCATTCCTTTCACTGTATTCCGTCAATTACAGCTTATATTATCAGCAGACCAGCATTGTAAACCAAACGGGAAGAGGTTTATTTTGCAGAATGGTTCGCCTGAAAGTGGCGAAAATATGGGGGGACCGGTACATCAGTAAGGGGGGATTGGAAAACAGACTCTCCAATCAGATTACTGAAAACCGGTAAGGTAAAGGCCCGGCATCGACAGGTGTAGGGCCTTTTTTATTATTAATTTTGAAAAGTCTCGCTTTAAATCTGTGACCGTTGTTGTAAATTTTGCAGAAATATTTTCATGACGATGATTGCTTCGAAAGGTTTCTTTCAGATAGCTTTGCATACCCAACAGTAATAAAACATCTTCGCATCATCAGACCGTTCATTAAATACAAAACTTTATTGGGGATTTGTTGGATAACATATAATTACCGATCAAGAGAATCATTTCTTTGGCTGCAATCTGAAATGTTCTACAAAACATAATAATAATTGTGTAATAAAATAATAGTAATTAATTAAATATCAATCAGTTGAGATGTTACATAAAATCAGTAAAATAATGCTTGATTTTTCTCCCAAAATCCCTTATAATTATACTGCCATGAATCCTCTCCCCGAAATCTACGAATATCTCGATTACCGCCGGTTCCTTGCCGATTTTTTCGACGCAAAGAAGCGGATCAATCCACTTTATTCTTACCGAGTGTTCGCGCGTAAGGCAGGGTTCAACAACCAGGGATTTTTTATCGACGTGGTGAAGCGCCGGAAAAAACTTTCGGACAACGCGGCCAAAAAAATGATCAAAGGCATGGACCTTTTGGAAGACCGCGCCCGGTATTTCAAGTATCTTGTCAAATACGACCAGTCAAAGGACGGCGAGGAAAAGGAGCTGCTCCTTAAAAAATTGCTTGAAGCGAAATCAAAGACGCTGTTCAACGATGTGTCGCTCAAGTACGCGAACTATTATCTTAAATGGTACAATCCCGTGGTGCGGGAGATCATCGCGGTGGAGGGGTTCGACGGCGACTACAAGAAACTTGCCGATAAAATTTTCCCGCGTGTAAATGTCGCCCAGGTGCGGGAAGCGGTGGAAGTGCTCGAGGCGCTGGGCATCATCGAGAAAGACAAGGGAAAGGGCTACAAAGTGACCATGATGAAGCTCAGGCCCAATGTCGTGGAGCTGCGCGAGGTGATCAAGAACCTGCACCGGCGTTGGATCGAGCACAGCACCAAGGCGATTGACGCGATAGAGCCCGAGGACCGCTACATCAGCTCGCTCATGGTGGGCCTGCCCGCGAACATCGTGCCGGAGCTCACGAAAAAATTCGAGGAGCTCAAGGAATACGTGCTCACCACTGCCGCGGACCATGAAAAAGACCCGAAAAAAGACATGCGGATTTACCAGTTCAATTTCCAGCTTTTCCCGCGCACTTCCACGCTGGGGGCGGGCAATGAGTAAGCGGCTCACGGCGTGCCTGACGTTGCTCGCGGCAGCGGCGCTCGTGGCGGTCCGCTGCACGGTGAGCACGCGCGTTGCCGAAACTCCCGCCGACGATTTTCCCAATGCCGTTGCGGGGCTCGTCACCGACGAAAACGGAACCCCGGTCGCCGGCGCAGGCGTGTATGTCAGGTCGAGTGATTCCCTGGGCGACACCGCCCTCGCGAGCGGGCAGGTCCCCGCCCCTGATGCCTTTACCGATGCGAATGGCCAGTACTATTTCGATTCCCTCCCGAACGGACGGTATCTGGTGGAAATCGCGCACGACACCCTCGGCGCCGCGATCGCCTGCACCCTGCAGGCCACGGGAAAGACAAAACATACGCTCAAAACCCAGTCGCTCAAACCGGTTGGATTCATCACCGGGACCGTGCGGTACACCGGAGCAACACCTGTTTACGTCCGCACGTTCGGGCTGCTGCGCGCCGCGCGCGTCGACCCCGTTTCCGGGTCCTATCTGCTTCCGCGCGTCCCGCAGGGCAATTTTTCCCTGCTGTATTCCGCCTTTTCCGATGCGGTGCCGCCGGTCAGCGTGTCCAACGTCGTGGTGGACCCCGGCTTTCCCACCCATGTCGACACCATGGTTCTCCAGATGTTCGACGAAGAGGACTACAGCCAATGGCCGTACTCGCGCACCGTTCATCTCGTGACGACGCCGGCCGGCGCCGATGTGGCCGACACCGTCATGAATTTCCCAGTCCTTGTCCGGCTCGATCAATCGGCGATCGCGTTCGGACAGACACAAACCGACGGCCAGGACATCAGGTTTGCAAAGAAGAACGGGCGCCACCTCAGGTACGAAATCGAGCGATGGGACCCGGCCGCCCGCATTGCGGCGGTATGGGTGAACGTCGACACGGTGTACGGCAACGATACCACCGACATAATCATGTACTGGGGCAAGAAAAACACCGGTAATTTCTCCGACGGCGGCCAGGTGTTCGGCAGGACGTTCGGGTACATGGGCGTGTGGCACATGAACGGGACCGATGACGCCAGCGGCCTCGGGCACTCGCTCGTCACGCAGTCGGCGGCAACCACGCCCGCGGCCGACACCGGCCTCATCGGCGGTGCCATGCGGTTCAACGGCAGCGCGTATTGGGCCGTGCCGTATTCATCGTCGATCGACGGCAACAACCGGTTTTCAATTTCGGTGTGGGCGCAATGGCTTGGCGCCGCCGTTCCGGGCTACAACCGCATCATTTCGAACAAGCGGGCATGGAACGATTCGGCCGGCTTCGAGCTGCTCACCATCAGCGGCAACGACAGCGCCATTGACATACGCGCCGAAGACTCCATCGGCAACGGCCCGCTCAACGTGATCGGCGGATGGTCGCTGCACGGCTGGCATTACATCACCCTGGTCTGGAACAACGGCGTGTGCGCGATTTACGTCGACGGCAGTTACATAAGCGCGCCGCTCATCAACGCGTTCTCTAATGTCAATGACCTTGTCTTCGGCTCCAATGTGGGCAACACCGAGCAGAAATGGATCGGCTGCATCGACGAGGTCCGGCTTTCGAGCGGTCCGCTGTCGGCCGGCTGGGTGAAATTGTGCTACATGAACCAAAAGCCGCAGGACGCGCTGTGCAAATTCTAATTTCCTCGCTTTGCTTTCTCAGGTTAATTGATCCGGGCGTTCCCCCCTTGCAGGTTTGCGAACCTGCAAGGGGGGCGGTTCTCCTTCCGGGCTCGGCCTTCGGCCTCTTTGCCGGACCGCCCGAGGCGCCTTTTGCGCAGGGCCGGCCGGCAACGCGCTCCAGCGCGCCCTGCAGTCGCCCCTAACGCGGCGGCGAAATACCAATTCGTCAATAACCTCCAGTAGCGCCGGTCGGAGAGCATGGCCTTTCACTCATAATGTGGGATTTGATTTTTTCTTCCAATACCATAAGCGTCTTTTCCTTGATAAGAGGAGAACAGCATGTTTTATGATCTGTTTTAGCCCAATTTTCTAATTGATAAGTACATGGACCGGAAGGGTCATATTATTTTGTTTGGGCAAATGAATCCTCGTGATAATATCATTTTTATCCTTGTCGGCACCCAAACTCCCGGCAATATCGGCGCATGCTGCCGGGCTCTTACCGTGACAGGGTTTTCAAGCCTACGGCTTGTCAAGCCGGTGCGGCCCTTGCCGCCGGCCAAAACGTGGATGGCCCACGGATCGACAAATGTTCTGGAATCGGCAAAGAAGTATTCATCGACTATTGAGGCGGTTTCCGATCTTCATTATTTGATCGGCACCACTCAGCGTGACCGGCGAAGAACGGAAAAACGGCTCGCGTCGGCCGAGGCGGCAAAACGCCTGTTTCGCATTGCCGCGTCGGGGAAAAAGGCCGGGATGATTTTCGGATCGGAACAGAACGGCCTCAGCAACGGCGACCTTGAACTGTGCGACGCGGTTTCCACAATTCCCACTGCCGTGCGGCATCCGTCCGTCAATTTGGCGCAGGCGGTAATGGTGTACGCCTACGAGGTGTTCCTGGCGAGCGGAGCTGCGCTGGTACAACCGGCAAACGAGGCGCTCGCACCGGTCAAGCAGGAACGGGATCACGTGTGGCGGCTCATGGCATCAACGGTTGATTTGCTGGAGATGCGGGAACGGGAAAAGGTGAGACGGTTTCTAAGGCCGCATCTGATGAGGGCATCGAGGAGCGAGCTGAGGTTTTTTAACGCCTTGTACGATGCGTTGATGAAGAAGGGGATGGTGGGCAAAAAAAGAAGTTAAGGAAGGTTTAATCTGTTGGTCTGCTGCGGTCAAATGTCACTTGTGACCAAAATAATTGGAATTGCGATTCATGCAATAAATCATTCATACATGACGAAATACTGTGTATTTTCATCATCACGTGTCTCAGGCTTTGCTGTTCTGTCTTACCATTAACCACAGGAGGAGTCGTATGAAGAAGTTCGTCGTTGCCGCTCTTGTTGCTTCATTCTGCATGGCACCCTTTTCACTGAGTTTCGCCGAACCGCCCGCCCAGGTCGCCGCGGGCGAGGAACTGAACGAGCATCCGCGCATCGCGACCGCGGTAAGGGACCTCGAAGACGCGATCGCCTACATGGAGGCCGCGCCCCATAATTTCGGCGGGCACAAGGCCGCGGCCATCGCCGCATGCCACAAGGCGATCAACCAGCTCAGAAAGGCAATGGCCTACCGGGCGAGAAAAGACGGAAAGTAAAGAGTACTGATTCTTTAAGAATACTAATGCGGATTGTGGGTTGACCGATGCAAATCGGCCGGCCTGCAATCCGCAAATTATTTTCATTGAAAGGACAAGAAGGTTTTTTTTCATAAACTTGGCGATGAAAAAACACCTTGTCCGAATCATCCAATTGGACTGCTAGGGTAGAAGAATTACCCGCCGTGTACCTTCTTCTTTTCCGTTAACCATGAGCCTTACGAAATAAACTCCGTTTCTAACTTCGGTGCCGTTTGCCCCTGCAAGATTGGCTTGATGCCATCCGTAAACCTGCTGTGAACCCGGAATATTTTTCAGCACCCTTCCGCTTGCGTCAAGTACGGTAAGGGTAACGATGCCCGGAATACTTATGAAGTACCGGAGTTTACCGCCGGCCATGACTGTCTTGAACACGGGCGTCGTCGCCCTAGCCGTTGCCTGTTTGATTGACCCGCCCGCAACAACACTTGTCCCCAGCGGATACACCATAAACGAGACCGCGGCCTGTCCCAATCCGGGCGACGTCGCAGTTACCGTGACCGTTCCCGCCGTGAACATGGAGCGCACCGCCACCTTGCACATGCCGCCCTCGGCGCGCAGCTCGGGATCGAGCGGCGAATGGTAGGAAAGCGGCTGGCCGACGGTAACGTACTGGTCGGAGCCGCCGCGATAATTGCCCGGCCCGGAAACGCCGAACGTGATGTTGTGGCTGTCAAGCGGGCACCAGTTGTTGTTCGCGTCAACCACGGTGGCGAGGACGAAGGCCGCGTCAGACCCGTTGGCGGTGATGACGAACGTGCCGCCGTCGGGTTTCACCAGCGGCGGCTCGACGGTGAGCGTGATATGGTCGGGTTCGCCGGCCGTCACCCGCTGGTCGGTGCACACCACGTTTCCGTTTGCGTCAAGGCCCTCGGCCAGCAGCGTGCCCGCCGCCCAGGCCACGTCCCATGAGCACTGCATGGGAAGCTGCGTGGAGGTCTCAGTCGCGTCGCTGCCGGTCCCGGTCCACGGGTTGGGCGTCTTGGTCCCCTGGTCGGCGCCGTTGATGCGCAACCGCACCGAGGGACAGTTGGAAAACGCATTCACCCGTACAGCGCCCGAGCGGTTCCAGTGGTGGGCGAGCGCGACCACGGGCTTGCTTGAAAACGGCACCCAGGCCGCCTGGTAGGCATAATAGAGGAGCTTGGGGATCCGGTTCATGTCCATCATGGAGCAGCCGAACGACCGCACGTTGTAGTCGCCGGCCGGCCTCTCGAGGTACACGCCGGCCTCGCCGACCGTCTCCGCGAAATACCATTGACAAAGTCCAAAACAGTTGGCCTGCCTGCTCTTCACCCAGTTGGGGAGGTACGCGCCCACGTACGCGATCTGGTGGTCGTAGGCCCAGCGCGCCGACATGCCCGTGGCGTTCCACGCCTCGGCGCCGAACGCGGGCATGGTGGGGCAGCCGCTCTTGATTCCCATCTCGCAACCGCTCGCGGTGCAGGAATGGATGTCGCCGAGGCCGCAATTTCCCGTCCGGTCGTTGTGGAGCCTCGTGTGTACCGGGTCCCACTGCGCCGAAATCGTTTTGAGGGCGGAGGCGAGGTCGGCCGTGATGCCGCCGTTGTCGGTCTCGTAGGCGAGGATCGACGGGTCGTTGCGGTCCCTGATCACCATGTCGCGGTGCAGCTCGGATTTCAGGACGCCCTTGGGGTCGGTGGCGGCCACGCCGCTGAAGGCGCCCTCGGCGTCGCCGGTGGGCTGGACGATCATGATGCCGTAGTTGTCGCAGGCGTGAACGAACTCGCTGCTGCAGGTGGAATGCCCCGGGCGCCACAGGCTGCCGCCGGCGTCGGCGCACAGCTTCGCGTCGCGCCACTGCTGTTCCTCGGGGACCGCCGTGCCCAGCGCCGGGTAATCGTACCGCGAGCTGGCGCCCCACAGGTAATGCTGGTGGCCGTTGAAAATGGGGAAGTTGTTGTCCCACGTGAGCACGCGGAACCCGGTGGGCGTCTCAAATACGTCAACGGTGGCCCCCCCAACCTTGACAATGTGATAAACCTTGTACATGTACGGCGTGCCGTAGGCGCTGTTGTTGGGATACCAGAGGTGCGGGTTGGCAATGTCACCGCTCTGGTCGAATACGTACGCCTGGCCCGCCGCGATGGTCTGGGTGGCGGTGAGGCTCAGCACGACATTGCCGGCATTGCGGTAGTCAACCACCTTGGTGGTGAGGCTCACGCTCGCCGCCGCCGCGCCCTCGTTCTGGACGTTGGTCATGATCCGCACGTTGGCCGAGGCGTCCGATGCCGTGTTCGTAGCCACATACGTTCCCCACTGGTTGACTACCGAATACACGTTGAGCGGAACATGCACCTTGTCGGTGATGTGCAGCCACACCGGCCTGAAAATACCGCCGTCCGACTGGCCGAAGCGGAAGCCCTGGGCAAAGCCCGGGTCGCTGTAAAAGCCCTGGCTCTTGCCCACGCGCACGGCCAGCACGTTGTCGGCGCCGCCGAACTGCACGTTTGCCGTGATGTCAACCACGAACCCCACGAACCCGATCACGTGCGTGGCGTTCGGGTTGAGCGCGCTGTTTCCGGGAATGAACGTGCCGTTGATGTACACCTGGCAGCCCACGTGTACGCCGCCGAACTCCACGAACACCTTTCTTCCGGAATACGCGTTGTCTAAAGTAAAGTGCTTGCGGTACCAGACCGTGCCGGGCATGACCGTGCCGTCGTTGCCGCCCATCGACATGTTGACGAACGTGCCGGTGTCGTCGTAGGTGTGCGGGACGCCCACGTCTTTCCACGATGCGTCGCTGTACGAGGTGTTCTGTCCGCCCACCACGTCGGTCTTGGTGAATTTCCACGGCGTCTCGCCGAGGTTGATGACGACGCGGTTGCTTGGCTCGGGGGTGTAGGTTTCGGCGAAACAAGCGGCGGCAACGAGGAATACCGAAATAAGGGTGAGGAGTTGTTTTTGCATACGGGGTCCTTGATTCAAGGTTATCCGAAAGATTTATCTGGTTTCATTATTTAAATCCGGGCGCCCCGCCGCTTCGCGTCGGCGGCCGTCCTTCCGGTCTCGGCCTCCGGCTGCCACGGCCCCTATATGCCTATCGGCGAGGGCCGGGCAGCACCGCGCTCTAGCGCGGCCTCCAGTCCTGCCTGGCGCGCGGCATTTGAAATCTTATCGGTCAATTTGTATCTTTTTAGCCAATTCATATCCAAAAAATAGAATCAGTGTGCCTTATTAACACGTTTACCCGTCAACTCCTCAACATCCTATTATTATCTAGCAATAACCACCCGTTTCGCGAGACGCTGATTGTCTACGGCGCACCTGACAACGTAAATGCCGTTCGGAAGATCTGCATGCGTTGCGCCTGTCGCGACATGCCATCCCTGCGTCTGCATCGACGCCGGCACGCTCACAACGGTCTTTCCTTCCACGTCTAGAACTTGCACTGACACGAATGCCGGCCTGTCAATGCAGTAACGGATCGTCTTTCCAACCGTCCCGATCCGTATTGCAACAGGACTATGATAGCTTGTCGGGGAACGCGGCATAACCAAAGCCACCGGCGGCGGAGGCGGAACCGCGATCGTGGTGAACGACGCGCTGCCGCCTCCCAGTCCCGACGATGTTGCCGTTACCGTGATCGTTCCCGGCGTGAACGTGGAGCGCACCGCAACTTTGCACATGCCACCCTCGGCGGAAAGCTCAGGGTCGCCGGGAGAGTGGTAATTCGCGCCGCCCGACCCGACCATCTGGTCGGCGCCGCCGCGGTAATTGCCCGGGCCGGTAACCGTGAAGTGCACGATGTTGGACGCGGTGGGGCACCAGTTTCCGCTTGCGTCAACAATGGTGGCGAGGATGAAAGCCGCATCGGTCCCATTGGCAAAGATCGCGAACGCCTCGCCGCTGGGCTTGACAAGCTCCGGCTCGACCGTGAGCGCCACATGGTCGGGATTGCCCGCGGTTATTTTCTCGTCGAAGCATACGGTGTTTCCGCTTGCGTCAAGGCCCTCGGCGCGCAGCGTGCCTGCGGCCCAGGTTACGTTCCACGAGCACTGGTCGGGCATCATGGCCGAGCCGTTGCCGGTGTCGGGATACGGTACCTGCGTCCCCTGGTCCGAGCCGTTGATGCGCAGCCGCACGCTCGGGCAGTTTGAAAACGCATTGACCGTGATTGCGCCGGAACGGTTCCAGTGGTGCGCCAGGTACACGACGGGCTTGATCGAATACGGCGTCCAGCATGCCGCGTATATCTTGTACAGCATTTTCGGGATGCGGTTCCAGTCCATCATGGAGCTCGCGAAGTTGCGGCCCGTGCCGTCCTCGCCGGGCGACTCCGCCATGTACCACTGGCACATGCCGAAGGCCTTCACCCGCTTGCCGTTCTTCCAGTTCTGCGCAAAGGTCTGGGCGAACGCGAGCTCGCCGTCGTAGTCGAAGCGGGTGTCGTGGTTGTAAAAGCCCTCGGCGCCGTAGGCGGGCAGGCTCGGGATGAGCGCCGACTTGAGCCCGGCTTCACACCCGTCAAGCGAGCACGAGGTGACGCTGTCCACCGCGATGTCGGACTTGTCGTTGCCGCGGTCCGACTGCCGCCGGGGCGCCACCGCGTCGTATTTAAGCAGCGTGTCCATGAGCGTCACGTTGTACGCGTGGTCGATGGGCGCGTTGGCGCATTCCCAGGCCAGGATGCACGGATGGTTGCGGTCGCGCACGATCATGTCGCGGTGGCACTCGCTCTTGAGCGCCTGGTTGTACGGCGAGGTGGCCGCGTTGTAGTTCTCGGTCATCCACGTGCCTTCGTTGTCGCCGCTGGGCTGGATGATCATCACGCCGAACGCGTCGCACGCGTCAACGAACTCCGGGCTGCAGGTGGAGTGGCCGGGACGCCAGTACCTGCCGCCGCACTCGGTGAGGATCTTGACGTCGCGCCACTGCTGCTCCTCGGGCACGGCCGTGCCGAGCGCCGGATAGTCGTACCGTCCCGCGGCGCCCCACAGGTAATGCGGGTGGCCGTTGAAAATGGGGAAGTCGGTGTTCCACGTGAGCGTGCGGATGCCGAGCGGGCTGGTGAACACGTCAACGGTGCTGCCGTTGACTTTTACAATGTGATAGACTTTGTACATATATGGTGTGCCGTACGTGCTCGCCGCCGGATACCACAGGTGCGGGTTGGCCACGTTTCCCGACTGGTCGAACACCTGGCATGTGCCCGCGCTGACCGCGCGGGAATCCACCAGCGACAGCACCACCGTTCCTGTCGCGTCAACCACCTTGGTGGTGAGCGACACGGTCGCCGCTGCGCCGCCTTCGTTCTGCACGTTCGTGAGTATGCGCACGGTCGCCGACGCATCGGAGGCGGCGGTCGTGCCCACGCAGGTGCCCCAGTTATTGACAACAGAGAAGACATTGAGCGGCACGTGCACCCTATCGGTGATGTGCAGCCACACGGGACGGAACAGCCCTCCGTCGCCCTGGCCGAAGCGGAAGTCGACGGAAAAGCCCGGGTAGGTGAACCAGCTCGAACCGGTGCTCACGCGCACGGCCAGCACGTTGTCGGCGCCGCCGAACTGAACATAGGGCGTGACATCCACCACGAACGGCAGAAACCCGATCACGTGCGTTGCCTGCGGGTTCACCGCGCTGTTTCCCGGGATGAAAACGCCGTTGACGTACACCTGGCAGCCGATGTGCGCGCCCTCGAATTCGACGAAGATTTTTCTGCCGGCGTATCCATTATCTAAAGTAAAGTGTTTCCGGTACCAGCCGGTGTTTCCCAGCAGCGCGCCGGCGTTCCCGCCCGAGCTCATGTTGAGGAAGGTGTTAGTGTCGTTCCAGGTGTGCGGGATGCCCACCGTCGCCCACGACGCGTCGTTGAAGCCCGAGTCCTGGGCGTTGGCGGGATCGGACTTGATGAACTTCCAGGGCGTCTCTCCCAGGTTGATCTTCACGCGGTTGCTCGGTTCGCCGGTGTAGGTCTCGGCAAGGGACAACGTTGACAGGAGCGACACTAGGATGAGTGCTGTGATTTGTTTTTGCATGAGGGGTCCTTGATTAAAGTTATTCGCCAATATTCATATTTTCAAGATAAAGATATGGGCGCCCCGCCGCTTCGCGTCGGCGGCCGTCCTTCCGGTCTCGTGTTTCGCACTCGGGCTGCCACGGCCCCTCTATGCCTGACGGCGAGGGCCGGGCAGCACCGCGCTCCAGCGCGGCCTCCAGTCCTGCCTGGCGCATGGCAAGAGGCATTTTCCATATTTTATTTTATCAACATAACCTTCTTTACAGTTTGGTCATTACCGTTGACTCTGCATCGGATGAAGTAAACACCTTTTCCATTATCAAGCAGAATATTGACAGAATGCCACCCTTCAGCTTGTTTTGATTCATGAATATTTTGAATGACGTGTCCCGCTGCATCCATAACATCCATTGACACGATGGCGCCGTAATTCAGAAAGTATTTCACCTGCCTGCCGGATGTTGTCATCCTAAATGGAGAAAAAGGAGCAGTAACGTTCATGGCGGCTTGATGCTGTGCGGCGGTTCCGTCATCCGCAGGATACACGGTGTAGGACACCGATCCGCTTCCAAGGCCCGGAGAAGTCGCTGAAACAGTGACCGTCCCTGTTGTAAACGTCGACCGCACCGCCACCTTGCACATGCCGCCCTCGGCGGTGAGCTCGTGGTCCATGGGCGCGTGCCAGGTGACCGGTTTCGTGGCGTCCACAAACTGGTCGGACCCGCCGCGGTAGCTGCCCGGGCCGCCCACCGAAAAGGTGACGAGATGGCTGTCGGTGGGGCACCAATTTCCGCTTGCGTCAACCACGGTGGCGAGGATGAACGCAGCGTCGGACCCGTTGGCCGTTATCTTGAACGTGTCGCCGTTGGGCTTCACCAGCGGCGGCTCCACCGTGAGCGCGATATGGTCGGCCGCGCCCGACGTCACCTTCTGGTCGGTGCACACCACGTTTCCGTTTGCGTCAAGTCCCTGCGCCAGGAGCGTGCCCAATGCCCAGGTCACGTTCCACCAGCACTGGAACGGAAGCTGCGTGGTGGCCTGGTCGTTGCCGTCGCCCGCGCCGGTCCATGGATTGGGCGTTTTTGTGCCCTGGCTCGCGCCGTTGACCAGGAGCTTTACATTCGGACAATTCGAAAACGCGTTCACCGTGACCGAGCCCGACCGGTTCCAGTGGTGCGAAAGGGCGACCACCGGTTCGAGGGAATAAGGCCTCCAGCAGGCCTTGTATGCGTAGTAGAGAAGTTTCGGGATGCGGTTGAAGTCCAGCATCGACGAGCCGAAGGAGCGCGTGGGCTGTTTTCCGTCGAGGAACGCCCTGTCTTCGCCCGGCGTTTCTGCCGTGTACCATTGGCACAATCCGAAGCAGTTGGCCTGGATGCTCTTGCGCCAGTTCTGCAGGAATTCGCCGCAGAATTCGATTTCATAATCGTAGGCCCACCGCTCCGACGCGCGTCCCCATGCTTCCGCGCCCCAGGCCGGGCACTGCGGTTCGCTGGTCTTGACTCCTATTTCGCAACCGGTGAGGGTGCAGGAGGCGAGGTCGAGCGGGTTCCACGGCGCCCCGCGCACCGCCTGCTTGCGCGGCGCGAGCGAGTCCCACGTGGTGCCGATGGCGCGCAGCTCGTCGCACAGCGTCGGGTCGCAGGCGCCGTTGGCCGCCTCCCAGGCGAGGATAGACGGGTGGTTCCGGTCGCGGATCACCATGTCGCGGTGGATCTCCTTCTTGAGCCCTTCCTGGTACGCCGCGCTGGTGTTGCCGGCCAGCATGTCGGTGGCCCAGTTGTTTTCGCCGTCGCCGCTCGGCTGGATCAGCATCACGCCGTACGCGTCGCAGGCATCGCTGAATACGGGCCCTTCCGCGGAATGGCCGGGCCGGTACAGGTTACCGCCGCACCCGGCCAGCAGCTTGACATCGCGCCACACCTGCTCGTCGGGCAGGGCGGTGCCCAGCGCGGGATAGTCGTACCTGCCCGAGCCGCCCCACAGGAGCTGCTTGGTGCCGTTGAAATAGGGGAAGTTCTGGTCCCAGGTGATGGTGCGGATGCCGAGCGGCGACGTAAACACGTCGAGCGTGACGCCGCCCGCCTTCACGATATGGTACACTTTGTAAAGGTACGGCGTGCCCGCGGTGCTGTTGTTCGGGTACCACAGGTGCGGATTGGCCACGGTTCCCTTCTGGTCGAACACGAAGCCGCCGCCCGCGGGGATCGACTGCGTCTGGTCCATGGACAGGGCCACGGTGCCGCCGGCGTCAACGATTTTGGTGGTGAGCGTGACCGACTGGGCCGCGGTCCCCTCGTTCAGCACGTTGGTGAGCACGCGCACCGCGGCCGAGGCGTCGCTCGCCGACAGCGTCGCCACGTAGGTGCCCCACTGGTTGACAACCGAGTAAACGTTGGCCGGCACATGCACCTTGTCGGTGATGTGCATCCACACGGGACGGTAGAGTCCCTGGTCCGCCGAGCCGAACCGAAACACCAGCGAAAAGCCCGGCCAGGTGAAAAACCCGCCGTTGCCCACGCGCACCGCAAGCACGTTGTCGGCCCCGCCGAAATTAACCTGGCCGGTGAGGTCCACGATGAACCCGATGAACCCGAGCACGTGTGTGGCCTGCGGATTGTAGGCGCTGTTGCCGGGGATGAGCGTGCCGTTGATGTACACCTGGCAGCCCACGTGCACACCCTCGAATTCCACGAAGATTTTTCTGTCGGAATACTTATTGTCTAAAGTAAAGTGCTTCCGGTACCAGCAGGTCCCTTCGTACATCGACCCGTCCCCGCCGCCGCTTTTCTGGTTGAGGTAGGTGTCGGTGTCGTTCCAGGTGTGGGGGATGCCCACGTCCTTCCACGACGCGTCGTTGAACGCGGGGTTCTGCGCGCCCGAAGGGTCGGAGCGCAGGAATTTCCACGGCGTGACGCCGAAATTGATCTTGACCCTGTTGCTGGGCTCCGGCGTGTACGTGTCGGCGAAGGATGCCGCGGCCGTCAATACGATAACCATTAATAAAAGTTGTTCGATGATTTTGTTCCGCATGGATTCTTCCCCCTTTGCCGGTGAAAGGTTGTTGAAAAAACGATTTTTTATTCCTGGTGATAATATAACGGCCCTGGGCTTTACACGGCAGGAAATTGTACGCCCAACTACATTGTTCGTTACACGTTTGTGTAACGGAAAATGCCGGACGCGGCATCATTTTCCGCCGGGAACGTTTCTGGGCCGGTATATTATTGAGCGGCGGCGCATCATGTCAATTGCGAAATATCGGTTCAAAGGGGTGTCCGTGAGCAAATTGTCAAGGCCGTGCATTGTGTCATCCGCGGCAATGGTGCTGCTTATTCTGGTTGCGTCAGGCTTCGCGGCGGGCGGATCGGAGCGGATCGTGGTGACCAACAACTGCCCCATCACCTTGTGGATCCATTTCACCGAAATGCCCTACACCGCGGACATCAACGGCGGCAAGGCCCAGAAGATGCTTCCCAACACGGCCATCGTTTACGATTCGCTCCCGGATTTCGGCGCTGGCAGGTGCTGGGCCTATTACAAGGACCCGGGCACGGTGGTCAATAAATACGCCCCGATATCGAGCTGCAACGGGTTCGTTGAAATGACCGTGAGCGGCGGCCCCGCCGGCGTGCAGAACTACAATATTTCTTTCGTGGATTATGCCACGCTGCCGGTCAAGGTGGTGGGCGGCTCGAAAAACTGCATCCCCACCATCGTGCCGGTGAGCTTTGCCGAGATGCAGCGGCAGCTCAAGACCGGATGCCCTACGCAGCTTGCCGATTACATCGACAGCCTGGGCATCGGCAGGTGCCTGTCGTCGTATTTCTATTGCGTCCAGCCCGGCTACGATACGGGAAACATTTACTGCAACAAGATGAAGCTCGCCTACGGGTACAGCGGGCTCGCGATCTACGGCGGGTCGTTCGGCGGCGCGCCGCAATCGTTCTACGATTCGGTGGCGGGATGGAACCGCGGCACGCTGGCCGGGGACGCGGACTCGTCCGATTATTATATCGGCCCGGAGACGCTCAACGGCGAATGGTACCGGCCCTACAACCATTTCGCCAAATGGGTGCACAAGGACCTCGACGCCGAAGTGTACGCGTTCGCCAACGACGACCATCAGAACCAGAGCGGCTTTCAGGCGTGCCCGAACTGCGGCGAGCTCGACATCACCTGGTGCCCGTGCGAGAATGAGAGCGCGCTGCAGCGGAATTTCACCCCGATCCTGAGATTGCAAAGCGAGAAATTCATGCGGTACGCCGTGATCAGGCCCGACGGCCGCTGCATCCGGAGCGGCATCGCCGCTTCGGTGGAGGAGGTGGGCTCCGCGCTGCGTTACGGGCTGCCGCAGGGCGTGTATTACCTCGCGTTGTATGGCAGGGCGGGGGATCTTGCCGCCAAAAAGAAAATACTGGTGACCAGGTAGCGGAAAAAAATTTGCCGCGGAGACACAAAGAAGATACAAAACAAGAAAGCAGGTGCGGTGCCGGTGTCAAGTGCCTCGGCATTTCTCATTGCGCGGGGGTATCCGGGCAAAGCCCGGATCTATGAGACGCCTGCTTTTTTTCAAAATTTCTGCGTGAACGGTGAAGTGGACAACCGAAGCCCATGCCAATCAGATGCATTTTTATTCCGGGGGCGTCGCCCCCGAACCCCTACCTACTTTTCTTCTGCAGCAAAGAAACGCCGCGCCTGCAGCGCTGCCTTGGCCCTCGGCAGTCGGGCCGCTCGTGAACTCGCCCGTCAAGGAAGAGTAAAGATTAACGGGCTCGGACAGCACGAGCTGCTGATCCTCCTGCCTCGGGGCAGCGCTGATAGCGGTGGGGATAACTCAAATGGTAAATATCGTTTTATTTTTTTAGTCGTTTAAACCTCACCCCAGCCCCTCTCCGAATCGGAGAGGGGAGCAAGATACTATGGGAAGAATGCCGCGGCGAAGCCGCGGAACGTCCATTTTTTTATCTTATTAAACACCTGTTACACAATCATATAACAGAAAATGCCTTTCACGTCATCATTTTGCCGGGAAACGAAACGGACAGCGTTATATTTATTATCGCAGATTACTGATCATTTCAATCGCGAAAAAAACCTCACCTCCGGTCTCCCCCATAAAAAAGGGACCCCCTTATAAAGCCTAAGGGGGCCCCGGGTGAGGTTTTAACAATTACCAGTCTGCGGACTGTTTTTCGTCACTCAATTATAAACCTCACCTCGAACATCCTCTTCCCGTAAAAAGGGCCCTTTCATAAGGGCCCGGGTGAGGCATTTCCGCATTGCCAAGTGTTATATAAACGGGTAACAAATAAGGATTGCTTGGACCCATTTTCCTACCCGAAAGTACCCTGGGGCCTTATATTTATAAATGGTAATTGCTCCGGGTGAAAATAGGGTATTGATTTTTGCGGGAATTCGGTTATACTATGTATATCAAATCACTTTTCAATAGGGGGAGAGACCATGAAAAAGAAGCTGTGCCTTGTAGCTGTCGTATTCTGTGCCGCGACACTGTTTGGCCAGACTGCCGGAAGCTTTCCGTGCATCTTCCATAACCTGGCCCAGAACACCTATGCCGACAGCCAGATCTACGTGTATGCCATCGGCATGGCCAACGGCGCGTGGAACCATCTGGACTCGCTCGGCAATCCGCAGCCGTTCAATGCCGCGGATGTGACCGCCCCCGGCCACCTTACCAAGGGAGGCCGTAATTTCCCCAATTATGCGTTCCGCATCACGTCGGCAAAGAATTTCAGGATACCGCCGGTGGTCGGCGGCGGACGCATTTACATGAGCGTCGGGTCGCCCATGTTCATGACGGGAAGCTCCGGCGGCGTGCAGCTGCCCGATCCCAACAACTCCGGCGATCCCAACGATGACGTGTATTACGACTGGTTCGAGTACACTTACCTGTACAATCAGGTGCAATTCGGCGGCAACACCACGCAGGTTGACATCTTCGGTTTCCCCTTTGTCGCAAAGGTCTGCCAGTCCTCCACGCATTACAACGACAGCTGCGGCATTTCCGGGATGGCCAGGGACCAGATCATCCAATATTTCACGACCCACATGTCGGCGCCTTTCCAGGGCTGCATTAAAAACTGCCGCGTGGTTGCGCCGCGCTCGGCGAGCCAGTTCGGCACCGGCGGCGCCTACGTTGATTACTTGAAGCCATACATCGATTCGATGTGGGCGCTTTGAGCGACCACCCCGCTCAGTTTTTACAACGGGACCCAGCATTACATCGGCACAGTGGACGGCAGCGGCGTTCTGCAATTCACCGGCGCCGAGTCCGGGTCAATGAGCAAGCCCACCACGCAGATGGTGTTTGCCTGCGCCGGCTTTCCCGGATACGTGGGCGCCGCGCTTTCCGCGGCCTTCAACCGCGGCGTGGCGAGGGACGGCGCGGATTTTTACGTTCCGTCAACCTATTACAAGAGAAGCCTTTACAAGAACGAGTTCGCCCAGGTCCTGCACGAGATCAGCATCCATAACCTCGCGTACGGTTTCGGCTACGACGACAACAACAACCAGAGCTCGGTGCTGATCGTGGGCAGCTCGCAGCCGCTCGATTCCCTCGTGCTCACCATCGAGCCGTTTGTCTCGAATGTCGGCGCGGTTGTCCCGAACCATGCAGCGGCGAATGTCAGGCCGGCCATCCGGTACGCGAATGACCGGATCACCGTTGCGGGTGCGGCCCAGATTGACAGAATCAAGCTGATTTCCCCTGATGGAAGGTGCGTCCGGGAGGCGCGGGGCAACGTCATGAGCACGGTTGGACTTGCGGCCGGCTCCTATAATGTCAAGATAATGGACAACCAAGGGCATGTGTCGCTGGCGAAGGTTGTCACGAAGTAACGCCGTTCGTCTATCCGACGTTGAAAAGCCGGGGTTGAATAATCCCGGTATTTTTGAAAAAGAATTAATCTGGGCGTTCCCATCGCCTTTGTCAAGACTGAGGCCCGGGTTGGCCTCCTTCAGGGCTCGGCTTCGCCTCGTTGCCGGACCGCCCTAGTAACCTTTCGGCGAGGGGTCGGCCGGCCCCAACCCCTCTCCGAATCGGAGAGGGGCTTTTCTATCTTTATAACATATTAACAAATAAGAAATCTTAGGTTTGCGGCGCGTTATTGAAATTAACATTGATAATGTCCTGTGACCGAATTCCTTCCCGAATAAAAAACGAAAGAATTCGTAGGACATTATTTATGTGGCCATCAATAGGCGGGACTGTAGGCCGCGGCTGTGAAATTTGTGAAGAGGTAGTTACTGGCTTCAGGAGGGGGTAGGGGAAAGGGGAGCACGGAAGCGCTTCCCTTTTTTTGGAGCATTATAATTCATACAGCCAAAGAAAATGAACGGGGAATCGGTTAATTCTTTAACGTATCTTTTTTTTAACAGGAATGTATTTGTCCTTTTCACAAATTTATTCAATGATTGATTTTCCTTTTCAGTAAATAAATGGATATTCTTACAGGTATCGTTCTCAATTTCTATTTTACCCTCACGACACATCTGAAATAGTTGAGATTGTGATTATATCGGAATTTTTGACCAATTCCAACAATGAAAGTTTTGCCAATTTGCCATAAGAAAATTCGGCTGTCAAGGATATCGCAAAAATAATAACAAATAATTTTATTGAGATCCGGTTATTCTGGTAATCCATAATATCTTTTGAAGCCTTGCCGGCGGAGAAGGCGTGCGGGGTTTCCTGTTTACTTATGGTGGTTTTATTTTTCCAACAGCCATTCCTTTGCTTTTTCCCTGTCGGAAAAAACCCTGAACAACGATCCGCGGTTGATTGCGGCCGTCTCGCCAAATCTGGTGATATCTTTTTCCTGGGTAAAGGCGGCTATTTTCACATTTCCGCTGACGTTTTCAGCAAGGTATTTTCCCGACCAGAATCGTATCATTTCATCTTCCGGTTTGATCCCTTTCGATAAATCCAAAAGCACCTTTTTAATTACTCCCTTTGATACTATTTCCTTTATCTGGTCGACCACTTTTTTTGCATAGTCAAACGTCCACGGTCCCATGACCGCTATTTCCACATACTCATTTTGATAACTAATTTCCAAATAATAATTATTGGTAATTATAAAACATCTTGCACAGGAATTATCTTGTGCATATGGGCTTTAGTCAATTAGAAACCTTTGAATTCATAGGGAAAACTGAAAACAGGGCAAAACTGTTCCTCAGAAAATTCTGTTGG
>Ga0335081_10000474_pt1 | contig 69712 bp, 64 predicted proteins | sample Lox_Sample_35_FD_206713 | JGI IMG/M metagenome (GOLD analysis project Ga0335081, IMG submission 206713) | Soil microbial communities from Loxahatchee National Wildlife Refuge, Florida, United States - Lox_Sample_3.5 | ecosystem: Environmental > Terrestrial > Soil > Wetlands | place: USA...
GTGGCGGTGCTAATCTCCAAGCTCACCGTTTGGTGAGCGCCGTTACAAATCAAGGTTTGGGAAGTTTTCATTGCAGAAACCACCAAACCCTACGGCCTCACCAAACGTCAATCGCATCGTTCCGGCTAAGGGCCGACGATCTCTTTGACAGAACCAGTTCTCACGCAAAACGTGCGGCTTGTGCTTTCGTGACCAGCACTACTGGTGATGGGTAACGCTGCGGTGTATCGGTTCGGCGCCCGGGCAGGCCACTTGGGTCAGATGACCCTCATCCCATCATAATCCCGGCAAAACCGCTCCACCTGCTCCCACGTCTCACAGTGATGGCTGGTGAGATATGCTTCGTCGGTAGACTCGATGCTGCTGTCGAACACGTCGATGTAATACTCGTCCGCCTCCAGCCGAATATGAAAATCGAGCCTGCGAGAAACGGCAGTCGTGTTTCTGTCGCAATCGAGGTCGCCGCGCTCGGCGTCCCATTCGATTGGCGAAAGTTGCGAAAAAAGCGGCTCAAGCATGATCTGGCGAGAAAACTAGACAGACCCAGCGCATCGGGCAAGTCCCTTGACCAATTGACAGGGGTTGCGTGTGCTCTATTTCACCTTTCCTCGTCGTGGCTTCAGGACAAGAATCAGTTCACCCCGACTGCGATGGGATTCGCGATGAGTCAAATTACCTCCGAGGGTGCTAAATCGAGTCTTGACCGTCTTTCGTCGCATGATGAAATATTTCTCCGCAAGATGCCGCACGATCCGACCCGAAAGATTGTTGGAAGCCTGACCAGCGGGAAACGTCAAGATGACCCGCACTTGCTTCCTTGCTAGCGTGCTCAACAAATCTTCCAGCGCCTCTTTCGACTGTCCATTCGTGCTATATCTGGAGTGTGGCCGTTGTTCGATAGGCGGGTATCTGCCTGTGCCGCTCACTTTCACTAATCGTCCACGTGCTATTGTTTCCAGCACATGGTAAAACCGGCTGTAATGAACACCCGAATACGGTGGATCAACGAAAACCAAGTCGCCTCTCTTCAACCTTTTCGCGACACTGTTGGCATCGCCCGTTCGTGCTGCGCCCCTTGTCAAAGCATGCCGATCAGCGAACTCGTAAAGCATACGTTTTGTGTAGACAAGAACGTCGCGCTTCCACGCCTCGTGTATCCATTGACGTGCGGTCTTGGTGTTTCCAAAAGGTTGCGCGGTATGCCCCGGTGCAGCAGCACATGCACTTGCCGCTTCAATCAGTGCAGCCAATGCCACATCTTGCTCATCTTTCTTTGCCGGTAGCGTCGCGCGCAGCGCGTCGATCCACAAAGCTTGTAAGGGGCTGTAGTAGTAGCCGCCGTATGCGTGCGTGACCGGCGCCTTTCGAATGCGGGAGCAAAACTTCCGGGCACGAACCACTTGCCGCCTCAAAAGTTTCTTGGCAAAATCGTTTTCAGATGATTGCGCCGTCTTGAATGCCCCATTAAACCTCGCGGTTAGCCATTTTTCTGATCGGGCTTCCCATTCCACCCACAACTTCTCGCCATCAACGGGCTTGGTGCGTTCCAAGATCGATCCCGCGAGTGAAGCAGCAAATAATTGAAGATCGACGGCCAGCACTAACTTCTTAATGTTCTCGGCAACATGCCAAGATATGGCGGACGAGCCGCTGAAAAGGTCGACGAAACGGTGTGCGCTGCGCGCTTCCTTGACGAGAAGGTCGCCAAGGCCATTCTGCAACATTGCTCGCTTTGAACCCATGTACTTCACTGCGCCACCGCCAAGATGCCAATCCTTTCAAACCGACAGAGCTCCGTGAGTGCGGGGCCCTGCTCCTTCCAGAGGCGATAAGGGCTGAACGGCTTTTCCTGATTGTCCTTCATCCACTTGTCCAGATCGTCTTCTGCGGTCACCCTGTCTGCGTCCAATTGCATGAAGTCTGTGGGAGCATTTGCTCTCTCCCACAAATTGGAGTGCTCCCCATAATGATGCAAGAGCTTACCTTGCCAACGCGCAACTCCACCATGAACCAGACCGTTTACGTTCATCCAGAACCGTCGTTTCAATGCGCTGGCAAGTCGAAGCAGTAGGAACGCACGGCTGAAAACCGCGATGGGTTCGCTATTAATGCCGTCGGCTGCTGCAATCAAACTGCCTCCTGAACTCAAAGGCGCTCTTTTGACGGCTCGAATCATCCGCAGCGTATCGCCACTATTAATGCCTTGAATAACGGTCAGCCAGCGGAAGACTTCACTTAACATCCGGTGTAAACGGTCCTGCGCCGGTGGGAGAAATCGAACCTCGCAGGCTTTCAGACACAAATCATGCAGCAGAGCGATATCCACTTCTTCAAAAGCGCCGTAGGCGATTGGATTGCAGGCGGCGTTTACATCACGAACAATTGCGAGTTCCTTACGAGACAAAGAATTCATCGCGGGTACGCGGAGGTCTGGCCTGTAACTTGCCTCATTGCGTGCATCTTTGTCGTTCATGAGAATGTTCAAATCAATACTCCAATTCTGAAGCCAATGCTGCGCAATGGCATCAGGGCTACCGACAGCGCTGCATGCCTCTGCCCATTCCAACCCCGTGAATCCGAAGACCACCAGTGCCTCGACCACTCTCTTGGCATTTGTCGTACTTCGCGCCCATCCAGCTAGGGCTTCCCACGCTGCAACGTGCGTGTTCAACATCTTTATCCAAACCACATCGCCAGCACCGTTTATCGCAAAGTGCTTCCTGTTCAGGATGCCGATTCCTGACCCGGCTAAGAGTGAAAGCGCGCCACGAAGTTCCGCGTAATATGCCAAGTGCAAAGCCTCGTTTCGTGCACCACGTAACATCGCCAAGCCAGCTTGGGATAGGTATCGCCAGCCATCCAAAGCATGGCAAGAGGTGGACAAAGCCAAGTACTCAGCGAACTCGTTCTTCTCCGTTGCTGTGAGCGCGACCTGATTATATTTACTTTCAGCAAATGCCAAAGCCTTTCGGTCTGTCACATTACTGGACGGCGGCAAGAACGGCCACGTGGCGTGCGGGTTTCCGAGTCTCGCAGCCGCATTGATAACCGGTTGTTCAGAAGCCTGAGCCACCGCAGAACTGATTGAAATCGCCATCAGGCCTCCTCTTCAACATCGTATTTCAAGGCGTCGATTACCTCGTCCACACATTTCTGAAGGTCGTGCTTCAGGTTTGACCTTAAGTGAGTCAGCATGTTCCTACGAATCTCGCGGTAGCCACTGCTACCTCGATAGGATGCTTGACGGGAATACTGAGGATCGGTGGGCTTGAGGGCGGAAGAGATTCGCCAGTCGAAAGTTGACAGAACGACGCAGATCTTCTGGACGAACTTCACAACCTCAGGAAGGTTCCTGTGCAGGCTTGCTAGTGCATCACTGATTGCCTGCTCGTCGTTCTGCTTGGGTTTCCGGTTCCAATCCCACTGATCAAGCGTAACAATCTCCTTGTCATGGCCGACCCAGAGCATGTCATTTACAACGCACATATACCCACGAACACCTTGGTCACTTGCAAGCAACGTGTCTGGGCCAGAAAAGAGTAGCTCTGGATTCTCAGCAATTGGCAGTTCGCCTGCTTTCGGACCGGGTTTCAGCAATGTCTTTGTCCAAGTAGCTTCACTCTCTACTATCTTTTGACGAAGTTCCCTCCATACCATGATCAAGAAAGCAGCTTGTTGTTCCCGCCCCCACCCCAGCAAGGTTTCGTGTGTACCCGGCATTGCACCGAACACGCCGCCGATCGGGTTTCTACGCCACCCTTGCCACCGCTTGATAAATGATGCCGTGAGACTTCTGATGAAGGCAGATTGAGCCACTTTCCCTTTCTCACGGCCGCCCAATCGAATGATCCGGTCCTTCCAGGGACTTTGAGGATGTCCCCAAAGGAGAATCGTTAAGTCCTGAGCCCGAGTCTCTCGGTAGATGTTTGGTCCTTCAAATCTAAGCAACCAGTCTTCTGTGCGGAGCAATGGGTATAGATCGAACACCATACTGATATCGATGCGCTTCGCCAACTGGTTGATGGTATAGAAGAGGTACGCTTGCCATGTCCTATCTAACCCGTGAAAGGCAACAACCGGTATTTCAATTTGCTCAAGCCGTTCCTTGAAACCGGCCGGCCACTGTGCTTCATCTTCTTCTGGCTCTTCCAAGGCCCAAAGCCTGTGTTGGCCGTCGATGACCTCAATCGGATGGATTGTTGGCTGCCAGTCCGCCTTCTCACACTCCTTTGGCAATTCGATTTCAGCAGCAGAGTTCCGTTCCCGGTAGTGCACCTTCACGAGGTCATCGGCAGCGACCTTGCTCTTCTTCGGGCCTATCCTGTCTGTTTCCGTCAGGATATTTACCACCACAGCAGTAGGAAGCCACCCCGGCATCTGCAACTGTTTCGCCTCTGCTGGATCAACTAGCTTCTTCCTGTCTATTCGGGAAAGAGGAAACCCGTCGTGGATGTAGCGGAGAATTTCTTCTGATCGTTCCGGTATGTGGCGGCGTTGAATGCCCATGTCCTCGGCAGGCGGTTTATTTGGGTCACGCCTGTAGATTCCCGTCAGCTTCTTAAGGAGATAAGCGTTAATGGAAAAGATGTAAAAGTGAGGCTCCGGCTTCCCTCGCGGAGGGACGGGTTCGAATTTCGTTTGATCCCATTCGGGTGATAGCCATTGCCGTACAACTAACGCAGGGATTCTACTCATAGGCTGCGGGCCTCCTCCATTCGCTCGGATTGTGCCCATTAGAGCAGATGAGTTGATCAAATACCAGATACTTTTGGCGTAGCGACGGCCATTCCGTGTTGAATTCGTGGTTCAGTTCCGGTCCGCCCATTTGACGGAGAAGGCCGTGCTGCTTGACCACTTGATCCGCGTTTGATCTAATCCAATCAAATGGGGAGGAGCCATGTCATCGGCTGTTAAGAGAAAAAACACAGACAAGGTGCCGGTTCAGTCGCTCGACTACCTCATCCGGCAGAGAAAGATTTGGCTGAATCCTGTGTACCAGCGCGGTGCTGTCTGGACAAAGTCACAGAAGCAACTGCTTATCGACTCACTTCTCAACGAAATTGACGTGCCAAAACTCTACTTCCGTGAGATCAGCAAGGGAAAATATGAATATGAAGTCGTAGATGGACAGCAACGGCTGCGAACGATCAACGAGTTTCTCTCGAATGCGTTCGAGATGCCGGATGAATCGGACGCTGTCGATGGGCATCAGGTAGCCGGTAAAGATTTCCAGTCATTGCATACTCATCTGCAGATGAAACTGCATAACCAGCCATTGGATGTCGTGAAGCTCAATGAAGCTTACACGGACAGGGATGTGGAAGACATGTTTCTCCGCCTTCAAAACGGGACTCCCCTGAATGCTCCCGAAAAGCGGCGTGCATATCCTGGCAACATGCGTGTTGTGGTTGCGCGTTTATCGCAAGACTCAGTGTTCAGGTTGTGCGCATTTGGGAACGACCGCTTCGGTCACGAAGATGCCGTCGCCAAGGTTCTGCACCTTTTGCTTACCGGAACGTTGACGGATATCAAGCCCGCTTCGATTAAGAAGACCTACTCCAACAACAGGGACATTACTGAGTCGCACTCGAAGGTAAAGAAGCTCAAAAAAGCCTTCCGCTTTCTCAGGAAGTCTTTTAGGAAGCCGCCTTCGCCCAAGCTCAAGAAATATTCCTTCATCAGTCTCGCTTATCTCGTGGTTGAGATGATGGATAAATACAACCTCTCGGATTTTCCAAGCGGATTTGGAAAGTGCTTTCTGGAGTTTGAGCAACGCAGGGTCGAGAATGAGGAGCTCCCAGAGGAGAAACAAGACCCTGCTTTGGCTGGCTACAGTGACGCAGCGCGCGCTGATAGCGTTGCAGACCTGAAATACCGGCATGAGCTTTTGGAGAAGCAATTTTTGCTCTGTATCCCCGAATTAGCCATAAAGGATCCTGACCGCGGCTTCTCGCGCGGGCAACGATTGGCGGTTTTCATTCGAGACCGCGGCAACTGTCAATCGTGTGGTAAGAAATGCCAAGAGAGTGACTTCCATGTTGACCATATCAAGGCGCACTCAAAGGGCGGGGAAACCAAACTTTCTAACGCTCGGTTGCTTTGTCCCACCTGTAATCTCAAGAAAGGTAGAAGAGAAACCTAGACGGACGGTTGCACTCTCAGTATCTCCGTCTCACACCGGACGATGTGGGTGGTTTGGAGCTTTACCGATTGCGGGGTGTGCGTCCATGCGGATTGGACGTCGGCATCCACGGTGGTGTGGACGACGCTGCCGGCGCGCGCCTGTGCGCACGAGAGGAAGACAAACTTCGACTCGTGAAAGATGCGCTCGGTCTGAATTTCGGGCACGTCGGCCATTTCGCTGATCCGATCCATAGATCCGCCCTTCGGATCAAGATCATTCTGATCATTTCTTTGCGGCGCGCTGGGCCAGCACGCCCTACCGACGACTGATACCTCGACACGGACGCGGAACTCGCGGAGCCAGATTTCGATAATCTCGCGGTCGACACGTTTGGCGGCCAATTCAACGTGCCGGTAATCCAATTCGATTCCGACAAACAGCCGGTAAGTCCGGATGCACGCGACGGCGGTCGTGCCCGCGCCCATGAACGGGTCGAGCACGAAGTCGCCGGTGCTGGTGGCGGCGAGCAGGCAGCGCGCAACGAGCGCGACGGGCTTTTGCGTCGGATGTTTGCCGAACGTTTTTTCGTGTTTCCCCGGCGCCGATAGAGTCCAAACTGCGCCCGGGCGATTAACCGCTGATGGCGCGGATGGCGCTGATACGGACTCCGCATCCGAGTTATCCGCGTAATCCGCGGTTCTCTCGAACTCCTCTTTCCTCCACACCGTTTTCATCTGCTTGCCGGTGACGGCCTTCATCGCCCTGTAGTTGAACAGGTGACGACTCTTCTCGTTCTTCGCGGCCCAGAGCACGGTCTCGGTCGAGTGCGTGAAATACCGACACGACAGGTTCGGCGGCGGATTGGGTTTGATGCTTCTCGCTCCCGCTCAACGCACCCTGCGGGCGTTGACACAACGCAACGTCGTCTCGCGGCTACCCTCGCCGCTCGGCTCTCCCAGGCAATGTCATTCAAAATCTTCATACCGAGTTGTTGCATGGCGTAGCCGACCGAAAAAATGACGTGATGGGTTCCTGTCACCCAGATCGTGCCGTTCGGTTTCAAGACGCGCTGACATCGCTTCAGCCATTCGGTGTTGAATTCGTGGTTGAGTTCCGGGCCGCGGGATTTGTCCCAGTCGCCCTTGTCCACTTTCACCATCCGTCCTGCATGACACGTGATTCCGCCGTTCGAGAGAAAGTAGGGCGGGTCGGCAAAGATCATATCGAAGCAGCCGTCGGGGTGCTTGGCCGCGATGGCATCCATAATCGCCAGGCAATTGCCCTGATACAGCCATATGCCGTGTGCGTCGTCGCGGTAGATGGGGGTTAGAGGCTGAACGGGCGAGGAAGATGGAGTGCTGGAGTGTTGGAGTTTTGAATCGGCGACGGCTTCTCCTTTCTGCGCACCCTGTGTCTCCGTGGTGAAAATGTTCTCTTCCAGCACGAGGCCGTCGAGGGGACTTGTCCGCCGAAGGCCAGACGAAGGCGGACTGTGGCCGAGGGCGATGACGCGTTCGGGCTGCTCAGCATAGTGAACGCCCTTTGGCTGACTGCTGACAGCTGATCGCTGAGAGCCTTCCTGTTTCCCTTTCCTCGCCATGGGCTGATCGGATCCATAGATCAGGTGATCAGATCAAGATCATTCCGGGGAAAGCTATCAGCCATCAGCCATCAGCTGTCAGCCAAAGAAGCTGAAAACTGCGGATCCCGCAGGAAGCACGAAACACGAATATCGAAACTCGAAAATATAAGATTCAGGGTTCCCCCGAATAGCGCGAATGACGCGAATGATTGGCGTGGATTGGCGTGATTCGCGGGCGGAAACGATCATCCTTGCGGCCGCAGGCGATACGCCCTTTGGCTGATAGCTGACGGCTGATAGCCATTGCCTTGAGAACTGATGACTGCTCCGTTCTCGTTCTCGATTCGACTCGACATTTGCCTGCGTCCAGCAGAGAAACAATCAGAGAATTCAACCCAGGAGAGCCATCCATGAAATCATCATTTGTGACAGTCACCATCGCCCTGTTGCTCGCCGCCGTGTCGAGTTGGGCGCAAACCAACTCGTTCCAGGTGGACATCAGCGGCACCATTACCCGTGAGACCGATAAATTCTCAGTGAAGACCGTAGACTTGCTGTCGTCCCCCAACAATATCGCTGTCATGACCACAATGGCGACGAATCCTCCCGGGTGGTTCATGATCAGTATTGACGAGATCGACCCCGCCATCACGGGGGGCGGAACCAATGTGGTGCGGCGGCTGTTCGCGAATGGCTGGGACGGCATACAGGTGGGCAACGGCAAGTTCGCCAGCGGGTTGTGGGGTGACTACCCCCCTGCGGGCTTCACGAACCTTCCGACCATGAACGGTGGCCTGATGATTGTCGGCAAGTTCAAGGTCAAGAGCGATGAACTCCGGGGCCTTTCCGGCACGATGAACGGTTACTGGAAGCACCCGCTTTGGAACCCGACGAATGAGCCGGCGGCGCTGTTCAAAGGCACGATCAAGACCAAGGCGCCGGTGGCCATTCCAGTCCCCGTTCCGGTTTCGTACGTGGACTAGGCCGCCCAGCCGATCAGATCAACAGGAAAAACAGCAGCCAGCATTCAGCCGTCAGTTGTCAGCCCCGGAACGGATTCGGGGTAAAATGCCGTGGGCATCGTCGCGGTAGATGCAGCTAAGTGGAACGGGCGTCTCGCCCGTTTGGGTGGCGTCGGTTAAAGAATGAACGGGCGAGACGCCCGTTCCACTATTTTCCAGCACGAGGCCGTCGAGGGGACTTGTCCGCCGAAGGCGGATTGTGGCCGAGGGACAGCACGCGCTCGGATTGTAGTGGATAATGAACGGTAGGTTTAACGGCGACAGGCGGGACGCCTGTCCCACCATGAACGACCGCAGGCGAGGACGTGAGCCCCCGTTGGGGACAACGTCCCCTCACGGGGACGACGGTTGGATGGTGACGACCCCGGGCACGAGTTCGTAGATGACCTGAAACGTGGTGCTGGCTTCGATGCCGGTGGGGCCGGCGGTGTTGGTCAGGAAAGCGCGGGCGGTGTAAGGTCCATGCAACGGCGCGCCGGTGCGATCGACCAGTTCCATCTGAGCCGAATAGTCCAGGCTCTGTCCTGGCGGCAGCACGAGGGCGATGACGAAGTTTGGAAAAGCTTTGCCAATCGACCAGAGCGCGACCACGACGCCGTTGGTGTCAATCAACTGGATGTCGAACTTCTGACCGGGGAAGATGAACGTCTGCGGTTGGTCCGTGGCGTTGGTGACCGTGAAGTCGAACGCGGCGGTTGCATTGGTGCCGCCGGACAGGTAACACGGCGCCGCACACGGCGGGATATTGGTCGCACAGGGCGGACAGATCAGGAGGTGGTCGGAGATGTTGGTGTAGACGGATTCGTCGGTCGTGAGTTGCGCGACGATGCCGTTCGGCGGACGTGGATAGACCCGGTCGCCGACCCTGGCGGCCGTCAACCAGTACCAGTCGCCTACGCCGGTCAGCAGTCCGACGGGGCCGGTGTCGGGCGCGAACCAGATATCGGCGGTGGCGACGGACGGGCAGTCGTTCGCGGTCGCCATGAGACGAACGCTGTGCCAGCGACGGCAACCGGTGAAGGTGCCGGCCGGCGTGACAATCGTGGCGTCGCTGGAGTCCCACCACGCGCGGGTACCGCCGCAGGTGTTGCCGGTCAGATCGAACTGCCACGGGCGATTTTCTTTCCGTCCAAAACGAGCGAGCGTTTGCCATGGGCCGCGATCCGCGCCGCGCGCTTGCAGATTCAAGTCGCCGCCCGAGGCGAACCGGACCGCGACGGGTTGGTCGAAAAGCCCGGTCGCTTGCCACGGCCCGGGTGGAGTCGCATCGATTTGAATGACGCGGGTGTTGCCGTTGGTTGCGGTCAAGGTCCATTGGTTGCCGGCCTGCAACGGCAGCCACTGGGTGCGCGGGAGCGGGGCCGACCAGACGGTTGTGGCCAGTGCCAGCGGCATGAGCGTCCGTGGGAAATGGAGGATCCCGAGGAGTCTGCGTTTCACGTCAAGTTCTCCGTTCGGTTGTGGAACGACAACCAACAATAGTGCTGGCTACCTCGGGCGTCAATGCCGCCATTCGACAGGAACTCGACGACGGAGAGGCCGAGGGGTGATGGGCGGCAATATGGCGGGTCGGTAAGCCGAGCCAGACGAGACGCCGTTTTTTGTCTAACGGCAACGCCATGTCGAAGCAGCCGGCGTCACCGTGCTTGGCATAAATGGCATCGAGGATCGCCAGGCAACCTGCCCCGAAAGCATTCGGTGTTTCCCTGATACAACCAGCCCCGAAACGGATTCGGGGTAAAATGCCGTGGGCATCGTCGCGGTAGATGCAGCCAAGTGGAACGGGCGTCTCGCCCGTTTGGGTGGCGTCGGTTAAAGAATGAACGGGCGAGACGCCCGTTCCACTATTTTCCAGCACGAGGCCGTCGAGGGGACTTGTCCGCCGAAGGCGGATTGTGGCCGAAGGCGCGGATGCGTTCGGGTTGCCTGGGCATACCGCACCTTCGGCAACTGAGAACTGTGAGCTGAGGACTGAAAACTGTGAACTGTGAACCGACCCGCCATTGACACCGGCACAAAGAGGTATAGAGTCGACCCGGAAAGGAGCTGCTGCCTATGGGTTTATATCTCGTGGAACACACTCACACCGCCGAGAAATGCCCCGCCAAGGACCCGCAGATGGTGCGCAAGTTGGCCAGCCACATCACCCCCGCCAATGCCCAGAACTACGGCGTCAAAATCCTCGCCGATTGGGTCAACGACATCGAACACCGCGCCGTGCTCGTGCTCGAAACCGATAGCGAGGACAAAGCCGCCAAGTTCGCTCGGCCCTTCCTGAAGTTCGGCGAGTTGAAGGTCAGCCTGGGTATCACCTGCGCCGAGGTGGCCGCAGCCTGCTTGGGAAAGTAAACGAGGCGCCACGCCTCGGGCTGTCACCTATCAGCCGTTAGTTGTCAGCTACGACGGGAAGGTGAATACGTTCGGCAGATTCAGGATAGCGGACAGAATGGACCGGCGGGACGCCTACGCCACCATACTTTATCTGATAGCCGACAGCCGATAGCTGAGAGCCGACGTTGCGGCTTCTGACTTCTGACCCTTGGATTCTGGATTCGTTCTCCTCCTGCAGATTTGCTATACTCTCGCCGGCAGGAGGAGGGCGACGATATGGCAAAGATCACAATACCGGATGCGTTGAAGACAGGTTTGCCGCAATCCATGTGGGGCCGGATTCTGACCGCGACGCCGATCGTTATGACCGTCATTGCAACCGCGTTGGCCGGGTTGGCGTCCAGCGAGATGACCCGCGCCCAGTACGTGCGGTCGTTGGGGGCTCAACAACAATCCAAAGCGGGCGATCAATGGAATTTCTTTCAGGCCAAACGTCTGCGCAGCGCGCTGCAGAAGAATGCACTCGATATTCTGCAAGGCACCACCGACGTACATCCGTTCCATGCCGCCGACCTCGACCCGCCCACAGTAGCGGCGCTCACGAAAGGCGAGTTGCCGGCCATGCCCCCGCCGCCAGCCATGGATCCAACCGTCAAGGCAGCGGTGGAAGCCGTCGAAGACCAGAAACCGGACGAGGAGATGGCCGGGCTCATCGCGCAGGTCAAGGACAAGACTCTCGACGAAGCGTTGCGCGCCGCCCAGGGCCGGGCACAGGCGTTTGATACCGTCGTCAACCCCATCAATCAAGCCGTCGACCGACTGGACAAGAGCCTGGCCGGTGCCGACAAGGTGTTGAGCCGGGATTTCACCGCGGCGCGGTTGCGGTACACGGCGGCGCGGTACGACGCCGAGGCGCGATTGAACCAGGCGATTGCGAACCTGTACGAAGTGCAGGTGCGCAAGAGCAACTTCGTCGCCGAGCGGCATCACAAGCGCAGCCAGCAGTTCTTCTACGGCATGCTCGGGGCACAAGCGGCAGTGATTATCTCGACGTTCTCTCTCGCGGCGCAGAAGCGGAGTTTGCTGTGGTCGCTGGCGGCAGCCGCCGGCGCGGCGGCAATTGCCTTCGCGGTGTACGTCTACCTGTTCATCTAGGGACGGGAAGCCGTCAGCTGTCAGCCGTCAGCTACGACCGTAAGCTAAAAGCCGAGAGCTGAACGCTGAGAACCAACGGTACGTCGATTGACGTGGATTCGGTAGGGCGACCATCCTGGTTGCCTCTTCATGAGAGTGGACAAGCTGGAAGCATGTCCTACTGATTACTCTTGCGAACCGCCGCGGACGTCATCGTAATCGAGTCGATGTACTGCAACCAACGCAGGCCCACCCGGACCCGGGCGCGCAGTTGGAACCCGCTCAGGGGTTTGACGCTGTAGTCATTGGCGCCGCTGTCGAGCGCGGCTTCGATGTCGGCCACGCGGCTGGCATTGCCCAGCACGTGGATGTACACGTAGGGGAGCATGTACCGCGCACGGATGGCCTGACACAACTTCGTCGCGGGAAAATCGTCGCTGAAATTGAGGTCGGTGATGACGTACCGCGGATGCCGCCACTCGAAGTTGTCCCAGATTTCCTTGGCGGAATGAAACGCCAGCACGTCGAACCCCTCGGTTACCAACTCGGTTTCCAGACGCGAGGCCTGGAGTGGCTTGGCGATGGCCAGGCAGATCGAGAATTTGGTCGGATTGGCGTCCTTCGGCATAACGCGGCGTAGTATAACATTTCCGTCGGTTCCCCGCCAAGGGGGAAGGGTGTTGGAGTGTCTGGCGGTTTGCGGTCGGCCCGTCAGCCGTCGCCGCCAATTGTTTACTGTGAACTGATAACTGAAAACTGCCTGCTCCCGACCTTCTTCCCGGCTTGCCGCACGCCCGTGAGCAGGATAGGTTGTGAGCCAACGGTGGCACAGTAGCCGTGATTCTTCCCAAGGTATTCGATTATGTGGCCGGCAAGATCACCCGGCGGACACTGCTGGGCGTGGTGTTCCCGGGCATGTGTGTCGCCTATTTCGGGATGCTGGCGCTGGCGATTCTGTTCTTTCCACGCGCGTACGATTGGCGCGTCCTGTCGATCTCGCAGTTGCTCTATCCACGGCAGAATCCGGGGTTTTATCCGATTGCGGCCAGCGGCGTCGCGGCGACCGGCGTGCTGTTGATTCCGTTTGCCGGTTATCTGCACCGCCGATTACAGGCGGCGGCACCGGTCGGGGCGCGGATCGGCGCGGTCAGCATAACCGCTGGGATCATCTGCTTGATCCTGGCCGCGCTCGTTTCGTCGCATCCCGCGGTGGGACAATCCAGTTTTCCCAAACTGCATTTCATCCTGGCCCGGAATGCAGGGATCGGCATTGGCGTCGGACTCATGGTGTTCGCCGGGTGTGGCGTGAAAGGCTATTTCGCGTTGGCGACCGGCCGACAACTCTATCCCCGCAGCTTGCTTGTCATCTGGGTCCTGACGATACTGCCGGCAGTGTTGGTCGTGGCGGTGTGGCTGGCGTTGCGCGCCCGGTTCCACTGGATGGACCCCGTCCATCGCGCATTTGCCGGCACGATCGTCTGGCATTTGGGAATTTGGGAATGGATTGGATCGGTGTTTGCGTTTGTATTCCTGGGTTGTTCGGTGTGGCTGTTGCCGGAAGACGTGAGGAGCGGTGAACCAATCAACGGGAGGTTTGGCAGATGAAAACCAATTGGCGATGGCTTGTCGGTATTGTCGGACTGACAGTTCTCAGTAGCGTGACGGTGTGCCGCGCGGACGGTCCGTATCGGTTCCTGAAGGAAATCCCCGTCGGCGGTGAAGGCGGCTGGGATGATTTATCGGTCGATGCCGCCGCCCGCCGATTGTACGTCACGCATGCCACCTCGGTCGTCGTCATCGACCTCGAGACCGATAAGGTCGTGGGCGAGATCGCCGATACCCCGGGCGTCCACGGGTTTGCCGTCGCACCCGAGTTGGGACGCGGCTTTTCCAGCAACGGCCGGGAAAACAAAGTCAGCATCGTCGATCTCAAGACGTTGAAAACGCTTTCCAAGATGGACACGGGAGAGAACCCGGATGCGATCGTTTACGAGCCGGGACACCAGGAAGTGTACGCGTTCAACGGACGCGGGAACTCGGCGACGGTCATCGACGCGAAAACAGGCAAGCTCGTCACCACCGTCATGCTGACGGGCAAACCGGAATTTGCGGCCGTCGACTCCAAAGCGGATCGCGTGTACTGCAACCTCGAAGACAAGAGCGCGGTCGTGGCCATTGATGCCACGACGCATCAGGTGGTGAACACCTGGCCCATCGCACCGGGCGTGGAACCGTCGGGCATCGCGATCGACCTCGCGCATCATCGGCTGTTCTCGGGATGCCACAACAAGTTGATGGTGATGACCGATAACACCAACGGCAAGGTCATCGCTACCGTACCCATCGGCGACCGGGTCGACGGTGGCGCGTTTGATCCGGCGGCCCAGTTGGCGTTCAGTTCCTGCGGCGACGGCACGGTCACCATTGCCCACGAAGACACACCGGACAAACTGACCGTCGCCCAGACGCTGGCGACCGAGCGCGGCGCGCGGACGATGACACTCGATCCCAAGACGCACAAAATCTATCTGCCCTGCGCCAAGTTCGAACCAATGCCGCCTGCCGAGCCCGGCGCACGGCGTCAACGCCCGAAGATCATCACCAACACGTTCAAAATCTTGGTCTACGGCCAGTAGGAATAGACAGCTTCACCCACAACCGCTTGCGGTCTGGTTGACGATTTTTCTGGAGATTGGGCCGAATTGGGCTTGTCCCAACGACGGAAACGCGATAGGGTAACACATTTCCCAACTCGCGAAGGAAGGGACAACAGATTGAGAAGCAACGGGATGATGTGTGGATGGGTCGCCGGGGCCGTGATGATGTTCGGGGCCGGCCTTGCCAGCGCACAGGTACTTCCTCCAGCCGGCTATTACAACAACACCATCGACCTGACGGGCGCCTCCCTGAAATCCGCCTTGCATGACGACATCAAAGGAAACACGGTCATCGGCTACACCCCGACCCGCCCTGTTCTCGCGGTGATCGATCGGGATACGCAAACATCCACCAACCTGATCCTGATTTATTCCGGTTTCTTGCTGGCGACGGACAAATTCACCGTCACCGGCGGCGATACGGGCACTTGGAACCGCGAGCATATGTTCCCCGAGTCCTACGGCATGAATGTGGACCCGCAACGGTCCGACCTCTTTAATCTGCGCGCTTGCGATACGACCGTGAACGGCACGCGAGGGAACCTTTACTACGATACGTCCACCGTGCCCTCCAACACGACCTCGTTGGCTCCGGGGTCATCCTACGACAGCGACTCTTGGGAACCGCGCGATGGCGACAAAGGTGTCGTGGCCCGGGCCTGCTTTTACATTACCACCCGTTACAACGGCACGGGCGGCGACACGAATCTGCTGCTGAGCGACACGCCCAACTCGGCCGCAGGCACGTTCGGCAAGCTATCCACGCTGCTGACCTGGAACCGCCGGTTCCCGCCAACGGATTGGGAACGAACGCGCAATGGCCTCATTTCTCAGACCTATCAACACAACCGCAACCCGTTCATCGACAACCCCGATTTCGCCGATATGGTGTTCCTTGGCGTAGACGGCTTCACCGCGTGGCAGGACACGCATTTCACCACGGCGGAACTGTCCAATGGCAGCATCTCCGGAGCGACGGCCGACCCGGATGGCGACGGCATCCCCAACCTTGCCGAATACGCACTGGGACACGATCCGCACGTCGCGGAGCCCAGCAGCATCGTCAGCGTGACGAACCAAATGGTCGACGGCACCAACTTCGTGTACCTCGTCCATCACAAGAATCATTATGCCAGCGGAATCACGTTCACCTACCAGACGTGCACGGACATGGCGAATTGGGCCAATGCCACGTGCGAAGTTCTCAGCACGGCCCAGATCGACCCGCAGAAAGATTTGGTGTCGGTCCGATTCCCCGCCGATACCAACGCGTTCTTCGTGCGGTTTAAGATTACCGAACCGTAGGCGACCCGGACCGGCCGAGTTTATCGAGGCGAGAGAGAGGAGAACGGGCATCTTGCCCGTTCGCCAGCTTTGAGAGCCCGGGCCGAACGGGCTGGAAGCCCGTTCCACTATCAACAGCCTTCCAGGCCGTTGCCGGTGTGGTGGTTGCAGATATGTTGAATTAAAACCGTCCCCCGAGCATCCAAACTAGTGAGAGAGGATGGCACACAATGAAATGGCTCACCTTGAGTTGCCTGTTGGGTCTGGCTCTCGCAATCGGTAATGCCCAGGCCCAGATGAGAGGGGAACGCGGTGGAGGCCCGCCGCAAGCCGGGCACAGCGAAGAGGTCCGCGGTTCCGCCGGGCAGCAACCGAGGGTCGTCCACGAAAGTCCGCGACCTGAAATCGTTCGCCCGCCATCGGGCGCCATGCACACGTTGCCCAGCGTGCGCGAGCGACCACCAGTCGTCCGCACAGGTTCGCGGCCCGCGTTCGTTCAGCCCCGACAGAATTTCGTGGGCGGACAGCGTGAGTTTCGGCGGCTCCCACACGAAACGGCTTTTCATCAGGGCAACCGCGTCGGAGATTTTCGCGGGCATCGCTTCTTCAATCATCGCGGACACGGTTCCAATTTCGTCATCGTTTATGTGAACGGCGTGGCCTGCTGGTACCCGTTCTACACCGCGTTTCCCTATTACTACGATTACTACGACGCGGCTCCGACCTACGACAACGGTTATTACGATTCGGGCGCGGACAACACTCCATATGTGGACGAAGGCGCTGGCGGTGGCGCGGTCCAGACTGCGCCGAGCTACGGCGACCTGGGCCAGGAATGGGGACAAGATTTGCGCCGCGAGGTCGCGACCTGGGACGGCTTTGTGGATTATTTGCGGACGTATATCATCGTCGCTGCGCCCGAGGCGCAGGCGGAATTCCGCGAGGCGTTCATCGCCAGCTACGGCATCAACGGCGCCGCGGCATACGACAAGGCGGCGCAAGAAGCGGCACAACCCGCACCACAAGATCCCAAAGTCATCAACGTGTCGCCTGCCAACTGAGATCCGATTGAGGGTACCTGTAGCCGAAGCGCTTGCCCGCCTGAGGCGGGTGAAAGCTTCGGCCGAGGTGGCGCCGGATTTGCGGCTCTTTACTGCGTTCCCAACTTGGCCAACAGCCCTTTTTTGCGGGCGATGTTGAACATCTGGCGGAAGAACAGCGCCCCGCACACGAGGTAGATCAGGTTCAGGCCGAACGCCCAGCCGAGATGATGCGCTGATAACCCGTGCTTGTCCAGCACCTGGCGCATGCCCTCGAACACGTGCGTCGCCGGAATGCACACCGCGATCCACTGCAACCAGCCCGGCAGGACGTTCAGCGGATAGAACACCGCCGCCACCGGCTGGATCAGAAATGGAATACCCCACGCCAACGCTTCGGCGGATTGTCCCCACCGCATGATCAGCGCGGTCGTCACCATCCCGACCGCCCAGCCCATGAGTAGGAGGTTCGCGAACAACGGGATCAAGCTGAACCCCATGGCGAAAAGGTTCCACGAATACAACGCCGCCGCCAGCCCGGCCAGCACCGCAACCGTGATGAGGATTTTCACGAACCCGACCACATATGTCGCGGCGATGAATTCACCGACCCGGACGGGGGCGACGAAGATGTTGAGGAGATTGCGCGCCCAGATGTCTTCGAGAAACGAAATCGTCACCGCCTGCTGCGCGCGGTACAGAATGTCCCAGAAAATCATCGAGCCGAGCAGGAACGTGACCGCCGCAGGCACCTGGGGGCCGACGCTCCGAAGATAAAGGGTGAGGAAGCCCCAGACCATCAAATCCATCACGGGCCAGAAAAACATCTCCGCCACCCGCGGCACGCTCCGCGTGTACAGGTACGTGTACCGCAACACCAGGGCCCCGATGCGACGCACGTTCATCGGCAAACTCCTGAGCGTTGAACGCCGGACATCGATCGTTGAACGTCGAACGCGTCGGACAGCGCGGCATCGGAAATGATGCGTGGCGTTGGGAGTTGGAAGTTCAAAGTTGGAAGTTCGGCGTTCACGCTGTTTCGATTTCGCTCAACAGGTCGCCGCTGCGCGCCACGCGGATAAAGACGTCTTCCAGCGATTTCTGCCGAAACTTGTCGACGACCTGCTGCGGCGTGCCTTCGGCAATGATGCGTCCCTTGTGCATGAACAACACGCGGTCGCACACTTCTTCCACGTCCCGCATGTTGTGCGAGGTGTAGATCATCGTGATGCCGTTCTCGCGCTGGATCCGCCGCAACAACTTGCGGACTTTGTCGGCAATGTCGGGATCGAGACTGGCCGTCGGCTCGTCCAACATCAGCAACTCGGGATCGTTCAACAGCGCCTTGCAGAGATTGACCCGGGTCGATTCGCCCGACGAAAGATGGCCCGTGATTTTGTCGCGCAAATGCCCGATCTCAAACAGCTTCAGCACCCGGTCGATTTTCTCGCGATACCCGTCGACCCGGTAGATTTTCGAGAAGATCAGCAGGTTCTCCCGCACTTTGAGGTTCGACGGCAGACCCGTGTACGCCGACGAGAAATTGCAGCGCTGGAGGATTTCGGTCCGGTGCTTCTCCAGGTCCTGTCCGAACACGCGCACCATGCCCGCCGTCGGCGTGGTCAGTCCCAGCAAGACCTGGATGGTGGTTGTTTTGCCCGCGCCGTTGGGGCCGAGGACGCCGATGATCTCGCCCCGTTGCACCGTAAACGATACGTCGGCCACGGCGGTGGTGCCGTCGAATTCTTTGCGTAGATGTTGGACTTCGACAATCGTCTCAGCCATGGGCCACCGCGTCCATCGGCTTACGAAGCGGCCGGCTCACCTGGATTCGGTTCGACGCCGTCCGCCGCCGGAGCGGGCGGAGCGGCCGGCGGCGCTGGAGCAGTCGTCTCGGCGACGGGCCCGACCGGCGGACCCGAGCCGTTCTCTGACGGCACGACGGTCATTGGCGGCGCCGACTCTGAGGCCGGGGCGGGCGTCGGCTCGGAAACTGGGGCGGGCTTGGGCGGCGGCGGCGGTGGCTTGTCGGCCAACGCCCACAAGCGGCCATCCGAGAACTCGACGACGTAGCCATCGGCAATGAGCCAATGCAGGTCCGCCAGCAACTGGTCCTGGCCCGACGACGAGGGAGTTGGGGGCGGCACGGCGGCGCTCGGCCCGGTCGCCGGAGCCGGCACCGGCGGGTCGGTCTTGGCCGTCGCTTCAGCCGGCGGAGTCGGTGCCGGGAGTTGCGGCAGGAGCAGTTCGATCAAGTGTTTCCGCTTACAACCGAAATGCTCGCGCAGATAGACGATGATTTTTTGGATCCGCTCCGAAAGATGCCCGATCGATTCGAACCGTTGCGGTTTGATGCGGCCGACGTAGGTAATGCCTCTCGGGTCCTTGAAAAAGTGGAACCCTTCGTGACGGAACCGTCCGCGCATTTCGTTGGCGGTTTTCATGGGGAACTTGCGTTCCTCCAGCCAGGCCAGCCGGACGGCTTCGAGCAGCATCGGGTTCTGAAGCTGGCGGCTGGCCACGCCGCTGATCCGCAACTCGGGCCCTGAGGTGACGAATTGCCCGAGGTGGTTCTCCAGAAAATGTTTTTCCAACTCCTCGCGGCTTGCGAACGACTTCGGCTCGGGATCGAGCAGACATTCGTACTCCATCTTGACGCTCATCGAATCCACCCAGGCCTTGACGGCAGCCGGGTCTTTGACGGTCTGGATGCGCGATTGAAATTCAGCGAACGGGATGTGCCGCAGCCGCTGCTGGTGATGACGGATCAGCCGGCTCTGGTATTCGTGGTAATTCGGCGGGCCAAGCCAGACGCCGGTCAACCCGCACCGGTTCACGAACGTGAAGTTCCCCTTCGGCGGCTCAATCGACGTTTTCTTCTCCTTGAAAATCGTCGCGCCGTGATGACGCAAGGCGAACCGCGCCGCGTCCTCCTGCCTCAGGAACACGCTCTCGCTCGGCAACACCAGAAACAGCGGCGGCCGCGTCCCATCGGCCCCGGCCTTCCGCGACAGCTTCACATGATGTCGCTCGGGCTTGTTCAACACGAGTTTCGCCACGTCGAACAACGCGTAAGCGCGGGACGTTTGCTTCATCGTCTCCAGCATCCCCTCGAAACCCTTCTCCTCGGGCTGGAACGTCACGTCCACGAGTTCGGCGGGCGGCACGGACGGCTTCGGCACGCGATCTTTGCCGGGGCCGGAATGGTGGCCGCTCCGATGACGTTCGGGGCGCACACCGCGGTGGCCTTCGGGACCAGGGGGGCGCTCGGGACGCGGACGACGCTCGCGGTCCCGACCGTGGCCCGGGCCGCGGCCGTCCCGTCGCGGTTCGCGCTCGGGGCCCGGATGATCGGCGTGGGACTTGCCGGAGGACTTGACCCACTCGGGGGTAAGTTCCAGTTCTTCCAGGGGCAACGCCGTATCAGGTGGGGGTGCCGGCTGCGCTTTCGCTGATTCGCTGTCTGTCATGAAAATTAGCAGGACCTAGTATAGCATAGGGCGGCGCAAGGGCCATGCCAATTAAGCTGTGACTTGGAGGGCCAAATCGGCTAACGTCCGGCCCACGCGGTCATGATCCAGCAATACCTCGCACAGAATCGCCAGCGATCCCTCGACCAACTCAAAACGCTCGTGCGGTTCCCGAGCGTCTCGACCCAGCCCGAACATCGCCGCGACGTGCTGGCGTGCGCCGACTGGCTCGCCCGGCTCTTTCGCACGCTGGGTCTGGATGTCAAACTGCACCCGACGAACGGCAACCCGATCGTCGTCGCCCGCACCCGGTGGCACCGGGCCGGCGCTCCCCGGGTCCTGATCTACGGCCACTACGACGTGCAACCGCCCGAGCCGCTCGAGTCGTGGAACACGCCGCCGTTCGAACCGGTCGTGCGCGACGGTCAGTTGTTCGGACGCGGCGCCTCCGACAACAAGGGACAATTCTTCGCCCACGTGAACGCCGTCGAGGCCTACGTGAAGACGGGCACGCCGGTGCCGGCGAACGTGACCTTTCTCATCGAAGGCGAAGAGGAAATCGGCAGCGCCCACCTCGGGCTCTTCGTGAAGCGGCACGCGAAATCGCTGCGGGCGGATTACATCGTGGTATCCGATACCGCCATGTTTTCGAAGCGGCATCCGACGATTGCCTACGCCACCCGCGGGATCGCCGGGCTGGAAGTCCGCGTGGACGGCCCCTCGCGCGACCTGCATTCGGGTGTGTTTGGCGGCAGCGTCGCCAACCCTGCCCTGGTGCTGGCGCAAATGCTGGCGAAATGCGTCGATGCCCACGGCCACGTCACCGTGCCCGGCTTCTACGCCGAGGTCAAGCCGCTCGCCGCGTGGGAACGCCGCAAGTGGCAGCGCCTGCCGTTCGATGCGCGGGCCTATCGCGATTTTCTCGGCGTGCCCGCGTTGGCCGGCGAAACCGGTTTCACGCCGCTGGAACAGCGTTGGGCGCGGCCGACGTTCGAGATCAACGGACTCACCAGCGGCTATCAAGGTCCCGGCGGCAAGACCATCGTCCCGGCGTGGGCCTCGGCGAAAATCTCCTGCCGGCTCGTTCCGAACCAGGACCCCGCGAGGGCCGTGCAACTCGTGTCCCGGCATCTGCGGAGGATTTGCCCGCGCTCCGTACGGCTGAGCATCGTCAGCGATCACTCGGCCCCGTTCTTCGAGCCGCCGACCGGCTGCGGCGCGCGCGCCGCAGCGGCAGCGCTGGAACGGGCGTTCGGCACGAAGCCGGTGTTTGTCCGCGAGGGCGGGTCGCTGCCGATTCTCGACACGTTCAAACGGCACCTCGGCGGCGAAATCATCCTGGTCGGGCTCGGGTTGCCCGACGACAACTGGCATTCGCCGAACGAGAAGATGGACCTCGACAACTTTCAGCGGGGCGCGGTCATGAGCGCTGCGTTGCTTCAGGAACTTGCCAAGACCCACCCCCCACGATTACGCTGACGGCAACAGGAGGCCGTGACTGATGAACGCGAGTGATCTGGCGACCAAGGAATGTGTCCCGTGTCAGGGCGGCGTGCCGCCGCTGCGGGGCCGGGCGTTGAAGACGTTGCACGCGGCGGTGAACAACGGTTGGCAGCTCGTGCGCCGCCATCACCTCGAGAAAGAATTCCGGTTCGGCAACTTTCGCGAGGCGCTCGACTTCACCAACCGCGTCGGGGAATTGGCCGAGCGCCAGAACCATCACCCCGACATTTACCTCGCTTGGGGCAAAGTGAAAGTCAGCATCTGGACCCACAAGATCAACGGACTCACCGAGAGCGATTTCTTTTTCGCCGCCAAAACGGATTTGCTGCCGGGCGCGAAGCCCTAAGCAGCTCGCCGGTGCGGCAGTTCGGCGGCGATGCACTCCAGTAGTTCATCAAGCCCGACCGGCTTGGACAGGAAGCGATAGCCGGCCATCGTGCGCGGGGTGCCGGTCGATTGGGGACGGGGCAACGCGGCGGTGAGAAAGATGACCGGCAGTGTCGCCGGCGCGAACGCGGTCTTGATTTGCGCGGCGAGTTCACCCCCGCTGGTCGAGGGCAGGATGAGATCCAACAGCACCAGGTCGGGGGCGAATTCCCGGGCGGCCGCGACGGCCCTCTGCGGATCGGCTTCGATGCCCACTTCGTAAAGTCTTGTCCGTTCGAGATTCAGCTTCAGCATCCAGGCGAGGTCCGCCTCGTCGTCGATGATCAAGATGCGCCCCCGGGCCGTCATGCGCCGCTGCTACCCTTTGAATACCAGCGTCGCCCGCGCACCGCCTTCGGGCCGGTTCCGCAAATCGATGGCGCCGCCGTGCATGTCGACGATTTGTTTGGTGACGGTCAACCCGAGGCCCGTCCCGTCGGCCGGACGCTTGGTGGTGACAAACGGGTCGAAGACGCGCGGGAGCAATTCTTCGGGAACGCCGGCGCCGGCGTCCTCGATTTCGACGACCACCACGATTTGCTCCGGCGCAAACCGGTTCGGATATTGCGTGGCGAAATGTTCTGCAATGCCGATCCGCTGGAACTCGTTCGCCTGCGTGCGGACGATGAGGGAGCCGCCGTCCGGCATGGCGTGAATGGCGTTCATGAACAGGTTGATGAAGGCCTGCTTGATCTTCGCCGGGTCGAGCCACAGGCGTGGAAGATCCGTCTGGAGTTGCGTCCGGACGGCGATGGAATGCAGATTGAGCTCGTGCCGGACCAGCAGGCGCGCCTGGTCGATCAGGCCGTTGATGTCTTCGATGGCCAGTTCCAGTTCGTGCGGGGCCGAGAGATCGAGCATCTCGCTGATCACGGAATCGGCCCGGGAAACGGCCTCGCCCATGCGCTGGACCACCCCGGGCAGCGCGTCGTCGCTGGTCGCCGGTGCCGCGCCGAGGTAGTCGACGCCCGCGCGGATGATCGCCAGCGGGTTCTTGACCTCATGGGCCACGCCGGCGGCGAGTCGGCCCAGCGCTTCCATTTTCTCGGCTTGGATGAGTTGGAACTGCGTGGTCTTGAGCTGCGTGTGCGACCACTCCAGTTCCCCAACCGTCCGCAACAATTCGTTCTCGCGGGCCGTCAGATCCTTGTTGGCCTCCCGCAGTTGTTCCTCGACGTGCTTGCGTTCGCGGATTTCTGCCGTCAGCGCGGTGGTGCGTTGCTGGACGACGTGCTCGAGGCGTTCGCGTTCGTCGCGGATTGCTGCCAGCAGCAGCGACACGATCAGGAAGAAGCCGAGCCCGATCATCGCGTTCCAGACGGGAATGAACGATCGCCAGGGCCTGGCGGTACTCATCACGTCCACCACGAACAGCGTGATCGAACTGGTGGCAGAAATGAAAACGCCCACGGATTTGCCGCCCAGCCAGGTGGATACGCCGACGGGGAGGAGATAGAACAGCGAAAAATACAGCTCGGAGCCGGTGGCATAGTCTCCTGCGGCTGCCAGTAGAACCAGCACCCCACCCAGAACCAAGCCGAGCCACCTCGACCGCACCTCCAATAACTGTTTCATCGACCGACAATCTCCAAACGACAAGAACCGAATCCACGCCCATCCTGCATTGACTGCCATCGCCGTCAGCCGTCGCGGCACGGCGACACTTCCGATTCAACACCGACAAACAAGAAACGCTGCGGTCTATTCAAGAGACACAACGTCACCAGCGGCGTTCAATTCGAGGAGCGTCGTGCGGAGACGGGCTGACAACCGGGCCGGGGTGCGCTACGATTCGCTTATGCCGAAGACGAATGCCAATGAGACGCTCGTCCGCGTGGACGAATACATTGAACGGCTGTTTGTGCCCCGCGATCGCCTGTTCGAACGAGCGTTGCGCGACGCCGCCACGGCAGGCCTGCCTCCGATCCAGGTTTCGCCGAACCTGGGGAAACTGCTCTATTTGTTGGCGAAACTTGCGGGCGCGCAGCGTGTCTTGGAAATCGGATTGCTCGGCGGCTACAGCACCATGTGGCTGGCCCGCGCCATCGGGCCGCGGGGAACATTGGTCACGCTCGAGGTCAACGAACAACACGTCCGCGTGGCCTGCAAGAATTTAAAACGTGCGGGATTGCTCCCGCGTGCCGAGATCCGCCACGGCGATGCCCGGGCGCTGTTGAAACAGATGGTGCGCGACGGCGAACGGCCGTTCGACCTGGTGTTTATCGACGCCGATAAGCCGAGCTATCCGGTGTACTTGGATTACGCGCTGCGGTTGACGCGGCCCGGCAGCTTGATTCTGGCCGATAACGTGATTCGCGGTGGCGATGTCGCGCGTCGTGGCCAAGGGGACGCGTTGGTCGAGGGCATCAAGAAGTTTAACAAGAAACTTGCGGCGAACCGGAAGTTGGAGGCGATTCTGATCCCGGTAATGCGGCGGCGGCTCGACGGCCTGGCCATCGCCCGCGTGAGGGACTGAGTTTCAGGTTCCACCGCAAACCGAGTACCCCGACTCCCGCAATTCTTCGGCGAGGTCTTTCTCCATCTCGCACGCAGCGTCGTAGGGCATCGGGTTCAGGTGTTCGTATAACTCAGGAAGCAGACGCAGGCCATATTTCTTCACGTAGTGCGACGCTTTGTAGCCGTCTTTGTGGTTCTGGAAGCGCTCGATGGGCGGAATCCCGGTCATCCCAACGTACACGCACGGTTTTTTCGGATCCCGCTGCAGATTTGCGGCGACAACCTTCCGCTCCTGCAACACCGCATCGTCCAGCAACACGACGTAGACATGATGGTGAAATTCTTCGGGCATCGTTTGGCAGTATAAGCCGATCAAGCCCGGCAACAAGACCGCGCCTATGATAGACTCCATCTCGCAATGAGCCCTCGCGATCTCCCAATCCTGGAAATCCGCGACCGGCTCTTGATGTCGTTGCGCGAGCACCGGCGCTTGATCCTGACCGCGCCGACCGGCTCCGGCAAGTCCACCCAGGTGCCGCAGATGCTGCTCGATGGCGGGTTGTTGGGTGACGGACAAGTTGTGATTCTGCAGCCGCGGCGGTTGCCGGCGCGGCTCCTGGCCGCGTGGGTCGCAAACGACCACGGCGGCAAACTCGGCGAAGAAGTCGGCTACCAGATCCGGTTCGACGACGCGACTTCGCCCGCGACCCGGATTCGCTACGTGACGGAGGGCGTGCTGTTGCGGCAGATGCTGTCCGACCCGACCCTCCCCGGGGTCAGCGCGATTATCTTTGACGAGTTTCACGAGCGGCATCTGTACGGCGACATCACGCTGGCCCGGGCGCTGCAGGTCCAGGAAACCGTCCGCCCGGACCTGTTCATCCTCGCGATGTCGGCGACGCTGGACGTCGGCCCGCTCCAAAAATTTCTCGAACCCTGCACGGTGCTGTCATCGGTAGGCCGCACGTTCCCGGTGGAAGTTGAATACCTGGCGAAGCCCGTGGGCGATTGGCCGGTTTGGGAGGCGGCGGTGCACGAGTTGGAGCAACTGGTGAAGCGCCACGCGGGGGATGCGCTCGTCTTCATGCCCGGGGCGTACGAGATCGGCCGCACCGTTCAGGCCGCGCGCGACGCGCTCGGCAACAAGTTCATCGTTCTGCCGTTGCACGGCGATTTGCCGACGAATGACCAGGACGCCGCCGTTGCCCGGTACGACCGCCGCAAGGTGGTCGTGTCGACGAACGTCGCCGAGACGTCGCTGACGATCGACGGCGTGCGGATTGTGATCGACAGCGGTCTGGCGCGCATCCCGCGCTACGATCCGTACCGCGGCATCAACACGTTGCTGGTCGAAAAAATCAGCCGCGCGTCCGCCGACCAACGGGCCGGCCGCGCCGGCCGGACCGCGCCGGGCGTGTGCTTGCGGCTGTGGACCGGGCGCGAGCACGAGCAGCGTCCCGCGCAGGAGCTTCCCGAGGTGAAGCGTCTCGATTTGGCGGAGGTGGTGTTGACCTTGAAAGCGAGTGGCGTGGACGACGTGCATTCGTTCCGCTGGCTCGAGCCACCGAACAAGCAGTCGTTGGAGCGCGCGGAGAATCTTCTGACAGACCTTGGCGCTCTTTCGCGCCCCTCACCCGAGTCCCCAAGCACATCGGCTGCCGCCATCACCGATCTCGGCCGCCGGATGCTGGCGTTCCCGTTGCATCCCCGCTACGCGCGCATGTTGTTGGCGGCGCAGGAATACGGTTGCGTGCGGCCGGTGGCGTTGATCGCCGCGCTGACGCAGGGACGCGATTTGCTGGTGCGTCGACAGGGCCGGGAAGTTGCCGACGCGCGTGACGAATTGCTGGGCGGCGGCGACTCGGATTTCTTCGTGTTGATGCGGGCCTGGCGGTTTGCGGACCGCAACGGCTACAATCTCGAGCGCTGTCGTCATTTGGGCATCCACGCGCAGGCGGCGCGACAGGTCGGACCGCTGTTCGAACAATTCCTCGGCATCGCGAATCGTGAGGGCTTGGACGTGAGTGAGAAACGCGCGGGGAGCGACGCGATCCAGCGGTGCATTTTGCTCGGCTTCTCCGATCACGTGGCGCGTCGGCTCGACGCGGGCACGTTGCGGTGCGAGTTGGTGCACGGCCGTCGCGGTCTGCTGGCGCGTGAGAGCGTGGTGTCCCGCGCCGGCGGGACGCCGCTGCTGGTGGCCGCCGAAGTGCGCGAGGTGCAGAGCGGCACCGGCAAGGACAAGGAAGTGAACGTGTTGCTCAGTCTGGCAACGGCCGTGAAGGAGGACTGGCTGCGGGAGTTGTTTCCCGGTGATTTCCGTGAAACGCACGAGGTGATCTACGATACCGCGCGGCGGCGGGTGTTCGCCGAACGCCGCAAGAGTTTTCGCGACCTGGTACTGCAGGCGGACCGGTCGGAATTGGAGGTGGGACAGGCGTCCCGCCTGTCCACTCCTCAAGGCTGGTCAGCCGGGACACCCGACCCACTGAATCAAGCCGCGCGCATTCTTGCCGACGAAGTGTTGGCCGGACGATGCCCGTTGAAGAATTGGGACGACGCGGTCGAGCAATGGATCGTGCGCGTGAACCGATTGCGGGAGTGGATGCCCCAACTCGATTTGCCCGCGATTGCCGAAGACGATCGCCGCACGCTCATCCAACAAATCTGCCACGGCGCGCTCGGTTACAAGGAAATCAAAGACAGACCGGTGTGGCCGATTCTGCGAGCGTGGCTCACGTCGCAGCAGCAGGCGTGGGTGGATGAATACACGCCGGAACGGATTGAGTTGAGGTCGGGCCGCCGCGCCAAGGTGACGTATTCGGCCGATGGTCCGCCGACGATTGCAGCCCGGATCCAGGATTTGTACGGCACGAACGCGCTGGCCATTGCGGCCGGCCGCATTCCCGTCCGGATTCAAGTGCTCGCCCCGAATCATCGGCCGGTGCAGGTGACCGACAATCTCGCCACGTTCTGGCGGGAAACCTATCCGAAGTTGAAGCAAGAATTGCAGCGGAAGTATCCGAAGCACGAGTGGCGGTGACCTTTTTGCTTGTTCCGGTCGGCGAATCGGTGATACACGTACGCCGAGTCAACCGGCAGGAGGGCAACATGTTTGCGAAGATTTCTTATACATGGAGCATCATGCGGGCGTCGTGGGACGTGCTCAAGCGGGACAAGACGTTGTTGTTGTTTCCCTTGTTGTCTGGCCTCTGTTGTTTGCTGGTGCTGCTGTCCTTTCTGGTGCCGATTTTCCTGACCGGCGCATGGCAACCGCCGGCGCCGGGAACCGCTCGCGTGGACACGAGCGTTTACTACGGCATTCTGCTGTTGTTCTATCTCGCCAACTTTTTCGTGATCACATTCTTCAACACCGCGATCATTTCCTGCGCCATGTTGCGGTTGGCTGGCGGCAGCCCGACGCTGGCCGACGGATTCCACGAGGCGGCGGTCCGGTTGCCCCAGATCGCCGGCTGGGCACTGTTGTCGGCGACGGTCGGTTTGATTTTGCGCATCATCGAGGACCGGTCGAAATGGATCGGGCGGATCGTCGCGGGTCTGCTGGGCATGGCTTGGACCGTCACCAGTTTCCTGGTGGTACCGGTCATTGTGGCGGAACGCAAGGGGCCGTTCGGCGCCCTGAAGGGATCCACGGTGATGCTGCGACGCACCTGGGGCGAACAACTCGTCGGCAGCTTCAGTTTCGGCGTGGTGTTTGGTCTGCTCGGTCTTCCCGCGGTGGCGCTGATCGTGGCGGTTGCCTTCCTGGGCAACCTCGCGCTGTTGCTGTTGGCGGTCTTGGTGGGCGTGGTGTATTGGATCGCACTGTCGCTCGTGCAATCGGCGTTGCAAAGCATCTTTCAGGCGGCCGTGTACTTGTACTCGTACAATGGCGGGTTGGCGCCGGAAGGTTTCAGTCCGCAATTGCTGGCCGACGCGCTGCGTCCGAAATAACCGTCCGCAGTGAACCAATCGCCACCGGGCGTTTCGTCTCGCAACCGCTGCGGATTCTGTTAGATTTCGCAGAGATGAACCCGTCCCGCCACACCTCCGAAAAACTCTGGCAGGAAGCATCGCGGCTGTTGCCCGGCGGAGTGAACTCGCCCGTGCGAGCCTTTCGCGGCGTCGGCGGCACGCCGTTCTTCACGCAACGCGCCAAAGGTTCCCGGCTCTGGGACGTGGACGGCAACGACTACATCGATTACGTGTGTTCGTGGGGGCCGATGATTCTCGGTCATGCGCATCCGAAAGTGGTGCGTGCGGTGCAGGAGGCGGCGCGCGACGGCACGAGCTTCGGCACACCCAATCCACGCGAGATCAAACTCGCCCAGCTTGTTTGTAAGAGTTTTCCGTCGATTCACAAGGTGCGGTTCGTCAATTCAGGCACGGAAGCGACGATGTCGGCGATTCGGCTGGCGCGCGGATTCACCAACCGGGACAAGATTGTGAAGTTTGAAGGGTGTTATCACGGTCACGCCGACGCCCTGCTGGTCAAAGCCGGTTCCGGCGGCGCGACGTTCGACGTGCCCGACAGCGCCGGTGTGCCGGCCGATTTTGCGCGGAATACGCTGACGTTGCCATTGAACGATTTCGGCGCGCTCGACCGCGTTTCGTGGAAGGAGATCGCTGGCGCGATCATCGAGCCGATCCCGGCCAACATGGGATTGATCCCGCTCAGGCCCGGCTTCCTGGAGAAGCTTCGCCAACTGACTCGGGACAACGGCGCGCTGCTGATCCTCGACGAAGTCATCAGCGGGTTCCGGGTGGCGAAAGGCGGCGCTCAGGAACTTTATGGGATTCAGGCCGATCTCACGACGTTGGGCAAGATTATCGGTGGTGGCCTGCCGGTCGGGGCATTTGGCGGACGGGCCGACATCATGGACCTGCTCGCACCAAATGGTCCCGTGTACCAGGCGGGGACGTTGTCGGGCAATCCACTGGCGATGGCAGCGGGGATTGCGACGCTGGAGGAATTGTCACAGCGGGACGCGTACGCCAAACTCGAGAGGCTTGGTGCAGCGCTGGGCGACGAACTGAAGAAGGTCGTCAACGCGCAGCATGTGCGAATCGGCTCGTTGTTCTGCGCGTTCTTCACCGACCGCGAGGTCGTCGATTACGCGAGCGCGAAGACGTGTGATACCAAACGTTACGCCAGGTTCTTCCAGGCGATGCTGGAGCGTGGCGTATACTTCGCGCCGTCGCAATTCGAGGTCGGGTTCCTGTCGCTGGCGCACACGGAAGCGGACGTGGAGGCCACGGTGAAGGCGGCGCGGGAAGCGGGGAAGGGGCTGTGAGTTAATGAGTTTGTGGGTTGATGCGTCGGTAGATGAGTTGATGGGTTGATGGGTTGATGAATTGAGAAGCGAAGGAGTTGGGAGGCTGATGTGAGTTATCAAAGCTTCAAGCAATTGGAGGCGTGGAAGCAGGCGCGGGAACTGCGGAAGCGGGTTTATGCGCTGACGAAACAATTGCCGTCCGATGAGAAATTCAACGTTGTTTCACAGATGCGGCGGGCAGTTCTTTCCGTGACCAACAATATTGCGGAGGGTCACGGCCGATTCCACTATCAGGAATTCATCCAGTTTCTGCGTCAGGCGCGCGGTTCGCTTGAGGAACTGCGCGACGATCTCACTCTATGCGAAGACGAAAGCTACGCCCCGCGTGCGTTGACAGAGGCCCTCGACGAGCAAATCAATCTGACCCGAAGACTGGTGAATGGCCTGATACGACATCTGCAGGAAGCGAAGGTGACATCACTGGCCCGCGAGGATTCGGGTGATTACGTGGCTGCGGAACCCGAAGTTGATATTCCGTGAATCTCTTCGCCATGAACTCCTCAACTCGTAAACTTTTCAACCTCTCAACTCTTCACCCCATCAACCTCTCAACTTCTCAACTCCTCAACCTCCAATCTCCATGAAACTTGTCATTGCCATGACCGGCGCCAGTGGCGCGATCTACACGCAGCGGCTGCTCGACAATCTCGACCCGCAGCAACACGAGATCCATTTCATTGCGACGACGCACGCCCGGGAGGTGGCACAACTCGAATTGCCGAAAGGGGAACTGAAACTCTCGCCGCGGATCATTCAGTACCGCGAGGAGGACTCGATGTTCGTGCCGTTCGTCAGCGGCTCGGCGAGATTCGACGCCATGGTGGTCATTCCCGCGTCGATGGGAACGATTGGCCGTCTGGCGCACGGCACGTCCGACAGCACCGTGGCCCGCGCCGGCGACGTGTTTCTGAAGGAACGGCGCAAACTCATCCTCGTGCCCCGCGACGCGCCGTACAACCTGATTCATCTCCGCAACATGGCCACGTTGACCGAAGCGGGCGCGACGATCATCCCGGCCAGTCCCTCGTTCTACACCAAGCCGAAAACGATCCCGGACCTGGTGGACACGATCATCGCCCGCGTGCTCGACCATCTCGGCGTGGAACACAGGCTGGTGAAACGCTGGCAGAGCTCAGAATGAAGCGAGTTCTGTAGCGGCGGTCTGCGACCGCCGAACGCAACTGAAAGAACCGACGCTCATAGAGCGCCGCTACAGTTTCTAGCGTCCAGAAACTTCAACTGGCGGTACAACATTTCGATGAGCGGCGACTTGGCGCCAGCCTGGTGCGCCGCCCGGAGCGGGTTGCCGAAGATGGCCTCCACTTCCATCGGGTGATGCTCGTCGTAATCGATCTTCATGCTCGTCCGGTACGGCTTCATCCGGTCGGTCCGGTCGAGCATTTCTTTCACGAACTCCGGCGGAATCCGTCGTCCGCACGCCGCCGCGTCCGCCACGACTTCGCTCATCAAGTCTTGCACCAGTGTGCGGGTATGAGGATCAGCCATGAGGTGGTCGGTCGTGGAATCGAGCACGACCGACAGTCCGTTGTAGGGAATGTTCCACACCAATTTCTCCCAGCGCGCCGTCAGCAGGTCCGGACTCAGCTCGGTGGGAATGCCGGCCCGTTGAAAGTCAGCGGCGACCTGCCGCATCCGGTCGGTGACGCCGACGGGTGTGCCAGCGGCGGAGTATTCGCCGATGCGGACGTCGCCGTAATCGAGGTGACGGACGTGTCCCGGCCCGATCTTGTTGGAGCAGAGAAAACAGAGTCCGCCCAGCACGCGTTGCGGGCCGACGATTCCGGCCACCTCATCTTCGATGCCGAGTCCGTTCTGCATCACGAGCACCGTGGTGTCGCCTTGGGCGAGGGGCGGCAGAAGTTCCGGAAGCAAGTGGTTCTGCGTTGTCTTCAGGCAGATGCACACGACGTCGCACCGCGGCATATCTCCCGTGTCGCGGTAAGCATTGACGCGCGGCAGGGTGAAGTCGCCGTCCTTGGACTCGCAGATCAGGCCGTGTTGGCGGACGTGGTCGAAGTCGGTGTGCAACAGGAAATGGACGTCGCAGCCGGCGTGCTGCAGTCGGGCGCCGTAGAATCCGCCGAGCGCTCCCGTGCCGATGATCGCGTAGCTGCGCGGTCGCATGACACCGGAAGTTTAACACACCGGGAAAAATGAAGTCACGAGGGGAGTGCGGGGACCTCGCCCCCGCTCGTTGGCCGCTTTCGGGACTGTAGCGGCGGTCTGTGACCGCCGGGACTCTTCGTAAAAACAGCGGCTCGGCGCTCGCAGGGCGCCGCTACAGAACTACCGGAGGAGAGGATCGCCGCTTATTCCTCGAAGCAACACCGGCCACGGCAGCAGACGCGCAGGTGGACGGGCTGATCGTCGACGCCGATGCCGGTCAGGGTGCGGTTGCACCAGTAGAACGGTTCGGCCTCCGGTTCCCCCGGTTCGGCCAACGCGTCGGGCGCTTGCTCGGGGACAAAAAGCTTTTTCGTGCGCAGATGTTTGCAGATGGGCGTGTCCATGGTTACACCAGAAGTTGTTTCAGGGTTCGCCGCACCAGCGCGTGAGCAATCGGCACTTTGTAGCCGTTGTGCGCAAACGGCGTGGCATCCGTCAGGATCGCATCGGCGGCGCGCGTTGCCAGCGCATCGTCGAGTTCTTTGCCTTCGAGCAATTCGTTCGCCGCGGGAACCTGGTGGGGAATCGGCGAGATTGCGCCGAGCACGACGCGTACCTGGCTCAGTTTGCGGCCATCGACCTTGGCTGCCGCCGCACAACTGACCAACGCCCAATCGAAACTCGCTTTCTCGCTGATTTGAAGGTACGCGCTCTGGCGGCCCGACGCCGGAATTTCCACGCGGAGGACGAGATCGGTCGTCGCGAGCGAGTTGTGCGATTCGGGGTTGTCCCAGGCTTTCGCGTACAGCTCGGGAATGGTGAGCGGGACGGCCTCCTTGCCGCGTTGCACGATGACTTTGGCGTCGAGCGCGGCCAGCGCGATCGCCAGGTTCGACACGACCGGGCTGATGCACGGATTGCCGGAGAACAGGCTGTGGTATTTGTTCTCGCCTTCGCGCGCGTAGCACGTCGACCCGCCTCTCTTCAGACAGCGAACGTCTCGCTGACGGTAATACCAGCAGCGTGAATGTTGCGCGAGATTGCCGCCGACGGTGGCCACGTTGCGGATTTGCGGCGAACCGATTTCTGCCGCAGCCTGCTGCAAGCCGGGGAACGCGCTCTTCAAATCCGCGTTGTTCTCCAATTCCGCGATGGTGACGTTGGCGCCAATCGTCCACTGGTCTTTGCCGCGCGTGATGTCATGCATCGCGGGCAGGTCCTTGACGTTCACGAGCCGGCGGGGCTGGGCGATGTATTCTTTCATCTCGCCGAGTAGATCGATGCCGCCCGCGAGGAAGCGGCCGTTGTCAGCCACTTCCGCGACGGCGCTGTTCACAGTGCGAGGGTTGACGTACGCGAACGGGTTCATGTGGTCGCCCTTGCCGGTTTGGCTTTGCCGAGCGCGGCCAGCACGCGCGCGGGCGTGATCGGCAGGCTGGAAACGCGCACGCCGAGGGCGTTGGCCACGGCGTTGGCAATCGCTGACGCCGTGGGAATCGTCACGGGCTCGCCCACGCCGATGACGCCGCGTTCGGGCATATCGAGCAACACGACCTCAATCTCGGGTATGTCGGCGAAACTGGGCAGTTTGTAGGTTTCGAAATTCGGATTGAGCACGACGCCGGTGGCGGAGTCCATCACCCGTTCTTCGTAAAGCGCGTAGCCCAAGCCCATGATGATGCCGCCGTGGACCTGGGTCTCGCACGTCAACTTGTCGACGATCAGTCCGCAGTCCTGCACGCAAAGGATTTTCCGCACCTTCACGAAGCCGGTTTCGGTGTCGACTTCGACCTCGGCGAACTGCACGCCGCCGGCGCCGCTCGACGACAAGCCTTCCTGCCACTGCCCGTGCGCAACGACGGGGTTGACGCCGAGCTTCTTGCACGTGCTGATCCAATTCGACCCGCGCGCATCGGCGGCGCCCGTTCGTTTCTGCAATTCCTCCAGCGCGTTGGTGCAGGTGTCGAAAATCGCGGGACAGACCGACGCGGCCGTTGTGCTGCCGCCGCTGGCGCCGGAAGGCGGGAACTGTGTGTCACCGATCCGCGCGTTGATCTGTCCGGGCTTGAGTCCAAAAACCTCGGCGGCCACCATCGCCACCAGCGTGCGCGTGCCCGTTCCGAGATCCTGCGTGCCGCAACGGACTTCGACGCTTCCGTCGGGATTGATCTGCACTTCCGCGTGCGAGCCGTGTCCGCCGCCGCCCCAGGTCGCGCCGGCGCAGCCGATACCGACCTTGACCGGCCCGGGCGAAGTGCCGGGTGTCTTGTATTTTTGGTTCCAGCCGAATTTTTCCCGGCCGACGGTGTATTCGCGTCGGCGAATCTCGCTCGGATCATTTTTCAGGCGCAACTCAACCGGGTCCATCTTCAGTTTCACGGCGAGTTCGTCGAGGATCGATTCCATGCCGAACGAGGCGACCGGGTGGCCCGGCGCGCGAAAAGCCCGGCCCTGACCGGCGTTGATGGCGACGTGCGCCTGTTTCACCCGGATGTTGGGGACGGTATAGATGTAGGGGGCGGGGAAGCCGGCGCCGCCACCGCCGCCCGCGGTCGCCGAGCCCGCGCCGATACCGGCCGAGCCGAACGCGTCCATTTCGAACGCCACGAGCTTGCCGCTGGCGTCCGCGCCGAGTTTGATTCTCTGGAACGATGAGGGGCGGTTGCCGACCGCGAGCGATTCTTCGAAGCGGGTGAGCATGAGTCGAACGGGTGCACCGGCCGCTTTCGAGAGCCGCGCCGCCAGTCCGCCCTCGACGCCCGGTCCGAACTTCGAGCCAAACCCGCCACCCATGTAGTCGGTGATCACGCGGACGTTGTCCTGTGAGAGGTTGAGGTATGACGCGAGGCCGTCGCGGACGCTGAACACGCCTTGCGTCGAGGCCCAGCAGGTGGCGCCAGCGTCGGTGGCCGACACCGTGTTGCCGTGCGTTTCCAGCGACTGATGCAGTTGGATCTGCGTGGTGAAGAATCCTTCGACGATCGCCGCCGCACTGCCAAACGCCTTGTCGACGTCGCCCCGTTCGCGCACGTTCGGCTCGGCGAGGTTCGGCACATCCGGCCACACGCGGGGCGCGTCGGGGTTCCTGGCGGTCTCCTCCTTGACGACGAATGGGAACGGCGTGGCTTCGACGGTGATGGCGCGCAGGGCATCGAGGCACGCCTGCTTGGTGGTACCCGCGACGGCGGCGAGTTCCTCGCCGTAAAACCGGATTGTCCGTTCGCCCTCGCGTTCGGCGATCACGGCCTTGATTCCCGGAACTCTTCTCGCCTTGTCGAGGTTGACGGCCGTCACTTTGGCAGCCGGCCACGGCGCGCGGTAGATCAGGCCGTAGAGCCACCCGGCCGGCTGCATGTCGGAGGAATACTTGGCGGCGCCGGTGACTTTGGCCGGACCGTCCACACGTTGGGCCCGCGTTCCGAGCACGTTCGGGTTCTTCGGCCAACTAGGCATGGCGAATGACCTCGGTGCGGTTGGCCACGTTCACTCCGCCGGCCTTGAGCGCCGCGTTGAGTACGCGGGCTTGTACGCCGCAGCGGCAGAGATTGCCCGAGCAAGCGGTCCGGACTTCATCGGCGGTGGGGTGGGGGTTCCTCTGCAACAGTGCGGTCACGCTCATCACGAGTCCCGGCGTGCAATAGCCGCACATGGACGCGTCGGATTCGATGAACGCCTGTTGTACGGCGGTGAGTTTGCCACCTTCCGACAGGCCCTCGATGGTGGTGATGGTGTGGCCTTGCGCCTCGACGGCCAGTTTCATGCAGGAGTAAATCGGTTGGCCATCGAACAGGACGGTGCAAGCGCCGCACGTCGCGCGGTCGCACACTTCTTTCGCGCCGGTCAGGTTGGCATGATTGCGCAACGCGTCCAGCAACGTGACGCGCGGCTCGACGTTCAATTTCAACTGTTTGCCGTTGACGTCGAGGGTGATCGGGACCGGGCCCGGGCCGAGGGTCTTGGCCTTGCCGAGTTTCTGCAGATCTCCGACCTCGGCGGCGACCTTGGTGGCGGGGGCGGCGGCGGTGGCGACCACGGCCGTGCCCAAGCCCTTGAGGAAGGAGCGGCGGCTGAGCGTGGGGGAGTGCGACTCTTTGTGGGGTCGCTCACTCATGCAGGGCGTGATCGGTCGTGGCACAGGCCAGCGTGGGAGACGTGAACGCAGCCCGAGCGGTTCCGCCTTCGCCGAAACGAGCCAGGAAGACGTTGTTTTTGCCGTGGTCGATCCACTTGAGGGCGAGCAGGGGTTCGCGCACGACGGACTGGCGCGTGACGCCGACGGTGTAGGCGGTCACGGCCGAGCGCGGCATGTACCAGAGCGATTCGCCGCAACTGACCAGTCCGCACGGTTTGAACGGAACGACTTCGACCTGAGCGACGTCGCCCGCAGTAAAGGTCGCTTCATCGCCTGACTTTTTGAGACTCATCGAAACTGACCGCGTGGGACAGTGAGCGAGGTTCAGTTCGGGGAGTTGTGTCTGCAGCCAATCAACGAGCGCGGCCGATTGGGCACGCGTCGCGGTCTTCGGCAGATAAATCACGGCGTGGGTTGGTCGGGCGTTCCTCGTTGCCAGATTCTGGCTGCCAATTTCCAGGATGGCGACCTGGAATCCGCTGAGGTTTACGCCCTGGTGGACGCCGCCGGTGAAATTCCACGCCCGCAGCAGGCACTTGCCTTCCTGGGTGGCCTCCGACGAGGCGATGCAACCGCCGATGTAAAGCTGGCAGGAGTGGAGTTCGAGCAGGTCGCCACACGGCAGATCCGCGGCCTGGAGAGAACGATCAGTCCATGCGAGCAGCACCACCGTTGCCATCAATGCCATCACGAGTTTCATTCGCCACCGTCCTCCGAGAAATTCGCGACCCGGGAAATCATACACCGACGAACAGCTTTCGCAAGTGAAACCGCGAAACGACCGCGCGATGGATTCGCTGCTCCGGGTTGGTCCTTCGTCTATCCCGCGCGATGGGTCCATGCCTGCGGCACGACGCTGGGCCATCATCGGTCCCTCCTGAACGAGTTGGCTGACCGTGTGCCTTGGCGCCGCCTTCCGATTCCTGGTCGGCTGTGGCCCGTGTCAACTGAACGGACGACTGGCGTGACCGGTGCGGTCGCTGATACATCAGCATTTGAGGTATTCCTGAATCCGTTGGCTCAATTGAGAAAGGGAACGACCGCCCTGGCGGTTCTCGCCGGGTTGGAACGCGGTGAGGTTTACGGATATGGCCTGCGGCGCGACGTGCACCGCAAGACGAAGGGAATCTTCGGGCTGAACGAAGGCGCGTTGTATCCGTTGTTGCATTCACTGGAGCGGCGCGGACTCGTGCGGGTGCGCCGCGAGAAGGTGCGCGGCCGGTGGCGGAAATACTACCGGATCACGGCGCGCGGTCGGCGCGATCTGGTTCGAAGGCGGCGCGACTGGGAGCATCTGCGCCAGGTGTTGGACGGGTTGCGGAAGTGATGGCGCCCATGCCATCCCGGCGGGGTTTTGAAGCGAGCCTGTTGGCTTCAAAGCCACTGTCGACGGGGCAGCGGCGCCTGCATCAGGAACTGATGCCTCACTCGCTCTCAATGGATCCGCATGAATCGGAGACGACGGCGCACCGACCACCCGTTCGCAGAGCAGGCCACGGCGTGACGCTGGCGGGGCGTGCCGTTCGGGCAAATCATCGCGCCGGGTGACAGACGGGGAAGTTCCCGCCGGTGCCTCAGTAACTGATGCATCACCGCCTCTCGGTGAATACGTCCGGGTTGCCGAGGGAGGGGCTCCCACCGTTACATCCGCTCGGACCACGACTGCGGATGGTCGGTTGCCGGGGCGGGCCCAACAGATCGTCCCACGATGTGGCAAACCCGGGAGGTCCCGGTGATCCCTCAGTAACTGATGCATCACCGCCTCTCGACGGATACGTCTGGGTTGCCGAGGAACGGGTCCCCACGATTACGTTCGGTCGGATCACGACTACTTATGTAAGGTTCTCGGAGTGGGGTTCGAACAGATCGACAGATCGACCCGCGGCGTGACAAACCGGAGAGGTTCCGCTGATGCCTCAGTAACTGATGCATCAACCGCTCGACGGGTCCGTGTGGATTGGGGAGGGACGGGCGGCGGCCGTCTCGTCTGGTTCGGTTCCGCGTTGCATCGGTCGAATCCGACAGACGGGATTTCACGACGGATCTCGTTGCGAATCTTGCGTAGCTGCCGGACAACTTTCGGCTGTTGGCGCTTCGTCATGACTCGATCACCTCGGCCGGTGTGTGAATGCGGATGGACGAGAGACCATACCGCCGATTCACAGCCTAGCGACCGTACTTCTTCGCTGAACACTCGCGCACCACCGAACGGGGTTTCTCCGGCAGGGCCGGAGGCTGTTTATTCAACTCAGCCAGGTATTTTTTCCAACCGACCTTCCCTGCGCGCTTCTGCGATTTCCGCCGCCACGAATGCACTTCCTTGACGGCTTCTGGTTCCGGCAAGCGGATCTTCTTCATAGCTCCAAGACCTCTTCGGGAGTGTGGATCAAAATGGTCGGCTAGCCGAGGTGCAGATTGACCGCGTTGATCCGGCGCACGCGCCACAGATTCACCGACAACGCGTCGGCAAGCTGTGTTAGCGACTCTTGTATTTGGCAGAACGTTCTCGAACTGCAGGGGCGCGTTTGGTCTTCTTGCCCAGCAACCAGCCCGTCTTCTTGTTCAGTTCCTCGTAATACTGGTCGAATCCGACCGACATGGCTTCGCGATGGATCTCATCGCGAATCTTCCGTAGCTGTCGGATGACTTTCGGTTCATGGTGTTTTGTCATGACTCGATCACCTCGGCCGGTGTGTGGATGCGGATGGACGGGAAACCGTATTTCAGATTCAGACGGTTGATCTGATCCACCGGCCGCATATTGGCCAAATGCTTCATGTTCCAGCTTACGATGACATCCATCCGATGGCAAACCGCCACCGCGACGTGCAAAGCATCATTCGAGAATCGTGGCGGCAGAATGCCCTTGCGCAAGTACGCCTCCGCCAATCCACGCGCTTCGGCGTCAATGTCCAGCAGCCGCGGCTCTAGCGAGCGCAGTGCTTTTGTCAGTTTCGTTCGCAACACCGATGGCGCACGGGAAATCTCCTCCTCGGTCACCGCCGACGTAAAGAACTCGTCGGAACACAACCTTGCCCACTCGAAAAACTCTTCCGTCAAGCGCCGCAGATCCGGTGCATCCCCCGCAAACAGCATGGTCGGCACGCTCGTCTCGATGTAGAGTTTCATCGACGTTTGCGCGGACTTTAGCTTTCAGCAAGCAGCCTTGTCGCGTCGACTCGCTGACCACCGGTAGCCGAGCACTCTGCCCGGCTCTGCCCTGTGTGCAGACCCGGCCAAGATTGCCGGCGCCGGATGGAGCTATGATACCTCAGTAACTGATGTATCTCTGCGTGGCAGGTTTGAGTTCAATGCCGAATTCTCGCTTCTATGATTCCGTGGGATTGAGTACGCTGATGTTGTGAAAGACAGCGCGTCGCCACAGCAGGTCACGCTCACGGAAATTGAGAATGCTGTCGAGTCGCATATGCACGCCAGCGTGTGAAGGAGTTGGAGAAGTGATCTAGCCACGCTGTTGGAGATTGGCCGAAGGAGAACATCAATTATGCCGAAGATTTCATTGGGCAACCCCAAACTTCATCGGCCTAAGGCGGGAGCCGAACCGTTCCTTCCCTCGAAGGACCCGCGGAGTGAAGCTCGACTGGACATGGCTTACCGCACACTGAACTCGTACGCCATCGCCTACAAGGAGGCCGCAGACCGGCTTGTAAGCTGCGCCCTGAGAAACCGGGCTTATCCAGACTTGGCGGTCCTTCCGGTTATATTCTTGTATCGCCACTACTTGGAGTTGGCACTCAAGAACATAATCTGCTGTGGTCGAGGATGTAGTCTCGAGAAAGCAGGTATTACCAAGGAACACGACCTGTCCAGACTCTGGAAAGGTGCTCGTTCTGTCTTGGAAGAACTGTGCCCCGGGCAAGATCGAACGGAATTGGCTGTAGTGGAAAACTGCGCGCTCAAATTCCACCAGCACGACAAGTCGTCACAGGAATCCCGTTACCCAGTTGACAGGAAGGGCCGCCAAACACTCCAATCATTGGCTCGTGTCGACGTTAGCAATCTCAAGAGGGTGATGGCTGGTGTTGCCGTATTCTTGGACGGGTGCGCCGATTGGATCGAGTACTTGAATTCCAGTTCCCCATGATTCGAAAACACTTCGAGTTCGTGCGGTTTGAACACACGGTGTTTGCGCTGCCCTTTGCGTTGTCGAGCACCTGCCCCGAAAGCTTTCGGGGTGCGCGGTGGCCGAACGGAGAGAAGCCATGATTCGAAAGTACTTCGAGTTCGTGCGTTTCCCACATACCGTCTTTGCTCTTCCATTTGCTTTGGCCAGCATGGCCACCGCTTGCGCCGACACGCATGGATGGCCGGGAGGACGGACGTTCTTGCTGATCTTGGCGGCGATGGTCTGTGCGCGGACTGCGGCGATGGGGTTCAACCGGATTGCGGACCGGAAGCTCGACGCGCTGAATCCGCGCACGGCGGGGAGGCATTTGCCGACGGGGCAGATTGGGTTGACGAGTGCATGGGTTGTTGTGTTGCTGAGTGCCGCCGGACTCGTGGTCGTGACGTGGTTCATCAATCGAACCTGTTTCCTCTTATCGCCGGTGGCGTTGGCGATCGTTTTCTTCTATTCGCTTACGAAGCGGTTCACTGATTTCTCGCATTTTTTTCTCGGGCTGTCGTTGGGGATCGCGCCGGTGGGAGCGTGGCTGGCGGTGCGAGGAGGTTTTGCGTGGCCCCCGGTGGTGTTGGCGGTAGCCGTGGTGTTCTGGCTGGTCGGGTTCGACATCATTTACGCGACGCAAGATTACGAGTCGGACAAGCAGCACGGATTGCGGTCGTTGCCGGTGCGGCTGGGAATCGAGCGGAGCCTGTGGTTTGCGCGGTTGGCGCACGCGGTGATGGGCGTGGCGCTTCTGGGATTCGGGTTGATTTCGAATCGTCGCGTGCCATACTACGTCGGGCTGTCGATCATCGGGTTGTGCCTGGTGGTGCAGCATGTGGTGGCGAGAAAACGCGATCCCGTGAGTTTGAACGTGGCGTTTTTTCGGATGAACGCGATCATCAGCGTGGTGTTTCTGGGGGCGGTGGTGGCGGATGTGGCAATGAAATGACGGGGTAAAGGAGTGATGGAGTTATGGAGTGTTGGGAGGAACGAATCGGAACCCATTACTCCACAACTCCAGTACTCCAACGCTCCCATTCTTCACCATGAACAAACTGATTCAGCAATCGGAACTGCGCGACATTTACGAGAAAGTGGCGGCGGGGCAGCGTGTCGGCGACGACGATTGTCTGCGGTTGTTCCGCTCGCGCGATCTGGCCACGATTGCCGCGATGGCCAATCTGGTGCGCGATCGCAAGAACGGGAACGCGGCCTACTACATCCTGAATCGGCACATCAATTACTCCAACATCTGCATCCTCGACTGTGATTTCTGCGCGTTCTATCGTCGGCGGCGTGACGCGGGCGCCTACGAGTACAACCTGCCGCAGATGATCGAGAAGGCGAAGGAAGCGCTCGGACTCGGCATCACCGAGATCCACATCGTCGGCGGACTGCATCCGTCGTTCAAATGGGAGTACTACACCGAGATGCTGCGGGAACTGCAGGCGCTCGACCCGAGCCTGCACCTGAAGGCGTTCACGGCGATTGAAATCCTGCATTTGTCGTGGGTCGGCAAGCAAAGCGTGCCGGAGACGCTGGCGGCGTTGCGCGAGGCCGGGCTGGGTTCGTTGACGGGCGGCGGCGCGGAGATTTTCGATCCCGGGGTCCGCGGGGTGATTTGCCACGCGAAAGAGACGGCCGAGGAATGGCTCGACGTGCATCGGGCGTGGCACAAGATGGGCGGACGTTCGACGTGCACGATGTTGATCGGTCACGTCGAGCAGGAGCATCATCGGGTCGATCACTTGCGGCGGCTGCGCGAGTTGCAGGACGAGACGGGCGGATTCACGGCGTTCGTGCCGTTGGCGTTTCATCCCGAGAACACGAAGCTGGCGCACCTGCCGGGTCCGAGCGGTTACGACCTGTTGCGGACGCTGGCGATTGCGCGGATCTATCTCGACAATTTCGATCACCTCAAGGCGTACTGGATCCTGATGGGGCTGAAGCTGGCGCAGGTGTCGTTGAGCTACGGGGTGGACGACATCGATGGCACGATCATCGAGGAAAAGATTTATCACATGGCCGGGGCGAGGACGCCGCAACAGGTGGCCCGCGAGGAATTGGTGAACGCCATCCGCGAAGCCGGGCGCGAGCCGGTGCAGCGGGATTCGCTGTATCGGGCGATCGCCGTACAGGATCAACCACAGGCGGGGACGCCTGTGTCACCAGAAGAAGAGCCCACGGCCGCATATGTCGGTGCGGGCAACGAAGGAGGCGTGGCGTGAATCCGCCTTCGCCAAAGCTACGGCGGACAAGTCCGCCTTCGCTCAAGCTGGGGCGGACAAGTCCGGGTTCGCGAGCGGACGAGCTGCGGCGGACAGGTTGGCGGATTGGTTCGGTGCCGTACCTGAACGCCCGTCCGTTGATTTACGGGATGGAAAACCAGGTGACGTTGTGCACGCCGTCGCAGTTGGCGGATTTGCTGCACCGGTGCCAGTTTGACGTGGGATTGGTCCCGGTTGCGGAGATTCTGTTGCATGACCAGTACGACGTGGCGGACGGCATGGCTATCGCTTCCCGCGGACCGGTGGCGAGCGTATTCCTGGTGCATCGCGTGCCGATCGAGCAAATCCGGCGGGTGGCGGTCGATCCCGCGTCGCGTTCGTCGGCTTGGCTGGTGCGGGTGATCCTGAAATGCGGATATCACCTCGAGCCGGAGTTTTATCCGTTGGCGGGCGCGCCGAAGCTGAGCGATCACGAGGCGATGATGTTGTTCGGGGACGGTGCGATTTGGTATCGGCAACGCAACGGCGGCGATTGCCTGTTGGACTTGGGGGAAGCGTGGACGGAGATGACGGGATTGCCGTTCGTGTTCGCGGCGTGGGCGGTGCGGAGGGGGGCGATGGGTGAGGGGAGATGGGCGAGGGGAGAAGGGCGAGGGGAGAAGGGTGAAAGGGAACTGGTGAGCGTGCTTCGGAGGGCCAAGGCTGACGGGCTTGCGCACATCGAGGAGATTGTGCAAGAATCCACGGAAGGCACGGTTGAGTTTCGGCGGGAATATCTCACGCGGAACGTGGTGTATGAGTTGGGCGAGCGGGAAAAACGGGGAATCCGGCGATTTCAGCAGTATTTGAAGGACATGGGATTGATCGAGGCCGCGCATGATTTGCGATTCATCAGTTGAACCGACCACGAGCGAGGCGCTGCGGCGGCGCTCGGCGCCGGCGCCTGTGCCACTGGATCTGGGGTTGATCCAGGACAAGGTGCTCGGAGGCGAACGGATCACGTCGGAGGAAGCGCTCCAACTCTATCGGGGGCTGACCTTGCCCGAGCTGGGCGCGCTGGCCGATGCGGTGCGACAACGGAAACATCCGGAGCGCGTGGTCACGTACATCATCGACCGCAACATCAATTACACGAACGTCTGCAACGTGTACTGCACTTTTTGTGCGTTCATGCGGGAGGAACGCGACGACGATTCGTACGTCCTGACGAAGGAGCAGGTCGGCGAGAAGATCGCGGAGTTGGTGGCGATTGGTGGCGTCCAGATTTTGATGCAGGGCGGTCATCATCCGAAGCTCGGCTTGGATTACTATCTCGACCTGCTGCGATACATCCGGCGCAATTTCCCGCAGGTCAACATCCACGGTTTTTCGCCGCCCGAGTTCACCCATTTCGCGGGAGTATTCGGCCTGCCGCTGGAGGAGGTGTTGCGGCGGTTCAAGGACGCCGGGCTGGGGTCGATTCCGGGCGGCGGCGGTGAAATCCTGGTGGACCGCGTGCGCCGGCGGATCGCGCCGTTGAAGTGCACGAGCGACGAATGGCTGCGCGTGATGGAGATCGCGCACGGGCTGGGGCTGAATTCGTCGGCCACGATGATGTTCGGGCACGTGGAAGCGATCGAGGACCGGATCGAGCACCTGGGCCGGCTGCGAGAGTTACAGGATCGGACGCACGGGTTCACGGCGTTCATCTGCTGGACGTTTCAGGCCGAGCACACGCGGTTGCGGGTGCCGATGGTGGGGGCGCACGAGTATTTGCGGACGCAGGCGTTGGCGCGGATTTTTTTGGACAATTTTGAGAACGTGCAATCGAGTTGGGTGACGCAGGGGCCCCAGATCGGGCAAATCGCGCTGGGCTACGGTGCGAACGATTTTGGCAGTGTGATGATGGAGGAGAACGTGGTGTCGCAGGCGGGCGCGACGTTCCGGATCGACGAGGAGACGATCAAGCGGTTGATCGCCGAGTTGGGTTACGAGCCGCGTCGTCGAAACAACTGGTATCAACTGTTGAATTGAGGGGGAAAACGGATTCATGCAACCGAAGTTCAAAACAATCCTCTTGTTCGGGGCACCCGGCTGCGGCAAGGGCACGCAGGGGAAGATGTTGGGAACCCTGCCCGGCTACGTGCACGTTTCGTCGGGCGACATGTTTCGGGCGCTCGATCGCACCAGCGAACTGGGCAAGGTGTTCATGGAGTATTCGACCAAGGGCCTGCTGGTGCCGGATGATTTCACGATTCGCCTCTGGCTCGACCACATGGCGAAGCTGGTGTCGTCGGGCAAGGTGCATCCCGATTCGGACGTGGTGGTCCTCGACGGCATCCCGCGGAATGTAGACCAGGCACGAATGCTGGCCGACCATCTGGAAGTGACGAAGCTGATCGTGCTGCGGGCGTTTCACGACCGCGCCGAAATGGTGCGGCGGCTGAAGTCGCGGGCATTGAAGGAGAACCGCCCCGACGATGCCAACGACGCGACGATCCAGCGTCGCCTCGAGGTGTACGACAAGGAGTCGCGGCCCGTGGTCGAGTATTATCCCAAGAACGTCCGCGTGGACGTGGATGCGTTGCAGGCGCCCATCGAAGTTGCTCACGACATCTTGTGCGCCATTCTGGGGCGCACCGGCCAACTGCACGTGATTCCGACGCCGCCTCCGCCGGCGGCCGGCGCGCGCCGCTGACCCGGTCGGTCTGGGAAAATCCCGGCACAACCTTTCGGGGGTGCTGGTGTTTGGAACTAAAACCGATTCGGGATCCGATGCCTCGACTGGTCGAGGTGGCACCCGGCAACGATCTCGAGCAAACCAACAATCAACCGGGCATTCGGGCAGGAGGAACGTAACGATATGAAGGCAAGGAAATGGATGGTGGTTGGCGTGGCGATAACTGTTGTGGCCGGATTTACGGCGTTGGCAGTGACGAACCCGGTGCGCGTCTTTCGCGCCCCGGCGGCGATGATTGCGGTGGGGCAGGGAACCAACAGCATCAGCGGTCATTTGGAATACGATTATGCGTTCCTCAACGGTTCAAATCTGGTGGCCCTGGCGCTGGGGACGGACCCGACGAGCAACCAGGTGTGCGCGCTGCAAATCGACTGTGGCTCCAGCGCGGCGGCCCTGGTCGTGTTCGACAAATCCAACTCCAACATCACAACCATCGCGACCAGCACGAGCATCGACACCGTGCAGCAGCAGGGTTTCAGGGCGACCTCCGGGAGTGATGAACGGTTCGTGGCGCGGTTCAATGTCGGGCCCGTTGGTGACCTCGCGGGTGGATTCCTGACGATGGAGGGCCGGTTGCATTTGGATTCGAATGGATGCCCGCACACGGTGTTCCTTAGCTTGGATCGGGATCCGAAGGATACGCAGTTCGGCGATACCAGCGTTCGCGACACGGAACAGGACGCCAGGAGCGAGAGCGTGATTCTGCGGAGGCAAGGTGCCGGACTTGGGCATTTCATCGGTGTGCTGGACGTGGCCAGCGGCGGCCCGACAAATGTGGTTCTCATTCCGCTGGGGCATGTGACGTTTGGCAACCAGTTAGACGAATTGGACGTGGACTAGTTCCGGCCGGTAGGGTGCTGGTGCGGATGAGCGAGGGCGATGTCCCTCGCTCATCGGTTCTTGCAGAGGCAGGAACGCTTGAATTTCGTCGTCCGCTCTGTTAGGGCTGGCGCAGCATGCGCATCGCGTTCATGGGAACCGCCGAACTCGCCTGTCCATGTCTCGAAGCCGTCGCGAGAATGCCCGGGGACGAATTGGCCGCCGTTGTCACTCAACCCGACCGTCCCAAGGGCCGCGACCTCAGACCGGCGTCGTCGCCGGTGAAGGTCGTGGCGGACCGGCTCGGGTTGCCGATCCAGCAACCGCTCACGATTCGCGACTCCGGCGCGGTCGACGCGCTGCGCGCCGCGCAGCCCGACCTCATAATCGTCGTCGCCTACGGCCAGATCCTTCCGCGGTCGGTTCTCGAAATCCCGCGTCACGGTTGCGTCAACGTTCACGCTTCGCTCCTGCCGCGTTGGCGCGGCGCGGCGCCGATTCAGTACGCCATCCTCCACGGCGACCGCGAAACCGGTGTCACGACGATGTTCATGGACGAACGGATGGACACCGGCGATATCATCCTGCAGCGCGCGCACCCGATTCACGCCGATGACACCAGCGCCACGCTGCACAACCGACTGGCGAAACTCGGAGCGGACGTGCTGGTGGAAACCGTCGCCCTGATCGCCGCCGGTAAAGCGCCGCGGACGAAACAAGACGAGAGCCGGGCGACGTATGCGAAGAAGCTGGCCAAGGAAGACGGCTGCATCGACTGGCCGCGGCCGGCGGTTGAGATCGAGCGTCAGATTCGAGCGTTCAACCCGTGGCCGAGCGCGTACACGCATTGCGGCGACTTGCTATTGAAGGTCTGGAGAGCGGAAGTTGTGGAAGGCGCGGGCGGCCGGCCCGGCGAGTTGGTCTCCGGTTTTGTCGTGGCGACGGGGCAGGGCGGCTTGCGTATCCTCGAACTTCAACCCGCCAACGGCAAACGGATGACCTTTGACGCTTTCCTGCGGGGGCACGCGGTCGAGGTGGGAACGGTTTTCAGCTAAGGCTGCCCGTTCCAGCTTCTCCGGCGGCGAGCGCCTTTCCTCGCGTGAGTTTGTCTTTCGTCGAGATCAATATCAAGCCAAGACCGCCAGTTTCGATTCTTGTGATTGCCGCGCGAAGCTCCTGCGATGTCACTCGTAAGTGACTCCCAATGAGGTTGACACACGCTCAACTGCGACCTACGCTGGCGCCAGCGCACGGACTTTGTCTTTGGCAAGCTGAGTTTGTGCGATTAACACTGTTGGCCAAGTTGTGCGGCAAGGAGACGAGCTTGCCGATCGCGGGCCGAGCGGAGTACGAGTGGCATGAGGATCGTTCGTGGGACCCGTTTGCGGTTGGCGCGGGATTATGATTGAGCAGGCTGGCAAATCGCGGCAGGCCACAACCGTTGCGCCTTCAGTTTCTGACGGCATTGGGAGAGTCGTTGCTCCCCGGCTTCGTCCTAGCGCAGTTCCCCGCGCCTGTGCCTGAGATCTGCCGTTAACCGTCTGACGGCGACACATCCATCGTGAGCGACGGGTGATCTCTTCCCGGCGGGCAGCAGTGGTGTACGCCCGCGTCGTAGCACTGGAAAACTTCTGGGCGCGCTGGGGCGCTGTGGTATCATACGCGGCCCAGAGCCATGTATCGTCTCGTGTTTGAGAACGGCGTTGCCTCGCAGGAACCGCTGGTCGTGCAGGCGCCAGTGCTGACGATCGGCCGGGATGCCGCCTGCCAGGTCCAGCTCCGGGAAAATGGTATAGCCGACCACCATGCGCGCATCGAGCGCCGGGCCGATGGCTATTACCTGCGAGATTTGAACAGTCCCATCGGGGTCTCCGTCAACGGCCGGCTGATCGCCGAGCGCCGCCTGGCCTCGGGCGACGAGTTGGAGATCGGTCCGGTGCGGATGCGCTTCGAGGTCATGCACGACGTACCGGGCGGACAGCAACGGCGGCGGCCGTTCGATCCGCTGCAACTTGCCGCTGCCGCGGTTGTGGTCCTGGTGATTGGCGGGGAGATCGCGCTGCTTGGTTCCATCTTTTCCCAGACGCGCCCGAAAAAGATGAACCTCGGTGCGAAGCGTGGTGCACGCGGATCGCAGGTCGTAATTGGCGCGGAGCCGACTCTGCCTCCCAGCGCGGCGGCGAGCGAACCGCTTCTGCCGGCGGTGGCGCCGGCCCGGCCAGTGGGGCCTGCCGTGTTACATCGCATGATTCGCCTCGTGCGCGTTGATCGCAGCGAGAGCGGGAACGCGGCGACGATTACGATCCTGGCGAAAGCGCAGGTCGGCGAGCGGGAGTTGGATGTTTCAGCAGTCGGCCTGTGCGTGCAGTTCGCCTCGCCAGACGGGAGTACGTCGAACGTCGTCTGGCGCGATCCGATCTGGCTGCGCATTCCCGCGTGGGAGAACTTTACCAGCAAGGCGTTCACCGTACGGTTCCCGGGCCCGCCGCGCGAACTGGCGGGGTTTGTGGTGCGCAGCTATTACCACCACGAACTTCAAGACGTTGCGGCGGCGCCGGCCTCGCTGCAAGCGCTGGCCCCGACTCCGGTGTCGGGGGCGGTGCCGAACCCGACTTCGGGAGGGGCCTCGTGACCGAACCCGCTTCCGGACAGGACCCGCTTATCGGCCGGACGCTGCGGACGTACCGGATTCAGGAACAAATCGGCGTGAGCCGGTGGGGCAAGGTGTACCGTGCGTTCCAGAGTTCGATCAGCCGCACGGCGGCGGTACGCGTCTTGTTACCCGAAAGCGCGGCGCAGCCCGGCAAGGTCGAGCAGTTCCTGGAAGAATCCAGCGCGGAAGCGCGGTTGATTCATCCGCATCTCGTGCTCATCTACGAGGCGGGCCCGGCGGAGGGTACCTACTTTTGTGCGATGGAGTACATGGACGGGCCGCCGTTGCCGGAGTTCCTGCGCAACGGGGATGAGGTGGACGAGCATCGTCTTTTGCAAACGATCATCGGCGTGGCCCGGGCGCTGGATTTTCTTTGGCACCGCCAGGTACCGCATCAGCCGCCGCTCGACAAGAACGTGTTGACGGCGACCGACGGCATGGTCAAGCTCATCAATGTCGCGCCGGTCGACGCCCCACCGAGCCAGTCGCCACAGGAGGACTTGGTGAAGCTCGGGGTGATGGTGGCCACGCTGGCCAACAACATCGCGCCCGTGAGCAAACGGGTCAGTGAATTCGTGGAGCGCATGCTGGGCGCGGAAGGCCGCGAGCCGTTTACGTCTCTGGCTGCCGTGGCCGACGCGGCGGAAGCGCTTGACCGGAAACTCTTCTCGGCTGCCGAGCCGGCCGAAATTGCCCGGTCGAAAAGGATCAGTCCACTGATCGTCATCGGCCTGGGGTTGCTCCTGCTGGTGGTCATCGCGGCCGCCGTCTGGCTTCACCGGGGTGCGCCGGCCCGTTGAGGAGGGGTCAGGGGCGGGCTTCCTGCCCATCTTCGTCCGGAATTCCGACCAAAATTGAACACCCTGTCGGTTTGGCACCGATGATGGGGAGGTTCTGGCAGGGGGGCATGGGCGTTGCTTTGGTTTCGGGCAAGGTAGCCATGCACGAACTGCAAATCAGCAAGCATCGGGTCCATGGCGTCGAGGTCATCGAGTTGGCGGGGGCGGTCGACGCACTGGCGTTTGCCGAATTCTCGACCGGGTTGACACGGATGATCCAGGAGAACACGCCGTGCGTGATTCTGGATTGCTCCCGGGTCAACTACATCGGCAGCGCGCAGTTGCGTGAGTTGCTCGACCTGGCCTCGCAGGCGCGGTCGCTGGGCGGCGACATCAAGTGTGTGGGACTGGCGCCGACGATTCAGCACATTGCCAACCTCATTGCCATGGGTGACCTGCTGGAGTTCTACGACGGGGTGTCCGACGCGCTGCTGGCGTTCCACGAATCCGTGGCGGACGTGATGCACTAGACGGACCCGGGCCGGCTCAGTCGCTACGGCGTGAAGGTCAGCATCTCGAAGTACTCCCGCGCCCGGGCGGTCAAGGCCCAGTTGCTCCGGCGCGGGTGGCGCACCACCAATCCCAGGCAGGGGACCCGGGCGAGTTCCGCTTCGTTCACCCGATGCAGCACCGGCAGCCCGCGCTCGAGCACGCGGCGTTGTGGGTCGGTGATCTCGGCCGCCGTGCGCGGCCACACCGCGACGGGAAGTCCCCAAGCGGTCATCCCGATTTCGTAGGCGACGGGCGTCCCGCCGCTCGGTTGGAGTTGCTCGGGGTGAAGCGTGAGCCAGGGCAGGGGGCGGGCGTTCACCAACACGGTGAAGGCGATCGGCTGGGCCGCAACGTACGCGGCGAAGTTGAGGTTGCGGTTGGCGGCGTACGCCCGGAGGAAGGCGGCCGGGTCAAGGCCGATGAGATTCTGACCGTTGAAATTGCCGAATGGCGGCGCTTTCGGGTCGTGTCTCGGGTACCAGATGTGGAAGTTGGGGTTGAGCAGGAAGTTGACCTCGAAATGCAGGTGGGCCCGGTCGCGCGTGATCCGCTCGCGGGTGTTGGCCGTGTGACCGAGCGTGCCGATGACCTGTCCTTTCTTCACGGGCTGGCCGGCGACGATTCCGGGCGCCACGGCGCTGAGATGTGCGTACAAGGTGAACACTTGGACGCCGTCCCAGTTGTGCTGGAGGACGATGTAGCGGCCGTAATTGGAGAGGCCCGGCTTGGTGTTCACGAACGCGACTTCACCGTCCGCGACGGCGTGTACGGGGTCGGTGGGCTCGCCGTGGCGATCGCGCTGGAGGCATTTGATGTCGACGCCCTCGTGGAAGCGGTGTCCGTTGTCGCGGACGCAGCCGAACATCCCGGACTCGACGGTGCCCTCAACTGTCGGCTGAAAAAAATCGGCATCGTGGCCGGGTTTCAACAGCGCGTCGTTCGCGGTAGGCAGACAGAGATCGAGGGCGCGAGCGTTCACCGCGAGAACGAGGCTGAGGATTGTGAGGGAGAAGAGTCGCAGCCCACTCATTGGCGATTCTTCTTGGCCATGCGGTTGAGTGCGTCGACGACCTGCCTGGCTTCTTCGTCGCTGAAGTCGCCTTCGATGAGGAACTGGCCGTTCAGGATGCGTTGGTTGACGAGCCAGGCGGCCACGGGGCGGTTGTTGATGAACGTGACGAGGTATTGGCCGCGGTTGCGCGTGGTGCATTCGTCGAGCACGAAGGTGCCGTGGACGTCGAACTGCAGGAGGATTTCTTTGCCGCCGGCGGTGTCGTACAAGCTGGCGGCGTGCACGTCCCGTTCGCTGAGCGTGGCGAAGGGTGACACCGCCAGTTTGAGGTCGGCTTTGGGGATATCGACGATCAATTTGTTTTCGGCGGGAAGCGCCGAGCTGACCTGCTCGTGGATTTGCACGGTGGTCTGATCGTGTCGCTGAAACAGCGCGCACCCAGTGACTGCGCCGGCGGCCAGTGCGATCGACAACCCGGTTTTAAGAGTTTGCATTGGGAGCGGATTCTATGGTAGCGTACATCCTGCTACAACAAAATCATGAGAATCGATCCACGATTCCTCAAGGAGGAAGGGTCCGAAGTTTTCACCGGGAACGAGTTGCTGATCAAGGGCGCTCTCGAGGCAACGGGTGGCACCCATCTCCTGACTGGTTACCCCGGGTCACCGATTTCGGGCTTTTTCGACGCGATGGAGCTGATCGCGCCGTTGTGCCGGGGCAAGGGCATTCGCGCCTGCATCGCGAACAACGAAGCCCTGGGGGCGGCCATGCTGAACGGCTCGCAGATGGGTCCGTTGCGCGGCATCTGCGCGATGAAATCGGTGGGATTGCACGTGGCGACGGATGCGCTGGCGCTGGGCAATCTGGCCGGTGCGCACCCGCAAGGGGGCGCGCTGGTGCTCATCGGCGACGATCCGTGGAGCGACTCGACTCAGGTGCCGGCCGACTCGCGCTACCTCTGCAAGCACATTTTCATGCCGGTGATGGAGCCCAGTAACAACCAGGAGCTAAAAGACTGGATCGACCTGGGTTTCCGGCTCTCGCGCGAGGCGAACGTCTATATCGGCTACCTAGTGACGACCAATCAGGTCGATGGCGGCGGCAGCGTGCAGGTCCGGCCCAATCAGTATCCCGACATCAGCACGGTGAACAAGTACGGGCTGGACACTGCGAAAGTCGATTTCGAAAACACCGTGTTGTTGCCCCCGCGCACGTGGCTCAAGGAAGAGGGCATGCCGGAACGGTATGCCCGCCTGTTCGAGAGCGCGCGGAGTTACGGCGTCAATCAAATCGTCAATGCCCGCGAGAACCCGCGGTGGCGGGCCGAGATTGGTTTCGTCGCGACGGGTCTCGGGTTCTGCTACCTCAAGCACGCGTTGGCGGAGCTGGGTGTGGCCGATCAGGTGCCGATTCTGAAGCTGGGGATCAGTTATCCGATCGACTCCAGGCTGGTCGAGGAATTTGCGCGGCAGGTCCGCGGCATTTTCGTGGTCGAAGAGCGGCGCGGATTCATGGAAGAGCAGGTCGCGGGAATCATCAATCGCCTCAACCAGAACGCCACCGCCGCCAACCGCACGAACGTTTGGGGGAAACAATTTCCCGCCGGCTTGAAGGGCCTGCCGGCCACGCGCGGCCTCAACCCGAGCATTCTCATCGAACGCCTCGCGCCGCTCGGCAAGTTCTTCCACGACCCGAATCTGGCGCTCAACCAGAAGCGCATCGAATGCACGGTCGAACTGATCCGCGAGACGGACACGTTCGACATTCGCCTGCCGTTGCGCACGCCGACGTTCTGTCCGGGCTGTCCGCATCGCGACAGCGCCAGCGTGTTGATCGAGATGAAGAAGCAGTTCCTCGATTCGCGGTACATGAAGCAGCGCCATCGCCGCGGGCCGGTCGACCTGGTATTTCACGGTGATACCGGCTGTTACACGATGTTGATGTTCGAGCCGACCAAGGACCTCATGCACAACTACAGCGGCATGGGATTGGGGGGTGGCACGGGCGCGGGCATCGATCCATTCATTACCAACAAGCAGGTGGTATTTCTGGGCGACTCGACGTTTTTTCACAGCGGGATGCTGGGGATTTCCAACGCGCTCAAGCTGGGCCAGGACATCACCTACATCATCCTCGACAACCAGACCACGGCGATGACGGGCCACCAGCCGACGCCGTCGATGGACGTGGACATCGTGGGCGAGCGCACCTACAAGCAGAGCATCGACGGCATCGTCGAAGCGATGTTGGGGCAGGGCGTCCACGTGGTGCGGGCCAATCCCGCCTACCGCGAGTCGTGGCGCGAGACGCTGGAAGACACCATCCTGCGCGACGGCGTGAAGGTGATCGTGGCCGACAAGGAATGCGGGATCACGTATCACCGCCGCGAGTCGCGCGAAGAACGGGCCACGATCCGCCAGCAGGGTTTCCTGCCCGAGAAGACGTACGTCAACATCAACCCCGACGTCTGCGAATACTGCCTCGAATGCACGATGGCGACGGGCTGCCCGGGGCTGACGATTGCCGATACGCCGTTCGGCGCGAAGGTTCAGACCGATCTTTCGTGGTGCGTGGCGGACACCGCCTGCACGAAGATTTACGCCTGCCCGTCGTTCGAGCAGATCACCGTCGTCCGCAAACAGAAACCGCCCGCGCCGATCGACTCGATCGACCTCGCCAACATCCCGCTGCCGGAAGTCTGCGAGTTCGACGACGTGTGGTACGGCTATCTGGCAGGCGTGGGCGGACAGGGCATCGGCGTCAGCACGGCGACCCTGGTCCGAGCCGGATTCAAGCAGGGTTACGACGTGCAGTTCTGCGACAAGAAAGGTCTGGCGATCCGTAACGGCAGCGTTTTTTCCCAGATCACGTTCACCAAGGGTCTCAGCCACACGTCCAACATTATCCCGTACGGCAAAGCGAACTTGCTGCTGGGCATCGACCCGCTGGAGGCCACGCGCAGCCTGTCGCCGAAGGGCAACCTGCGCGTCGGCAGTCCGCGGCACACGGTGGCGGTCGTCAACGCATACAAGACGCCGACGATCCTGACGTTGCTGGGCCGGAACGATTTCAACGTGGCGGAGTTGGAGGACACGTTGCGTCGCTACACGAAGGCGGACGAATACTTCGGCCTGAACGTCGCGGGCATCTCGGAGCACTTCTTCGGCACGAAACTCTACGCCAACATCGTCATGCTCGGCATCGCGTTTCAGCGTGGGTTGCTGCCGCTGTCGCTGGAGAACCTCGAGTGGGCGCTGCGCGAAACGATGGGGTCAGCGGCCGACGACAACATCCAGGCGTTCCATCTCGGCCGCAAACTGGTGTTCGAGCCCGAACTGGCGCACAAACACGAACTGCACGAGACCTACGAGGAATTCATCGCCGAGCGCCTGGAGGTGCTCCAGCGCAATCATCGGGCGGGCAACCGCTGGGCGCGCGAGTTTGGGGTGCTGATCCGGCGCAGCGAACAATCGATCCGACTCGGCGAGCGGACCGAGCGTGATCTCGTCTGGCGATTATACGATTTGTTGGAATACGGCGGGGTGGGCGCGTACGCCGGCTATTATCTCGATCTGGTTGAGAAGGTTTACGCGAAGGACAACGCTGAGTACGATTACGCTGCGACGAGGGCGGTCATTTGGAACCTGCACAAGGCGATGGTGATCAAGGACGAGGTGTACGTCGCCCACTTGTTGACCAGCGAGGAGAAGACGCGGCGCGACCAGCATCGGTATCACGTCGACCCGAAGCGTGGCGACAAGATTGTTTACCATCACCTGAACCGTCCCGAGTTCAACGTCCTCGGCCGCGACCTCCGCTTCAAGTTCAGCCCGAAGAAGTGGCAACTGAATCTTCTGAAACATTTGCGCTGGCTGCGTCGCGTGATGCCGCAGTGGCACCGGCGCGAGCGGGCGTTCCGCGACTGGTACATCCGGTTGGTCGTCAACTTCCAGTACGAGGACCGCGCCAGCTACGACCGCTACGTCAAAGCCCTGCGGTGCGTCGAGGAGGTCCGCGGCTACCGCGAGGTGCGCTATCCGAAGATGGACGAGGCGAGACGAAAGGCCGAGGAATCGTTGATGCAGCCCAAGAAGCCGATTCCGGTAACGGTCGGCGTCTGAAGTAGGACGAGCTTCCAGCTTGTCTCGTCAAGGGGTGACGAGTAGGACGAGCGCTTCGCTTGCCAAGGCGGGACCGACGACGACAACTCTAACTGTAGCCGCAGCCTAAGCCCCTAACAAAACCGGATTCCGTGTAGCCGCACCCTTTACGGGTGCGCCTTTCCAACGCAGGGTAAAGCCTGCGACTACAGTTTTGTTAGGTGCTCTAAGCTGCGGACAGGCCGAAGCTCACGCTTCAGCTACAGACTTGTTAGAAGTCATCTCATAAATTCCCGGAGGCAGAGGGCTGGGCCAGCCCGCCCTACCGGAGCTGTTGGTGGGGCGCGGTGGCTCACCGCGCCGTTCGCTGTGGCAGTATTTGTGAGACGGATTCCAGGCACTCACAGGAGATCCCATTCCGTCAACGTTTCGGCGGAATCTGTTCCAGGAACTTCAGGATGGCGTCGGCGGCCAGTGCGTGAGCGTACACGTTGGGGTGGGGGTCGTGAGAGTTGACCGTGAGCGTCTTGTCCCGGTGGGACTCGTAGAGGTCCAGCAAATCGAGGTGTGGGACGCCAATTCCTTGCCAGAACGCGTCGAGCTTCTGGTGGACACCCGCATAGGCGTAATCCGGCCCGAGCTTGTCGAAGAACGGGAACGTGACCACGCGCAAGCGGGCCCCATGGGACTGGACCAGATTGCGATAGGCGAGCAAGCGCTCTTTCTGTTCCTCCCAGAGCGGCCCGTTGTAGTCCCCGAGAACGAGGCGATTATAGTGGGTGATATCCGGATCGAACCATCCTTTGAGCCTGTAGTACCAGGTGTTGAGACAAAAACTGTGCGTGCAAAAGAATCCAAGATTGGTGGCCGAGTGAAATCGGGCCATGGCTGCCTGCCATTCGGGATCGAGGTCGGTAATGTCATTCAGGCAATACACAAGGACGACTTCGCCGAGTTCGCCTCCTTGCTTGAGGGCCCACTGGGTCGTGTCCCACTCGTTGCCCGTATCAGCTCCGTTGACGGCCATGACCTGGATGTCCCAGTCCGGCCGCATTTTCCGGATGCGGTTGGCAAACCGGTCGTCGACATTGGCGATCCCGTGTCCGGTGGTGAATGAATCGCCGACAAAAGTGATGCGTCGTCTCCCCGGTGTTTGTTTGAGCGTATAAATGGGCACGTTATCGCGGAACCCGGAGGTCCAGGTGTTGAAGTGTCGGGCGAACCAGCGTTGGCTGACCCGGGTGATTCCGTATTGTTCCGTCGTGTCGCACCAAAACCGATAATAGCTCTCCGCAGCGAGCAATACCGTCGAGAGCAGGAACGCGAGGACCAGGACGTTCGCTCCCACCAACACCGGTCCCCGCTGTCGCTGGGGGTTCCGGCGGGAATAACGGGCGAGCGCAATCAGCAGGGCGGCGCTGAGGCAGGGCAGGAGCAGGAAGATTCCGTATACGACGACGTCGCCTGTGTTTTCAAAACCTGGCAGCATTCAACACCTTCCTGGCAACGGCGCGGTCACAGACGGGGCAGGGACGGTGTCGTGGATCGGACCGGGCGGTGGCCCGGCGGCGTGGCCAGAAGCACTGGTCGGAGTTGCCCGATGCATAAACGTGGTGGTAACATGCGGTTGTGGAACGGGTCAAACATTTCATTACCCTGCTGAAGGAGTTCGTGCGGTTTGCGCGGCAGCACAAGAGTTGGTGGATCTTGCCGGTGGTGCTGGTGTTATTGTTGTTGGCATTTCTGATTGTGGCGGGCAGCAGCGTGGCCCCGTTCATCTATCCGCTGTTTTGACTGGGCTGAAGCGATAGCCGTTCACGGGTCTGGACCCGGCCGGCGGCTGGACGCCTCGTTGCGCGGGAGACCCGAATCCTGGTTGGGTGCGTTCGGTTTGGCGGCAGCGCTCGAGGGGTGATCTTGCGGCGGGCTTCGTTCCAAGAACTTCAAGATAGCGTCGGCGGCCAGAGCGTGGGCGTATTCGTTGGGGTGGGGGTCGTGCGAGTTGACCGTGAGTTTCCTGTCCCGGTGAGCCAGGTAAAGGTCCAGCAGATCCAGATGCGGGACGCCAATTTCCCGCCAGAACTCGTCCAGTTTCTTGTGGATGGCGGTGTAGGGGTATTTCGGCCCGAGATCGTCGAACAGGGGGAACGTGACCACCCACGGATGGCCTCCAGCGTTTTCGACCACGTTGCGAAAGGTACGCAATCGGGTCTTCTGCTTTTCCCACAGCGGGCCGTTGTAGTCGGCCAGGAGCAGTCGGTCATAGTGTACGATGTCCGGCTGGAGCCGTGCCTTGACCATGTAATACCACATGTTGAGGCAGAAACTGTGCGTGGCAAAGAACCCGAGGCTGTTGGTCGTGTAGAATCGGTTCATCGTCGCCTGCCATTCGGTGTCCAGATCGGTAATATCGTTCAGGCAATACACGAGCACGACGTCGTCGAACTCGCCTCCCTGGCTGAGGGACCACCCGATCATGTCGAGTTCGTTGCCGGTGTCGGACCCATTGATGGCCATGACCTGGATTTCCCAGTCCGGCCTCATTTTTCGAATCCGGTTGGCAAACCGGTCGTCGACATTGGCGATCCCGTGTCCGGCAGTGAAGGAATCTCCGAAGAACGTGATGCGTCGTCTCCCCGGTGTTCGCTTGAGCGCGTAGTCGGGCACATCGTCCCGGAGCCCGGACGTATCGTTGTGGAAGTGTCGGGCGAACCAGCGTTGGCTGACCCGGGTGAGTCCGTACTGGTCCGAAGCATCGCAGCAAAAGCGATAATAGCTCTCCGCGGCGAGCAACACCGTCGAGAGCAGGAACACGAAGACCAGAACGTTCGCTCCCACCAAAACCGGTCCTCGCCGTCGCTGGGGGTTCCGGCGGGAATAACGGGCGAGCGCAATCAGCAGGGCGGCGCTGAGGCAGGGCAGGAGCAGGAAGATTCCGTATAGGACGACGTCGCCTGTGTTTTCAAAGCCTGGCAGCACTCAACACCTTCCTGGCAACGGCGCGGTCGCGGACGGGGCACGGCACGGTGTCGTGGATCGGACCGGGCGGTGACCCGGCGGTGTGGCGCGAAGCACTGGTCGGAGTTGCCCGATGCATAAACGTGGTGGTAACATGCGGTTGTGGAACGGGTCAAACATTTCATCACCCTGCTGAAGGAGTTCGTGCGGTTTGCGCGGCAGCACAAGAGTTGGTGGATCTTGCCGGTGGTGCTGGTGTTATTGTTGTTGGCATTTCTGATTGTGGCGGGCAGCAGCGTGGCCCCGTTCATCTATCCGCTGTTTTGACTGGGCTGAAGCGATAACCGTTCACAGGTCTGGACCCGGCCGGCGGCTGGCCAGCGCAGGCCGATGTCAATCCAGAACGTAATCCTCGCGCCAGTTCTGCTTCTCGGTCCAGGAAGGCTGTTCGCGCTTGTCGAGCAGGTACGACCCCAACACCAGATAATCCATGCCGGTGCGCATGAAACACTTGTACGCGTCGGCCAGCGTGCACACGATCGGTTCCCCGCGGACGTTGAACGACGTGTTGATGACCAGCCCGCACCCAGTTCGTTGTTCAAACGCTTTCAAGAGTTCGTGGAAGCGCGGGTTGTTCTCCCGGTCCACGGTTTGGATCCGCGCCGAGTGGTCCACATGTGTCACGGCGGGAATGTCGGAGCGAACTTGGTGGATCCGTTCGTGCAGGCTGGTATGATCCGTCGGCCCGGTGTCCCGGAGCCGCTCCCGTTTCACCGCCGCGACCAACAGCATATACGGGGACGGGCGGTCCAGGTCGAAATACTCGCTCACCCGCTCCACCAGACAGGCCGGCGCAAATGGACGAAAGGATTCACGGAACTTGATCCGCAAATTCAGCGTCGATTGCATGTCGCCAGAACGCGGGTCGGCCAGAATCGACCGCGATCCCAGGGCCCGCGGACCAAACTCCATCCGGCCCTGGAATAATCCCACCACTTTCTGTTCGTCGATGAGCCGGGCAATCGTGGACGCCCACTCCATCGGGGCGAGCGCGCGCGCCGGATAGCCGTGTTGCTCGACGAACAACCTGACGTCTTCGTCGGTGAAAGCCGGGCCCAGCAGGCTTCCCTGCATCTTGTCATGGGTACCATCGGCTGTCCGGGGTTGATTCTTGACGTGGTGCCATACGATCAGCGCCGCACCCAGGGCGCCGCCGGCATCTCCTGCCGCCGGCTGCACCCAGACATCGTCGAACACTCTTTCCTGCAACAGCCGGCCATTCGCCACGCAATTGAGCGCCACGCCGCCCGCCATGCAGAGACGGTTCATATCGGTCAGCTTGCGCAGGTGACGGGCCATCTTGAAGATGACCTCTTCCGTGACCGCTTGGATGGATCGGGCGATATCCATGATCCGCTGGCTGATTTCGGCGTCCGGTTTGCGGGGTGGACTGCCAAACAGTTCGTGAAACCGTTCGTTGGTCATCTCCAATTCGTCCAGGTAACCAAAGTAGTCCATGTTCAGTCGGAACGATCCGTCGTCTCGAATGTCGATCAGATGCTCGCGGATGACATCCACGTATTTCGGTTCTCCGAACGGAGCCAGGCCCATCAACTTGTACTCGCCGGAATTGACCTTGAAGCCGGTGAAGTAGGTGAACGCCGAGTACAACAACCCGAGGGAATGTGGGAAGCGGATCTCGCGAATGATCTGCACGCGATTCCCGTCGCCCACTCCCATCGTGGTGGTCGCCCATTCTCCCACCCCATCCAACGTCAGGATGGCCGCCCGGGGATACGGCGACGGGAAGAACGCGCTGGCAGCATGCGACTCGTGGTGCTCGGGAAAATACAGGTCAGGCGGCATCGCCACGCCGGAGTGCCGCAACGCCCGCTCGATCTCGAGCGACATCCAGAGCTTCTGTTTCAGCCACACGGGCATTGCCATGACAAACGCGCGCAGGCCCCGGGGGGCCACGCTGAAATGGGTTCTGAGGATTCGGTCGAACTTCAGAAGAGGTTTTTCGTAGAACGCCACGGCGTCCGGGCCGCCCGAACCCACTCCGCCTTCCGCAAGGCAGTACTTGACCGCATTCAATGGAAACCGGGCGTCGTGCTTGACGCGGCTGAACCGTTCCTCTTGCGCGGCGGCGATGATCTGTCCGTCGCGCACCAAGGCCGCCGCCGAGTCGTGGTAGAACGCGCTGATCCCCAGAATATTCATCAGGATTGGCTCCGGTACCGGTCGGCGTCCGGCGGTGTTCCCCGGTCCATCCAGTAAGATGGCTTGTGCCCGGGAAATCCCCGATCGAGCGGATCTTTTCTTCGCACCATCAGGATGGCGCGTCCGGGCACGAAACAGACGTAGTAAAACAGGGCCAGCAGCCCCCACGTGAGAGCGGTGCCCACAGCACGAGCGACGAGGTTTCCGAACCGGTCGAACGCGTCAAACACCGGGGGAATGGCCCATCCGCTCGCCAGTACGATGGCGGCCAACCCGATGATTGCACCGCCCAAGGCAGAATGGTTCCCGTGCCGTGTCACGAGATAACCGATCCCTGCCATGACCACGGCTTGGATCGTGGCGCGGCGCCGGCGCGAGCGCGCTTCGGTGATGTTCTGTGCCTGCCCGGTGTTCCGCAGGTGCACGGTTATCCTACCGCTTCCGTTGTGGCCGTCGTTCCCAACATACTGAATCTGATCAGGCGTTCTTCCCCGGTAGACGAGTGGGGACTACGGTTATCCACCCGACCGGACACGCCCCTGCTGCCTCGGCGGCAAAGGCCGATGAGACCGAACCGGTCTCCTCGTGCCAACCCCGCGCCTTCGTCCGAGGCGGTTCGTTCATGTTGCCCCAACGCCCTGAGTTTGTCCATCACCGACGTGCGGAGAGCGACATTCGGCCGGGTAGGGTGTTGACTTGGCTGTCAACCATGGGGAAACTTCGAGTGCTTGGGCCGGGCCGGCGTCGGAATGGCCCGCATGAGGTACTTGCCCGGTTGCCTCCAAGGGGCGTAGGATGGATTCGACGCTCCTTGAGCACAAGATTTCTCAGGTAACCCGACGACTCGAAACGGCAGCATGCGACCCAAGAAGACACGACCCGATCCCGAACGGCAAGCGCAGATTCTTGCCGAACTTCGGCGAGACGCAGAGCTGCGTCAAAAGGGTTACCGCGAGCGGGCCCTGGCGATGTTTCCGCACGTCTGCGCGAGCTGCGGCCGTGAATTCTCGGGGAAACGGCTTCGCGAACTCACGGTCCATCACAAGGACCACAACCACCAGAATAATCCGTCTGACGGCAGCAACTGGGAGTTGCTGTGCGTGTATTGTCACGATCACGAACACGAGAAGTACCTGTTGAAGGGCTTGGTCGATGGGTCGGCACCCGCCAGCGGACCGGCTCCGTCAGCCATCGCCAATCCCTTTGAGAATCTGGACGGTTTGCTGAGAACCAAGACCGGTGATGCAGACCCGGCGGATACGAAGAACGCTGAGAAGCAAAGCCGGCCCGACAAACCGGAACCGGACGACGTCCCGTAGGTCGGATCCGACAGACGGCGGAGCAGATTCCTCCTGTAACCGAAGCGCTTGCCCGCCTGAGGCGGGTGAAAGCTTCGGGCCTTCCACAACTTACGCCGCGGGGTTACCCCTCAGCCAGATGACGACTGTTGGGGATTACGGTTTTAGTTGCCTACGCCCACTGATTCAGGCATGATGCCGCGGGTCGCGTTGGTTTACCTATGGGGCGTACGGGGACAAATTATGTCAGGGGCAGGGGAACGGCTTTCCGGGCTCGTCTTCACTCCACGATTCCTATCGCAGCGCTTGGTTTCGTTTTCTTCGTGAACCTTACGGTCTGGGTTCGCGCGGCCGATCATTACATGTCGCCCACGGGCAGCCCGAGCGGCGACGGCAGCATCGACCACCCGTGGGATTTGTATACGGCGTTTAACCCCGGCGCCGTCAATCCCGGCGACACGATTTGGGCGCGGGGCGGCATTTACATTCCGGAAGACCCTTCCTGGCCGTCGCTGGAATGTTATCTGCAGGGTTCGTCCAACGCGCCGATTATTGTGCGGGCCTATCCGGGCGAACGGCCCATTTTTCAGGAGCATCCGAATTACAGCAATCCCAACAATTACGACCAGACCATCTTGTTTCAGCAAACCGGCGGCTACGTTTGGTTTTGGGGGATTGAGGTCCGCAGCACCAACACGACGCGATACACCAGCGTGACCGGGTCCGATCCGACCCACGCTCAGTTGCCGTTGCCCAACAGTGTCGACATCGAAGCGATCGGCGACAAACTGATCAACATGATCATCCACGATACCCGCGGCGGCGTGGGGACGTTTGCCGGGGGCGTGAACTGCGAGGTCTACGGCTGCCTCATCTACAACAACGGTTGGGACGCGCCCGACCGCGGCCACGGGCATGGCATTTACCCGCAGAACCTGACCGGGACAAAGCATTTGTCCGACAACATCATCTTCGACCAATTCGGGATCGGGATTCACGGCTACACGCAAGGCAGCGATCTCAAGCATTTCTTGATCGAACGGAACGTGGTGTTCAACAACGGGTGCATTGCGAATGACCCGGGCTACCCCAACGAGCAAATCCTGTTCGGCAACGCGCCCGTTCAGGACCTGAATCTCCTGAACAACTACGTCTATTTGCCGTTGACCGTGAACGCCACGCTTCTCCGACTCGATTACAGCGGTAATTCCAACGACAGCGCGGTGGTCGCCAACAACTATGTGGCCGGAGGTTCCGGCGGGGGCAACTTCGTGGTGAGTGCCCAGCATTATCAGTCCCTGATCTTCACCAACAACATCCTGTCCAGCACCAACGGTTCCCTACTCCAAATCCAGTCGAAACCCGGCTACGTCGTCGATGCCAATACCTACTACGGAAACAGCAGCGCGAATTTCAACAACAACGGCACCCAGTACAATTTTGCCGGCTGGCAGGGAGCGGGGTTTGACGCGCATGGCAGTTATCTGGTGAACGCCGTCCCGCCCAACAAGGTCATCGTCAACCGAAACGCTTACGAGCCGAAGCGGGCCAACATCGTCGTGTACAACGGGGGCAATTCCAACACCGTGAGCGTGGACGTGAGCGGCGTGCTCGCCCCAGGCGACAGCTACGAAATCCACAACGCCCAAGATTACTTCGCGCCGCCGGTGCTCACCGGCACGTACACCGGGACCCCGCTCGTTCTGCCGATGACCAATCTGACCACCGCGATTCCCACGGGTTGGACCGACACGAACTCCGTCCCCACGACCGGGAAACAGTTCAACGTGTTTGTTCTTCTGGGCACGTCGGCATCTTCAAGTTCATCCTTTATGATCACCTCGCTCGTCCCGAGCGGGAACAACATGAAACTGGTTTGGAACGGTTTGCCGGGGAGCAACGTGGTGGAGGCTTCGAGCGGGACGACGGACGGCGGCTACAATACCAATTTTGTGGGTTTAACGACGGTCATTTTGTCAACGGCGGGAACCACGAACTACACGGATGTGGGCGGGGCCACGAACGCGTCGCGGTTTTACCGGATAACCCTCAGGCAATAGACTCCGTGCGGGTCGGCACGCGAACCTGCGGGAAGGTTCGTCAGACAGCTTCAGTCATCGCGCGGGAAGACTGTCGTAGGTAGGTTGTCCGTGCGTCTCTCCCTTATGTAGCGTTGGTTACTCGCATCTTTACTACCCTCGTGCCCACGCTACCCCCTCACGGACAACCCCCCACGCTTCCGTCTACGATGTCATGCAGCTTGTACAACCCGTCGCCGCAGCAGGAACCCCCGGCTAATCGTCCCGTCCCATTCGCTGCAGCGTGGCCAGCGGCACTCGGCACCCCTGAACTCCTCTCGTCCTGACACATGCTTCCGTGACAATTTGGTCGAGAGTTTTTCGCTTGGCGATGGCCCGGTCAATGAATTCGTTGTACACATCGTCTTCTACAAGAATTCGTTGGGTCGGACCGGGCTTTTCATCCGAGCATGACACGTAGGCGGGTGCTCGCTTCTGAAGCAGACGGAAAACTTCAGTAGAAATTTCTATGACCTGCTCGCCCATTTCCAATCCCTTGGAGCTTTGGCGTTTTGCATAGCACATGCCAACGCGGCGGAATTCTTTCGTGTGAGCGCGCAACATCCTCATGTGGAATCGGTATAGAAAATCTTGCACGACACGCTCATCAACCAAAGAGCTGACATTCTGGCGGTACACTACGCGCCGACGGACAATCTGTCGGCTCGTAGTCGAGCGCCTGTTGAACCAACTCCCGGGTGCAACGGCGTTTCTGAAGAGTGGACATTTCGGTCGGGCTGTAACAAAGTCCGACATGCTGTCGAGGTTGCTCTGCGGAGTGATTCTGATGCTCTGGGCTGCGTGCCCGTCGAGCCTTCGTGGGGAGGTTCTTCCCGCGTGGGACGCTGCGGACGAGCACGCCATCGACTGCGCCCTGCGCGCCCTCAAGATGACCGAGCCCGATCTGTCGTTCTCGAAGACAAACGCCGAGTCGGAACTGGTGCTCGGGAAAACCCGCCTGTTTCTGCAAGAACCGCTTGTGTTGCCAGCCTACGGGCAGTCGGTCTTGACCAATCTCCAAGCGGCCGGATCGCTCGAAGCGTTGGCCGGTTTCGCCCGGGAACAACTCGAAATTCCACGCGTCAACGTCATCGACCAGATTTCGCGCTCCGTGAAGTTGGACCAACGGTTTCTCTCACAACTTCCGCCCACCGTGGCGCGCGTCGTTCAGCAAATCGCGTCCGCCGCTTCACAAAGCGAGGCCCTCTTGGAGCAGGCCTTCCCGCCCGACAAGAACTCCGCGTTTGCCGCGTTTGCCCTCGATCCCCTGCAAATCGACAAGGACAAGCCCGAACTACAAGACTGGGAGAATCGGGGAATCGAGACGACAAAGATCCGAGAGTTGATCCGTCGCGACGAGCGCTTGGAGCTTCAAGACACGGAACTCGCCGAGGCGCTGTTGGGCGCCTCCGACCGATTTCGTCCCCCCCTGCTGTTCGCGGCCGCCGCGACGCTGGCCCACGCGGTTGATGAGGCGGTGGCCGACTTGCAGACGAACGCGTTCACGGAGGAATTCGAGTATTCGACCGATACGCCGCTCGGCAAGATCATCTGCGGCGGCGCGGGACACAACGTCTACAGCAACGAGGCCTTTTTAATCATCGACACCGGCGGCGACGACACCTACCTGAATTCCGCCGGGGGAGCGAATGGCCTGGTCGGACGTCCGATCTCCATTGTCATCGATTGCGGCGGCAAAGATCAGTTCATTTCGCGCCGGAGTTTCTCGCAAGGCTCGGGCGTGTTCGGGATCGGCATTTTGGCCGCGCTCGGCAGCAACGCCACGTTTCAAGCCAAACATCTCTCGCAAGGCGCGGGTCTCTTCGGTTGCGGCCTGCTCATGACGGGGCCGGGCCAACAGACGTTCGAGGCGGATACGTTTTGCCAGGGGGCCGGCGAGTTTGGCGCGGGCATCCTCTGGCAACGCGGCGGCAACACAAGCTACAAGGCCGCCGAGTTGGCCCAGGGCTTTGCGGGCGTGCAAGGTTGTGGACTCTTGCTCGACGGGGGCGGAGACGATTCGTATGTCGCTGGCGGGAAATACTTCTGTGGCTGGCTCCCGGGACACAGCTTCTCGTTGTCGCAAGGTTTCGGCTACGGGATGCGGCCGTTCACGGGCGGCGGCGTCGGAGTGCTTTGCGATTTGCAGGGCAACGACCGCTACGTGGCCGACGTCTATGGCCAGGGCGCCAGTTATTGGTATTCGACCGGGCTGCTCCTGGATGCGGCCGGCGACGATGTGTACCGCGCTTACCAGTATTGTCAGGGCGCGGGCATCCATCTCAGCAACGGCGCGCTGATCGATTGGAGTGGCAACGACCAGTACCATGCCGGGCACATCTGTCAGGGCGCCGCGCACGACTACAGCGTCGGCATGTTGATCGACCGCGCCGGCAACGACAGTTACGACGGCATCACCACCGCGCAAGGTTCGGCGATCAACAATTCGGTCGCGCTGTTGCTGGATCGCGCCGGCGACGACGTCTATACCGGCCGCGACCCGAATGCGTCGCAGGCCGCCGGCCATGACGGTGACAAACGTGAGTACGGTTCCATCGCGCTCCTGCTCGATCTGGGGGGCCAGGACAAATACTCCCAGGGCCAGTCCAACAACGTGCTGTGGCTGAAGCCGTTCTATGGCGCCGGACTGGATTGCCAGGCTCCCACGAGCGCTGGAGCTGAGCTCCCTTGGCCCGGGAACTTGCGGAGTCAACCAGCGGCCGAGTTCACCGGAACGACCAACCTCCCTTCGCCGAAACGCTTCTACGTCATCGCTCCGGTCGATCCGCATCAGCCGATCGAACAACTCTTGCGCCGCTCGATCAGCGACCGGCCGGATGCCGAGGCCGCGTGGGACCAGCTCAAGCAACTGGGTACTCAAGCGCTGCCGTACCTGCTGACGCGTCTCGACAGCCCGGACGTGCTCGTTCGCGCGAAAACGGAACAATTGATCGACCATCTCGGCACGAATTCCGTGCCGGCGTTGATCGCCGGGATCAACACCGCGAAGAACGACGAGGTGGCACGCATGTGTTGCTATTTCCTGGCGCGGTTTGGCGATCAAATCCGTGGGGCCAGAAGTTCGTCCGTCGATCGGCAACGGGTCAAATCGACAGGACGCCCGTTCCACTACGACGAGGCGGTTCGCGCCGTGCTGCCGCTGTTGGATCGAGAAAAAACGCGGGTGGTCGCCCTCTACACGTTGGGCCACCTGCACGCGCGAAAGGCGTTCCTCCCGGCGCTGGCAGCATTGAAGGAGGCGAAGGAAGGCCTGCGCCTGCGCGGGGCGCAGGCGCTCGGCCGCATCGGCGACCGACGCGCGATTCCGAACCTCGTCGCCGCCCTGGACGACAAACTGTGGGACGTGCGCTATGCGGCCGAGGATGCGTTGGTCACATTTGGCAACCCGAGTATCGGCCCGCTGCGTCGGGCGTTTGCCACCGCGTCAGCGCGCGCGCGTCCGCACATCATCGAGGCGTTGGCGAAGTTGGGCGACCGGCGGGCGCTGGTCTGGGCGCAGTCGGAGTACAAGCACGACAATCCGCTGGTGCGGGCGGCGATCGAGCAACAAGTGACGGACCAACTCGCAGCCGCCCGGAAACGCTGACTTACATCTCGACCGGGGTCTCGGTCGAGCGCGTGACGATGATCACCACGGCGAGGATGATCGCTGCTGCCGCCATCAGGACGCGAGGCGTGATCGGCTCGCCGGCAAATGCCCAGCCGAGAACGACGGCGACAACGGGATTGACGTAAGCATAAGTCGAAGCCCGCGCCGGCGTAGTGGCCTTCAGCAGCCAGACGTAGGCGGTGAACCCGACCAGTGAACCGAACACGATTAGATAGGCCCACGCGACGATCGAGTGCGGGACGACGCGCGTGGGTTCGAAGCGCAGCCATTCGCCCGTCAGGCCGCCCGCCAGCAACAAGAGCGCACCGCCCGCCAGCATTTCCATGCTGGCCGCCATCAACTGTGACGCTGGCAATCGGGCCCGCCGCGAATACAACGAACCCGACCCCCACAGAAACGCGGCGAGCAACAATGCTCCCGCGCCGAGGGGGTCGATTCGGTTCATGTCGCCGAGTTTGCCCGGGGCCACCAGGAATCCCAGGCCAGCGAAACCGACGAAGAGTCCCAACACGATCCCAACTGTTGGTCGCGGCCCGCTGTGCCAGAGCCATTCCAGCAACGCCATCCACAAGGGCACCGAGCCCACAATGAGCGCCGCGATGCCCGACGGCACGCGTTGTTCGGACCAACTGACCAACCCGTTTCCGCCGAGCAACAGGAACCCGCCGACAATGGCCGCGGCGCGCCAGTGGACGGGTTCGGGGCGGGGAGCGCCGCGCCACCGTGTCCACGCGTACAGCAGTGATCCCGCCACCAACGCCCGTGCGCCGGCCATCGAGAACGGCGGGAGCGTCTCAACGGCCAACCGAATAGCGAGATACGTCGAGCCCCAAAACAGGTAGATCGACGCAAACGCAGTGGCGATCTGCCAGCGAGCAGCCGTCTTGTGCGTCGGCAGTGATGGACGCATTGCGCAAGCATATCACAACCGAGGGAGCGGTACTGACCAAGAACGATTCGGTAGGAGTGCGGCCGCCGCCGGTCGCGCTAGGTGAGAGTGCTGTGACCGCCGGTGATGTAGCGTTCGAGTTCACGGATCGTGAATTCGCGGTCGGAGATGATCGCCTTGACCACGTCGCCGATGGACACGATGCCGGCGAGGTTCCCACCGTCCATGACCACCAGATGACGCAGGCGTTTGTCGGTCATGATCGCCATGCAATTCTCGATCGTATCGTCGGGTCCGACGTAAAGAACCTCCTGGGTCATCAACTCACCGACGCTGGTCGTTTTCGATGACCGCCCGTGCAGGGCCACTTTGCGGGCATAATCGCGTTCGGTGAACATGCCCGCTACATTCCCGCTCTCCATCACCAGGACGGCGCCGACATTCTTGTCGGCCATCAACTGCAGCGCTTCATACACAGTTGCCTGCGGCGCGATCGACCAGACCTGGCTGCCTTTCTCCTGCAACAGATGCCTCACAGTGTACATGAACGTTCCTCCGTTGCCCGTCGCTTGCCAATGTACTCGCGGACCGCAGCGGAGGGCAAGCGAAAGGATGGAAAGAAAACGGGTGGTGGTTGCCTTCCGGAGGCTTTTCCAATAGACTTCTTTCACGTCCGTCGGGGCGTAGCTCAGCTTGGATTAGAGCGCCTGCCTTGGGCGCAGGAGGTCGCTGGTTCAAATCCAGTCGCCCCGACCAACTTGCACGGTGTCACCCTGAGCGACAGCGAAGGGTCTCCCGCGCGCAGGAGGCAGATTTGCCGCAAACGACGGATGGCTTCTGCGAATTTCGCTTCGCTCAGAATGACAGTCAGCCGCGGAGTAAAGCAGACCTAAGCCGGAACGATGCGATTGACGTTTGGTGAGGCCGTAGGGTTTGGTGGTTTCTGCAATGAAAACTTCCCAAACCTTGATTTGTAACGGCGCTCACCAAACGGTGAGCTTGGAGATTAGCACCGCCAC
>Ga0335081_10000475_pt1 | contig 69658 bp, 67 predicted proteins | sample Lox_Sample_35_FD_206713 | JGI IMG/M metagenome (GOLD analysis project Ga0335081, IMG submission 206713) | Soil microbial communities from Loxahatchee National Wildlife Refuge, Florida, United States - Lox_Sample_3.5 | ecosystem: Environmental > Terrestrial > Soil > Wetlands | place: USA...
AGCTTCTCGCGGGTCGCGCCCAACTTGCGCAGCGCGCGTAGCTCCTCGATCGCTTCCGCGTCGGGGTCGATGTGCTTATGAGTGACTTCGACCACTTGGTGCGAGGTGACCGGATCGACGCGATCGATAATCATGCCGATGGCGCGCGCATGATCTTTGTGCGTGGGGTCGCGGATCAATTCGAGCAAGGCTTTCACCGCTTCCGGCGCGCCGGTCCGGAGCATCTTTTTCGACTCCTCGGCGATGGCCGCGACGATGCGATCGTCGCTCATCAAACGCAGCGCGATCCTCGCCATCGTGGTCGCATTGGAACGCGGCTTGCCGAAACCGGCGCGTCGGCAGGCGCGGGTTTGTGCACCGCGCGTGGGCGGCTCAAGCAGGTACAATTCGACGAATGCGCGCCAGCGGTCGTTCGGCAGCTCCTTCATAGCGGCGCCGTACTCGCCCCAGTTCTCTTGCCGCGTGAGCGCGTTCATTTACGGCACCGCTCACGCCACGACATGCAGATTGATCGGCCGAATGGTTTCGACCTGCGCAGTCCAGCCCGGCCCCGCCTCGCGCTCGGCGGTGGCGAGCAAATAAGAATTCCTCACGCAGCTCCGCGCGTGCCAATTTAAATGAATGTCGAGCCGTTGCGCGCGCGTGAGTTTGATGGTCAGCGTCTTGACCTCGCCGGCCGCATTCTTGCAGGTGACGGTGTAGCCCGGCGCCAGCGTTATAGCCTCGGGCAATTCGGCGGCGGCGGCGGTCATCGCGGCTCCTCCTCGACGGGCGCGATCACGCCGCAACACAAAAGTTTCATGAAGTTGCGCGCGTCAACATCACCGCTCAGGTAAAGGCGGCCGAATTCTCTATCTCTCATCAATCTACTTTTGGTTGTTTTGAACGCTTCGCTTTGCTCCTTGGTGATCGGCACGCCGCGCAGCACGTCCTCGATCGTCTTGTCGCCCAAGCCGGCCGCGCGCAGCTCGCGCACGCCGAGCGCAATTTCCCTTGTCGTCAATGGATTTTCTGCGGTGACGATTTCGCCTTCCACACGCTCGATCCCGGCCAGGGCGGCATCGATGCGCGCGTCGGCCGTGTCGCCGGCTGCGATCTTCTGATTGAGCGCGTGCAGCCTGCCGCGCGCTTGAACGTCGCCGGCCTGGACCTTGGCGCCGAATTCTTTATCGCGCACAAGTTGATCGCGCATGGCCTTGGCCTCTGCCGCATTTTTCGGTTCGGCGCTAAGCGCGGCGGTCAGCGTAGCGTTGGCAGGTGCAGCGGGTGCGGGCGTGGCGTTGGGATGGGCCGCAAGCGGGTTGATATTGCCGGGAGTGGTCATGCGCAAAGCTCCTTTTCTATGGCCGCAGGATTGATCGACGGCGCCGCCGGGCCGCTCGCGCGGTTGCGCAGGGCCTCGATGGCGAAACTGGCGATATCCGTCGCGTTGTCGCTAAACGACTTGATCGCCTCGGGCCGCAGCCGCAGGTTCATATCTGGGCAAACGCTGCCCGGCAGCAGCGTGCGCGTCGGGTCCGTCAGCGCGCCGCTGCGATAGAATTCGGCGCTCAGCAAAATCCTTAGACGCTCGGCCGTGAGCGCCATCACGGCGCGCTCGTGTTCGTTCCACGGCCACGCGCTATGAATTCGGCCGCCAAGCTCGACTTGCCGCGAAATCAGCGCGGCCAGCTTGCCGATAACCTTTTCGATCTCGCCGGCATTGACCGCCCAGGCTTCGATTTCGCTGACGATGCGGCCAACGTGCTTGCCCATCGCTCGCGCCGTTGCTTCGCGCTCCAATTCGGCGCGCTCGTTTTCGAGCAAGGCGACCTGCCGGGCGTGCCGGTCGCGCTTGGTGCGCAAAACCGCAAGCTCGGCTTCGATCGTCTCCACCGCCGCGGCGTCGTCTTGCAGCAGCGCGGCATCGAGCCGCTGCGCAACCGCGACCGATTGCGCAGTCAGAGTTTCGATCTCAACGCGGCCTTGCGCGAGCCTGGTTTCAAGATCGGCAACGGTCTGCTTACGCTTGGGCGCTGGCGCCATCAGTTTCCTCCACCAAATCGGGAATTGTTAAGATGCGATCGCGGTAGCCGTCGCACGCCGCTTCGAGCTGCGCGGAATTAAAACCGGCGCCGATGCGTCTTTCGACCTGTGCAAGCTCGACATAGAGTATGCCGGCTCGCCATATCGGCCGCCCGAACCGACCTTTACAGATTTGTTCGTGCGCCCATTTCCGCGAGCGCAGCACAAGCCTGGCGATGGCGGGGCCGGCGATCAGCGTCGTCATGGCACCCGCGCGACTACGAGGTAAGCCGCCGTTGCGGTGGCGATCGTCCAGCGGTATTGGCCCGGCGGCAGGTCGACCGTCGCGTATCCATCGGCGGTGAAATCGGTGCCCGAGGAAACCGAGAGATAGGTTGATCCGTCCGGGCCGAGAATCTGCAGCTTGGCGGTGCCGGTGACGTTCCAGGTCGCGTTCGCGGCCACGGCGTATTTGCCGCCGTGGAGCTGGAATGCGTCGGTGGTCGCGGCGATGTTCGAATGCTTGACGGCTTCCTTGACTGCGCTCATGTGGTGACATTGATGTAACCGCAGTAGCGATCAACGCACCGGGCGCGCCATCTGTCGCTCATGCGTTGCCGCCGCGATGGTGCTTGGCTTGGGATTAAAAACCGGCTCAGTGAAGCTTTTGCGAGGCCGCCGCAACCTGTTGCAAAAACATGGCCAGCTCTTTGATTTCATCAACCTTCACGATACCCGCAAAGGTGCTCGCCCGCCGGTTGCCAAGCGACCGGAGTTTGGCGATCGTTTTTTCGAATTCCGCGCAAAGACGCTGCTGCCGTGTTAGCGGCTCGCGCAAGCCATCGGCTGCGGCGCCCGCGAGGTCATTAGCCGCCTCGGCCGATGCTTTAGCGTGATCGATCTCATCCTCGATGATCCCGAACAAGGCGGCCATGCCTTCCGCTGGCGTGGCCGCGACGGCGGCGGCGATGGCCGTGTGGATTTGCGCGACAAGTCGGCCGGCAACCGATGCGGGTGCTTCGGTGAGAGCGGGCGCCGCCTCGCTCGGCTGCTCCTGGTTCACGTCGACGATAATGGGCACCGCCTTGCTCGACTGCTTCCGCTTCTGTGGCTTGGCGGCCTTCAGTGTCTTGCCCGCGAGGTCGCCGATCTGCGTCCGGGTCGCGCTGACCCGTTCCTCGAATTTTTCCTCGGGCAGCGCGGCGAGCTTTTGCCATTTCGACGATTGATCGTGGGTGATGCCGAGATCGGAGAGCTTGGGTTTGGGCGATACTCGCGCCGCACGAGTATCGGCTTCACCGCTTGCGTCGCCGGGTTTTTGCCGCTCGCCGCGCTCCTTCATCTCGGCGAGCATCTGGCCGGCCCGCCTTTCGGCGCGCAAGCGGATTTCGGTTGCGTCCTCGATCAACTGCCGATCCTTGGCCTGCTCAGCGTACTTCTGCATCGCCACGGCCTTGTCGCGAATGTCCTTTACTTCGTCTACCCGGCGCGCCTCCGCCAGCGCCTGCCGCGCCGCGTTGTAAAGCGAGAGTTGGGTGGCTGCGGATTTTTTATGCTCGATGGCGAGAATTTCTTTTCCCATAATCGTAATTCTCCTGGCACCGGCGCGAGCGTGATTCGACTCAGCCGAGTCGGTCAAAGCGATTGCTCAGAAGCACCCGCTATCCACATGCCACAAGTTGTGGGGGTGCGTTCAACATCGCTGATTTTTCCGAGCGTTTCACGGTCGGCATTGACCGGTCGGCATGCTGTTCGGCGAATCTCCATTTGCTGCATTTGATCAACAGCGCCTTGGCGCCTTGGCGACTTCGCGCCAGCCAATATCCAGTCTGCCGCCCGACTGCCGCCATGGGGCGGCCGACGACACCGATCTGGCGGGCGGCGGCTTCGGTCATGCGCTCGTCCATCGAACGCCCGGCGCGCCGATCGCGGCGATTTCCGCGTGCAGCCGATCGCCGGCCCATAGCTGCAACGGCGCCCCCGGATCAGCACCTGCGGCGACTAGCAGGCGGCATGTCAGCGTCAGCGGGGAAAGGCGAACCTCGATACCGTAGGCCGGCACGCGGATGACCTCGCCCAACAGCAATCCGCGGATCGGCGGTCGGGTGGTGGTGGCGGTCATATCCCAGCCCCCGCAGGGGGCGTCAGGGATTCGTTTATTTCTGCCGGATGGGCTCCGGTAGCGGCCGAGTCGTCCAAATCGCTGTACGGGGCTGGCGCTATACTTTCGGCGTCGGCCTGGTGCTTGACGAAGGTCGGCCTGCCAACGCGGTTATCCTTCACCGTCAGCTTGGCGGCGACCCGCAACTTGCCGCGCAAGTCGTCAGTCGTGCAGCCGGGGCGGCGCATGATGAGCATAGTCTCCGGGTCATGGCCCTCGCTCAGCATCACGCGCGCCGCATCGAGGAAGGGCTGGCGCGAGCTGGCGACGATCAGGCAGCTGTACCTGCCGGCGCCGATTTCCTCGACCACGATGACGATGGCGGCGGGCGCCGTCATGGCGCGCTCCCAAGCAACTGCCGCCGCTGTTCGATGAAGCGCGCCACAGCTAGCCGCACGGCATCCGCCAGCGAAAGCCCGAGCTGATCTGCAAGTTGCTGTAGTTCGTCGCGGCGGCGGATGCTCAGTCGAACATCAAAGCGAATAGATTTGTCGTCGCCGGCCATGTGCCGCTCCTTGTGCTGTACGGCGGCAAGCTGGCGGTAGGGCGACGGTGGATCAACGCACCGGGTTTCAGATGCGGATCGCGTGGGGAGAAGGAAGGTAAAATTCAATGCCGGCCGGAATCTCGGGGGTGCCGGCGCCCCCACCCCCCCCTATGCGGGCGGGCGATGGCAGAGAACCTGCCCACGCTGGCCTCGCATGCGCGCGCGGGCACATGCGCGGGCGCGCGCTGACTCTCAGCTAGGTAATACTCCGCGCGCACAAGGTCCGGCGCCGCGATGTGACACCATGGCGCAAGCGACGTGACGGCGCGGCACGTACCGTGGCCCGCGCAAGCCCGCTGATCGGTGATGGCGCGCTAACCATCGGTGCGGAATTGGCGTGCGAAACTGTCCAGAATGTGCGTAGATTGCAGACAGTCGAGTTCACGAGTGGAGTAAAAACCCAATGATTGCGACAGTTCACGCCCTGCCCTCGCGGCGAATAAACCGGACAGTGAAGCTCACCCGCACGCCAAATGCAGACATGCGGCCGGCCGGCGAGAACCTGAGCGACGAACAGGTGCGCAAGCTGATCAAGACGGCGCGTGGCAACCGCTACGGCGCACGCGATGCCTTGATGATCGAACTGGCGTGGTATCACGGGCTCAGGGCAAGCGAGCTGTGCGGCCTCACCTGGGATGACGTGCGTGGTGGCCGCAATCCCACGGTTTACATCCGGCGCGCCAAAGGCGGGCAGAGCGGGCTTAATCCGCTTTCGGGTGAACACTTGCGCGCTTTGAACGCGCTGCGGCCCGCTGAGCCCGGCGCGGTGATCTTTCTCAGCGAACGCGGCGATGCCTTCACGCCCGCCGGCTTCGCGAAACTGGTGGAACGCGCTGGCGTCGCTGCCGGCTTCAAATTCAAGGTGCATCCGCACCAATTACGCCACGCCTGCGCCGCCCATCTTGCCTCAAAAATCAACCAGCTTGAACTTGCCGCACACCTGGGCATGAAAGACCCGCGAACGCTCGGCCATTACTACGCAGGTGATCCTGAGCGGCGCCGGCACAAGTGGTGAGCGCGCCCTGCCGCCGCTGATCGAGGCCCGGGCGCGAGCTGGGGCCTTTTTTCGTTTCACGTGAAGCAGACGCGCGCCATCGCCGGCACCGGCCTGCGCCGGCCTGCCCTGGCCTGCCGCCGCCGTCCTGCGCTGCCCTGCTCGCCAGCCTGCGCTGCCGCCCGTGTGCTGCCGCTCGCCACTTCGGGTTCCGCCATCCTGCAGCCTGTGCTGCCGCGCGCCAGCAGGGCGGAATGAATTCCCATATAGACACGGACAATGATCCTATAGGATGCTTTCCCCGCCATGGCACCCGCCGGCCAGCAGCAGCTCATGCACGCCACGGCCTCCCGCCGCCGCAGCCGCCTGCCACCCCTGTGACACAGGTCCGTGGTCTGCCAGTCGGTTGCGCGGGCGTCAGCCTGCGCATGTGGGCATCGCATCTTGCGTCGCCGTTGTTGTCGATCTCAATGTCAGCCCTCAGCAGGGCGGTGGGCAGCAGCAGCAGCGCTTCAACGGTCTCCGCGCGAGCATGAGACAAGTGTGCGTCAGCATATCTAAGAGTTTATCTGACGCACACCTGTCTCAGTCTCACTGTGGTTGACGCACACCTGTCTCACTGTGGTTGACGCATACCTGTCTCACAGCATCGATGACGCACCCCGTCTCACGACATTGGCAGCTAGGCGGCGGCGGCTTTTGGGCGTCGGTGCCGGCGATACCAGCTTGCGCGGCTAATGCGCTCGGCCTTCCAGGGCTTCTGCTTGGTGAGCGAGCAAGCGAGATAGTCGGCGCGCGCCTTGCGGCCTGCTCTACGATGTCGGCGCAAATCTCTGGCGCGCTTCTTGGCCTTGCGCCATGCGGCCATCTGCCGGGCGGTCATGTCGGCGGGCCAAATGGTCCAGAGCTGCAACCTCTCGCGCTCGGCATTGGTGAGGTTGAGCCGCTGGCCGAGCATCTTGGCGGATACGCGCCGCGCCGTTTCAGGCAGGGCGAGGATTTCCTCGATCAACGCCGTCGCCTCCTGCTCCGGCATCCATGGGGCATGGACCTCGACGGCATGGTGCATCATTTGCTTGGCCGCCGGGTGCAGCGACACTGGCAGCAAAAGCTCGTGCAGGTCCTCCCGGCCGCTGTCGTCGTCCGGCAGCACCGGGCCGTAGCGGTCGCGGAGCAGGCGTTTTATGTGGCCGAGCCGGCGGCGGCGGAGTAATTCGGATTTACGCATTGGCCGCCTGACGCGCCTTGGCGAAAGCGATAGCCCGGCCGCGCACCCAGCTCCTAACCTCCGCGCTCGGCTCCATCGGCATGACGGTGCCGTAGGGGGGCCAGCGGCCGAACTTTTCGCGAAACTTGTGGGCGATCCAACCGCGCTGATAGCCGCGTTCGTGACCGATGTAGGTCAACATCGCATGCCACTGGGCGGGGTCAGCGGTGTTCTGGCCGCGGCTGCCATCACGCCGCAGCTCGCGAAGGTCGCCTTGGGCAATTTCCAGGGCGCGCGGTGGGCGCTGTGGCAGATGGCCGCAATGTGGACAGGGTTCACCTGCGATGCGAATACCGCTGCATTGGCTGCACTCAAGCAAGCGCGAGCGAAAATCTTCACCGCGTTTGGTGTGGGCCGGATTTGCGGCGTGCTTGTCGGCATCGAGCGTCCACAGAACATCGTCCTCGACAAAGCCGTGTTTGAACACCGCGCCGGAGTGGTCGAGGATAATGCAATCGTTCTTGCCTGGCGCCGGCCGCAACCCGCGGCCGGCCATTTGGCGAAACAGCCCGATCTGCTGGGTTGGCCGCGCGAGGATGATGCAGCCGATGTCCGGCATGTCCCAGCCTTCCGTCAAAACCGCGCAATTGCTGATCAGCTCGATCTCGCCGGACGCCAGCCGGGCGAGCGCCGCGTCACGCTCCGCCTTCGGCGTGCCGCCGTCGATGTGTTCGGCGCGAACACCGGCCTTCACGAACTCGTCGCGCAAATGCAGCGAGTGCGCGACGTTCACAGTGAATACGATTGTCTTTCGCCGCTCGCCGAACTTATGCCAATGCGAAACGATATCGCCGATCAGTCGGGGCCGGTCCATGCGCTCGGCGAGCTGGCCCTCGTTGTAGTCGCCGGCCACGGTCTTGACGCCTTTGAGGTCGGGCTCGGAAGGCGCATAGACGCGCGTCTTTACGAGGTGGCCTTGCCCGATCAGCGCGGCGATCTGCGGTGCCTCAATCAGCACCTCGAAGATGCCGCCGAGCCCGCGCCCGTCGCCGCGGCATGGCGTGGCGGTGAGACCCAGCAGGATCGCATTCGGGTAAAGGTTGATAATTTTGCGGTAGGTGTCGGCGGGACAATGGTGCGCCTCGTCGATCACGAGTAGATCGGCGGGCGGCAGCTCCATGTTGTTGCGAGCGACGGCGCGAAAGTACAACGTCTGGACGGCGGCGACCTGTACGTCCTCCAATGGGCGCGGCTTGATGCCGGCCATGACGATGCCGTGGGCGATGCCGGCACTCAGAAGTTTCTGGGATGTCTGGCCGATGATCTCTCTGCGATGGGCGAGAACCAGAATGCGTTTGCGCTGCTTGGCGAAGCGGCGGATGATCTCGGCGGCGATGACGGTCTTGCCGGAGCCGGTCGGTGCCACGGTCAGGACGCGGCGCGTGCCCGCAGCGACGTGGCGCTCGAACTCCGCGATGAGGGCGAGCTGGTAGGGGCGCAACTCCATCATGCGCGCCCTTCTCGGTTGCGCGGCTGCTGCATGCCGGCGGTCATGCCGCTCTCGATGGTGCGCTCGCACTTGCGCAGGCCATCGTCGGGGTCGCTCAACAGGCCATTGCGTTCGCACGCATGCAGCAGGCCGTCGATGACGATTTGCTGATCGAGTTCTCCGCCGCCGACGAGTTGGGCTAGGCTAAAGGCGGCACGATTTAGCGCATGGTTGCGCTGGCCCTGGGGCGCGCCGGCCAAGGCGGCGATCTCGGCCTGCAAGGCGGCGGCACCGTAGTTGCCGGGCGACACCGCCATGCGCGCCAATCGCACCTTGGCGAGCGCCTGTTGCGTGATGGTCGGCTTCTTGCGCGCGAGATCGAGCAACCAGCTCGGCGCTTCGGCCAGGCTGCACTCGCTCCGCCACGCATAGCGCCGGCCGCTCGGGTGCACGCTCGGCGGCGCGACCACGTAACCGCCATCGGCTCGCACATCGACGCCGCTGGCGATGCGGCCGGCGCTGCATGGTATTGGGGCTGCACACCGAAACCACAAATGCCGCCCGCGCGCCGTTGTCGCCTCGGCGGTCGCCGGCAAAAAGCCGTGCTGCTGCTGTAGCTGATCGAGGTTGCGCTCGCCCTCGGCGCCGTCGATGTCGAGGACAAAGAAACCGGACGCCATGCCGGTGCGAACGCCGATGTTGTAGCTCGGGTTGGCGTTCCACCATCGCCTAATCGTCGCCGGATTTGTCGTCGCGTCGTGAAAGCCGCGCTTGGTCGCCGGCTCCTTGGTCCGCGGGATGCAGGGAAACACGCTCAGGCCGGCGGTGGCATAGCCCAGCGCGGCTGTGAGCATGCTGTCGGTATTGTCGAAGTCGCCCATTGCGTTCTCGCGAACGGCGGGCTACATCGTCGGCTGCTTGGACCGCGACGCCCGCCTTGGTGTCGGAATTGAAATGCGAAAGCCCGGCCGCGTGCCGGGCTTTTCGTTTCGGATTAGGCGGCGGCGTGGGCGGCGGTATGTGGCTGCGACGGCTCCGAGGCTTCGGCCATCCGCTGGCGCCAGGCTTGGGCATCCTCAATTGTGACAATGCGCCGGCTGCCGATCGCCGTGACGCGCGGCGCCTGCCCTTTGGCCTTCAACACGTAGAAGAACGCCACGCTCAGGCGGTGCGCTTTGCAGAATTCGGGGATTGTGAAGGCCTTCGGCGCGTCGTCCATGATGTCCATCCGCGTTTGAGTTGATGCGGATGGATACGGCGGGAGCGGCGTCAATTCATCAAAATGCAGTCCGCTAATTGCGGCTCATTTAGTGGAACGCCGTGCGGGGCGCCGTGCTGGCCTTCGCTTCGATGCTATGCCGACGCGCTTTTTGTGCCGTGACCATATCTTGTGCACGCGGCTTTTGCGCAGCGCGAATTTCTGTTCAGCGGCGCGCAACGCGGCGTCCTCTTTACCAAGCTCGCGCAACCGCTCGCGGATGAAACCGACAATCAAAAGATCGCGCAGCGTTGTCGGTGGCCGGCTGCCACGCGGTTTATCAAATCGGACGAAGCGGATGGGGCGCGCCGTCGCCGATCGGGATGGAGTGCGCGGATCGATCGCGAGCGCCAGATACTCGCCGACGAAGCCCTTCACATATTCGCGGATGATCCGCGCAAGCGCGGCGCGTGCGGCCCATTCCTCGGCGCTGCCGGCCTGTGGAAATCCGACCTTCCCATCGTCGACCGAATAGCCGGCGAGCAAGCGCAGGCACAGCTTCTCATCGGCGATTTTGCGCTCTTGCTCCGGGTCGGGGCCAGCGCGGACAAGCAGCACGTCCCGAACGGTCTTGCGCGGCGCTGACATGCCCGCGTCCGATCAGATCGCCGCGATCTTACGGTCGGGCTTGAAGCCGAACTGCGGCGCGGCGCTGCGGATGGCGTCGACCACGTAGCTTTCGGCCAAATGACCATAATGCTTTTCGACCATGCGGGTGTCGCTGTGGCCGAGGTTCTTCGCCACGACCATAAGCGGCATCCCGTTCATGACCGCGAGGCTCGCCCATGTGTGGCGCAAGCCATGGAAGCTGATCGGCGGACTGATCCTGGCGCGCGTCACCGCCTCAGCCATCGGGCGAAGCTGATGCGACGCCGCCCATGCCGAGCCGTCAGCCTTTGTCAGCATGATCGCATCGCCGGGCCGCCCCGCCGCAAGCTGCCTGAAAAAGTCGATGCCTTCTCTTGTGAGCACGATATGCCGTGGCTTGCCCGACTTGCTTTGTCGGACGTGCAAGGTGCCAACGTCAGGATTGAAATCGGAAACCGTGAGCCGCGCCAACTCACTGTAGCGCGCGCCGGTCTGCAAGCCGGCCTGCACCATAAGCCGGAAATCCTTGTCGCTGCCGTTTATCAGTCGCTTGGCTTCCGCAATCGTGAGGTAGCGCCCGCGCGCGGCGTCCACCGCCTTGAACGGCTTCACCTTCTGCCACGCATCGGCGGAGGGAACTTTCTCGCTATGGAATGCGTGATTGAACGCCGCCCGCAGGATGGTCCATGTCCTGTTCGCCGTCGCCTGCCGCTTGCGGGTGGCGTCCTCGCGCTCAGTCACCAAATGATTTTGTGTCGAGCCTTTCGCCGTTCTCACGCGGGGCTTGGCTTTGACAAGCTCATTACGCCAGCCGCGCAATTGATCGACCGTGAGCGCCGCGACCTCGATATTGCCGAGCTTGGGCAAGATCAGCGCTTTAGCTCGGTACTGCGCATCGCGAATTGTGTGCGCTGCGCGGCCCTCGCTTTCAAGAAATTCGAGGTAATCCCCGATCGCCATTGCGACCGTATAGGGGCCTGCCTTGCCGGCAGCATGGCGCGCGCGTTCCACCATCAAAGTCCGAGCTTGCACTTGCGCCTGAGCGAAGCTCAAAATCGCGATGCCGTCAGCGTCGGAGAAATCATCGGCGGTCGCCAGCGTCTCGACCTTGTAAGCTTCATCGCCCGCATAATGGCGCACCACCCATTTGCCGGCGCCGCTCAATGGCCGGCGGTAACCGAGATGCAAGCCCGGCTCAATCGCTCGATAGTAAGGCTTGCCGCGCGGCTTCAAGCGGGCGCGGGCAGTGCGCGTTTCGAGCGAAGCATCTCTGATTGTGCGTGCCATGTTTGCGTGTCCAATGGTGTCCGAATTTTTGTCGCTCTGCGGGGGCGGAAACCGGCTCCTATTGAGCGGAATATCTTCCGTGTCCAATAGATGTCCAATATACGGGAATAGAAGGCCATGGACAAGCATGGCTGCAAATAGAGGAAATACTTGAGTTAATTGGCCTTTCGTGTGCCGCCATGGACGGCTATAGAGGCCTTAGCGTCCCTCTCACGGCGAAAACAGGGGTTCGAGTCCCCTAGGGAGCGCCAATGCGCCGCCGGATTTGTTAGCGGCGGGCGGCGAGGGCGGACGCCATTACGGTCGCGGGCGACTGCCACGCACTTCCCAGCACAGCTGCCGCCGCTCAGGCGGGAGACTGCAGTGGTTGCGCAGGTCGCAACCCGCGCACATGTAGCGCGACAGCTGCCGATTTGCAGTGAATGCGGCTGCGAACTTCGTAATGACGTTGCGAATTGATTTCATTTGGTGAGCCCCTAATTTTTTAAAATTTCAAACACTAAATTGGCTGCGATGCCTTGATGTAGGTCAAAGAACCAAGCTGCCGCTACAACCGCCCGCTCCTCGGGTCCGGACAATTCCACCAGAACAGCTTTCATGCTAGGCTTCCCTGCAGATTCAAGAAGTGATCCGAACTATCAAGCGTGAGCGACGATTTTTTCAAACCCGTGTTCATCCGGGGAACGCGCGTCACGCTCGAGCCGCTGGCGCTGCGCCACCTCGACGATTTGGCGATTGCGGGCGCCGATGAATCCATTTGGCGTTGGATGCCGAGCGCGCACCATGCGCCGGGTTCCATGCCGGCCTTTATTGCGCAAGCTCTGGCTGCGCGGGAACGGCGTGCCTGCCTGCCGTTCGCGACGATCGATCAGCCGACCAGAAAGGCCGTTGGCTCGACACGCTATCATTTCATCGAGCCCGAGCACCGGCGTCTGGAAATCGGCGTGACCTGGATCGCCGTGGCGTTTCAGCGCTCCTACGTCAATACGGAAACGAAGCTTCTGCAGCTCTGGTACGCTTTTGACGTCCTCAAGTGCCGGCGGGTGGAATTCAAGGCCGACGTCGACAACAAGAAGTCGCGCGCGGCGATCCTGCGCCTCGGCGCGAGCGAAGAAGGCATGTTCCGCAAGCACATGCTTTATCCCGACGGCCGCAACCGCGACAGCGCCTATTTTTCCATTGTCGACGACGAGTGGCCCGCGGTGCGTGCGCGGCTTGAGGGCAAGCTCGGCTACCCGGTCGCGCCCGCGTTCACTGAAGCGCCCGCCTCGTGAGGCGTACGCCGCTCATTCCTTGTTGACGCGCTTGGAATAGGCCTCGATGAAATCCGCCGCCGCCTTGCTGCCGCGCGCAAAGGATTTCATGGCCTCCTCGTGCAGCAGGGCGAGGGCTTGCATCTTGATGGCGTTGGCTTCGTCGCTCTCGACGATGCTGTCGATGTGGCGTGGCCGAGGCAGATTGACCTCGATGGAAGCGCGCACCTGGGTCGGGATATTGGTCATGATCAGGATACGATCGGCGAGGTAGATCGCCTCGTCGATATCGGTGGTGACGAAAAAGGTCGTGCGCCGAAATTCGTTGAAAAGATTCGCGTAGTATTCCTGCATCAGCCGCTTGGTCATGGCGTCGAGGCCGCGGAACGGCTCGTCCAGGATCATGACGTTCGGCTGATTGATCATCGAGCGGGCAAGCTCGGCGCGCCGCTGCATGCCGCCGGACAATTGCGACGGGTATTTCTTGCGGAACGCGGCGAGTCCCACTTTCTGCAGCAGCGTCTCGGCGAATTCACGCATCTCAGGCGTATCCTCGCCGCGCGCGCGCGGGCCGAACATGATATTGTCGTAGGTCGACATCCACGGGAACAGCGCGGTTTCCTGGAAAACCACCAGCCGGTCGACGCCGGGCCCGGTGATTGGCTTGTCGTCGATGCTGATGCTGCCGGCCGTCGGGCGTTCAAATCCGGCCAATAAGCGAATGAGCGTGCTCTTGCCGCAGCCGGACGGTCCGATCATCACCGTCAGCTTGCCGCGCTCCACCGTGAAACTGCAATTGTGGACGACCTGCTTGGCAAAGGTTTCCGCGCCGTAGGATTTGCCGACCTTGTTGACGCTGATCTGGCTTCCGAGCGTGAGCGGGGTGCTGGCACGAAGCGAAGAGGCTTGAGGCATTTCCTGCATTTGTCGGTTCCGCCTGCCGTCAGCCTTCGTTGAGCCAGGGAGTGAGCCAGCTTCCCAGCTTTCGCAGCAGCGCGCTCGACATGTAGCCGGCGATGCCGATGCTGATCATGCCGGCGACGATCTGCGTATAGGAGCCGCCGACATAGGAGTTCCAGATGAAGAAGCCGAGCCCGCCGCCGGCCGCGCCGCCCATCGACCCGGCGCTGCCGCCGCCGGAAATCATCTCGGCGGCCACCACCACCGCCCAGGTGATGCCGACGCCGACGGTCGCGCCGACCACGATCGAGGGCAGCACGCCCGGCAGGATGATGCGGCGGAAAATGTCCCAGGTCGACGAGCCCATCGAGCGGGCCGCCTGGAAATAACGGACGTCGATCGACTGCGCGCCGCCGATCACGTTGATGACGATGGTGAAAAACGCGCCGAGGAAGGTCACGAATGCGATCGACAGTTCCTGCGTCGGCCAGAAGATGATGGAGGCCGGCACCCAAGCGAGCGGCGGAATCGGCCGCAACACTTCGAAGACCGGGAAGGTGATGCCGTAGAAGGTCCGGCTGACGGCCATGGCAAGCCCGAGCGGGATGCCGATCACCATGGCGGCGAAGAAGCCTTCGAACACGCGCAGCGTACTGAGATAGGCGCTCATCCAGAAGCTCGGTTCCTGCATCAGGAGGAACATCTCCTTCGCCACGGCCGTCGGCGGCGGAATTTGCGACACGGAGGGGACGGCAAATCCGAACAGGGCCTCCGAGCGCGATCCGAGTTCCCAGAAAATAATAAAGGCGACGATGGCCACAACGCCGCGCCAAAAATCCTCGCCGGTGATGAACAGAACGGCCTTCGTGGTGGCGGCGCCGATCCAATTCATGATCAGCGCTCCCTCTCGCCGGCATCGAAAGCCTTGATCGCTTCTTCGTGCACGGCCGCGGCGGTCTCCTCCATGAATTCGCGGAACCGCTTGGTGGTAAGGACGCCGTAGTCGCGCGGGTGCGGAATATCGATGTCTAAAATCTTTTTCGGCTTGCACGGCCTCGTCGTCATGATCACGACGCGATGGCCGAGGAAGATCGCCTCTTCGAGATCGTGTGTGATGAAGAAAATCGTCACCCGGTTCTTGTAGAAGATTTCGAGCAAAGCCTCGTGCATGACCGATTTGGTCAAAGAATCGAGCGCGCGATAAGGCTCGTCGAGCAGGAGAATCTTCGGATCGTTCATCAGCGCGCGGACAATCTCGACCCGCCGCCGCACGCCCGAAGAAATCTCGCCCGGATAATTATCCTCGATGCCGCGCAATCCGGCGTCCGCCATCATGCCGCGGGCCTTTTCATAAGCTTCCGCGCGGCTCATCCGGCCCTGCATCATCGGTCCGAAGGTTACGTTTTCGATGTTCGTCTTCCACGGAAACAGCGCGCCGTTCTGGAAGACGACGATTCGGTCCGGCCCGGGCTCGGCCTTGAGCTTGCCGGGGCCGCATAGCATCTCGTCGTCGAGATAGATGCTGCCCCCGGACAGGCTGTGGAAACCGGCGATGGCGTTGAGCAGTGTCGTTTTGCCGCAGCCGGAGGGCCCGACCACAACGGTGATCTCGCCGGGCGGCACATCGAACGTGCAGTGATCGACGGCGAGCACGCCGGAGCCCTGCAGGCCGTACATCTTGACGGCATCGATGATGCGCACGGCCCCCTTGCGGGCACGCGTGACCGGCGCGGCGGACTGCCCGCCCGGCACGGCGGAACGCGTCCCGGTCTCCATCGATTGCATGCTCACCGCTCCGCCCCCAGCGCGAGCTCGCGCGTGCGCCATTGCATCATATAGCTGCCGAGCAGACGGATGGCGGCGCTGGTGACGTATCCGACAAATCCGAGCGTCGCCATGCCGATGACGATCGTCGGATATCGAACCATCGTGTAGGAAGTATTGATGACGTAGCCGAGACCGTATTGGCCCGAGACCATTTCACCGGCGACCAGCGAGAACCAGGCGACGCCGACGGAAATCTGCAAGCCGGTGAAGATGAAGGGCAAGGCGCCCGGAACGACGATGTGGCGAAATACCTGCCAACGCTTGGCGCCCAGACAGCTGGCCGCGCGGATATAGGAGACGTCGATCGATTCCACCCCCAGCATCGTATTCAGCGCCGTGGCGTAAAACGATGCGAGAAAGGTCAGAAAGATGACCGGCGTTTCGGAGCCGCGAAACATCACGATGGCGAGCGGCACCCAAGCGAGCGGCGGTATGGGCCGCAACAATTCGAACACCGGGAAGACGTATTGCTTGAACCTTGGCGACCATCCGAGGAACAGCCCCAATGGAACGCCGATGGCGGTTGCGAGGAAAAAGGCAATTGCAATGCGGCGCGTGCTGACCCAGATGTGAAGATAATATTCGGGCGTAAATACCGATAACCCGTATGTCGGATCCTTGCTGAACCACTCGGTCAGAACCTGCGTCGGTCCCGGCATCTCCGCGAAGCGCGGCAGCTTCCACACTTCGACGGCAAGATACCAAAAGCTGAGAAACCCGGCGAAACCGATCAACATCAGATAGGGCCGTGGGCTTTTCAGCCAGAGCGACGTGCGATGCATCGACAGCGCCCAGGACGTGACATTGCGCCCGGCACCGCGTTCCATCGTTTGGCCCGTATCGAGGCCCGCAAAGTCAGTCAGCTTGGTTTCACTCATGCAAATTCTTTATGCCGTCGGCTCCGCGCCGAGGCGGCGCGGAGCCGGTTGCCGCCACAGGCAGTTATCATTTGCCGGTATAGGCCGAATCCGGCAGCGCTTTGACTTCACCGACCGGCGCTTTCAAACTGCGGGCCTTGAGAATGTCGGCGGTGAATTGCGGAACCACGGCGTCGGGCCTCAGGTCCGATTTGATGCTCTTGATTTGAACAAGGAACTTCGCGGCCTTGTGAATAAGGTCGGTGGCATCCGGGGTAAAACCGTAAGCGAGCGTAATTCGCGTCTCGGTACCGCCCTCGGACGCCGGGGTTTGGCCGAAAGCCGATGACCAAAGCGCTTTTTCCGGGAAGCCGGTGGTCTGGCCCTGCGCCATCTTTGCGATTTCCATGGCATTTTTGGAGTCGCCGAAATAGAGCTCGGCATCGAGCTCGGCCTCGAGCCACGCCTTGACCACGTCGGGCCGCTGTTCAATGAGAGCTTGCGGCATCACCATGAAGCCGCCATCGCGCTCATTGACCGATGCGCCGCTCGCGACGCGACGCGCGAGATTGTCCAGAACCAGGCGCGACGCAGTCGGCTCCCAGATCACGGCTGCGTCGAGCTTCTTCGCCCGGAACCCGCTGGTGATGACCTCGATGCTTTGATTGAGATATTCGGACGGCTTGATGTTCTTCTCCTTGAACACCGCCTGCGCGAAACGGTCGGTACAGCTGCCCTTCGGCACCGCGACAGTTTTGCCGTCCAGCCACTTCAACGCATCTTCGGGCGATTTGAACTTCGGAGCATCGGTGCGTGTCAGGAAGATGTTGCACTGGTCGTAACCGAGGCCAAGCACCGAAACGATCCGGATGTCCCGCACGTCGGCGTGGCTGGTGGACACGATCGCCGGCATGTCGCCGACATAGCCAATATCGACTTTTCCAGCCAGCATGCCGTTCACGATGATCGCGCCTTGCAAGCCAATCTGGAAAGTCACCTTTGATCCCTTGGGCAGATATTTTTCGTAGAAATTCTTGTCGCGCATGATCACGCCGGACCATGACTCGGTGTAATAGGGCTGATAGCCGATCACCAGGTCGATCGGCTCGCCCGGCTTGCCGTAGTCTTTCGTTGCGGCCGCGCTCGCCATATTTGTGGAAGCCAGGAGCAAAGCGAGCGAAGCATAAGTGGCGACCAGAAGACCCAGCGCCCATGTCGACACGGCGACGCGCAAGGCGCGCACGGCGCCTGCTCTGTTGGATTCACGATGCATTGCAACCCTCCCTGAGACGTTCTTCTTGAAGACCTAAGACTTTTCGCGTTTTTGTTGTTCTCTCACGATGCCCGGCGGAGCCTTTTGCGGACCTCTCGCCCGAATTGCGCAAATACTGACAGCGGCATCATTTCCTTCCGTTCTCTCTTACCTCCACAGTTGCCTGGGCAACAGCCAAGGCTGCCCGCATGCTTTCTTGCTCGAATGGGCATCCGGTTGGCCCAACCGCCTCCCCAGCAGCATGCCAGCAGGAATTAATTGGGAGAAAATCGTTCCTCCTAATCGGCCAATAGAGCTACACTATAAAGGGCTTTAATACTGGCAAACAATGCAAATTCCGGCGGCCGAACGGCGGCATCGTCGAATAAATAAGCAAAATCGTGCCCTTAATGAGTGAAGGCGACCCATTACTTAATCTATTGGTAGATAAGCAAGTTCGATTTCAATAATCTGGCGGTGGCGATGGTGCGGCTGGTATTATTAAATATATAAGGTCAACCGCTATACGTTGGCCGCAGCCCAACGTTTCCCGCAGGAGCGATCGCCGTGGCAGCGAAGAATCACCTTCAATGGCTCGCCGAGCCGAAATTGAAGCGTACCGAATGGGTCGACAGCCGAATCTATTCCGATCCGGAGATTTTCGAAGAAGAACTGGATAAGATCTTCAAAAAGAGCTGGATTCCGGTGTGTCACGAGTCGGAGCTGCCGAAACCGTACGATTTCCGCACCGTGTCGATCGCGCGCGAGCCTGTTATCGTTGCGCGCGGACCGGACAACGAAATTCGCGCCTTTCTTAATGTCTGCCCACATCGCGGTATGATCATCGAGCGGCGCCCATCCGGCAGCTTCCTGGAAGGCTCGCCGTCGGGCAATCCCAAGCGCATGACCTGCATGTTCCACGCCTGGCAATACGACATGCGCGGCAACTGCGTCTATATCAGCCGCGAAAAGGAAGGCTTCCAGGAGCGCCTGTGCAAAGAAGATGTTGGATTGCGGCGTCTGCGCTGCGAGGTGAAGTTTGGCGGATTCGTCTGGGTGAATCTCGAAGACAATCCCGAGGTTTCACTGGACGACTGGGCGGCGCCGGCTTTCCAATGCCTGCGCAAAAGTCTCGATGCCGAGCCGCTGGAAGTTTTCCACTACCACAAGGCGGTGGTGAACGCGAATTACAAGCTCTGGCACGATACCAATTGCGAATTCTATCACGACTTCATGCACTACCATAACCGTGTCACCGGCTTTAACGACGCCTATTTCGCCCGCAAGAACGAGGCCTTCGATCACGGCCACGTCGTCGTCGGCACCTTTGAGGTCAACTATCAGAACTACGAGGGCTTCGACAGCCGCGCCGCGCTCTCCTTCCCGCATCTGCCGCCCAACCAGTGGTACATGATCGACCTGTTCCCGGGCATGAACTTCAACTTACGCGGCTCGGCATTGCGCTGCGACATCGTCACGCCGCTGGCGCCGGACAAGGTGATGATCGAGTTCCGCGGGCTCGGCCTCAAGCGCGATACGGCGGAAGAACGCAAAACCCGCATCAACCACCACAATTCGATCTGGGGTCCGTTCGGCCGCAACCTGCACGAGGATCTGATCGGCGTTCAGGGCCAGGGCTCCACCATGCTGACCGGCTCGGAGTCGCGCCGGATTCTGCACGGCCGCCATGAGAACCAGACCATCCATGACGAGAATGGCATGCGGCACTATTACGCAGAATGGGGCCGCTGGATGAACCGGATGCCGAGCAAGCCCGAGCAGCCGTTCACCGAAGCCATATCGGTTGCCGCAGAATAAGCGGAAAGGCCCGGTCGGCGCGCTCCCGCCGATCCGGTTCTATTGTCTGGCGCATGCGCGTTGACGCGCTCGCTCGCGGAATGGGAGCAGACTCTGACGTTTGAATGGGGATTTGCCGTGGATACCTATGCTCTCGTTCGTGATGCCATTTACCGCTCGACGGTATTGCTCGATCGGCAGGACTGGGACGGTTGGCTCGCTCATTGCGACGACAGTTTCCAGTACGCGATTCGGACCTGGAGTCCGGAAATCAGCAAGGACGTGACCTATTTGGCGCTCGACCGGAAAGGCCTTGCGAACCTGGTCAAGCTTTTGCCGAAGCACAATACCGATCATTCGCCGCTCACGCGGCATACCTCGCTTTACACGGTCGATGTCGACGATGAGGCCCATTCCGCCAAGGCGGTCAGCTCGGTGGTCGTCTATCAAACGCTGCTCGACGGCGTCAATTCGCATCTCGATGCCGGCGAGAGCCGGCTTTTCCTGGTGGGCAAATACAACGACACCTTCAAGATCGAGGACAACAAGGCGACCTTCCTGAGCCGCGAGGTTCGCATCGAAAACCGCCGCTTGGATAAGGGCTCGCACTGGCCGATCTGACGAGCCTCGCCCGCGCCGCCCGTAACGGACGATAGACCAAGAAATGACGTGGAAACGCATCTGCGGGGCAAACGAAGTCGCCGAGAATTCAGTCAAGAAATTCGATGTCGACGGGATTCCTATTCTGCTGGTGAACTATGGCGCCGGCTATCGCGCGATCCCCCCGATCTGTCCGCACATGGAAGAGCCGTTGGCGGAATCGGGCGTGGTCGCGCGCTGCGTTTTGACCTGCACCAAACATCTCTGGGCCTGGAACCTCGGCACGCTGGAAATGCAGGGCGAGACGGAAAAGCCGCTCAAGACCTATGAGGTCAAGCAGGAGGACGGCGCCATCCTTGTGCAGGTCGAGCAGGAGCTGACCTACGAATTCGAAGACGAGGATGCGGACGACGACGACGATTTCTTCAATTAGGCCAATGAAGATTACGGTTCACAGCAAGACCGGGCAATCCGCTTTTCATTGCGGCGAGCACGAGACAATTCTGCACGCCGGGCTCCGGCAAGGCCTCACGCTTCCTTACGAGTGCGCGACCGGCACCTGCGGCACATGCCGCGCGCGCGTGATGAGCGGCGAGGTGGACATGCGCTGGAAGGAGGCGCCCGGCGGCGCGCGGCTGAAACCCGAAAAGGGCGATATCTTGATGTGTCAGACGCGCGCGCGTACCGACTGCCTGCTCAGGGTGCCGTCGGACATTGTTGTTACCGAGAAGTGTCCGGCGCCGCGCCGCGGCACCATTCGCAACATCCGTCAATTGACCAAGGATGTGGTCGAGTTCGAGGTGCATTTGTCGGCGCCGATGAGCTTCGAAGCCGGCCAATTCGTTGTGCTCGAAACCGAGAATCTGAGGGGCGGGCGCGCCTATTCGATGGTCAACTACGTTGCCGAAACGGAACGGATCGCGCTGCTCATCAAGCGCAAGCCGGGCGGCGGCTTCAGCGACTGGTTGTCCGAAGCACGCGAGGGAGCGGACTTGGCCGTGTTCGGTCCGCTCGGTCGCGCCGTATTTCGTCCGCATGAAGGCAGACGCGTCCTGTGCATCGCCGGCGGATCGGGGATTGCCGGAATGATGTCGATCCTGGAATGCGCGGTGCAGGCGGATTATTTTCGCGACCACAAGGGCTTGGTCTTTTTCGGCGTTCGCACTTTGCAGGACACCTTCTATCTGGAGCCGCTTTCGCGCCATGTTGCGGCATCGCACGGCAATCTCGACGTCACGGTCGCCTTGTCCGATGAGGCCGCCACGACGGCGTGGCACGCCGTTTTTCCCAGCTTGCGGCTGGCGAGCGGCCTGGTGCACGACGTTGCCAGCAAGGCGATGGCCGGCGACTATGCGGACGCAATCGCCTATGTGGCGGGGCCGCCGGTCATGGTCGACGCCGCGCTGCGCGCCTTGATTACCGGCGGCATGGCCATTCGGGACATTCGCTATGACAAGTTCGGCTGAGACGGCCGCCCCGGCGCGATGGCAATCGGTCGGGCCGCTTGACGTCGAAGCGCTGGCCAAGGCGCGTATGCAGACGATCAACCTCGTGCAATGGCTGGCGCGTATCGCCAACAGCTATGTGGCGGCTGGCGGCGCCGAGGAGCGCGTCCTGCTGGCGTTTCGGCCCGCCGACGCGGCCTTCTTCACCAAGCCGTTCGCCGGCAATCTGTCGCTTGAACTGCGGCTGCCGACTCTCGAAATGCAATTCCACGAAAGCGGAAAAGCGGTGCCGCATATTTTCAATCCGGAGGAACGCTCGCCGGCGGAAGCCGAGGCCTGGCTGCTGGTCGAACTGCTTCATCGCGGCGTCGACCGCGCGAAATTCTCCAAGAAGCTGCCCTACAACGTTCCCGGCCTGATGAGCGGCGATGCCGAAGATTATTCGCCGCAATCCTGTCAGCCGGCGCTCATGCAATTGCAAGCCTGGCTTGCTAACGCCGCCACGGTGCTCGATGCCACGGCCCGTGCATCGGGCGCCGACACTGTCGACATTGTTTGTTGGCCGCAGACGCTCACGCTCTCGGCGATGTCGAATGGCGGATCGCGGCGGGCCGATTATGGATTCACGCCGGGCGATGCCCAGGTTCCTGAGCCGTATTTTTATCGCAATCGTTCGGCCGCTAAGGAAAAAGCGCCATCCAAAGCAAAGCTGACCGCGCCGAAGCTGCTCGCCGAGAATGACCCGGCCGCGGCGGCGGTCGCCTTCATGACGAGCACAAGCGGCTGACCAAAGCGTGGTCAGACTCGGTCGCTCAGCTTACGCTCGCCGCCGCATGCCTGCGGGGCGTGGCCGGCCCGTCATAGACGGTGCGGTGATCGCCTTCGAGCCGTTTGCGCAGTTCGCCCGACTTGTTCAGGTTGCGCACGATGGTGACGAAGGCATTCGCCATGGGCAGGACGATCTCGCCTTCGGTCCAAAAGAGGCCGACCTCCTGGCTGACGATCGGCTCGACCAGCGCCAGCGCGCGCGTTCCGCGATGCAGCCCCGGCACGTGCACGAAATGCGAGGGGATGATCGTGCAGAGCTCGGTGAACTGCACCTGAAACATCAAATGCAGAATCGATTCGGATTCGACCCGCGCGAGCGGCGCGCAGCCGACGCTGGCAAATACCTGATCGACGAAGCGCCGCTCGTGCATCGACGGACGCAGCATGGCGAGCGGCAGCTGCGCCGCGTCTTTCCAGGTGATGGTCTTTCGATTTCGGAATTCCGGCGTGTCCGGAACGAGCAGGCTCAGCTGTTCGGTATAAATCGGCAGCGTGTTCTTGCGTCCGAGATCCGCCTTGTCGAGATAGGTCAATGCGACGTCGAGCGAGAAGTTGTTGAGCCCGAGCTTCATCGCCTCGTTGCCGATGAACTGCACGTCGACGCGCAAGCTGGGATACTTGTCGCGCACGATTTGCAGCATGAAAGGAAGCACCGGCGACATCGAGGGCATCGCGCCCATGCGTAGATTGCCGGTGAGATCGTTCTTCATCATCGCGATTTCTTTACGCATTGCGTCACAATAGGCGAGCACCGCGCGCGACCAGGTCGCGACGCGCTCGCCCTCCGCCGTCAATCCCTGAAAGCGCTGGCCGCGGCCGCGCAGAAAGATCGGCACGCCAAGCTCGAGCTCGAGTTGCTTTATCCCGCTGGACAGGCTTGGCTGCGTGACGTTGCAACGCTGGGCGGCGCGGCCGAAGTGCCGTTCTTCCGCGACGGCGACCAGATAGCGAAACTGCCTGATGAACATGTCTACGACTCGACCGATCGATGATAAGCCTTCATTACAATACCGTAATTTTTAGAATAGACGAGATTTAACGACATCGAGCCGATGATAAGCGCTGTATTTGTTGCAGCGCATCAATCGGTTGTGCGCGGCAGCAAGGAAATGAAGACCAAAGGGCCAGGTGACGTCAGTGGCAACATGGGAACTGATATGGATCGCGTTTCTCGGCGTGATATCCGGCCTGATGATCGGCTGCATTGGAATCGGCGGCGTCATTCTGGTGCCGGCGCTCGTGTTTCTTGCCGACATCCCGATCAAGGTCGGTATCCCGGCGGCGATGATGGCCTATATTCTGTCCGGTCTCGTCGCGACCACGGTGTTCGCCCGCAACAAGTCCATTCGCTGGGGAATGGCCACGTGGCTGTGCTTAGGCGCGACGCCGACCGCCTTCGCCGGCGCATGGGCGGTGAGTGTCGTCGATCATCGGATTCTCGAGGCCGGTCTCGGCCTTCTGACCTTCGCATCGGGGATCAACTCGCTGAGGCGGCAGGAGGCGCCCGACGGTCATGCGGCCGGTGTATCCAACAAGGGTCTGCTGGTCGTCGGAGCCGTGACCGGATTTCTCTCATCGGTCACCGGAACCGGCGGGCCGCTGGTGATGGTGCCGATCGTGATTTCGATGAGCGTACCGGTGTTGGTTGCTGTCGGCTTGAGTCAGGTGATCCAGCTTCCGGTTGCGATCGCGGCGACGGTCGGCAACGTGCTCTACGGCGAGCTTGACCTCGTATTGGGCGGAGTCCTTGCCGGCGCCCTGACGATCGGCTCCTGGTACGGCGCCAAGCTCGCTCACGTGGTGCCGCGCGCGACCTTGCGCCGGATCGTCTCGGTCGTGCTTGTCTTGGTGGGAGCCTTCATTCTCGGCAACGTCATCTGGCGTTTGTCGAGGTGATCGATGGCGCTCGCCGGATTCGATTTGGTGCGCGATTTCGGCGACGCCGCAGCCGAGGCAAGAGCCTGTCGCTCGGACTGCGCCTTGTTCGATTTTTCGTTCCTCGAATGCGCGCGAGTTGCGGGAATTGAGGCGCGACGCGTCATCGAGACCTTCACCGGCAGATCGCTGGACGCGCTTGGCGAGGGCGAAATATTCTATGCATTGCGTGCGGACCCGAGCGGTGCGCTGGCCGCCGACTTGACGGTGTGGCGGACTGGCGCCGATTCGTTTGAAGTGATGAGCGGACGGCGCGAGGACATCATTGATCTCATGGCCTGGGCGGCACCTTGCGTCGACGTCACCGACCTGACCGCGCAGAGGGCGGTTTTTGCGGTGCAGGGCCCACGCACGCTGGAGGCGTTGCGCAAGCTTGGCGATGTGAGCCGTATCGAGTCGCTGAAATATTTCGCGTTCGGTCGCGCGCAGCTTGCGGGCATTCCCTGCACGATAGGCCGGCTTGGCTACACCGGCGAAGCCGGCGTCGAAATCATCGCCGACCGCATCCTTGCACGCGAGCTTTGGCAGGCGCTATGCGCGCAGGTGAGACCCGCGGGCTTCATCGCGGCCGACATGCTGCGCATCGAGGCCGGCTTTGTTCTGTTCAGCAACGAATTTTGCATCCCGGTCTCGCCGCGTGAAGCCGGGCTGGAAAAATTCCGCCGGCCCACCGTTTCGCCGAAGCCGGAGATTTCCCTCGTCTCGTTTCGTGCGGAAGCAGACAATCTGACGTATCCTTGGCAGCCGCCGCGCGATTTACAGCGGCCGACCGCGCCCGGATCGATCGCCGTGACGTCGGCCTGCCACAGTATTGCGGCGGGCGGCATTCTCGGCCTTGCCTACGTGCTCGGCGGCACTGCGCCCGATTGCGTATTGCGTGATGCAACGCGAACGTTTCACAACATTCGTCTTGTCTCGAAACCGTTCTATGATGCGGCCAAGCGACGGCCGCGCGCGCCCTGGCGATAGTTCGATATCCCGCATAGCGCAGCTCGCATCATAGCCAAAGACAAACATACGATAGTTCGTGCATATTTGACTGGCCTCATGCCTGAGCGCCCCATGCGGCCCGCGCAGAATTGAGGCCGGGCAGCGCCATTCGCTCCCGATTTGATCGTAGCTTAGAAACAACATTGTGGGTGAGGGACGGATTATGGCTGACGCACCGGCACGCAGGAAGGTCACGATCAACACGCTGAATGCCAAGATGAAGAAGGGCGAGCCGATCACGCAGCTCGCCGCCTATGACTACCGCACCGCCGTTATTTCCGACCGGCTCGGCATCGACATCCTCTGCGTCTCCGATACCGGCGGAATGATCCTGTTCGGTCACCAAAGCACGGTATCGGTCAGCTTCGACGAAGTCATGATGATGGCCAAGGCGATCGACCGCGGCTCCAAATACGGCCTGCGCATGGTCGACATGCCGTACTGGAGCTTCCACGTTTCGCCGGAACAGGCGGTCGAGAACGCCGGCCGCTTTGTGCACGAATCCAATGCCGAAGTCATGAAATGCGAGGGCAACAAATATCACGCCAAGAATATCGAGGCGATCGTGCGCGCCGGCATCCCGGTTCAAGGGCACATCGGGATTACGCCGATGCGCATGCCGCAGCTCGGCGGTTTTGCCGCGCAGGGCAAGACGGCGAAGCGGGCGAAGGAAATGGTCGACGACGCCAAGGCTATGGTCGACGCCGGCTGTTTCTCGATCCTGTGCGAAGTGACCACCTCGGAAGTCGCCGAGTATCTGGCCCAAACGCTGCCGGTCCCAGTGATCAGCCTCGGCGCCGGCAACTGTGCGCATGGCGTGCATATCATCTCCTCCGATCTTTTCCATCTTTGGGAAGAGCATGTGCCGCGCCACTCGCGCATCTACACCGACCTCATTCCGATCATGGAAGACGTCATCACGCGCTACATGAAGGATGTGGTCAATCGCGACTATCCGGCGGCGAAGGAAACGGTATTCATGAGCCCCGAGGAATCTCTGGCGTTCGCGCAAGAGATGAAGTGGGAGCGCAAGATCGACGAATTGCGCTCGGCAACCAAGAAGACGGCCTGATCGTACACGCATTGCGCGCGCGCGAACGGTTCGCTTTGCGTGAAATCTCGGGCCGGCTGTTCCACAGCCGGCCAGTTTCAGCGGTGCTTCTGCCGTTGGTCGAAGGCAGACGAAGCCGGGCGCTGCCGGTCGATGCGATTTTTCGCGCAATACTCGCGCATTCGCGGGACGCCGCAGAAATTAGGCGGCGTCGATTGAACAATAGACGATAATTGAGAGCTTTATTTTACCGCTTGGCTAGGCTTGGATAAACGCGTCGGGACCGATCTGAACTGCAGACACCCGACCATAAAAATCGCGGCGGTTGCCGGGGGGCCGGAACCGTCAGTGCTCTCGGAGGGGAGGACGCTCATGAAAAAACCACCTGTCATCTATGACGAACATGCGCAGCGCATGGCGGCCGCGATGATCGCGGCCGAGGCGCGGCATCTCGCGCGCCGCAAGGCCGAAGAGGAGTGCGAATGCAAAGATGGGATGTTCCCGCGTCGAACAACAACCGATCGGCGCAGATTCCTGTTCGCCGCCGGTTCGCTCGCGGGCGTTGTCGGCTCGTCGGCGCTGGCGCAAGCGGCCGATGAGAAAGCGCCGCCCGGCGCCGTGCATTATGATGTGCCCGCCGATCCAACCAAGGAGCAGGGCCGTCCGGTTGCCGGCGACGGCGGTTACGGCTCGCGCTCGCAATTCGAGACGGAGGTGCGCTGGCGCTTTCCCACCGCCAACGAATACACGTCCTGGAGCATGACGCCGCTGGACAAGATGCTCGGCAACACGACGGCGTCCGGCCTGCACTTCGAACGGCATCATGGCGGCATTCCGACCATCGATCCCGCCAAGCACGTGCTGTACGTGCACGGCATGGTGAACACGCCGAAGAAGTTCACCATGGCCGATCTCAAGCGCTTTCCCTCGGTCACCCGCCGGCATTTCGTCGAATGCTCGGGCAACGGACTGACCGAGTGGAACAAGCCGACCTTGAAGACGGTGCAGGGCACCCACGGCTTGCTCAGCACGTCGGAATGGACCGGCGTGCAGTTCGCCACCATCGCCCGCGAGGTCGGCCTCAAAGAGGGCGCGGCCTGGGTGCTGGCCGAAGGCTCCGACGCCGCGGTGATGACACGCAGCATTCCGCTGGAGAAATTGCTCAAGGACGCGATCCTCGCCTACGGGCAGAACGGTGAGGCGATCCGCCCGGAACAGGGTTACCCTGTGCGCCTGCTGCTGCCGGGTTACGAAGGCAACACAAACATCAAGTGGCTGCGCCGGCTCGATGTCAGCGACAAGCCGTTCATGACTCGCGAGGAAACGTCGAAATACACCGACCTGTTGGCGAACGGAAAGGCGCGTCAATTCACCTTCGAAATGGAGGCGAAATCGGTCATCACATTTCCCTCGGGCGAAATGAAGCTGCCCGGGCCGGGCTTCTACAACATCACCGGACTGGCCTGGTCGGGACGCGGCCGCGTGCAGTCGGTCGACGTCTCGACCGATGCCGGCAAGACTTGGTATCCGGCCCAGATCGGATCGGTGCCGGAGCCGATCTGCACCGTGCGCTTCAGCTTCCCCTGGATGTGGGACGGCACGCCGGCGGTGCTGCAGAGTCGCTGCACCGACGAGACCGGCTACATTCAGCCGACCTTGCAACAGCTGATCGCGATCCGCGGATCGAACGGTCCGTTCGGCTCGATCTATCACCTCAACGCGATTCAGAGCTGGGCCGTCAGCACCGATGGGAGTGTGAGCAATGTCCACGCGTGACGTTTGTCTTGCTGCGGCTGTCATCGGCTTTGTCCTGGCGCCGCTCGGAACCTTCGCACAAGACGAGACGCATTTCGGCTTCGGTACGCCGGCAGCTCCGAGCGATCTCGCCAAATTCGTCTCGATCCAGGCGGACGGGCGCGGCCTGCCGGCTGGCAGCGGCGATGCCGCCAAGGGCAAGGAAGTTTACGCCTCGACTTGCGCCGCCTGTCACGGCGACAAGTTGCAAGGCAATCCGGCCAAAGGCATCGGCGGCGACAAACTGCTCGGCGGTCGCGGCACGCTCGCCAGCAAAGCGCCGGTCAAGACGATCGAAAGCTACTGGCCTTACGCCACGACGCTGTTCGACTATGTCAAGCGCGCGATGCCGTTCAATGCGCCGGGCTCGGTGAGCGACGACGACGTCTATAGCGTCGTCGCCTACATCCTCTCCGAAGCCAAGATCATCAAGCCGGGAGAGACGATGAACGCATCGACGCTGCCCAAGGTGATGATGCCGAACCGCGACGGATTCGAGCCGGATCCGCGGCCCGAGGTGGAACTGTATCACTAGCTAAAATCTTCACGAGCGGCCTGCCGTGCGATATCGCGCGGCAGGCGTCGAAGGCCAATTCGCTTGCTCCTGAAACGGATGGCTAGCTCACTTAAGCCCGTAAAGGAAAGCTTGGCGCCCGGGTGGCGCTCGTTGGCCCGACGCAAGCGGCGATTATTGATCAATCGTCAGGCCATGGCGGGCATTCCGATGTGTTGCCGTTAGGCAATTTTACGAATGCCGTATTTTCTTTATTTCTGATCCGCCCCTTTGGTGCCATTATGGGGGCTGGCCCCGTTGGAGCGCGGGCGATCCCCAACGAGGCAGCCAATATCAAAAGGAGACGATCATGCGGTATTTGGGCACTTGCGCGAGCCTACTCGGCATCGCGCTGTTCTTGGCAATATCGGCGGTTTCGGCCCACGCGCAGGCCACGCGAACCTGGGTTTCCGGCGTCGGTGACGACGCCAATCCGTGCAGCCGCACGGCGCCTTGCAAGACCTTCGCCGGCGCCATCTCGAAGACGGCCGCCGGCGGCGAAATTAACGTGCTTGATCCCGGTGGCTTTGGTGCCGTGACGATCACCAAGTCGATCAGTATCATTGCCGATCATGTGGAAGGCGGCGTGCTGGTATCTGGAACCAATGGCATTGTCATCAGTGCCGCTGGCACCGACCGGGTCGTGCTGGAGGGGCTCGACATCGAGGGGCTGGGGACTGGCATCAACGGCGTAAACGTCCTCAATGCAGGGGCAGGGTTGGTCTATGTGATTCGCTGCTCGATTCGGCATTTCGCGCAGAACGGAGTCTTGGTCGGAACCAGCACGGCTGGAACACGCGTTTTCATCAAGGACTCGTTCATCGGCTTCAATGGGGTTGGGGCGAGCGATGCAGGCGGGGTGAAAGTGAATGGATCCGCGGCCAACTCGGCCGAGCTTGTGAATACGCTCGTCGATGGCAATAGCAATTTCGCCGTGCGGGCCGATGGCGCAACCAACGTGGTCGCTTTCTTCCACAGCACGCTCAGCGGCAGCCCGACTGGGGTGAGCCTGTTGAATGGCGGGACCGCTGTCTCGTTTGGACCAAGCAACGTCATCACCGGTGCTGGTGCGCCCACGACGACTGTGAACTTCAGATAGGCGGCGCTTGCGCGGAGGCTCCCCCAATGGGAGCCTTCGCGGCGGTCCTAATATTCAGATTGCAATCGCATACGACTTAGCCCGAAACTTCTGCATCTATTGTCTTGGCAAGCATGCGTCTATACAAAGTCGGCCCTCAACCGTCCGCAGCCTAGCCCAAGAGTATGACCACAGTTTCGACCGGATGCTATCTCCACCGCCTGGTGGTGCCCGACCTGCCCGCGCCCGCCGAATTATTGCCTTACTTGAGGAAATGCATGAAAGCGGTTGGTATTCGAATTTCGCCGCAAATTAAATCAGTGCGGGGCTTCGGCCACGCACTGATCTTTTGCTTTGCGGCGGCGTCGCCCAAAGGAAACTGAATTGGCAATAGGAAGCGATTGGTCAATTGTCATCGGCGGCTCGCACCGTTCGGGTACGACGTTGCTGCGCCGCTTGCTCAACGGGCATCCGAGAATTTTTTGCCCGCCGGAAATAAAATTCCACAAGGACTTGCTGGGCCAATTCCCGAACGATCCTCTTGCAAACGGCCGTCTGGGCAACTCGATCCGCGCTCTCGGCATTCCCGCTGAAACTTGGCTCGATGAATTCGGCCGTGCGCTTTGCCGATGCTACGATATTGCTGTTCACAATGCGGGTAAGAAACGATGGGCCGACAAGAATCCCGAGAATGCCGTAAACGCCGCTCATTGGGATCGCTTGCTGGCAGGGCGCATGTCGGTTTTTGCCAAATGAGTTGCTCGCCTGATGGGGAGTTGTATTGCCGATTTGTCGTGCCGGATGTCTGTTCATTCACATTCCTAAATGTGCAGGAACTTCTGTTGAAATCGCGCTCGGCGTCGCCGAGCAATACCCAGATTTGGGGCTTAGACCGACTTCGACCAAACCAAATCTTGCGACATTGTTTGGCGCGCACCTACAGCATCTGACGTTTCGGGAAATTTGTCGCAATTACGCCGAAGTGCTCAAGCATCCCCGATTGTTCTCTTTCTCGGTTGTGCGCGACCCAGTTGACCGCTTCATTTCTCATTTTTTGTGGAAGCATTACAGGTTCGCCGAGGCGCAGGCTGACCCGAAACTAATAAATTCACTCCTCGAAGAAATAGACGTCCTGGTCGAGCAGTCGCGCAGCCTCGCTATTTTCGATGCTCCGTTCGAGGGCCTCGAATATTGCGAGGGCGGTCCGCAAGCGTATCATCTTGCAGATATTAGAAGACACCTGCTCCCTCAGTGCTCATATCTGTTCTATCGCGGCGTAATTTCAATCGATGCAATTTACCCGATCACCGCCATTGATGCGCTTCAACGCGATTTACAGCGAAGAGGCGCGATTGCGCACCCGATTCCACAACGGATGGTTGGCAAATCGAGCAAGGCATTGCGTCAAGCGATTCCCGCCGCTGCTATGCGCCGTGTGCAGGAGATCTATCGGCACGATATGCATCTTTATGCGCAGGTGAAGCAAATTTCTAAGCGCCTTGGCGATGGCCACTGTCCCGGCGCAGCGATCGAGTTTGAAAAGCCGGCCAGTGGACTTTCTTTTGCGTCGAACCGCGTGTCGCGCGTCGCGAAGCAAAGTCCGACATTGCCCCGCAAGCTATGGATGTACTGGCACCAAGGTTGGGATCGCGCGCCGTCGATCGTGAAAAAATGTGCCGAAAGCTGGCTGAGCCGAAATAAGTCATGGGAAATTTGCTTTCTCGATGCCGACATCCTGCACACCGCCTTCGACATCCCTGATTTTTATAAAGAGGGATTGGTTCCAACGCTGACGGCGTGGTCGGATGTCGTTCGTCTTCATGTGCTCAGCCAGCACGGCGGTGTTTGGGCCGACGCGACAACATGGTGTGCGCGCCCGTTAAATGAATGGATCGATAAAGTGGTGATGAGATCCGGGTTTTTCGCCTACGCAAAACCATCCGGCGACCCCAATCGTCCTATTTCGACGTGGTTTCTCGCGGCGGAATGTCACAACCATATCGCCAACCAGCTGGCGCGCGCCGCTGATGAATTTTGGAAAAGGATGTATGAAGGATCTCTAAACCTTAAAATTACAGACGACCCTCATTCGAGAGACTATTTTTGGCTTCACAAGATTTTTTCGGATCTCCTCAAGTCTGACGCGAAAGCGGCCGAGCTTTGGGCAGTGACTCCAGAAATAAGCGCGGAAGCGCCGCATTATCTTCAGGCAATCGGGCTGCTGGAGCCAGTTACTGCCGAGGCTGTATTTCATATCTGCAACAAATTGACGAATATTTATAAGTTGGATCGGCGTATTGATCCATCGAAGCCTTTGGTTGGCACGGTACTCGAGGCGCTTTTTGGGACATTGTAACTCCTACAACTCGAAAATTTTGTAGCGGGGATCGCGATCAGCCGCCAGCGGCGAGATCAACATGTTCTGCGGCTTCGCTGCCGTTACGACTGGCAGTCGCTTTCGCCAACCACGCTCAGCGGCAGCCCGACTGGGGTGAGCTTGTTGAATGGCGGGACCGCCGTCTCGTCCGGACCAAGCAACGTCATCACGGGTGCTGGTGCGCCCACGACGACTGTGAACTTCAGATAGGCGGCGCTTGCGCGGAGGCTCCCCCAATGGGAGCCTTCGCGGCGGTCCTAATATTCAGATTGCAATCGCATACGACTTAGCCCGAATTTTCTGCATCTATTGTCTTGGCAAGCATGCGTCTATACAAAGACGGCCCTCAACCGTCCGCAGCCTAGCCCAAGAGTATGACCACAGTTTCGACCGGATCCTATCTCCACCGCCTGGTGGTGCCCGACCTGCCCGCGCCCGCCGAATTATTGCCCTTACTTGAGGAAATGCATGAAAGCGGTTGGTATTCGAATTTCGGTCCATTGGCCCGACGATTGGAAGCCCAATTGTTGGCGGAGATCGGCGGGCCGGAAGAAAGCTGCGTGACTTGCAGCAATGCGACCGCGGGGCTATCGGCAGCCCTCTTGGCAAGCGGCCGAAAGGATCAGGTTCTGCTTCCAGCATTTACGTTCCCGGCCTCAATGGGAGCGATACGCGCGGCAGGGATGACCCCTATTGTTGTAGATGTCGACGCGCAGAGCTGGACGTTAGGCGGAAATCTGCTAGACCGCGCGCTCGCCGAAACCGGCGCAAGCGCGGTTATGCTGGTGGCGCCTTTCGGCATCCAGCGTAATTGGGAAGCCGAGTTGGCGATATGTCAGGCGCACGGCGCCGCCGTTGTAATCGACAACGCCGCCGGTCTCGGCGGGCCGCGCCCCGCAAGAAATCTTGGCGTGAATGTATTCGAGGTTTTCTCGATGCACGCGACCAAGGCGATACCGGTGGGCGAGGGTGGGGTAATTTTTGCCGATCGGCTTCACGATGCCGCGCTTAGGTCGGCGCTTAATTTTGCGCTGCATTCCCATGCAAAGGCTGAAGGCCCGACGTGGGGATTCAATGGTAAGATGTCTGAGTTTCATGCCGCGGTCGGGATCGTGCAATTGAACCGTATGCGCAGCATTGTCAGCCGCCGGCAAGCCTTTGCCGCGCACTATTCGGATCGACTGGCGAACTATCCGGAGGTTGTTTGTCCGCAGGACATGTCCTCTTCGCCCTGGCAATACTTTCCTGTCTTGCTGCCGAGCGTGCGGGCTGCAGAACGTTTCATAGAGACTGCCGCTGGCGCCGGTATTGAACTGCGCCGCTACTACCGGCAGAGCTTGTCGCTTTGGCCCAATATCCGATGCTTCGAGCCATGCCCGGTCGCCGAAGACCTGGCGGACCGAATGTGCGTTTTGCCGGTCCGCGCTCTTAGCGCAAATTGCGAGACCAGTCGGCTCGTGGATCTTGTGATCGATTGCCTCGATCGCGCCTTGGCCAAGCACTAACCAGGTTCGGAACTCATCAACGCGCTGTGACTTTGCTTGTCGCGCGTTGAAATATCGAATCGCCGCTCGCACCAATTTCGAAAAAGGGCGCGGCCCCAAGCCGCGCCCTCGGCGCATTTGCCTTGCGCTTGTCCCGGTCCGCAGCGCTCCACTTCGTGCAGCGCTGCGCTCGGGCATGACGCCTGTCGCGTCGCTTACATCATGCCGCCCATGCCGCCGCCCGGCATCGCCGGGGCCGGCTCCTTTGGCACTTCGGCGACCATCGCCTCGGTGGTGATCAGAAGGCCGGCGATCGAGGCGGCATCCTGCAGCGCGGTGCGCACCACCTTGGCCGGATCGACGATGCCGGCATCGATCATGTCGACATATTTCTCGGTCTGGGCGTCGAAGCCGTAGGTTTCCGACTTCTCGTCCATGATCTTGCCGACCACGATCGAGCCTTCGACGCCGGCGTTCTCGGCAATCTGCCGCAACGGTGACTCAAGCGCCTTGAGCACGATATTAATGCCGGCCTGCACGTCCGGGTTTTCGTCACGGATGCGGCCGACCGCCTTCTTGGCCCGTAACAGCGCGACGCCGCCGCCCGGCACGATGCCTTCCTCGACCGCGGCGCGGGTGGCGTTGAGCGCGTCCTCGACGCGGTCCTTCTTCTCCTTGACCTCGACCTCGGTCGCCCCGCCGACGCGGATCACCGCGACGCCGCCGGCGAGCTTGGCCAGCCGTTCCTGCAGCTTCTCCTTGTCGTAGTCGGAGGTGGTCTCCTCGATCTGCGCCTTGATCTGATTGACGCGCGCCTCGATGTCGGCCTTCTTGCCGGCGCCGTTGACGATAGTGGTCTTCTCCTTCTCGATGATCACCTTCTTGGCGCGTCCCAGCATGGTCGTGGTCACGTTCTCGAGCTTGATGCCGAGATCTTCCGAGATGAGCTGGCCGCCGGTGAGGATGGCGATGTCCTCCAGCATGGCCTTGCGGCGATCGCCGAAGCCGGGCGCCTTCACCGCCGCAACCTTCAATCCGCCGCGCAGCTTGTTGACGACCAGGGTGGCGATGGCTTCGCCTTCCACGTCCTCGGAAATAATCAGCAACGGCTTACCGGTCTGCACAACCGCTTCGAGCAGCGGCAGCATCGCCTGCAAGCCGGACAGCTTCTTCTCATGCAGGAGGAGATAGACGTCCTCCAGCTCGGCGATCATCTTCTCGGCATTGGTGATGAAGTAAGGCGAGATATAGCCGCGATCGAACTGCATGCCCTCGACGATCTCGACTTCGGTGTCGAGCGCCTTGGCTTCCTCGACGGTGATTACGCCCTCGTTGCCGACCTTCTGCATCGCCTGCGCGATCATCTTGCCGATGGTGGCGTCGCCGTTCGACGAGATGGTGCCGACCTGGGCGACCTCGCTTGAGGAACTGACGGTCTTGGCGCGCTTCTCGATATCCTTGACCACGGCGTTGACCGCGATCTCGACACCGCGCCGCAGATCCATCGGATTCATGCCGGCGGCGACCGATTTGGCGCCTTCCTTGACGATGGCATGCGCCAGCACGGTGGCGGTGGTGGTGCCGTCGCCGGCAACATCGTTGGTCTTCTGGGCGACTTCTCGCACCATCTGCGCGCCCATGTTCTCGAACTTGTCCTCGAGCTCGATTTCCTTGGCGACGGTGACGCCATCCTTGGTGATGCGCGGGGCGCCGAACGACTTGTCGAGCACCACGTTGCGGCCCTTGGGGCCGAGCGTCACCCTCACGGCATTGGCGAGGATCTCAACGCCGCGCAGCATGCGGTCGCGCGCGTCGCCGGCGAATTTTACTTCCTTGGCAGACATTGTTTGGTTCCTTCAGATTTCGGATGTCAGATGTCAGATAACGGATGTGAGTATTTGGATGTCGGATGAGGCATGTTTACCGTCATCTGACATCCGTCCTCCGCCATCCGTTCAAGCGATCACGCCCATGATGTCGGACTCCTTCATGATCAGGAGTTCCTCGCCATCGAGCTTGACTTCGGTGCCCGACCACTTGCCGAACAGCACGCGATCGCCGGTCTTCACGTCGATCGGGATCAGCTTGCCGCTCTCGTCGCGGCCGCCCGGCCCGACGGCAATGATCTCGCCTTGGCTTGGCTTCTCCTGGGCGGTGTCGGGAATGATGATGCCGCCCTTGGTCTTCTCTTCGGCTTCGATGCGTCGCACGACCACGCGGTCGTGCAGGGGACGAAACTTGGTCTTGGCCATGACTTCCTCGTCGGCGCTTCCCGCGCGGGTTTTGACTAAAATCGTCGATCTGAGAAGCCGTTAGCACTCTTTAGCGAGGAGTGCCAACCGCTGCTCCGGGGACATATTGCCTCAACGCGAGTGTGTCAAGCGCGCATCGCGGGGAGCCGCGAGGGACGCCGCCGCCGCCTGCAACCGCATTGTGAGCGTATCGGCGGTCGAAATTTCGGACGGCGCGCTTGCACTCATCGCAGATGACCCGCAAAGTCCTTCTCTGGCCTCGCCCCAGGAGCCCCGATGAATCACCCGAGCCGCCCGCGCCCGTCCTTTTCTTTCGTCCTCGCCTTTCTCGCTCTGGGGCTTGCCGGCTGTGCCACTCAAGGGCCGCTGATCGCACCGGCACCGGCACCCGCTGTCGCGCCGGCGCCGGTGTTGCCGCCGGCCTTCCCGCCGCAGGACATTGTCGGCCGCTGGGGCCTTGCCGCCTATCACAGGGACGAAGACCGCGCGCGCACCGAGGCGGCGGCGGCCAATCAATGTACGCAGCCCTATGTCATCGCCATGGGACCGAACGGCGGCGTGATGATGCATCTTGCCGATCAATCAACGCCCTCGGAACTGCGCCTGAAAGGCGGGCCCGGCAACAAGACCTATGTCGGCCCGGAGGGCGAGGCGGGCGGCGCGCAGGATCGCGAAGTCGTATTCTTCGACGGCCGAGTGCTGATCCTGCGCTGGATGGATCCGGAAGTGCAGAGCCGCTACGGCACCATGGTCTATGTGCGCTGCGGGCCGGAAGGGGCAAAGCACACCGCCCGGGCCAAACCTAAGCCGAAACATCGGCCCAAGCCGCCACCGCCGCCGCCGTCGCAGTGACGCCAGCCGCGCGTACGAGGCCGCCTGCATCTATCCGCTAGCGTGCATCTCTCTTAATCTCTTATGCGCGCCTTCCCATGACCGCTTTGCGCGAATTCATCATCGGTCCCTGGCGCGCTGTGCCGGTGCTCGGGATTACGCAGATTCTGTCCTGGGGCACGATCTTCTACACGCCGGTGCTGATCGTGCCGCTGGTCGTCGCCGACCGCGGTTGGTCGATCGCCTTCGGCATGGGCGGATTCTCGGTCGGCTTGCTGATCGCCGGTCTCGCCTCGCCCTATGTGGGGCGCGCTATCGACCGCTTCGGCGGCCATGTGGTGATGACCTTCGGCTCGCTGATCGGCGCGCTCGGCCTGTTTCTCATTGCTCACGCCGCCAATCGGTTCGTCTACCTGGCGGTGTGGATGGTGCTCGGCGTTGCCATGGCGGCGAACCTTTACGATTCCGCCTTCGCGACTCTCGGACGCATTTTCGGCGCCGGCGCGCGGCGGCCGATCACGGCGCTGACGTTGGCCGGCGGCTTTGCTTCGACCGTGAGCTGGCCGGCGACGCATTTTCTGCTCGAAGGCTTTGGCTGGCGCGGCACTTATCTGGTCTATGCCTGTCTCCTCGCCTTCATCTCGGCGCCGCTGCATGCGCTAGGGCTGCCGCGCCACCGCGCGCGGCCGGATCTACCCGTGCCCGGGGCCGAGGCCAAACCGGCGCCCGCGCTGCTGCCGCCGCACGGCGTGCCTTTCATTCTCGTTGCCTCGGCTTTTGCTGCTTACGCTTTCGTGCCGTCCGGTCTATCGGCGCATCTGTTGGCGATCTTCACGCGCTCCGGCATCGATGCCGGCACGGTGGTGTGGATCGGCGCGTTGTTCGGGCCGGCGCAGGTCGGTGCGCGACTGATCGAATTCGCCTTCGGCCGCAATCTGCATCCGCTCTGGGTGGTGCGCTTCGCCCTCGGCGTGCTGCTCTGTGCTTTTGCCGTGCTGCTGCTGCTCGGTATTTCCGCGCCGCTTGCCGCCGCCTTCGCGCTGATGTTCGGCGGCGCCAACGGCCTCGTCACCATTACGCGCGGCGCCGTGCCGCTGGCGCTGTTCGGCGCCTCCGGCTATGGGCGGCTGATCGGGCGATTGGCGGGCCCGTTCTTGCTGATGCAGGCGGCAGCGCCCCTTGTCATGGCCTTCGTGGTAGAGCGCACGTCCGACAAGGCCGCGCTTGCGCTCGCCGCCGGCTTTGCCGCGACCGCACTCGCCTGCTTCATCGCCATTCGGCGGCCGGCTTCGTGAATCGGCGGGCTAGTTGAACAGCGCGTCGATGTCGTGCTGGCTGACGTGGCCGGTGTCGGTGGCGAGCTTGGGGCCGTTGACCAAGCGCTGCTCATTTGCCGGCGTCAGCTCCGCGGCTTTGCGGTCGTGATCGAGCCCGCCCCAGCGCAGGATCATACTGGTGACGTGCTCCTCGATGAATTTGAGCGTCGCCATCACCTTGCTGATGCGCTGGCCGGCGAGATCCTGAAAATTGCAGGCTTCATAGACGCGCACCACGCAATCCTGGATCTCCTGCGCCAGCCCCCGCTCGTATTCCTTCTTGATTGAGGCGGAGAGGGCGCGTGCGCTTTCGTCGATGATCTCGGTCGCCATCAGGATTTTCTGGGTGGCGTTCTCCATGCCGCCGATCGTGGCGCCGAGTTCGGCGGCCGCGCGGGTCATGCGCCGTTCCTCGCCGGGCATTCCCAACAAGGAGGCGAGGTCGCGCTTATCGCGCAGGATGGCTTCACGGATGAGAGAGAGCTCGCGCATGAGTTCCGGAATGTCGCGAAACTCGCCGCCGCTACGTCGCTCGCTTTCCGCGCGCAACGCTCTGAGCTCGTCGAACGGACGCCCGCGCGGCGCATCGGCTTCGCTCGCCGGCGCTGACGCGCGGCGCGTCTGAAGCATCTGCTCGACCCGGAAAACTTTCCGCTGCACTTCGGCCCCCGTATTCGCCCGCACAATTGCTTCTAGCAGAGGCCCGATTAACGGCGAGTTGCAGGTCATCGCGAAACCCCGCGTTTACCATGAGTGCTCGCGCTTTACCCAATATAAAGGTTAAGCCGACGAGCGCGCGCCGATCCTTCGGCATCGCAAGCGTCGTTTACCAAACGGTGTGGTTTTCAAATTGTATTCGCGCAGGGGCAAATTGTCTCTTTTGCAGTGCGAGTTTCTCAATGCAGCGTTCGATCGCGTTAGCCTTCATCGCAAGCTTCCTCGGTGCCGCCAGTGCGTGGTCCCAGCCGGTGCTGATCCGGCCGCCGAGCTACGATGCGACGGAGCGGCAGGCCGTAATCACAACAGTACCGCAGCCACGCGCCGTCGCGACAGCCGCGCACGATGATCTCGGCGGCGGCTTCATCGAGTTCCTGTTCGGCGGTCACCCGCGGCCGCAGCCGATGCCCGATATGCAGACCGAGCGCTATATCGAGCCTAATGAGACGCAGCAGGGCTGGTCGACCGAAGCCAACACGCCCGCGATAGCCAATCCCGCGCTGGAGCAACCGGAATCGGTGAGCCGCCAGATGGACCCGCGCTACCAGCGCCGCGAAGTCGCCTATGACGGTCCCGAGAAGGCGGGCACCATCGTGATCGATACGCCGAACAAATTTCTCTATCTGGTCGAGGCGGACCGCAAGGCGCTGCGCTACGGCGTCGGCGTCGGACGGCCGGGATTCACCTGGAGCGGCGTGCACCACATCACCGCCAAGAAGGAATGGCCGGATTGGGTGCCGCCGGCGGAAATGCTGAAGCGGCAGCCCTACCTGCCGCATTTCATGGCCGGCGGGCCGGACAATCCGCTCGGCGCGCGTGCGCTCTATATCGGTTCGACCATGTACCGCATTCACGGCTCGAACCAGCCTTGGACGATCGGGCACGACGTGTCGTCCGGCTGCATCCGCTTGCGCAATGCCGACGTCATCGATCTTTATGATCGTGTGCCCGTCGGCGCCAAGGTCGTGGTGACGTAGCTCACGCAGCTTCGCCCGGGCGCACGAGCGCGACGCCGTGCGCCGCGAGCGTCTGCGGAAATTCATCGGAAATGAAATAATCGTATTCGTGCTCGCGCAAGGTGGTGAGCGAATCGAGACGCTTGAGCTCGGCATCGACAAATCCGGGATGGCACATGATCAGGCCGCGGTCGGGCAGGCCGGCCAGAAAGCGCGGAAAGATGTGCGCGTAGTTGGCCTTGTGGTTGAAATCATAGGTGCCGGCGAAGGCCGGATTGGTGGCGATGCCGAACTCGTGCGCTTTGCGGCGAAAGCGCACGCTGAGAATATCGAGGGTGAGAGCCTTGCGGTCATGCAGGCGGCCGGCCGCGCGCGCCCGTCCGCATTGCCGCACCGAGGCTGCGGGCGCAGCGCGTGAGATTTGCTGCAGAAATGCATCGCGCACCTGTGGCATCAGATGCACGTGCTGATGTCCGTCCATGAAATCGGGCGGCTGCCCGAAAGCGTCAATGAAAGCGGCAAGTTGCGCGGCGATCTCCGCATCGAGCGCGTGGCGGTCAAGCCGGCGCGCCATGGCCGTGCGCATCATCTTCTGCAGCGGCAGGAAGCAGCCGTCGCGGGTCGGCGCAAAGCCCGAGCCGAGCGGCTTGAAAGGAGCGGTGAGTGTGACGTGCAGGCCGAGCGCGGCGCGCTTGCGGTGCGCATTGAGCGCCTTTAGCGATTCGACATCGGCGGCATCGAAATGCGGCGCCACCACCATCACCGACGTGGCGTTGATGCGCTCGCGCATGATCAATTCACGGATCGCCGCGCTCACGGCGTGCGACAGGCCGTAATCGTCGGCGCACAGCCAGATCCGCCGCGGCGCCTTGTGCACGAGCTCACTCCGCCGCGTGCGACGTAATCGAAGTCTTGGCGGAATCGTCCGCGCTCTTCAGGCTGTGTTCGGCGACAAAATAGACCGGTCGCCCTTTGATCTCCGACAAAAGCTTGCCGACATATTCGCCGAGCACGCCGATCATGATGAGCTGGACGCCGCCGAGCACCATCATGCCGACGACCAGCGAGGGATAGCCCGGCACGTCTTGGCCGAACAACAAAGTCTGCAGCAATATCCAGGCGCCGAACAACAGCGCGGTCGCCGCCAGCAGGACCCCGAGCATGCTGGCGAAGCGCAGCGGCGCCACCGTGAACGAGGTGAGGCCTTCGATCGACAGGCCGATCAAAGTCCGGACGTTCCAAGAGGTCTTGCCATAGGCGCGGCGGGCCGGCTCGTAGTCGACGCGCACTTGGCGGAAGCCGATCCAACTCGACATGCCCTTGAAGAAGCGGTTGCGCTCCGGCATCTGCCGCAACGCCGCCGCCGCGCGCGGCGAGAGCAGGCGGAAGTCGCCGGCGTCCTCGGGAATTCGCAGCCGCTGTCCCCAATTGACCAGCGCATAGAACCAATGCACGCCGATGCGCCGCAGCAGGGGCTCGTTCTCGCGGTGCGCCTTGGCGGTAAAGACCACGTCGTAGCCGTCATCGAGCCAGCGCGCGACCAACTCGTCGATGAGTTCGGGCGGATGCTGGCCGTCGCCGTCCATGAACAGCACGGCGCCGAGCCGGGCGTGGTCGAGGCCGGCGAGCAGCGCGGCCTCCTTGCCGAAATTGCGTGACAGCGTCACCACCTGGATGTCGAGCGGCTCGGCCGGCAGCGATTTGGCAACCTGTTCGGTGGCATCTGAGCTGCCGTCGTCGACATAGACCACTTCTGTGTGCAGATTGCGCTTGACCTTCAACAAGCGCGCCATTTCCGCGATGCGCTCGTGCAGAGCCGCCAGTCCGCGCGCCTCGTTGTAGACCGGCACGACGATCGACAGGCCGGGACCGGAAGAATTCCGCCCCACGCGCGCCCTGGTCGATTTCGTCGCCATTGTCGTTCACTCGTCCGCTTGTATCGCGATCTATAGCGCAATCGGGCGAGCCTGTCGCCTGTGGGGCTCGGCGCGGCGCGGCGGACGTGCTAAGCGGGGACCGCCGATGATTCCGCCCACTTTGCAGAGCATTGTCGATCGCCTCGCCGTCGCCTGGCAGGAGCGCGCGGTGGCGCTCAAGGCGATCAGCTTCGCCGGCGTCGGCGTGTTCAACACGCTTGTCGATTTCAGCGTGTTCTGGACCGCGGCGCGCCATTTCAACTGGCCGCTGGTTCCGGCCAATGTGCTGTCCTGGCTGGTGGCGGTGTCGTTCTCCTATGTGATGAATTCGTTCATCACCTTCGGGCCGGAATCGGGGCGGATCTTGCGCTGGCGCGATTATCTGACTTTCGCCGCCTCCGGCATCGCCGGCATGGTGACGAGCACGGCCACGTTGTTTGCGCTCTCCTTCGTCGCACCGGTGCTGGTGGCCAAGCTGGTGTCGATTCTGGTGAGCTTCGTCGTCAACTTCTCGCTCTCGCATTTCGTCGTGTTCCGCGCCAAGCCGCGCGGAGACGCCGGTTGATGCTTTTTCAATACGCTGCTAGCTCTCATATCGGGTGTTGCCGCGCCGCGTGGTGTCGAGCGGCAATTCCATGAAGACCGGCTGGTGCGCGCGCTGCGAGCAGGCCCGCCGCGGACAGAGATGGCAGTTGATGCCGATCTTGCTGAACATGCGCTGGTCATCGAGATTGTATGACGCGGCATAACCAAGCTTCTTGGCATATTGCAGCTCGCAACCCAGGGCGACCGAGAGACGATGATCCTGTGTTTCCAAGTTGATGGCGGGCCGATCGACTGTCCGGCTAATTGTGAAGAAGCGGTCGCCGTCGGGAAGCTCGACAAACTGCGGCAGAATGACGCCGGGTGTACGGAACGCCATGTGGATGTTCCAGACCGGACAAGCGCCGCCATATTCGGCGAGATGGAAGGATGTGGAGTTGAACCGTTTGGTGACATTGCCGGCCTTGTCGACGCGCAGGAAGAAGAACGGAACGCCTTGCGCATTGGGGCGCTGCAGCGTCGTCAGCCGGTGACAAGCTTGCTCGAATGAAACGCCAAAGCGGATCGAAATGAGGTCGATGTCATAGGCCGTGCTCTCGGCGGTGTTGAGGAACGCTTCGTAGGGCATCAAAAAGGCGGCCGCGAAATAATTCGCAAGTTCGACGTGGCATCTAGCGAGGCTGGTCTTGTTCGTGATTTGGCTGCCCGCCGTCAATTCGTCCAACAGGTTCTCAAACTCGACTAGGCACAGCACGTGCGCGAGTTGGAACACTTGGTTGCAATGATCGAGCGCCTCGGACAGGTGAATAACGCGGTCGTCGCGGTTGTAGACGCGCAGCGCCTGGGTCATCTCGTCCGTTCGCCGACGCCTCACCGTGATGCCGTGCGCTTTGGACAGGCGCGCCTTCAGTACGCCATAGATATCCTCGGGGCCCGAAGGCTCGGCGGCACGCAACTTTTCGGCCGCGACTTCGAGCGAGTGGAAGTAGTTCGAATGGTCGCGGAAGAAGTCGTGAATGACAGCCTCTCCGGACGAGGCGAGCAAGCCTTCCGGCAGGCGACCGGCGCCCTGGCGCATGATGCGCTCGAGAGTGGTGCGGTGAATGCCGTACAGCCTGAGAAACTGCTCGACGAGGCGCGGAGCATGATCAATGGCCGCGCGCAGTTCCTGCAGGTCCGGCGCGCCGCCGCTGAACATCGGGTCTCTGATGACATTGCGCAGTTCGGCGAGCAGGTTGGAAGCCTCGTCGCGAACGAGATCGCGCCAGTCGACCCGATAGGCGTCGGCGAGGGCCATGAGCAGGCGCACCGATAGGCTGCGTTGATTATTTTCCAGCAGGTTGACATAGCCTGGACTAATGCCGAGCACCTTGGCCATTTCGGCCTGGGTCTGCTGACGCTCTCGCCGCAATTGCCGCAATTGCGGCCCAACAAATGTTTTCGCCACGGCGGCCTCGAAATTTACAACACAACAAATATAGGCATATTGTATGCAGACTTACAACACATTAGCCCGAAATAGAATGCCATCGGGCACATAGAGCCTTATCTCCCAGTTAAAGGCCCGCTCGGCCGAGGGCGCGGCTACCGGCAGGGAGGTCACCATGGTTTATAAAATCCTCATTCTCGGGGCGTCGTACGGCTCCTTGCTCGGCACCAAATGCCTGATGGCTGACCACGATGTGACCTTGGTCTGCCGGACGGTGACGGCCGAACTCATAAATGCCCGCGGGACGGAAGTTCGTCTGCTCCTGAAAGGCGAGAGCACGCCGCGCGCGATCCACTCCGCAGAGTTGCCCGGCCAGCTTGATGCAAGCACCCCCGAGCTGGTCGATCCGGCCGATTATGATTTCGCCGTGCTGGCGATGCAGGAGCCGCAATACGTCCACCCGGCCCTGCGCGGACTTCTGACCCGTATTGCAGAGGCCGAGGTGCCGTGCCTATCGCTGATGAACATGCCGCCGCTGCCGTATCTGAAGCGAATTAGGGCCATCGATACCGAAGCCGCCGAAGCGGCTTACGCGAACGCTCAAATCTGGGACCGTTTCGAGCCGCAAAAGATGACCCTTTGCTCGCCCGATCCCCAGGCCTCGCGCCCGCCCGACGAGCCGGCGAATGTTCTGCGGGTCGGCCTGGCGACCAATTTCAAGGCCGCCGCCTACGCCGCGCCGCACGACAACGATATCCTGACGCGGCTCGCCGACGATATCGACCGCGTGCGGCTGGATAGTCTGGATGTGCCGGTCAAGCTGCGCGTCTATGACTCGTTGTTTGTTCCGTTCGCGAAGTGGCCGATGCTGCTGACCGGCAACTACCGTTGCATCACCGCCGGCGCGCCGGTCTCGATGCGCGAAGCAGTGCATGACGATCTTGAACTCGCGCGCGACGTTTATGCCTGCGTTGAATTCATCGTGCGGCGGCTCGGGGCGCAGGCGGAAGATTTGGTGCCGTTCGACAAATATGCCGCGGCGGCCGAATCCCTGACCCAACCCTCCTCGGCGGCACGGGCCATCGCGGCCGGGGCCCCGATGATCGAGCGGGTCGACAAGCTGGTGCAGATCGTCGGCCGTCAATTCGGAGTGAGTCATCCGGCTATCGACCGGGCGGTTGTGCTCACCGACGCAAAGATCGCCGGAAACCGGGTCCGCGCCGCCTGATCGAATCTAGGCCTTTCACCAGGCCGTGCATCGCCGCTTTGCGCGGCTGCATGAACACGAACGCCAAGACGGAGATCTCAAATGCCAGGCTTTAAGGGACTATTCGTTCCTGGACCGACCAACATGCCGTTCCGCATCCGGCAGGCGATGGATATTCCGCTGGAAGACCATCGTGCGCCGGATTTCCCGCAGTTCTCACTGCCGCTGCTCGCCGACCTGAAGAGAATTTTCCAAACCAAGAGCGGCCATGTCTTCCTCTTCCCCGGCTCGGGGACGGGCGGCTGGGAAGCCGCCGTCGCCAACACGCTGTCTCCGGGCGACAATGTGCTGGCTTCGGTGTTCGGACAGTTCTCCCTGCTCTGGGTCGATCTTTGCCAACGTTTCGGGTTGCAGGTCGATGCCGTCCAGGTCGAATGGGGCAAAGGCGTTCCGCTCGATGACTACCGCGCCCGCCTCGAAGCCGACAAACAGCACAGTATTAAGGCCGTTCTGGTGACCCAGAATGAGACCGCGACGGGCGTGACTTCCGATGTTGCAGGGGTGCGCCGCATCCTCGACGATCTGAATCACCCTGCGCTTCTTTTCGTGGACGGCGTCAGCTCGATCGCCTCGATCGACTTCCGCATGGATGAGTGGGGCATCGATGTCGCCGTCGCCGGCTCGCAAAAGGGCTTCATGCTGCCGACCGGGCTGGCGATCGTCTGCGTCAGTGAGAAGGCGCTGAAGGCCGGACAGACGGCATCGCTGCCGCGCTGTTTTTTCGACTTCGGGGACATGCTGAAGGCCAATGCGCAAGGCTACTTCCCCTATACGCCGGCCGCTACGCTGCTGCGCGGCTTGCGGGCCTCGGTCGACATGTTGCTGGAAGAGGGCCTGACGAACGTATTCGCCCGCCACCACCGGCTCGCCGGCGCCGTGCGTGCCGCGGTGGACGCATGGGGCTTGCGCACCTGCGCGCTCGCGCCGCAATGGCATTCCGACACGGTCACCGCCGTTGTGGTGGCGGACGGCTTCGACGCCAACGACGTCATCAAGACGGCGTATCACCGCTACGATCTGTCGCTCGGCGGAGGGCTCAACAAGCTCGCCGGGGAAGTGTTCCGCATTGGACATTTGGGCTGGCTGAACGAGATCATGGTGATGCAAGCGCTTGGCGGTGTCGAACTGGCGATGCGCGATGTCGGACTGGAGTTCGAACCGGGCTCCGGGGTGGGCGCGGCGGTGCGCCACCTCTCGCGAGCGGATCAGGCAATGCGCATCGCCGCCGAGTAAGTGGCGCGGGGCTCTCCGTCGGCAGCGATGATGCGGCGTTACAGCCCCGCTTCCAGCTTGGCGAAGAGCGGATTGTCGCGCGCGAACACATAGCCGAGCTCGGCGACCGCCACCATTTCCGCGCCGTTCTCGCGCAAGTAACTGGTGAGCGCGTAGACCGCAGCCGGCGGGCAATGCAGCGTCAGCATGCCGGAGGAGGTCGGGCCGCCGAACGGCGTTTGCACGCCGAACTTGTCGCGCGCCGCATCGACCAATTGGGCATCGCAGGCGGCAAAGCGCGCGCGCACCTCGCGATAGGCGCGAGCGCGCGCCTGCGCGGCGATGCGGTCGAGGATCACGCGCGCCAGTTCGCGCTCGGCCTCGCCCCAAATGGCGCCGCGTGACGCCACCAGATTGGCCTGCGAGCGCAAAATGACCCCGTCGTCCAGCACTTTCAGCCCGTTGGCGGCGAGCGTCATGCCGGTGGTGGTGATGTCGACGATCAGCTCGGCGGTGCCGGCGGCGGGCGCGCCTTCGGTCGCGCCCGAGCTCTCGACGATACGGTAGTCGATGATGCCGTGCTCGGCGAAAAAGCCGCGCGTGAGATTCATGTATTTGGTCGCCACCCGCATCTTGCGGTCGTGCCGGTGACGAAAGGCGGTGGCGACGTCGTCGACGTCGGCCATGGTGCGCACGTCGATCCAGGCCTGCGGCACCGCCACCACCACATTGGCAAAGCCGAAGCCGAGGCCGTCGATCAGCACCACTTTCTGGTCGGCCTGCGGGATCATCTCGCGCACCAGATCTTCGCCGGTGACGCCGAGATGCACGCTGCCGGCGGCGAGCTGCGCGGTGATCTCAGCCGCCGAGAGATAGGCGACCTCGACCCCGTCGAGTTCCGCGATGGCGCCGCGGTAATCCCGCGCACCGCGCGGCTTGATCAGCGCGAGCCCGGAGCGGGCGAAAAAGGCTTCGGCATTTTCCTGCAGCCGGCCTTTCGACGGCACGGCCAGCACCAGAGGCGCGCTCATGATGCGCCTCCATAGACGGCGAGCCGCTCGATCCAGACCGCCAGCCCGACCGCGGGAATAGCTTCCGGGCTGCCCAGCCGGCTGAGCAATCCGTCATAGCGGCCGCCGGCGACCAGCGGATCGCCGGTGCGCGCGGGATCGGTCAGCTCGAACACCAGCCCGGTGTAGTAGTCGAACCCGCGGCTGAAGGCGGTGGCAAATTGCACGCGCGCCAGATCGACGCCGCGGGCGGCCAGAAAGCCGGCGCGGCTCTCGAACAGATCGAGCGCCGGCGCCAGCGCGGTCGCCATGTTGGCATCGCCGGCAAGCGCGCGCATTTCGGCGGCAGCCTCGTCGGGTTCGCCTTGGATGGCGAGGAAGCGCTCGATCAGCGCGCGCACGTCGCGCGGCAGTTTAGCGCTGGCGCCGAGCGCGGCCTGCTCCAGAAAGCGGTCGGCGATCTCGCCGACCGAGCGGCCGCCGACCGCGCTGATGCCGGCGATCGACAGCAGATCGGTGACCAGCGCATGCGCGCCCTTCGGATCGGAGCCGGCGAGCGCCGCCAGCACGCCTTGATATTCCGGATGGCCATTGGTGCCGCCGAGCACCAGGCGATTCAAATCCTGCGCCAGATTGCTCTTGCGGTTGAAATCCTTGATCAGCCGCCGCTTCCATACCGGCGAAAGATCGAGGCCGGCGATCAGGCCGGCAAACAGCGCGACGTCGCCGATGCGGATATCGGGCGAGGCGAGCCCGTAATGCGCGGTCGCCTCGAGCGCGAGCGAGAGCATCTCGGCGTCGGCCGCTGCCGTATCGGTGCGCCCAAACGATTCGATGCCGGCTTGCAGGAACTCGGCCGGCTCGCCGCTGCGGTGACGGAACACCGGGCCGAGATAACAGAAACCGGCAACCTTGCCGGCAGCCGGCGAGGCGAGATAGTCGCGTGAGACCGGAATGGTCAGATCGGGCCGCAGGCAATATTCGCCGCCGTCCGGGGCGGTGGTCAGGTACATGCGCTTGCGGATGTCTTCGCCCGAGAGATCGAGGAAAGGTTCCGCCGGCTGCAGGATGGCGGGCGCGCTGCGGCCATAGCCTGCGCGCTCATAAGAGGCGACCAGCGCCTCCGCCCGCGCGTCGGGCTTGTTCGCTTCGATGGCGGTTCTTGCGTCCATACCCTTCCAACAAGCTTAGTCGGCGGCCCTTTAGCACGCTGGGGTTTAACATTCGACGCCGATCCGCCCCTGGCCTTAACGGGCCGGCCCGGCAAATGCTTGGCGTCGTTAACGAATTTCCACGTCGCGGGCTTGTGATTAAGTGCTTCGCGGGTAAGGGAATTTCAATACAACCTCGATTGACTGGAGCCGGGTGGGGATAAGCAATGGACGAACCAGTCGACCGTAGCGTGGCCGAGGCCTTCTACCGCGCCTATGCCGCTTGCGATGCCGCCAAGCTGGCGGAATTCCTCGACGACGACGTGGAATGGACGATCAGCGGGCCGGTCGACCTGCTGCGCTTCTGCGGCGCCCGGCGCGGCAAGGCGGCGGTGCTCGACTTGATCGAGCGCGAGGTGCCGGAGGTGTTCCGCGTGTTCAGTTTTGTGCCCGATGCTTTCCTGGTCGACGGCGACCGGGTGGCGACGCTCAATCGTCTGTCGGCGCATCGCGACGGCCGCGTGATCAGCTACCGGCTCGCGCACTTCACGCGCTTCCGCAACGGCAAGATCGTCGAGCATGTCTCGCTGATCGACAGTTTCGACGCGGTCGAGCAGGTGCTCGGTTATCCGCTCACGATTCATTGCGGGCGGCCGGACGACGGCGACCTGATCGCTGTGTAAGCGTGACCGGCCCGCGCGTCGTTTGAATGTTGGCGTGCTAGCGTCTTTTCGATTGTCAAACAGCCAAACGTCATCGCCCGTGTTCTTTGTCGAGGCCCCGGGCAGGCCTGTCTTCCTTTCCCTCGGCAAAGCGAGGGCGGTGGCGCGCCGTTCGGCGCAACCGGTATTAATGGGCGCCTTGCGGCGCGCCACACGCGGCGTTCTCCTTCGGCGCCGGGCCGCGCTTTCGGCTCTGGCTCTTGGCGTGCCGGGGCTTTGACGCCCCGGCCGGCCGAGCCGACCGCCGTCAGCGAGCTCCTCGCGGGGGGTCTTAGTGCCCCCGGGCGGTGCCCGGCGCCGCCCGGGCGCGGGAGGAGCGTTCGTCTCCCGCCCGCGGGCGCCGCATCTCCTCCCGCCCGCACGACGCCTCATGAGAGCGCCCTCCAGCGGAGGAGACGAGCCAGAATATAATCCTAGAAAAACGGATGTCAAGGAGATATAGGAATTTGTTCTTTACGCGCGATCAAGCGGCGGGCGGCGCAGCGAGCCGGTGGCGGGCGAGCAAGTCGCGCACGGCTGTAACCAGCTCGACTTCGGGCACCGCGACCTGCGCTTGCGCCTGCTGCTTCAAATATTGCTCGCGATCCTTGATGTCGCTTGGCGCCGCGCCGGCGATCAGGTCACGGATCAGGACCTCGCCCTTGGCCTTCTCGTCCGGCCCCTGGATCACCGCGCAGGGCGAGGAGCGCTTGTCGGCGTATCTGAGCTGCTGGCCGATGCCGTGCTTGGGATTGCCGAGATACATTTCCGCGCGGATGGGAGGATCGGCATTGCGCAACTTCGCGGTCAGCGCCTGCGCGGCCGGCACGCCGTCAGGGCCGAACACGGCGACCAGCACGGGACCGGGCGGCGCTTTCTCGCCGAGCTTGCCGAGCGCGGCGAGCGCGGCCTGCAAGCGCGAGACGCCGATGGAGAAGCCGGTCGCCGGCACCGGCTCGCCGCGGAAGCGCGAGACGAGCCCGTCGTAGCGCCCGCCGCCGCCGACCGAGCCGAAGCGGATCGGCCGGCCCTTTTCGTCGTCGATCTCGAAGGTCAGTTCAACTTCGTAGACGGGGCCGGTGTAGTACTCGAGGCCGCGGACGACGGAGGGGTCAATACGAATTTGATCATGTGCGTAACCAGCTGCCCTAGCAAGTTGCTGAATGAGCGAGAGCTCGGTTGTTCCTTCAATTCGCAATCGCTCTCCGGCCGGAATATTTCCATCCGGCGCCGACGTGGTGCTCATTACGCCGGCCATCCCAGGGCCAATGTCGCCAGCAAGTCCGGAACTGATAGCGCCGAGAATTTGCTTCTGCTGTTCTTCAGTTAACTCCGCACCTTTGGTGAAATCGCCGCTTTCGTCTTTTCGGCCTTTACCGAGCAGCATTCTCACGCCGTCAATTCCAAGCCGATCGAGCTTGTCGATCGCACGCATCGTTGTGAGATGCTTTTCGGGTGGTATGCCGGCCGCATCCATCACACCGTCCAGCACCTTCCGATTATTCACCTTCACCACATACTGACCACGCGGAATCCCCAGCGCCTCCATCGTATCCGCCGCCAACATGCACATCTCGGCATCGGCCGCCATGCTCGGCGCGCCGACCGTGTCGGCATCGAACTGCATGAACTGGCGAAACCGTCCCGGGCCCGGCTTCTCGTTGCGGAATACCCAGCCGTAACGATAGGAGCGATAGGGCAGCGCGAGATTCTGGAAATTCTCCGCCACGTAACGCGCGAGCGGCGCGGTCAGGTCGTAGCGCAAGCTTAGCCACTGCTCGTCGTCATCCTGAAACGAGAACACGCCCTCGTTCGGCCGGTCCTGGTCGGGCAAAAACTTGCCGAGCGCATCGGTATATTCGATCGCCGGCGTCTCCACCGGCTCGAAGCCGTAGCGCTCGAACACCGCGCGGATTTTCTCCACCATGTGGCGGGTGGCGGCGATCTCGGCCGGCCCGCGGTCGGCAAGCCCGCGCGGCAGTCGCGCTTTGAGCTTGTGCGGTTTGTTGGCGGATTTAGGATTGGCCATCGGCGCTTTGGTTGAAGTGCTTGAGATATCGGCGGATGTTTGAGCGAATTGGCTTTAGGTCGAAGCAGTGCGGCGAGCACGGCACACTCCCTCTCCCCATTGGGGAGAGGGTTGGGGTGAGGGGGATCATGACTCTCGATAGCCATAACCCCTCACCCGGATCGCTGAGCCTGTCATCGGGCCGCGCTTTGCGCGGACCCGGTGGCGATCCGACCTCTCCCTATGGGAGAGGTGAAGAAGGTGTGTGGCCCGGCTGAATTCCATCCAAAGCCAGCTTCCTCTAGCAGCCGCTTCCGCCTTTGTCATTATCGGCGAAAACGGATAAGCCGATACGCAAGAAGCCCATCTCCGCCCTCATCCTGAGGAGCGCCCGCAGGGCGCATCTCGAAGGACGAGGGCTGCCCCATGCTTCGAGACGCATCGCTTCGCGACGCTCCTCAGCATGAGGCCGAACGACGACACCAGCGAGGCGGCCCCATGGCACAGCCACAAAAAGCACCCGTCAGCGCGACGGTTCCCAACGATCTCGAGCCGTTCTGGATGCCGTTCACCGCCAACCGCGCCTACAAGGCGCGGCCGCGGCTGATCGCCACCGCCAAGGACATGCATTACATCACGCCGGAGGGGCGCAAGCTCATCGACGGTTCCGCCGGCCTGTGGTGCACCAATGCCGGGCATAACCGCGAGCCCATCGTGCAGGCCATCCAGGCGCAAGCTGCCGAGATGGATTTCGCGCCGCCGTTCCAATTCGCGCATCCCAAAGCCTTCGAGCTTGCGGCGCGCGTCGGCGCGTTGGCGCCCGGCGATCTCGATCACGTGTTCTTCTGCAATTCCGGTTCGGAGGCGGTCGACACCGCGCTCAAGATCGCGCTCGCCTATCACAATGTGCGCGGCAACGCCTCGCGCGTGCGGCTGATCGGCCGCGAGCGCGGCTATCACGGCGTCGGCTTCGGCGGCACGGCGGTCGGCGGCATCGTGTCGAACCGCAAGCAGTTCGGCGCGCTCATCGCCGGCGTCGATCATCTGCCGACAACCTATAACCGCGCCGAACAGTCGTTCACCGTCGGCGAGCCGGTGTGGGGCGTGCATCTTGCCGACGAGCTCGACCGCCTGGTGGCGCTGCACGATGCCTCGACCATCGCGGCGGTGATCGTCGAGCCGGTCGCCTGCTCGACCGGCGTGCTCGCGCCGCCCAAGGGCTACCTGCAGCGGCTGCGCGCGATCTGCGACAAGCACGGCATCCTGCTGATCTTCGACGAGGTGATCACCGCCTATGGCCGGCTCGGCTATGCCTTCGCCGCCGAGCGTTACGGCGTGGTGCCCGACATGATCACCTTCGCCAAGGGCATCACCTCAGGCTCGGTGCCGATGGGCGGCGTGGTTGTGCGCAAGGGCATCTACGACGCTTTCATGCGGGGCCCCGAGCACATGATCGAATTGTTCCACGGCTATACCTATTCGTCGCATCCGCTCGCCTGCGCCGCCGGCCTCGCCACGCTCGACCTCTACCGCGACGAAGGCCTGTTCGAGCGTGCGCGCAAGCTGGAAGCGCCCTGGGCGGAGGCGGCGATGCGGCTCAAGGACCTGCCCAATGTGCTCGATATCCGCCCGGTCGGCCTGACCGTCGGCATCGACCTCGCGAGCAAGCCGGACGCCGTCGGCAAGCGCGGCCTGGAAGCGCTCGACGCCGGCTTCTTCGATCACGACATAATGTTCCGCGCGGTCGGCGACACGCTTGCCCTCTCGCCGCCGCTGATCGTCAGCGAGGCGCAGATCGGCGAATTGTTCGACAAGCTCGGCAAGATCATCAAGGCCGTGGCATAGCCCTCGGCTGTCGTCCCCGCCGTCGCTCGGCCGGGACGACAGCAAAGCTGTTGCGCCGCAGCCATCGGCTGCAGTGGCGGGGTGCTGATCAACGGCAAAGCTGCCTCTCACATAAACGAAGATCGAGCTGATGGACGGCGGCATCGTCGCCGATTCCGGCGGGCGCGCAGGCCGCTAGGCTTCGTCCGGCCGGCAAGGGACCGGGAACGGCAAAAATTGTCGGTATCATTGCCGGCGTTGCCAGTTGCGCGGGGCCGCCGCCTCATAGACATTGGAGGCGGGCAGGGCGAATCACCGGTGCCGGCTGCCCATGCGGCCAAAGCCGCCCAGGATTGATGCCATGCTTCGGATTGGCGCCATCTTCATTGCGGTCTGCATGGTTCTCATCGCCGGCTCGCTCGGCGCCGTGCTCTATCTCGGCCTCAAAGTGGATGCCCCGCTCTCCGCCATCGCGGCATTGGCGGCGCTCACCGCCATGGCACTCTACAACACCGTGAGCGCCCGCCTGCGCGACCGCCGCGCCATCGGCGACCAGATCGCCGACTTGTCGCGCGGCGCCGCCGATCTTGCCCGGCAGGTGGCTGAATTGTCGCGCCGCTTTACCAGCGTGGAAAGCCGGGTCGATGGCGCCGCTGCCCGGGCGCGCGTCGCGTCCGATCAGCTCGCGGCGGAAATCGGCGAGCTGGGCTCCCTGGTCAAGCAGCTTGCCGATACCGTCGCCGCGCACGAGAGCAAATTGCAGAAGCTCGGCGACAATCCGCCCGCGCTCGTGAGCGAACCGCCGCCGCTTGCCTTGAACGAGAACGATGCGCCGAGAGGCAACCGCCGCTTCCGAGGCTTGAGCCGCGAGGCGATCTGCGCGCTGATCGCCGGCGCCATCGATGCAAACCGCATCGATCTCTACCTGCAGCCGATCGTCTCGCTGCCGCAGCGCAAGGTGCGCTACTACGAAGTCTTGTCGCGCCTGCGCACCGAGGACGGTGACGTGGTGGCCGCCGCCGAGTTCATCGATTACGCCGAGGCCGGCGGGCTGATGCCCAAGCTCGACAATCTGGTGGCGTTCCGCGGCGTGCAGGTGATGCGCCGCCTGCAGATGAAGAATCGCGATGTCGGCCTGTTCTGCAATATCAGCGCGGCCATGCTGGGCGACCCTATCGCGTTCAAGCAATTCTTTGACTTCATGGATGCGAACCGCGCGCTCGCGCCCACGCTGATGTTCGAATTCGGCCAGAGCGCCTATCGCCGCTTCGGGCCGCTCGAACAGGAATGTCTGGCGGCACTCGCCGAACGCGGCTTCCATTTTTCCCTCGATCACGTCGTCGATCTGCGCATCGAGCCGAAGGAACTCGCCGCGCACGGCTTCCGCTTCCTCAAAGTGCCGGCCGATTTGCTGCTCAAGCGCGGCGCCGAGGCGCATAGCGACGTGCATCCCGCGGATCTTGCCGACCTGCTGGCGCGTTCGGGCATCGATCTCATCGCCGAGCGTATCGAAAACGAGAGCAGCGTCGTCGATCTCTTGGACTACGACGTGCGCTTCGGCCAGGGCTTCCTTTTCTCCGCCCCGCGCCCGGTCCGGCTGGAGGCCCTGCAAGGAGCGGCGGGCGGCGGCGACCCATCCGCGGACGGCAAGCCGAGCGAATTGATCGGCGCGCGCGTCGCCGCCGGCTGAGCGAAACTGCTGGCCGGCCGCACGCCCTGCGGCTATGTACGCCGCCATGACCTTGCCCCCCGTCATTGCGCATTTTGCCGAGTTCGCCGCCGATTACGAGGTGCTGCTGTGCGACGTCTGGGGCGTCGTGCATAACGGCATCGACGCCCACGCGCATGCCTGCGACGCGTTGATGCGCTCGCGCGCCCGCGGTGCCGCTGTCATTTTGATTACCAACGCACCGCGTCCCGGCGCGGCGGTCGCCCGCCAGCTTGATCGCTTCCATGTGCCGCGCGAGGCCTATGACGCCATCGTTTCCTCCGGCGACGTGACGCGCAGCGTCATCGAGATGCGGCGCGGGCAAACGCTCTACCATCTCGGCCCCCAGCGCGACCTCTCGATCTTCAAGGGCCTCGATCTGCACTTTGCGCCGCTCGAAAGCGCCGATTATGTGGTCTGCACCGGGCTCGACGACGACGAGGTGGAGACGCCGGAGGATTACCGTGCGCGGCTTAACAGCATGTTGGCGCGCACGCAGCTCATGGTCTGCGGCAATCCCGACGTGGTGGTGGAGCGTGGCGCCACGCTCGTCTACTGCGCGGGCGCGATCGCCGAGCTGTATGCCACCATGGGCGGCGAGGTGCTCTATGCCGGCAAACCGTACCGGCCGATCTACGACCTGGCGCTGACCCAGGCGGAATTAATCCTCGGCCGCAAGGTTGAGCCGGGCCGCGCGCTGGCGATCGGCGATTCGGTGCGCACCGATCTCAAGGGGGCGCACGGCGCCGGCATCGATTTCCTGTTCATCACCTCGGGCATCCATGCCGAGGAGCTGGGTGGCCGCGACCGCCCCGACGCAAAAGCCTTGCAGGGAGTATTCACCGCCGCGGGCGAAATGCCGAAAGCGGTGATGCGGCATTTGACTTGGTGACGTTAGGCCGGATTCGGGCGCGACCGTTAGGAAACCGCCTGCGCCACCGACTGATCGGCGAATACCGCGTCGATCTTGTTCTTGAGCGTCTGCGCGTTGAACGGCTTGACGATGTAGTTCGACACGCCGGCGCGCTTGGCGGCGATCACGTTCTCGGTCTTCGATTCGGCGGTGACCATGATGAAGGGGGTCGAGGCAAGCCCGGGATCGGAACGCACCTGCTGCAGCAGGTCGTAGCCGGTCATCGGCTCCATGTTCCAGTCGGAGATGACCAGGCCGTATCTGCGCAGGCGCATCTTGGCCAGCGCCACCGAGCCGTCATTGGCGTCATCGACGTGCTCGAAGCCAAGCTGCCTGAGCAGGTTGCGAATGATGCGGACCATCGTGTTGTAATCGTCCACGATCAGCACCGGCATGGTCAGGTCGACAGCCATGATATATTGCCCCCGATGGGGCTCCTCCCAGTGACTCGCTCGACACGCTAACAACCCTGCTTGAATAAGCAGTTAATTTGAAACTTTGTTAACGGACCGTTAACGCTAGTGATGCTCGACAGGCCGGCCGTTTGTTGGACCCGGGCATATCGTCTTGATCCCAGCCGCCTTTCAGCAACCGCCGATGAACCGGATTAATTTGCGGGCCAAGAACTTCACCATCGTCCGCGACGGCGACGCGGGCGCCCTGCATGGCGCCGTGGTGGCGATCGGCAATTTCGATGGCGTGCATCGCGGCCACCGCGCGGTGATCGACGCCGCGCTTGCGCGCGCCCGCGACCTCGGCCGCAAGGCGGCGGCGCTGACCTTCTCGCCGCATCCGCGCCGCTTCTTCCGGCCGCAGGACCCGTTGTTCCAGCTCTCGAGCGAGCGCGACAAGCTGCGGCTGCTGGCGGCCAGCGGGCTCGACGGGGCCATCGTCATGACCTTCGACGCCGCGCTCGCCGGCACCTCTGCACATGACTTCATCGCCGGCATTCTCGTTAAGCGATTCGGCATCGGCGGGGCGGCGATCGGCTTTGACTTCCATTTCGGCAAGAACCGCGCCGGCTCGCCGGAGTTCCTGCGCAGCGAAGGCGCGCGGCTTGGCTTTGCCGTCGACATCGTGGCGCCGCTCGAGGACGAAGGACGCCCGGTCTCCTCGGGCGCGGTGCGCACGGCGCTGGCCGCCGGGAGGGTGGTGGAGGCGGCCGAGCTTTTGGGCGCGCCCTGGTTCGTGTCCGGCGAGGTGATCCACGGCGACAAGCGCGGCCGCGACCTCGGCTTTCCGACCGCCAATATCAGGCTCGATCCGTCCTGCGGGCTCAAGCACGGCATCTATGCGGTGCGAGTGGCGATACCCAAGTCCGCTCATTCGCGCGCAAGCGGGAACCCCGGGTCGACGCGGGGTGGCATTGCCGGGTCCCCGCTTTCGCGGGGACGAACGGTGGACTTATTCGACGGCGTGGCGAGCTTCGGCGTGCGGCCGATGTTCGACAATGGCGCGCCGCTGCTCGAAGTGTTCCTGTTCGACTTCGCCGGCGAGCTTTATGGCGAGATCGTCGATGTCGCCTTCATCGGCTGGGTGCGCCACGAGCAGACTTTCGCCTCGGTCGAAGCGCTCAAGCAGCAGATGGCAGCCGACAGCGTGCAGGCGCGCGCGGCGCTTGCGCGCGCCGGCGATGCATTTCCCGCGCTGGGGGAAATCTAACGTTTCCGCAGCAGCCGCGGATCGAGGACGCCGTGGATTGTCTCGATGACTCTGATTGCGTCAGCGTCTGCATGCCGTGGGTTCAGGAGCCAGTTGGTCGTGTAAGGCACGATCGCCGATGGAACGCCAAGCAACGCACAGCGTTGCGAAATCAGCCAATCATCGCCCAGCTTACGTGACACCGAAATATCTTCCATCCATCCGTCTGGCAAAGAGGTGGTGACCGATTCTGCACGGCTCACGACATCATCGGGCACTTCAACCGCAAGCAAATGATAATTCGCCGGCACATCGTCGATGACGACTTCCAAATGCACGAGCACTTCGAGCAGCGCCGAGGCAGGGTGATCGGCAAGATAGACGATGCGATGACCGCGTGTGTGCCATCGTCCGGAAGCGAACAGTCCTCCTTCGCCGCGCAAGTCCGTAAAATCCGAGATGCGCCAGAGCCGCATCGCGGCGATCAGGCGAACATGCCGTATTCAATTCGGAAGAGCATTTCCTCGACCGTGCGCGCGCCATGCTCACTTGCCAGGAACGCGACCGGCGTCTCGCCGGCAAGCGCGCGCTTGGGTTTGCGCAGCCAGCGGTAGGCCTTGTCGGGATCGCCGAAGACCCGCTCGGCGTGAGTCGCGATCCGCTCGAGCCGCAACGCCTTGTCCGTTTCTTCGACCGTCAGCGGCTCGTTTGCCGCGCGCCGCCGCGCCAATGTGCGCTTCGGCACCACGAGAGCAAATATTTCGTCTTCGGAATAGCCGTGCCGCATTAATGCATCGACCGCGCTCGACTTGGCTCTGGCCGCGGGCACCTGCTGATCGGCGCCGACAAGGACAGAGGCGCTGGATTCCTCCCGGGCTATTTCTCGGGACGGGGCTGTAGAGTGGCGACGTGCCATGGCGGAACCCGTTAATGCCAAATGACAAGAGACGTAGACAATATGGCATAAACCCGCAAAACGTCCAGTCCTTTGCAGGAAAGGCTTCAAGATATCGCGACCACTTGTTAGAAGCCGCGCCATGAACCGTATGCCCAACCCCGCCCGCGATTATTCCGAGACGCTGTTCCTGCCGCAAACGGATTTCCCGATGCGCGCCGGGCTGCCGCAGCGCGAGCCGGACATCCTCAAGCGCTGGGAGGCGGACAACCTCTATGGCCAATTGCGCGCGGCGGCGCGCGGGCGCGACAAGTTCATCCTGCACGACGGCCCGCCTTACGCCAACGGCCCGATCCACATCGGCACCGCGCTCAACAAGATCCTCAAGGACATGGTGACGCGCAGCCAGCAGATGCTCGGCTTCGATTCCAATTACGTGCCGGGCTGGGACTGCCACGGCCTGCCGATCGAATGGAAGATCGAGGAGGAGAATTACCGCGCCAAGGGCAAGGCCAAGCCTGACCTTTCCGATCCCGCGGCCATGATCGCGTTCCGGCGCGAATGCCGCGGCTATGCCGAGCATTGGCTCAACGTGCAGCGCGAAGAGTTCAAGCGCCTCGGCGTCACCGGCGACTGGGACCATCCTTATACGACCATGGCTTACTTCGCCGAGGCGCAGATCGCGCGCGAATTGATGAAGTTCGCCGCCAATGGGCTGCTCTATCGCGGCTCGAAGCCGGTGATGTGGAGCGTGGTGGAGAAGACGGCGCTCGCCGAGGCCGAGGTCGAGTACGAGGACTACGTCAGCGATCAGGTGTGGGTGAAGTTTCCAATAAAAGAATCGCTCCAGGATTACGACCCTCAACAAAAGCCAGTGTTCAAAAACATGGCGCTTCTTAATGCATCGATAGTTATCTGGACCACGACGCCTTGGACACTTCCGGGCAATCGTGCCATCGCATTTTCACCTAAAATAAAATATGCCCTTTATGGCGTTCGCGAAGCTCCATCTGAGAATTGGGCAAAGCCCGGCGATCTGTTTGTGCTTTCGGAGAAACTTGCGCCCGAGGTTTTTAAGCAAGCTCGCGTCGCTCAATACGAAAAGCTCGATGATGTTAGCATCGAAGTGCTGTCACATTTGGAATGTGATCATCCGCTGCGAGTCACAGGATCATATGGCTTTACCGTTCCATTGCTGGCCGGCGAGCATGTTACCGATGACGCTGGCACAGGCTTCGTGCACACCGCGCCTGGGCATGGACGTGAAGACTTTGAGCTTTGGACGGCCAATCGCGAACTCTTGCAGCGACGCAATCTCAACCCAGTAATTCCGTACACAGTGGACGAGAATGGCGCTTTCACGGCGGCCGCGCCCGGTTTCACTGGCAAGCGCGTCATCAACGACAAAGGCGAGAAGGGCGACGCCAACGAGGCGGTGATCAAGGGTTTGATCGACGCTGGCATGCTCATCGCGCGCGGACGCCTCAAGCACCAGTATCCGCATTCTTGGCGGTCGAAGAAGCCGGTGATCTTCCGCAACACGCCGCAATGGTTTATCGCCATGGACAAGGCGATCGAAGGCTTGCCTCCTCTTTCACCTCTCCCATGGGGAGAGGTCGGCACGCCATTAGCGCGTTCACGCGCGTCTTCGACGCGCTATGGCGTGCCGGGTGAGGGGTTAGGGTCTCTCGATCCGTCCGCCCCCCCTCACCCGACGCCTTCGGCGTCGACCTCTTCCCACAGGGGAGAGGTCAAGAAAGACACCTTGCGCGCACGCGCGCTGCACGCCATCTCTGTCACCCGCTGGGTGCCGCCGCAGGGCGAGAACCGCATCACCGGCATGATCGAGCAGCGCCCCGACTGGGTGATCTCGCGCCAGCGCGCCTGGGGCGTACCGATCGCCGTGTTCATCAAGGACAAACCGGACGGCTCGGTCGAAATCCTGCAGGACCCCGAGGTCGAAGTGCGCATCGTCGAAGCGTTCGAGGAGGAGGGCGCCGACGCCTGGTACAAAGCAGGCGCGCGCGAGCGCTTTCTTGGGCCAAAACTCACCAACGAGGACTGGAAGAAAGTCGACGACATTCTCGACGTCTGGTTCGATTCCGGCTCGACGCACGCCTTCGTGCTGGAGGACCCGCAGCATTTTCCGTCGCTCGCCGGCATCAAGCGCAAACTCGACGGCGGCCGCGACACCGTGATGTATCTGGAAGGGAGCGACCAGCATCGCGGCTGGTTCCACTCCTCGCTGCTCGAATCCTGCGGCACGCGCGGGCGCGCGCCCTATGACGTCGTCGTCACCCATGGCTTCACGCTCGACGAGCAGGGCCGCAAAATGTCGAAGTCGCTCGGCAACACCATTGCGCCGCAGGACGTGATCAAGCAGTCGGGCGCCGATATCTTAAGGCTGTGGGTGGCATCCTGCGACTATTGGGACGATCAGCGCATCGGCCCGGAGATTCTCAAGCAGACCATCGAGACCTATCGCAAGCTGCGCAACACCGTCCGCTGGATGCTCGGCAATCTCGCGCATTTCCACGAGGACGAGCGCGTCAAGCTCGAGCGCATGCCGGAGCTGGAGCGGCTGATGCTGCATCGGCTCGCCGAACTCGATGCGCTGGTGCGCCAGGCCTATGCCGATTTCGACTACAAGCGCATCTTCGCCGCGCTCAACAGCTTCATGATCTCGGACCTGTCCGCGTTCTATTTCGACATCCGCAAGGACGCGCTCTATTGCGACCCTTATTCGTCGCTGACGCGCAAGGCCTGCCTGACCGTGCTCGACCATCTGTTCCGCTGCACGGTGACGTGGCTTGCGCCCTTGCTGTGCTTCACGGCGGAGGAAGCCTGGCTCTCGCGTTACAGCGCCGAGGCGCGCTCGGTGCATCTCGAGACGTTTCACGAGGTACCGTCGGCTTGGCGCAACGACAAGCTCGCCGACAAATGGCGCAAAATCCGCACCGTGCGCCGCGTCGTCACCGGCGCGCTGGAGATAGAGCGCGCGCAAAAGCGCATCGGCTCGTCCTTGGAGGCGCATCCGATCGTGCATGTGTCCAATGCGGAGCTCGCCGAAGCTTTGCTCGACATCGATCTCGCCGAGGTCTGCATCACCTCGGCGGCGACGCTGGTGGAGGATGAAGGACCCGCCGATGCCTTCCGCCTGCCGGACGTCGCGGGCGTCGCGGTGGTGTCTAATCTCGCCGAAGGCACCAAATGCGCGCGCTCCTGGAAAATCCTCACCAATATCGGTGCCGATCCCGAATATCCCGACGTCTCCCCGCGCGACGCCAAGGCGCTGCGCGAATGGGAAGCCATGCGCAAGGCGGCGGAGTAGTCTTCTGTCGTCCCAGGCGACCCCCGACTTGATCGGGGGGAGGTCCGGGACCCATACGCCGCCGCCTCGCGATGGGGGGCTGAGGTTGATCGAGGAGAAAAATCTCGAATGGCGCGACCTCGGTCACCTTATCGTTTGACCATGCCGCGCTGCGCGCACCGGAGAGTGCACGGCGTATGGGTCCCCGCCTGCGCGGGGACGACAGGCTCTATTCCGTTCTTCGCGGGGACGACGGCTTGATGCGCTCTCGTTACCTCCGCGGCCCGTTCACCGGCTTCGGCCTTGTCGCGGCGCTCGTCGCCTGCGCGGTCGACCAGGCGAGCAAGCTCTATCTCCTGTTCGTGTTCGACCTGGCGGCCCGCGCGCCCGTGCACCTCGGCCGTTTCGTCGATCTGGTGCTGGCCCGCAATACCGGCATCAGCTACGGCCTGCTGCAGAGTCATGGCCCGCTCGGTCAATGGCTACTGCTCGGCTTCAAGGCGATCGCCGTGGTCTTGCTCTGGATATGGCTCGCCCGCGCCCACGATCGGCTGACCGCACTTTCCCTCGGCCTGATCATCGGCGGCGCGGTAGGCAATGCCATCGACCGCTTGGCCCATGGCTGGGTGGCCGATTTCGTATTCTTCCATATTTCCGCGCAAACGTGGCATTTCGACTGGTATGTTTTTAACCTCGCCGATGTCGCCATCGTTGCCGGGGTATGCGGCCTATTGTATGAATCGCTGATCGGGGAGCGCGCCCCAAAAGCGCCCTGATCCGCCGCGATAGTGCGTGCTTCGGGACGGGAACCGCGCGAAACTTGAACGGATAGCGTTCGCATGCAGCTTGAGCGGCCGACACGTCACATCAAGGGCCTGAGTGCGGCCGTTGGTCTTGCGCTTGGCTTTGCGCTGCTGGCGACCACCGCACTGCCGGCCCGGGCCGGCGACGATGACGACAATCCGCCGCTCGACAAGAAAATCTTGCGAGGCATTCTCGAAGGCCTCGGCCTGAAACGGGACGGCGAGGCGATGATCAATTACCAGGAGCGTGCGCCCCTGGTGATCCCGCCGAACAGCAATTTGCCGCCGCCGGAAAAAGGCGACACCGCCATCGCCAACAATCCGAATTGGCCGAAAGATCCTGATGTCCAGCGCGCCAAGGAAGCCAAGCTGCACAAGGATCCGCGCAACGAGACGGACATCCGCGAGGAAGAGCAGAATCCGTTGCGGCCGGATCAACTGACTCCGGGCGGCAAGCCGCCCCGGGTGGCGCACGACGGCGATGTCGAGCCCAACAGCGCGACCCCCGGCGACCGCCTCAGTCTCAAGGAACTCAACATCAAGGGCGGCTTTTTCCATCTGTTCGCGCCCAATGATGAAGAGACCGTCCGGTTTACCGGCGAGCCGCCGCGCGCGTCGCTGACCGATCCGCCGCCGGGCTACCAGACGCCGTCGCCGGCACAGCCCTACGCCGCGGGTAAGACCCACACGGAATACCACAATACGACTCAGGACTACCTGAGCACGCACGGTACCGTCGACAGTGGCAATTAGCCGCGCGGCAGTCTTTGTCTCACGTTTTACAGAACGTCGCGCGGCGGTCTGACCACAGGCCCCAGCATCAACACAGGCGTCTGAAAGGCCCGTCCCGTGCCCAGAAAAATCCTCGCTTCGTTAGCCGCGATCGCCGCGTTGTCGGCGACGATTGCCGCGCCAGGCTTTGCCGCCGAATCGAAAGGTCCGACCGTCGCCGACGACGTGCTGGCGAACGGGCTTGAGCTGGTGGTTATTCCGGATCACCGCGCACCCGTGGTCACGCATATGATCTGGTACAAGGTCGGCTCTGCCGATGAGACGCCGGGCAAATCGGGGCTGGCGCATTTCCTCGAGCACTTGATGTTCAAGGGTACGGCGAAACACCCGGTCGGCATGTTCTCGCGGGTGGTCGCCCGCATGGGCGGGCAGGAGAATGCTTTCACCTCCTACGACTACACCGGTTTTTACCAGCGCGTGCCGAGCGACCAGCTCAAGACGGTGATGGAATTCGAGGCCGACCGCATGACCGGCCTGCAGCTTACCGACCAGGTGGTGCTGCCCGAGCGCGACGTCATCCTGGAAGAACAGAACCAGCGCGTCGGCAACAATCCCCCTGCACGATTGGGCGAGCAGATCGAAGCCGCGCTGTTCCTCAACAGCCCTTACGGCAAGCCGGTGATCGGCTGGCGCCACGAGATGGAGCAGTTGAGCCGCGACGACGCCATTGGCTTCTACCGGCGCTTCTATGCACCCAACAACGCGGTGGTGGTGATTGCCGGCGATATCGAGCCGGCGCAGGCGCTCCCTTTCGCGCAGGAGACCTACGGCAAGCTCGCGCGCAACAACGCCATTCTGCCGCGTCATCGTCCGCAGGAGCCGCCGCCGGTGGCCGTGCGTTCGCTCACGCTGGCCGACCCGCGCGTCGAGCAGCCGATTCTGCAGCGTGACTATCTTGTGCCCTCGTTCCACACTGCCAAGCGCGGGGAATCGCAGGCGCTCGAAGTTCTGGCGCACATTCTCGGCGCCGGCACCAACAGCCGGCTCTACAATGCGCTGGTCGTGGACAAGGCAATGGCGGTGAGTGCCGCCGCCTGGTACGACTCGACCGCCGTCGATATGAGCAAGTTCGGCGTCTATGCGGCGCCGCGGCCCGGCATCACGCTGCCGCAGCTTGAATCCGCTATCGACGCCGTGATCGAGCAAGTGATCGAGAAAGGCGTCACCGCGGAAGAGCTCGAGCGCAGCAAGACCCGCTTGCTTGCCGATGCCATCTATGCCCACGACAGCCAGCGCAGCATGGCGCAGTGGTACGGCGAAGCGCTCACCACAGGGTCAACGGTCAACGACGTGCTGAACTGGCCCGACCGCATTCGCGCGGTGACGGCGGAGCAGGTGCAGGACGCTGCCCGCCATTGGCTCGACAAGCGGCGCTCGGTGACCGGCTATCTCATCAAGGATATCAGCCCGCAGGCGGAGAAAAGGTCATGAAGCGGCTTCTGAGTTTGCTCGCGTTGGCCGCGCTGGCGCTGGTGGCGGGGGCGCCGGCCGCCTCGGCAATGAAGATCGAGCGCATCGTCAGCCCCTCGGGAATCGTGGCCTGGCTGGTGCGCGAACAGACGGTGCCGCTGGTGACCATGAACTACGCCTTCCACGGCGGCTCCAGCCAGGATGACCCTAACAAAGCCGGCACCGCCAATCTCGCCGCCGACATGCTCGATGAGGGCGCCGGCGACCTCGACAGCAAAGCCTATCACGAGCGGATGGAGCGCCACGCCATCGAGTTGCGTTTCGACGTCGGGCGCGATTATTTCCGCGGCTCATTGCGCAGCCTCAACGAGCACCGCGACGAAGCTTTCGACCTGTTGCGCCTTGCGCTCGCCAGCCCGCGCTTCGATGCGGATGCGCTGGAGCGGGTGCGCGGCCAGGAGATGGCGGCGCTGCGGCGCGAGGTCACCAACCCCAACAGCCTCGCCAGCCGCCGCTGGTGGGCGGTCGCGTTTCCCGACCATCCTTACGGCCGCGAAGCGCTCGGCTCGCTCGATACCGTGCAGCGCGTCACGGCCGCCGACTTGCGCGACTATGTCCACCGCGTGTTCGCGCGCAATCAGTTGACGGTCTCGATCGTCGGCGACGTCGACGCCAAGACCGCCGGCGAACTGATCGATCACGCCTTCGGTGCGCTGCCGGCCAAGGACAGTCTCAAGCCGGTGCCGCAGGCGAGCCCGCTCGGCCTCGGCCGCCGCATCGTCATCCCGCTCGACGTGCCGCAGGCGGTCGTGACCTTCGGCGGGCCGGGGATCGCGCGCAGCGATCCGGACTTCATGGCCGCCTATATCGTCAACCACATCCTCGGCGGCGGCGATTTCTCGTCGCGCCTTTACCAGGAAGTGCGCGAGAAACGCGGCCTCGCCTACGGCGTATCGGACAGTCTGGTCTGGTTCCGCCGCGCCGCGGTGGTGCTGGGCGGCACCGCCACCCGCGCCGACCGCACGGCCGACGCCTTGACGATCATCGAGCGCGAGACCAAGCGCATGGCCGAGCATGGGCCGACTGGGGAAGAACTCGCTGCCGCCAAGTCGTACCTGAAAGGCGCTTACGCCCTTACCCTCGACACTTCGAGCAAGATCGCTGCACAATTGAGCCAGATCCAGCTCGATAATCTCGGCATCGATTACATCGAGCGCCGCGGCCCTATGCTCGACGCCGTGACCGTCGCTGACGCCAAACGGGTGGCCAAGCGCCTCTACGGCGGCGGCATGCTGGTGACGGTGGCCGGCCGGCCCAAGGGCCTGACTTCGAGCGACGCGCGTGAGTGAACGGTTGCCTATCGCGCCGGTTAGAGGCAGATAGCGCTCTGAACTGTCATGTCCGGGCTTGTCCCGTCCATCCCGCTTAGGACGGCAATGCGTCCCTAACGGATTGCCCGCGACAGGCGCGGGCGTGATGGGGAACCCTTGATGCCGCTCATCCAATCCATTGACAGCGCGCTGGAAAAGAACGTCGGGCCGCAAGGCCTCAGTGAAAGCGCCCTGGCTGCCGCGCTCGAGCGCGCCGAAGCCGCACTGGAAAATTTGCGCGCGCGCCATGCCGACGGCAGCCTGCCGCTGCTGCGGCTGCCGGGCACCCATGGCGATTTGGTGGAAATCCGCGAGACCGGTCGCCGGCTGGCCGAAAACGCCACCGACATCGTCTTTCTCGGCACCGGTGGTTCCAGCCTGGGCGGGCAGACGCTGGTGCAGCTTGCCGGCCACGGCGTGCCCGGTGTCGGCGTGCTGCGCTCGCCGCCGCGCCTGCATTTCATGGACAATCTCGATCCGGAAAGCTTCGGCACGCTGCTCGCCCGGCTGCCGCACACCACCACGCGCTTCGTCGCCATCTCCAAATCCGGCGGCACTGCCGAGACGCTGATGCAGACCATCGCCGCGCTCTCGGCAATAAACGCCGAAGGGCTGCAGCAGCGCATCCCGGATATCTTCCTCGGCCTCACCGAACCGGCCAAGGCGGGCAAGCGCAACGGCCTGCGGGAACTGCTCGAGCACCATCACGTGCCGATCCTTGAGCATCATACCGGCATCGGCGGCCGCTTCTCGGTGCTCAGCAATGTCGGACTATTACCGGCCGCGACGCTCGATCTCGATCTCTCGGCGGTGCGCGAAGGCGCCGGCCTCGCGCTGACGCCGGTGCTTGCCAAAAAGCCGGCGGCGCAAGTGCCGGCTGCACTCGGCGCCGCGCTCGGCGTGGCGCTCGCCGAGCGCAAGGGCAAGAACATCAGCGTGATGATGGCCTACGCCGATCGGCTAGAGCGCTTCACGCGCTGGTACGTGCAGCTCTGGGCCGAAAGCCTCGGCAAGGACGGCAAGGGCACCACGCCGATTGGGGCGCTTGGCCCGGTCGACCAGCACAGCCAGCTGCAATTGTTCATCGCCGGCCCGCGCGACAAGCTGTTCACGGTGATCACGGTCGATGCAGCCGGGCGCGGACCGCGCATCGATCGCGAACTCGCCGCTTTGGCCGGCGAGCCCGGCTTCGGCAGCAAGACAATCGGCGACCTGGCGGCGGCCGAGGGTCGCGCTACCGCCGAGACGCTGGCGAAAAACGGCTGCCCGGTGCGTATAATTCATCTGCCAGAGCTCGACGAGGAAAGTCTCGGCGAATTGCTCATGCAGTTCATGCTGGAGACGATCATTGCGGCGCATTTGCTCGGCGTCGACGCCTTCGACCAGCCGGCGGTGGAAGAGGGCAAGGTTCTGGCGAAAAAGTATCTGACGGGCTCGTGAGTTTCTGCTGTCATCGCCGGGCTTGACCCGGCGATCTCGATAAGGGACGCATGGCCTTCCTGAACGGGATGGCCGGGAGAGGCCCGGCCAAGATCAGGCCGTGCTGAAAATCACCGACACCATCGCGATCGACGAATCCGAATTGTCGGAGAGCTTCGTGCGCGCCTCCGGTCCGGGCGGGCAGAACGTCAACAAAGTGTCGTCGGCCGTCCAGTTGCGCTTCGACGCGCGCCATTCGCCGTCGCTGCCGAACGACGTCGCCGTGCGGCTGATGCGGCTCGCCGGCAAGCGGCTGACCAAAGAAGGCGTCATCGTGATCACCGCGCAGCAGCACCGCGACCAGACGCGCAACCGCGCCGACGCGCGCGAGCGGCTGTTTGCGCTGATTCGCCAGGCCGCAGTGCGCCCCAAGCCGCGCCGGCCGACCAAGGTGCCGAAGGCGGTCAAGCGCGAGCGCCTGGAAGCCAAGAAGCACCGCGCCGGCATCAAGGCCATGCGCCAGGGCCGGCCGGGCCTGGAATAGTGGGGGTAGCGGCGGCCGTGGCCTCACGGGCGCCCGTTTTTCGCGGCTAAACTCCTGGCCAACCGAGTCGTCGCTTGTCCCTGCGCGCGGCGAGCGAGCCTTCAAGTGAGGTGGGTGAGACGGCGCAGCAATATGCCCCTCACCCGGTCGCCCTCGCTGCGCTCGGCCGACCGACCTCTCCCCGCAAGCGGGGAGAGGTGAAAGAGATAAGATGCCCGTCCGCCAGTTGCCCGAATCGATCGTCAACCGCATCGCCGCCGGCGAGGTGGTGGAGCGGCCGGCGAGCGTGGTCAAGGAGCTGATCGAGAATGCGCTCGATGCGGGCGCGCGCCGCGTCGACGTGCTCACCGACGGCGGCGGCCGCCGGCTGATCCGCGTGGCCGACGACGGCGAAGGCATGACGCCCGCCGATCTCGAGCTGGCGGTCGAGCGGCACGCCACCTCCAAGCTCGCCGATGACGACCTCATGTCGATCCGCACCCTCGGCTTTCGCGGCGAGGCGCTGCCCTCGATCGGCGCGGTCGCGCGGCTGACCATCGCCACGCGCCGGACAAGTGAGCCGCACGCTTGGTCGATCTCCGTCAATGCCGGCGAGAAATCGGCGGTGAAACCGGTCGCGCTTAAAGAGGGTACCAGCGTCGAGGTGCGCGACCTGTTCTACGCCACCCCGGCGCGCCTGAAATTCTTGAAAAGCGACCGCAGCGAGGGCGAAGCCGTGCGCGAGGTGGTGCGGCGGCTCGCCATGAGCCGGCCGGATGTCGCCTTCACGCTCGCCGGCGAGGAGCGCGCGCCGGTGACCTGGGGCACTGCGACGGACCGCCTGTCGCGGCTTGGTGATGTATTGGGCGCGGGCTTCCGCGCCAATGCGGTCGCCGTCGAAGTCGAGCGCGACGGCGTGCAAGTCCAAGGCTTTGCCGGCCTGCCGACGCTGTCGCGCGCCAATACGCTCGGGCAATACTTATTCGTCAACGGCCGACCGGTGCGCGACAAGCTTCTGGGCGGCGCGGTGCGCGCAGCCTATGCCGACTATCTGCCGCGCGACCGCCATCCGTTGCTGGCGCTTTTCGTCACGCTGGGTGCGCGCGAGGTGGACGTCAACGTGCATCCGGCCAAGAGCGAGGTGCGCTTCCGCGACGGCGGCCTGGTGCGCGGGCTGATCGTGCGCGCGCTCAAGGAAACGCTGGAACGCGAGGGCCAGCGCGCGGCGACGACCGGCGGCAGCGCGACCATCGCCGCCTTCCGCCCGCTGTCGAGCCCGCGCCGCGGTTCCTACGACTGGCGGCGTTCGCCGGCGCGGCCCGATCCGCGCGGCTTTGCGTCGGCGCGCACCGCCGCGCCCGGCTTTGCCGAGGCGGCGCAAGCACGCTTCGACGTCGGCGCGCCAGCAGCCGAACCGGCGGTGACGAGTTTCGAACCCGAGCCGGATTTGCTCGACCGTCCGCTCGGCGCCGCGCGCGCGCAGGTGCACGAGACCTATATCGTGGCGCAGACCCGCGACGGCCTCGTCATCGTCGACCAGCACGCCGCGCATGAACGCACTGTCTACGAGCGCATGAAGACGGCGATCGAGCAAAAGGGCGTGGCGCGGCAGATCCTGCTCATCCCCCAGATTGTCGAGCTGGACGAGGCCGATGTCGCGCGGCTTCTCGCGCGCGCCGGTGAGCTTGCGCGCTTTGGGCTCGTCATCGAGGCGTTCGGCCCCGGCGCTGTGGCGGTGCGCGAGACGCCTGCCATGCTGGGCGAGATCGATGGCGGGGGTCTGGTGCGCGATCTCGCCGAGCACCTGGCGGAATGGGATGATTCTCTACCCCTGGAGCGCCGCTTGATGCATGTGTCCGCCACCATGGCGTGCCATGGCTCGGTGCGAGCCGGCCGGCGCCTCAAGCCGGAGGAGATGAATGCGCTCTTGCGCGAGATGGAAGCAACGCCGAATTCCGGGCAGTGCAACCACGGCCGGCCGACATATGTGGAACTGAAACTTACGGACATCGAGCGGTTGTTTGGGCGGAAGTAACATTTGCTGTCGTCCCCGCGAAGGCAGGGCTGTCCGGGGAATGATTCACTATGTCGCGGTGCATGCTCGGCCGAACCGGTGCAAATCGGTTCTTTCTGGTTGTCGAGACTCAGAAAGGACCGAGCATGCGTTTTCTCGATAGCATCTTTG
>Ga0335081_10000476_pt1 | contig 69430 bp, 68 predicted proteins | sample Lox_Sample_35_FD_206713 | JGI IMG/M metagenome (GOLD analysis project Ga0335081, IMG submission 206713) | Soil microbial communities from Loxahatchee National Wildlife Refuge, Florida, United States - Lox_Sample_3.5 | ecosystem: Environmental > Terrestrial > Soil > Wetlands | place: USA...
AGGTGTAGTCGGCAGGGTCTCGACGCAATCCGCAACTGTGGTGATCCTGAACGAGGGCGGAAGCTTGCTCCACTGGTCTGCGTCGGTCGGACCCGGCGGCTGGCTCCGGCTCGATACGAATCGCGGTTCGCTCGCCGCCGGCCAACAGAAACAATTGCAGGTCTTGATCAACAATTCCAATGTGACCGCTGGCATCTACACCGCCCAACTCCACTTCACCAGTCCGGGTGCCGCTAAAAGCGCAGTCACCACCACGGTCCGGCTGATCCAAATGCCCCGACGAAACAGTCCCGTCACCACCACGGCTCGGCCGAACCAGACGCCCAAACCTGCTCGCCACATTCTCGTACCAATTTTGATTGCGCTGGGTCTCCTCGCGTACGCCACTGTTGCTTTGTCGTGGCGTTACAAAGTCAACGGTCGAGTAATTAAAGTAAAGCTTATCCCGGATCCCGGGACACAGCGCGTCAATGTGCAAGGATCGCTGCTAGGGGTCGTTAGTCCAGGTGCGGGTCATTCCGGGCGCCGGAAAATCCACAGTGCAAGCTGAGGGCTCGATTCTCGGCAGGGCCGTCCCCAAAGGAGGAACCTCCACGTCATGAAACCGCAGGAAATGACCTTGGCTGAGTTGGTCGGACCCGACAAGGGGGCATTTGCCCTCTCAAACAACCTTCGGACTGTCCTCGCTGAACAACAAGAGAAACTAAAGCTCGCCACATCGGTTCCGCGGAAATCCATCGAGGACAAGATGGTCGAAAGGGCTGCCTCTCTTTTCGACCTCAAGGTGATCGACCTTTTATTAGGAGGCTGGAAAGAGTACCGCGAACTGCAACAGTTCGCAGACCCCAAGCAGTATCCTCCTGAGGAAACCGTTAAAGTGCCGCTTGTCGAACATGAGGTGGTTTCCGAGCATCATCCCGCGTTGGAGGTGACCGTCGGTGGTGTTCACGTCTGTCGCGTCGACCTTGATCTGACCATCTCTCTCTCCGTTGATGGTTGCGTGCTCGGAATTCAGGGCGGCAAGATCAAGCAGCTGACTGTTGCGTCTTGCCGCGGCAGAACGGTGCTCGCACGAAATGGCACCGACTTGATCAAGGCAGAATCCAAGAACATTGCGTTGGGAGGACCGATTACCCTGAGAACGGGAATCACCCTTGGATAGCTCGCACAGGGTGCGCCCATAGCTCAACCAGATTCACATCCTGTGCGCGTTTTAGAAAACCTCACAGGCTCCGCACGCAATATATCAAACGTATTATCGTGAAAGGTTACGATTACGTAATACACTTCGATACGTCGGCTCGTGCTTCGTGACCAAATCTCAGGTCCTCCTTGAGGGATCCCCGTGCACCCTTTTTGCCGTCCCGTTTACATCTGGACACGACACCGTCCGATTCGAAAATTGTTAATGTCGGGAGGGTCAAATCAATAGAAGCCGTTGAAAAAGTCGTCATCGGATGAGTTTTGACTTCCGGTTTTAGGGCAACTGCGGTAGAAACGGGATGGATCAAGGAGGCACGACGAAGGGACAACAGAGCTCGCAACCTCCGCTGTTTGCCTACGTGCAGTTGGAGCAGATGATTCCTCCCGATCACATCCTGCGGCGCATCCAGGACATCATCGACTTTTCGTTCATTGACCGGCTCACGGCGGGGCTGTACAGCCCCACGGGGCGCCCGTCGGTGCCGCCGCAGGTGCTGGTGCGCATGCTGGTGATCGGCTACTTGCAGGGCATCACTTCGGAGCGGCAGTTGTGTCAAGAAGTGCATCTGAATCTGGCCTATCGGTGGTTTTGCGGGTTGAGCTTGGAGGATAAGGTTCCCGACCACTCCACCTTCAGCAAGAACCGCCATGGTCGGTTTGCTGGCACGGATTTGTTTCGGGATCTGTTCTACGACGTGGTGCACCAAGCGATGGCTCGCGGTCTGGTCAGTGGTCGACATCTGACGGTGGACGCGACCACAGTGCAGGCCAACGCATCGTTGAACAGCTTGGAGCCGATCGTGGTGGCCATGAGTCCGCAGCAATATGTGGAGCAACTGGACGGAGCCAATCCCCCGGTCACGGACTCGGATCAGAAACCTGACGATCCTCCCCCACCAGCGAAGTTGTCCAACGACACGCATCGTAGCGCGAGCGACCCGGACGCGCGGCTGCTGGCCAAACGCTTTGAGAAAACGCAATTGGCCTACTCCGACAACGTGCTGATGGATAACGCTCATCGGGTAATCGTGGACGTGGAGGTCACTGAGCCGAACCTGCACATGGAAGGCTAGGTTGCCGGAGAGATGGTGGAACGCAGTCGCTTACGGCTGGGATTGAACCCGCAGACGGTGGGTGGCGACAAGGCGTACGGCTATGGAGCCGCCGTGCGCCGCCTCTACGAAGCGGGGGTTGCGCCCCACAGCCCGGCGCCGGTGATCGGCCAATGGAATGCGCAAGGCATCTTTGGTAAAGAGGATTTCCTCTACGATCGGGAGCAGGATGAATTGATTTGTCCGGCAGGCAAACGCCTGCACAAGCGCACCGAGCACGCCCGTAACCGTCAGACCGAGTACGCGGCAGGCTTGCGCGATTGTCGCCAATGTCCGCTCAAACCGCAGTGCACCCGAGCCCGTTATCGGGTGGCGCATCGGCATGGGGACCAGGACTATTTGGATCGGGCCGAAGCGGCCCGCGCCCGTCTCGGCTATCGGCTCAGTCAGCGTTGCCGCAAACGAATTGAACATCTCTTCGCCGAAGCCAAAGAGCAGATGGGACTGCGACGAGCGCGGCGAAGAGAATGGGGCAACGTTACCGAGCAATGCCTGATGACCGCGTTGGTGCAAAACATCAAACGCATCGTCGCGGCGCTGGTTCAGATGCCTTCAGCAGCCGCCGCTGCTGTTGATCGCGCCCTGGCGCAATTCCTCGAGCAAATTCACACTCTGGGCAGACTTGCGCAGCAGGCCACCATCCCAGAACACTATCTGTGAACTCATCGATGGATTCGAAGGGGAGAAAAAACTACTGCCGACATAACACCTTTTTCAACGACTTCAATAGGGCCTGTTGCCCAACATACCCATTAGGGCATCCAGTGCATTGCCGTCGCGGCGCTTCTTCGATTTTTCAGCGAACATCAAGTCAAGCGTATAGTGGCGGTGTGCTGAAGGTGTAGTGGCAGATTCTGGGAGAATAGTGGAGGCGGGTGTCGGAATCGAACCGACGGATAGGAGTTTTGCAGACTCCCGCCTTACCACTTGGCTAACCCGCCCTCGAAACGCGTGGAAAATACCATGAGTTGCACAGGGATTCCATAGCAAAAAAAGCTGCTGACGGCGGCAGGTTCGACGGCCTATACTGGGGCCTTGGTCATGGCCGAAAATTTTCAAAAGCTCTCGATCTTGATGCCGGTTTTTAACGAAGCCCAGACCATCGAGGAAATTCTTCGCCGCGTTCACGCCGCCGATACATGCGGATTGGACAAGGAGATTGTCATCGTCGATGACGCTTCGACCGATGGCACGGGCGCCATCCTCAAAAAAATCGCGCAGGAGCCGGATGTCAAAGTCTTCGCGCATCCCTACAACCGCGGCAAAGGCGCCGCGCTGCGCAAGGCTCTGGAACACGCGACGGGTGACATCGTGCTCATCCAGGATGCAGACCTCGAATACAATCCTTCGGATTATCCGAAATTGCTGCAACCCATCCTCGACGGTCGCGCTGATGTGGTGTACGGGTCGCGGTTCGCAGGCGGCACGCATCGCGTCCTGCTGTTTTGGCATTACCTGGCGAATCGTTTCCTGACGCTGGTTTCCAACATGCTCTGCAACCTCAATCTCACGGACATGGAAACGTGCTACAAGGTTTTCAAACGCAAATGCGTCGAGGGCCTCACGCTGACCTCCGATCGGTTTGGAATCGAACCCGAGCTAACCGCGAAACTAGCCCGCCGTCGGTATCGCTTCTACGAAACCGATATTAGCTACTCCGGCCGCGATTATAATGAAGGCAAGAAAATCGGTTGGCAAGACGGGCTCGCTGCTGTGTGGTTTATCTTCCGCTACCGGTTTTTTGATTGAAGGTGTAGAGGCGCCTCTGTGAAGCGACGCGCTGTCAATCGCTTTTCTGCACTTCGCAGAAGCGCAGCTACAACATCACGCACGTGCGAACGAGCGGAGCCTCTCGACCACCTTCAGTAGGGCTTCCTGAATGTAATCAATGTCTTCGGCGGTGTTGACGCTTCCGAAAGAGAAGCGCACCGCGGCGCGTGCCAATTCGTGCGGCAGACCCATCGCTTTCAACACGTGGGACGGCTCCAGCGAGCCGACGGCGCAAGCTGACCCGCTCGACACCGCGACGCCTTCAAGGTCGAGCCCAAGCAGTAATCCTTCTTCCTCACAACCCTCGAAGCTGAAGTTGATCGTGTTCCCGATTCGCTGCTTGGCGTGTCCGTTGCGATGTGCGCCTGTGATTTTCTCCGAAATCCCGGCAGCCAGTTTCTCGCATAAGCCAAACAATCGGCATTGTTCCTCGCCCATCTTTGCCACCGCCAGCTCCGCGGCCTTCGCCATGCCCACGATCGCTGCTACGTTCTCCGTGCCGGCCCGACGATCGTTCTCGTGGCTGCCACCGAACAATAGCGGATCAAATTTCGTTCCGCGTCTCACATACAATGCGCCGGCGCCTTTCGGACCGTAAAATTTGTGCGCGGAAAGGGACAGCAGATCCACGCCCCAATTACCAACATGGACCGGCTGTTTGGCGAACGATTGCACGGCATCGGTGTGAAACGGCACGCCGCGCTCGCGGCAAATCGACGCCAGTTCTTTGACTGGTTGTATCGTGCCGGTTTCGTTGTTGGCGGACATGATTGAGATGAGTACCGTGTCGTCACGGATGGCTTTGCGCAGCTCGCCGGGATCGACGAGACAATCACGACTCACCGGCAAATAGGTCACCTCGCATTCGCCCGACTTTTCAAGGTGCTGGCACGCGTGGAGCACAGCGTGGTGTTCGATGCTGCTGGTGACGATGTGCCGGCCTTTCTTTCGCTGGGCTCGCGCCACGCCGAAAATCGCGGTGTTGTCGGCTTCTGTGCCACTGCCAGTAAACACAATTTCGCCTTCCTGCGCACCAAGCAGCTTGGCGATCCGGACCCGCGCATCGTCAATCGCCGCCCGCGCTTCGCGACCGAAAACGTGAACGCTGCTGGCGTTGCCGAAATGTTCACGCAAATAAGGCAGCATCGCCTCCAGCGCTTCAGGCGCCAGAGGAGTGGTGGCGTTGTAGTCGGCGTAAATCTTTCGCATGATCTGAGTTGTAAAACCAGCCTGAAGGGTTTCAGTTGCCGCGAGAACAACATCGCGGCGTCTGCAACTGAGGTTGCATTCGGCTTCGCGCCGCGACCCGTCAACCTCAACGGCTGGCAACCCTGCAGGCTGCCAGCCCTACAATGGCATTGGGCCCTTCAGAATTGTTTCGTATTTTCAGGGCTTCGTGCGTCCGACCATCTTCTCGCGGTCCTTGGCGGCGGTTTTCGTCACCGTTTTGTCGCCTTCCTGATAGACCACGGTATGGGGCGGCACGGAATCCAACAGCCAGACATTGCCGCCGATGACCGAGTCGTGCCCGATGGTTACGCTGCCCAAAATGGTTGCCCCCGCGTAAATCGTCACGCGGTCTTCGATCGTCGGATGACGTTTCTGTCCGTGCAACGCCTGGCCCGCCGCGAGTGACTTGGCCACCAAGCCCACGCCCTGGTACATCTTCACGCGTTCGCCGATCACGGCCGTCTCGCCGATGACGACGCCTGTGCCGTGATCGATGAAGAAACGCGGCCCAATCTCGGCGCCGGGGTGAATATCGATTCCCGTTTTGTTGTGCACCCATTCGGTCATGATGCGCGGAATCAAGGCCACATGTCGTTTGTACAAGACGTGCGCCATCCTTTGCACCGCAATCGCCTCAATGCCGGGATAAGCGAGGATGACTTCCTCGTTACTGATCGCCGCCGGATCGCCTTCGAATGCCGCCGTCACATCGGTCTGTAAAATCGCCCGTATGCTCGGCAATTCGCCGAGAAATTCCTCCGTCACGCGCACCGCCGTGCCCGGCAAATCGTTGCGGTCACACGCGTCACACGGTTTGTGTTCGAGGCTCCGCTGAATCTCAATTTCCAATCGTTGCGCCACCGAGGTCACCAGCGTGGAGGTGTACTCGACCAACTGATTGGAGTGGATGGCTTCCGCGTCGTAAAAACCCGGGAACACCAACCGCAACAAATCGCGCGCGATCTCCACCACCGCGTCGCGCGACGGCAGGTTCGCTCCGTCGAGATGATTGATCCCGCCGTATTTGTGGAACGAGTCCACCAGATCTTCGACGATTTTCTCGCGCTTTCGCATGCCGGCATGAATCTAACCGCGAATGAACGCAAATTCACGCGAAAAAGGAGGAGACGGCCAAGCCCGTGGCCGCCCGGCTACAGCGCCTCAAGGAAGAACACGTTCGCGAGTCCGTCTGGCCCAACCATCCAAGATGACCATGGTCGAGCGCTCCCAACAAAACAGACGAGTTTACAGTTTGTGAATGTCCTGATATTAGGCAGGGAATGACAGACTTAACCAAGGCTCTTGCACGCATTGATACGTTCCGTGCCGGCGCATTAGGAACTACCATCGCAAATGTCGAGGCCAAGTTGACCGGAGCTGCTCAGAACTCTGTCGCATCGAAGCTAATAGAGTCGGGGATTGATTTCGACCTCTTGCTTTCTGCGCTCCTCGTAAAGAAGGCCTCCAGTCAAATCGGAGAGATTGTTCACGCGTTGGGTATTGTACTTGCATTGCCGAAGATCCTCGAAAGCAATGAAATTGTGGAATCGCTGTCGCTCGCAGCTGGAAATACTGGCAAGGGCTTTGATCTTGAAACCGATAGAAGGATTGCCGAGTTCACATTCATTCAGTGGCAAGGAGGACCAGAAGTCGTAAGGCAAAACAAGATCTTTAAGGACTTCTATTTTCTTGCAGAGGAGAAGACACAAAGGCGAAGAGAGCTGTACACGATCGGTCTCGCATATCCGAAGAAGTTCTTTGAGTCCGGACGAGGAATCTCACAAATCCTGAGAAGCAATGCGAAACTTGGTAAGTCGTTTCAAGAGAAGTATGGCAACCAGTATGTGTATGTCCGTGACTACTACCTTCCACGGCGCGATACGGTGGCAATCCTGGATATATGCGGCTACGTACCCTATCTGAAAGACATGCCGTAGTAACATGGAACTAACTCCAAACGATGTACGCAAGATCGTAGCCGAAGAAGACGACTTCGCTCACGAAATGCATGTGGCTGCAACGCTTAGAGAGTTTCCTGCCTACAGTGTTTCGCATGGAGGCACATATACCGACTCTGTAACAGGTAAGTCTCGGCAGTATGACTTTCGTGCGTCTCTCTCGAAGGAAGATGCTGGGGTTTTTCTGAGTATAGAATGTAAGAATTTGCGCCCGAGTTCTCCACTGGTGATATGCGGTCGGCCACGACTTGATAATGAATCCTTTCATGATTTAATCCACTCACGGGTTGGGACGCACAGAAGAGGATCAACAACGCTCGTAGGCCTCTCTTCTGTCACATTGCGGGCTAAGCGTGAGAACTCCTACTATCCGCCCGATGTGTTTACAGGTAAGAGTTTGTTAAGACTAAAGGCCGACAAGCAGCCCATTTCGTCTACGAGCGATGCTGATGTCTATGATAAATGGGCTCAAGCACTCTCCTCGTCTGTAGAATCTATACACACTGCATGTTGGCTGGCAAACAAGTTAGGCAAAGCTGACTATTACTCAGCCGTCCTACCATTAATTGTCGTACCGAACGACGTTCTTTGGCGGTGCGAATACGATTTGAAGGGCACTATGGCGTCGGAGCCTGAATTAGTGGATGAGTGCGCATTCTTTGTTGGTCAGGAACACCGGACAGGAATAAATGCCGACGAAGTCGGTTTTCGACACAACTTCATTGTCTCACACATCCATTTTTGCACTGTACGCGGGCTGTGGTCACTGCTGTCGCGCTTAGCAACCAACGATCACGCGTGGGAGCAACTTTTGACCCGGCATGCGTTTGAGGTTTGAAAGCCTAACAGAGCAGCAAGTTTTCTGACTTCGTTAACACCTGTTCGCTCCGCCCTCTTGCCGCCTCACAGCTCAATTTCGGCGCGGACCATGTCTTCGGATTCGGACTTTAGTTTGAACTTGAGCTTCTTGCAGACGGCCTGCATGCCGACGTTTTTCGGCAGGATCCCCGCCGTGATGCTCTTCAGTTTTTCTTCGCGTCCGATTTGCACGAGCCGCTGCAACAGTTCCGTGCCCAGCCCGTGCCGCTGCCATTGATCAACGACCAGAATCGCAAACTGCGACGTGTCGGTTCCCGGTTCCTTGCTCAGCCGGCCCACGCCGAGAATCTTGCGCGCGCCGGTCTTCGGATCCTTGTACTCGGCCACGAGCGCAATCTCGCGATCGTAATCATTAAAACAAATTCGCGTCAGCCGCTCGTGGGCGACGCGCTGACCGAGCGCGATCATGTGGAAGTAACGGAAGTAAACGCTTTCCTCGGACAACGATTGATGGAAATTCACCATCAGCGGTTCGTCTTCGGGGCGAATCGGACGAATCGTAACCGGCGTGCCGTCCTTCATTTTCGCCGGCCAGATGTATTGGGTCGGATACGGCCGAATCGCCAATTTCGGCAATGCCTCTTCCTTGGTCCCGGGCTCGTGCAACACGACGCGAGCATCCAGCGCCACGAGTCGTTCATGCGACGCCAACAACGGGTTGATGTCGATCTCCTTAATCCAGCGCTGTTCGACGACAAGCTGGCTGAACCGCACCAGCAGTTGTTCCAAGGCCGCGAGATCGACCGGCGGTTGTCCGCGCACGCCTTTCAGCGCCTTGAAGATGTGCGTCCGTTCCATCAGGCGGGTCGCCAGGGTGGTGTTAAGCGGCGGCAACGCCAGGGCGCGGTCCTTGAAAACTTCGACGAGCTGGCCACCGGCGCCAAACAACAAGACCGGCCCGAACTGCGGGTCAATGCTGCTGCCGAGAATCAGTTCGTAACCGCTGAGCTTGACCATCGGCTGCACCGTCACGCCGGCAAAATGTTTCGCGCCCGCCTTTTCAGTGACGGATTTCTTAATCGCGGCGAACGCCTTTTTCACGGCCGCGGCATTCGCCAGGTTGAGTTTCACGCCGCCCACGTCGGTTTTGTGCGTGATCGTTTCCGAATGCAGCTTCAGCACGATCGGATAGCCAATCTCTTCCGCCAATTTCGCGGCTTCGTCCTCGGTTTTGCCGATGCGCGTCTCAACCGTTGGGATACCGTATGCCGCAAGCAGTTGTTTCGACTCAAATTCCGTCAGCAACGACCGGCCCGATTTCCGGACGGCGGCCACGATCTTGGCGGCGACGGCTGCGTTGGGCGCGTCCTTGCCGTTCTTCTCCGCCAACGCCGGTGTCTCGTAAAGCCCGTGCAGCGCATAGGCATGACGCCACATGTAAGCGAACATCCGGGCCGCCGTGTCGGGATAAGGAAACGTCGGGATATCGGAGCGATTGAGAATCTCCTCACCGGCGGCAACGTCCGAGCCGCCCATCCAGCTCGCAATCACCGGCTTGCCGAACGCCTTGGCGTACGGCTTCAATGCCTCCGCGGTTTGCGTCGCATCCGTCATCGCCTGCGGCGTGAGAATAACGAGCAGGCCGTCGGTGCGGGGATCTTTCGCGGCAATTTCGAGCGCCTTGGCGTAGCGGTCGGCGCCAGCGTCACCGAGTACGTCAATGGGATTATTGTGGCTCCACGCGGCCGGGAGAATCTGGTTCAACCCGTCCATCGTTTCCTTGGAAATGTCAGCCAACTGCCCGCCGCTCGTCAAGAGTGCGTCCACTGCCAGCACACCGGGACCGCCCGCGTTGGTCACGATGGTGAGCCGCGGACCTTTCGGGCGCGGCTGCTTCGCCAGCACCTCGGCCATGTAGAAAATCTCGGCAATCGTGTTCACGCGCAACACACCGCTGCGCCAGAAGGCGGCGTCCAACACTTCGTCGCTGCCGGTCAGCGAGCCGGTGTGCGACGCGGCGGCTTTGGCGGCGCCTTCGGTGCGACCGGGTTTGATGACGATGATCGGTTTCGACAAGGCGACTTCGCGGGCGGCCGAAAGAAAGGCGCGGGCGTCGCCGATGGTTTCCATGTAAATCACGATGCTCTGCGTTTTGGGATCGTTGCCGAGGTAATCGATCAGATCGCCCCAGCCCACGTCGAGCATCGAGCCGATGGAGATGAACGCGCTGAACCCGACTTTTTCTCTCAAACTCCAGTCGAGCACGGCAGTGCACAGCGCGCCGCTCTGGCTGATGAAACCGACGTTGCCGGCGCGCGCGATATTGCCCGCGAATGTGGCATTGAGACCGCCGGGCGGATGCATCACGCCGAGGCAGTTCGGGCCGATGACGCGCATCTTGCCTCGTCGTGCGTGCTCCAAAATTTGTCGCTCGAGTTCCGCGCCGCCTGCGCCGGTCTCCTTGAACCCCGCGGAAATGACGATGGCGGCTTTGATACCGGCCTTGACGCACTCGGCGATGATGCCGGGAATCGTTTGCGCCGGTGTGACAATCACGACGAGATCAATTGGCTCGGGAATGTCGGTAATCTTTGGATAGGCGCGGATACCGAGCACGTTGGGCCGGTTGGGATTCACCGGATAGACCGTGCCGCCGAATGGGCTGCTGATTAGGTTCCAGAGAACGGTGCGGCCAACGCTGCCGGCCTTTTCCGTCGCGCCGATGACGGCAACCGTTTTGGGTGAGAAGAAAATGTCGAGCGGCTGACGTTCAGCGTGCAGAATATCGTGAGCCGGATCTGTGGATGGTTTGTCGATGCGTTTCATTTGGTGCAGCAGTGTGACTCATCTGCGGCACAAATTCCAACCGCAATTCAACCTCGTCAACGATTTCTTGTCAACCGGGCGACCCCGGACCTGCCGGCGGTGGCGGTGTAAAGAAGCTGGGTCTCCGCGGCAAATCCTTCGTCTCCCACCAACAGAGCGACGGGCAACGTGGCGCCGATGCCCGGCTTGCGAACCGTCGTGTTGCACAGGCCATGTGCTTCCCATCCCCCTTGCCACGCCCCGTCCTTCAATTGAGCGGTAAAGGTCCCCAACCCGGTGACTTTGTTGTAAGCGATGCGGCAAGTGTTGCGGCCGGTTCGGCCCCGGCCTTTCTTGTTCAAGCGGAAGCTTACCTGAGCGTCGCCGACATTCACGACAACCGCCTTATTGGTCACGTCGAAACCCGAACAGGCAGCGAAAGTCGCGCTCAAATTACAACTGTCTCCTCGGAGCTTCGCGAATTTCAACGTGGCATTCAGCTTCGTAACGTTCAATTGATAAGCGACCGCGACCCTGAGATTGGTGCTTGTCGAATGGGTGCCATCGCTGACCGTTACACTCGCCACATACGGACTACAGTTTGTGGGAACATCATAGTCATGGGAGGTAATGTTTGTATTTAGAGCAGAGGTGCTGCTCCCATCGCCGAAGTTCCATTGGTAAGTCAACGCACTGGCACCGGCCGCATCGACTCGCAGCCAAACCAGGCTGCTGGCATCCACGACGGCGAGATTGCCAACCTGGAGCAGTGCGTTGGTGGCCGTCGGTCCGGCGGTGATCACTGGCGGGTCGGACGGATTGATAACGGTCAAGGTGGCGGCGTCACTGGTTGCGACGCCATAGGCATTGCTGACCGTGCAGCGGAACGTTGCGCCGCTATCCGCTGACGTGGGGCTGGATACCGTATAGCTGGTCGAAGTTGCGCTGGCGATCTTGCTGCTATTACGCTGCCACTGGTAATTGAGTGGCGGCGTTCCGCTCGCGCTTACCGTGAACGTGGCTGGTTGACCGGATAACACGGCCTGATTGGCCGGTTGTTGAGTAATCTGCGGCGGCACGGCGCTCGTGCCGCCAGTCGCACCGAGGAGCACAAAGACATTGAATTGTTTGCCCGTGGTGGGCACGGCGGCGAGATCGGTCCAGCCGCCGGGCACCGCGACAGTCAGGTTGGTTATCGGCAAGCTGAGCGGACTGCCGTTGTAGGTGCCACTCAGCACGGGCGCGGCAAAGTAGTCTTGGGCGTTGTGGACTTCGTAAGTGTCGCCAGGGCTGAGCACACTGCTGACATCCACACTGACATTGTTGGCGTTGCTCCAGTTGTAGACGACGATATTGGCCCGCTTGGATTCATAGGCGTTGGGCAACACGAAGACCTGGTCCGCCGGCGCGGTGTTGACCGAGTAGGTGCTGTTGGCGTCGAAACCGGTCGCGCTCTTCCAACCAGCAAAATTGTATTGACCGCCATTATTGTTAAAGTTGGCGTTGCTGTCCCCATAGTAGGCGTTGTGATTGACGTTGTCGCCCGACTTGGAGTTCAACTGCAGCATCCCGCCATTGCTGGAATACACGGTGTTGTTGGTGAAGACGACGGACTGATATTGCTGCGCGCTTACGGCATACGGCACGCCCGCGTCGGCGGTGTCGCCCGCCAGGTAGTTGTTGGCCACCGTCACATCGTCATTGGAGATGGCGGCGTAATCCAGCCGCATCAGCGTGCCGCTGATGCCCAGCGGCAGGTAGAGGTAGTTGTTGAACAGTTTCAGGTCTTGAATGGGCGGGCCGCCCCCGAACAGGATCTGTTCTTTGGGACCATCAGGATACTCACCGATCCGGCTGTTGTTGAAGACCACGTTGCGTTCTACCAGGAAATGCTTCAGCGAACTGTCCTGCGTATACCCGTGAATCCCCAGGCCGAATTGATTGAAGATGATGTTATCGGACAGATGCATCACGCCATTGAGATTCTGGATATAAAGCCCGTGACCGTGCCCCCGATCAGGGGCGGTCCACCCGTTGTTGTAGATCAGGCACCCGTAAGCTTCCGCATTGACCGCCCCAGCGTACATACTGGAGCCCCGCGTATCATGGATGATCATATTGATCAACCGAACGCCGGGTGCACTGATCTGGACACCGCCGGGAATTGGCAACTGCGAATGCGTCGGGTCGGAGCCGGTCACGTTGGTGGCGTGGGTGGAGTTGGTGCTGCGGACCTCGATGCCCCAAAACCAAACGTAACCACCACTAGCCTGATAAAGAACGTTCTGGTCGTAGGAATTGTTGTAATTCGGGTTCTCCTGAAAGATGACCCGCTCACCGGGATAAGCGCGGACGATGATGGGCGCGTTGGCGGTGCCCTGTAGATAACACTCGAGGGACGGCCAGGAAGGATTCGCCGGAACGTAAATGCCGCCGCGAAACCAAATTGTGTCGCCCGGTTGAACGGATGATGGCTGACCAAACGCAGTCAACAAATCCCATGGATTGCCAATGCTGCCATTCCCGCTCGCGCTGCCAGTTGGTGAAACGTAAAAATCGGCAGCGCGGACACAGATCAGCGTGGCGAGAAAGACAGTTAGGGCAGAAGCCCAACAACAAAACTCGTTACGGACTCTTCTTCTCTTTTTTGCTCTACGAGGTGTTACGGCTTGCATGAAGCTCAGCGCCCGGAGGGCTGGCCCAAGAGAGCAAGGCGTGTTCCTTACAGGAAAAATCGTTTCATTTTTGGAGAAGATACAACTATTCGAGAGACAGTCGTTAGCCCAGCCAGCCGGTTGCGATGAATTTCCCCCGTTTCGAACCTCCGGCCCGGCAGGAGACTGAAAAGTTTCTTGCCACGAATGAAGTGAAACTTGTCACGGATGGCTGAGACAAACTTTGCTCCGTCTTACGACCTTCAAGCGGTGCGAGACGACGAACCTGCCGCGGCTCGACGTTTTTATTCACGGCGAGATACGTTCGGGATTACGGAAACAGACCGCGGACTTGCTTGGCCAGGGCGATCCGGCTGATGCCGAGGGCGAGCGCGGCGTCGCGCATGTAGAGCTTGCGCTTTTTGGCCATCTGCAAGACTTGCTGATAGGCGACTTCGAGTTGACGGTAGAGTTTGTCGTTCACTTCCGCTTCGCCCCAGAAGAAACTCTGCAAATCCTGCACCCACTCGAAGTAGCTGACGATCACGCCACCAGCATTGCAGAGGACATCGGGAATGAGAAAGATATCGTCGCGCTGACGTAGCACGTTGTCCGCTTCAACCGTGGTGGGACCGTTGGCGGCTTCGGCCAGAACGCGGCAGCGAAGTTTGCCAACGTTCTTCTCCGTGATCTGGCGTTCCAACGCGGCGGGAACAAGAACTTCACATTCGAGTTGGAGGAGTTCCTCGTTCGTAATGCGCTCGCAGTCATCCCGGTATTCCCGGAAGTCTTTGTTGGTGGCGGCGTAGTCAATGAGCTTGTTCACGTCCAGCCCCTCCGGGTTGTAAAGTCCGCCGGTGTAATCGCTGACGGCAATCACCTGCGCCCCAAATCGGTGAAGCTGTTGGGCAGCCACGGAGCCAACATTGCCGAATCCCTGAACAACCACGCGCGTTCCATCGGATTTCATGTTCAGGCTTTCGAGCGTGCGGTTGACGAGATAGGCGACGCCGCGGCCAGTTGCTTCTTTACGCCCGGCCGAACCACCGAGTGCGACAGGTTTACCGGTCACGATTTGGGGAACGGGGTTCCCCTGATGCATCGAATACGTGTCCATCATCCATGCCATCACCTGCTCGTTGGTGCCCAAATCTGGTGCCATGACATCAACGTGCGGGCCGATAAATGGAATCATTTCCTGTGTGAAACGGCGGGTCATCCGTTCGAGTTCCCCGCGCGACATCTTCCGAGGATCGCACGTGACGCCACCTTTCGCTCCGCCGTAAGGCAGCCCGCACAGGGAACATTTCCAGCTCATCCACATCGCCAGTGCTGCCACCTCACCAAGGGTTACGTCGGGATGATAGCGCAAGCCTCCCTTGGTTGGTCCGACCGAGAGATGGTGTTGCACTCGATAACCCGTGAACATTTCTGTATGACCATCATCCATCCGCGTTGGCATGCAAACGATGATCGTGCGCTTGGGCATTTTGGTGCGAACGCGCTCGCTCTGCCCGATCTCAAGAATATCGGCAACGCGATCGTATTGTTGACAGGCCATGACGTACGCTGGTGATTGCATGAACTCATCAAGCATGATTGGTCCTTTCAGGGCACCACGACCTGCAAGGCACGAGGCAACAAAGAGAACGTCACCGGCACATCACCGGCGTCTTCACCGTCCAGTTGATACGCGGCAGTTCCCGCCGCACTGCAGGTCAATCGGTCAATTTGGAAATATTGCACGCCCCGCAGTTTTGTGTGCACGCGGCGCAGGATACCTTGGCCGTAAAGCAAGACATCCCAGTATCGGCATTTCTCAAACACACAAACATCAAGTTGGCCGTCATCCAAACGTGCTTGGGGGAACAACGCGAAGGGTCCGCCATAGAATCGTCCATTGCCGACCAGCACGGCTGCACCGCCCGCGCGCGGGCTGCTGGCATTCGTGGAGATTTGCACGGGAATCGGTTTGCTGGAAATCGTCTTCAGTCCCGCCCAAACGTAACTCAGCGGGCCAATCTTTTTCTTGAGTTCCCAACTCGCCGTGCGCACCGCTTGCGCGTCGAAGCCGACCCCGGCCAGTTGGACGAAGTGACGGGTTACGCCGTTGGCGCTGGCGCACGCCAGATCGATCGTGCGCCTTCGGCCCTGCTCGATAACGCTCCAGGCAGCATCGATTCGATTGGGGATGCCCAGTTCCTGGGCGAAGACATTGACGGTGCCGAGCGGCAATACGCCGAGGGCTGGGCCGGCGGGGCCGAGGCCGTTGATGACCTCGTTGATCGTGCCATCGCCTCCGGCGGCGATCACCATGCTATAACCATCGGCAACGGCGCGAGCGGCCAGCAATTTTGCGTCGCCGGCGCATCGGGTCGGAGCCATGACCACGTCCGCACTGGCTTTCGCTTCGAGAAACCGGCGGAGTCGCCGGGATTTTTCGCCGCGCGCAGCAGGGTTGAAAATGACGAATACTTTGTCCATTGTTGGGACGGTGAGTATTGTAGGGGACAAGTCGCGCGAAGCCAAACGAGAATCGGGAGGAGGTTGGAGATGAAAGCAGCCAGGATCATTTTGATCGTTGTTGCGGGGCTGGTGGTGGTCGTGACTCTTCTGGTCGCAGCGGGTCTTTACATGGCCAACCGGCATGTCCAGTCGCCGGCCTTCAAACAAGAAATCCTGACGGTCGCTCGTCAGGAGCTCGGCGCAGACGTGCATATCGAAGCGCTTCACGCGTCTCTCTTCAGTGGGATGACGCTAGACGGGGTCACAATTAACAATCCCACGAACTTCCCGGGCAGCTTGTTGACCGCCGATTCTTTCGTGTTGCGCTACCGCTTGTGGCCACTCATCGAAAAGCGCGTGGAAATCGAGCAGCTCTCACTTGATAAGCCAGTCATCACGCTGGTGCGAGACAATGCTGGCGAATGGAATTACGAACAGCTCGGCGCGAAACCAAGCGAGTCGAAACCACCAAGCGCGACAAAGCCATCGATCTCTCCGCCGCCGGCGAAATCCGAAACCGCCATCCCTTTTAATCTCGTTCTCTCCAAGCTGGCGATCGCGCACGGATCGGTGTCTATCACGGGCGAGAAAGACAAGCCGCTTTTGAGATTGGACGGAATCAATCTATCCAGTTCGCTCAACGTGGCGGATGGAAACCTCGGAGGTTCCGGAAAGAGCAGTATCGACAGGGTAAATGTCGCCGAAAAGTTGTTTGTCCAACAGCTTGCTGCCCCGGTGAGCATTTCTTCCGAGCACGTCAAATTGGCGCCGCTCAGTGGGAAGATTGCCGATGGCGCCATCATGGGCGAAGCCACGATGGAATTGAAGCCCACATTTGGTTACGCGGCCGATGTGCAGATCAAAGAGAGCGACGTGGCGAAGTTGTTGGGCGAAGCTGGTGCCAAACAAGTGTTAATCGGCAAACTGGAACTCACCACGAAGCTCAACGGCACGGGAGGTTTGGCAACGATGGCGGGCACCGGTCGCGCGGAAGTCAGGAACGGACATTTGGCTTCGATTCCGCTGATGAATCTGCTGGCAACGTTGTTGCAGGTTCCCGACTTGCGGGAGTTGCCGTTCACGGAATGTCTTCTGGAATTTTCGATCACGAATAATACCATGGTGACTCCGGTGATTCGCATCGTGTCGCCAGAAGTACAGATCACTGGGAAAGGCGTTGTCTCATTGGAAGACTACTCGTTGAACCATAACCTGACAATTGCCTTCGCCAGAGGAATGCTCGACCGCGCACCGACAGAGGTTCGGAATCTTTTCACGGAGCAGACGAACGGCTGGCTGGCGCTCGAATTCCGCGTTTGGGGCCCGTACGACTCTCCCCAAACCGACTTGCAGACCCGCATCGCCAAAGGTGTCGGCCAGCAACTTTTGCAGAAGGGATTACAGAAGCTTTTCAAATAATCATGCGCATTATTGCTGGGCTGGCCAAAGGAATGCGGCTTACCGTGCCCCGTTCAGGCGTGCGTCCGACAGCCGATCGGATTCGAGAGGCGATATTTTCCAGCTTGGGAGGGTGCGTCATCGACGCACGCGTGTTGGATTTGTACGCGGGGACCGGCGCGCTTGGCTTAGAGGCCGCGAGTCGCGGCGCAGCCAGTGTGGTTTTCGTCGAGAACACGTCGGTTGCGCTGGAAAGTCTGGAACGCAACGTGAAGAATTTTCAGCAGAGTCCAACAGGGAAATGCGCTTTTTCCGTCGTTCGCGCGGGGGTGATGCCGCAGCTTCAGAAAATGGCCCGCGCGGGCGAAGCGTTTTCTCTGATCTTTGCCGATCCGCCGTATGGCGAAACTGCGCAAAAGCTATTGGTTGATGAACCCCTGCCAGAATTGCTGAGCGTCGATGGCAAGCTGGTGTTGGAATCGGCAAAGCGCGTGCCCCTCACCATTGGCAACCCTTGGGAATTGAAGCGAGAGTCGATCTACGGTGACACACGCGTGAGTTTCTTGAGAAAAACGCAATGATTTTTCACCGGTATTTTTCTGTTCTCAGCGTCCCGCGGAGCTCTTGCTGTCAGAAACGCTCAATGAACAGCTACAGCGGAAAACTTCTCCCCCAGTTCTTCGGTGAGCATACTGGCGACGAGGGGGAGGCGCTTTTCAACTTTCTGCACTGCCTCGTGAGCTTCCTTCTGTTTGCCCATTTCGGCATAGGCCAGGCACAGCCAGACCCACGGCGTGGCATCAGCTGAATTAATGGAGATGGCTTTCTGGTAAGCCTCCACAGCCCTTTCGTACTGCGCCTGGAGATGATGGACGTTACCCAGATTGTTCCAAGCCACGATAAAATTCGGCTTCAACGAGATGGCCTTTTCGTACGCGGCGATCGCATCATCATATTTGCAGCGTGACGCATAGGCATCGGCGAGATTGCACCAAGTCTGCGCGTCGTCTGGTTGTACGGTCAGCAACTGGAAGCAAACCGAAATCAGTTCGGTGTATTTCCCCTGCTTTTTGTAAGCCTGGCTCAGGCGCGCTAACGCGAAAGAATTACCCGAATGTTGCTTTACCATTTCCTTGCAGAAATCGACCAATTCGCAATCGTCTTCTTCGCGTCGTTCGTAAACTGCATCGAAATGCGTCCACGCGCTCTCGCTGTCGGGGTGGAGGCCGACAATTTCCTTGGCGAAAACAAGCAAATCGGGCGGTTCGGTTTCATCTTTGGCAGTAAGCTGGAGAAAAGTCCATGCGTGACGGTTGCCGGGATACTGCCTGACAATTTCCTGGCAGAACTGCATAAACTCCACGGATTTTTGCTCTTGCATGCAAATCGAGTAGAGCTGCGACCATGCTTTCGGAGCCTCGGGATTGCTGCGCACCGCCTGTTGACGGCGTTTCAATAGCCAGTTGGCAATGTGCTGTTCCATAGGGTGTGTTACCTCGCAACAGGCCTTAGGAGCAGCCCTTGGGCCACGTTTTTGGTCGCTACAGGAACTCAGTTCCCCTGAGCTAGTCTGCTACCCAGCCAAAAGAAAAGATTGCAAAGCTTGGCTGACAAAACTATCGTTTTGGCCCAAGCAGGGAGGTTTATGGCAACCATAGCAGTCTATCCTGGCAGCTTCGATCCCATCACCAACGGCCATCTGGACATCATTCGCCGAGCCGCCCAATTGTTTGACCGGGTAATCGTAGCCGTGGCGCTCAATCCAGAAAAATCGCCTCTCTTTGACGTCGGCCAGAGGCTGGCGTTGGCCCGCGAAGCTATCAAGAATTTGCCGAAGGTGGGGGTGGACGAATTCGAGGGGCTGCTGGTGGATTATGCCCGGAAGAAGCGCGCGGCAGTTATCGTGCGCGGCTTGCGGGCTGTCTCCGATTTCGAGTTTGAATTTCAGCTCTCGCTGATGAATCGCAAGCTGGCGCGAGACATCGAAACCATTTTCCTGATGACGAAGGATGAATATACATTTATCAGTTCGCGCCTGGTAAAAGAGATCTGCCAATTGGGTGGCAATGTGAGCGAATTTGTGCCACGCGGTGTCGAACGTGCAATGAAGAGAAAGTTTGGCCTGACGCGCTAGTCGTCATCGATGTACGCGCGCGCCGAGAGGGGTATCATGAGAATCAACGTCAAACGTATCCCGCCTGAAGGAGAAACGCTAAAAGGGACTGATCCCGCCGGTATCATGGATTTGAACGAAGCCGACGTGCGTTTTGAGCACGAAATCGAATATGAGTTGCTGGCCCAGATTCAAGCGAACGCCTTGCTGGTGACCGGCCGTCTCAGCACGCCGGCGACCCTGCGCTGCAGCCGTTGTCTTCGGGTATTCGAGCAGCTTTTGCACGTGAACCAATTTGTCTTTCACCAAGAGTTGCACGGGGAAGATTTCATAGACTTGACGTCGAATATCCGCGAAGATATTATCCTCGAACTTCCACAACGGGCGCTGTGTGCAGTGGATTGCAAAGGGTTATGCCCGCATTGTGGCAAAGATTTGAATAAGGGGCCATGCCGATGCAAACAATCGGAAGGCGATTTGCGCTGGCATGCGCTGGATAACTTGAAACTGAAGTAACTGGAGAACAGCTTTTCATGGGCGTTCCAAAACGCAAAGTGTCGAAGATGCGCCTGCGCACTCGCAAGGCAGCGAATCGGCTGAAATCGCCGCCACAGTTGTCCGTGTGCTCGCAATGTGGAGCGCGGGTGCGGCCCCATCGCGTCTGTCCGTCTTGTGGCTACTACAAGGGGCGGCAGGTCGTTTCCGTTACCGCTGCCTAATCCCACGATGAAACTCGCCATCGATGCGATGGGTGGGGATTACGCCCCCCAAAACATCGTTGCCGGGGCGGTGGATGCTTTACGCCAAAACGACCATATCGAGCGCCTCTTTTTGGTCGGCGATACTGGCCGCGTGGAAGCAGAGTTACGCAAACAAGGCACACCGGATCGGCGCATTGAGATTGTCCACGCCAGTGAAATCATCGCGATGGACGATCCGCCAGTTCAATCTGTCCGTCGGAAGAAGGACAGTTCCATGTGCCGCGCGATCGACCTCGTCAAGCGCCATGACGCGAATGCCATTGTATCCGCCGGCAATACTGGCGCCCTGCTGACGGCATCCCACCTGAAGTTGCGCACACTGGAGGGCGTTGACCGCCCAGGCCTGGCTGTGTTGATTCCTTCCCCTGAGAATGTTTTTGTTCTCATGGACGCAGGCGCCAACCTTGAACCACATCCATCGAACCTGGTGCAATATGCCATCATGGGCAGCCTCTACTCCCGTCAGATCCTTGGTTATCAACGACCGCGGGTGGGCCTGTTTTCCATTGGCACGGAAGAAATGAAAGGCAACGAGCTGACGCTGGAGTCGTATCGCTTGCTCAAGCAAACCAATCTGAATTTCATCGGCAATATCGATGGCCACGATTTGTTTGCCAATATTGCCGACGTGATTGTGACCGATGCGTTTGTCGGAAACGCCGTGCTCAAGGCCTGCGAAAGCACGGCGCGTCTGGTTTCCCGCTGGTTGAAGGAGGAGATCAAGAGAAATCCCTTGCGAATGCTGGGCGCGATGCTGGCCGGCGGCGCGTTCAAGGCTCTCAAACGCAAAGCCGATCCCGATGAATACGGCGGTGCGGTACTGCTGGGCATCAACGGAATCTGCATCAAGGCACACGGGGCCAGCTCGCCCAAGGCGGTCAAGAACGCCATCCGCGTGGCGACAGAATTTGTCGAGTCGCAGTTCAACGAACACATCGTTGAGGAAATCACAAGCTTCCATGACAAAGTCCAGCAAACCTCATTTGCGCAATCCCAGATCTAGGCAACTACTCCGGCCGGTGCACATCGTTGGGACCGGTTCCTACGTGCCAGACCACATTCTCACCAATAGCGATTTGGAAAAAATGGTCGATACCACGGATGAATGGATCACCACACGCTCCGGGATTAAGGAGCGTCGCATCGCCCCGGATTGGATGTGCACTTCCGACATGGCGGTCGAGGCGTCTCGCCGCGCCATGGAGCAGGCCGGCGTCCGCGAAGACGAGATCGATTTAATTATTTGTGCCACCATTACGCCGGATATGCCGTTCCCGGCGACCGCGTGTCTAATTCAGCAAAAGCTCGGCGCCAAACGTGTGGCCGGCTTTGACATGGAAGCAGCTTGCTCCGGATTCCTCTACGGCTTGGAAATCGGGCAGCAGTTCGTCACCTCCGGTACATACGACACCGTGCTGGTAATCGGGGCGGAGAAGCTGTCGACCATTGTGGATTGGGAAGACCGAAGCACGTGCGTATTGTTCGGAGATGGCGCAGGCGCGGCGATCCTACGTAGCCGCGGCGAAGAACATGGTCATGGAATTCTGACGACATGCATGGGCGCGGATGGAGGACAGGCGGATATTTTGCTGATGCCGGCGGGCGGGGCTCGCTATCCAGCTTCGCGGGAATCAGTCAGCGCCGGAATGCACCACCTGAAGATGGCCGGCAAAGAAGTCTTTAAAAACGCCGTGATCGCCATGCAAATGGCTGCCACAGAAGCGCTTCAGAGATGCAATCTTTCCATTGCTGACATAAAATGCGTGATTCCGCACCAAGCTAACATCCGCATCTTGGAAGCGATTGCCGATCGAATCGGGGCGCCGATGGAAAAGCTGTACATCAACCTGCACCGATATGGCAACGTATCCGCCGCATCCGTGGCAATCGCCTTGGACGAAGCGGCACGCGAAGGTCGGTTCCAGCGAGGCGATTTGATCTTGCTAATTGTCTTTGGCAGTGGCCTCACGTGGGCCTCGTGCGTCATTCAGTGGTGAAAATTGACCCGGGGATGATTGACACCACCGCCGGGCGATGCTAAAGTGCCCCACGGTTTCTGACTATCAGGACGACATGGCTGCTACTCGAAGAGATGTTTCAGGAGTTTTTGAAGCGGAGTTGAAGGGGAAGCATTCCCGCAAGGCCGCCGTTCTCGATAAGGTCTTTTGTTTGAGTCCCAAAGGGATCACCTTTCTGACTGATACTTACCTGCCCGAATGGACTGAAGTTGGCGTGGAGATGCGTCTGCCCCAGATCGGGGCGCGGAGGGATCAATCTGTAGATATCGATTGCCGCGGCGTGGTGGTGCAATGTGCACAACGCGAAGGAGGCAAAGGTTTCGAGGTGGTTTTGGTGTTCCTCGATCTGCCCAAGCGTGCGCAAGCTCATATCAGTGCCGCTCCCCCGCAAGTGACCCCCTTAAGCATCTCGATTTCACGCTGACCTCATGGAATACCTGCACAGTCTTCTGAAGTTTGCCGTGAACATGGGCGCTTCCGATGTTCATGTTAAACCCGATTATCACGCGACGATCCGCATTTCGGGCGAACTTTTTCCAGTACAAGTCGATCCGCCAACTCGCGAACAGGTTGAAGAAATTGTCCACCATATGTTACCGAAACATCTGGAGGCGCGGCTGGAACGCGAGAAAGAGGCCGATTTTTCTTATATTGACCCCGAACTGGGCCGTTTTCGCGTGAATGTGTTTTTCCAGCGTGGACAACTGGCAATCGCCATGCGCTTTGTCAAGATTCACGTGCCGTCGTTCACCGAACTGAATCTACCGGATATGCTGGGCCGGATTGCTGCCGCTGAACGTGGCATTATTCTGGTTTCGGGCACGACCGGCTGCGGCAAATCAAGCACCTTGGCGGCGATGATTCAACACATCAACGACAACGAGAAGTGCCACATCATCACGCTGGAAGACCCCATTGAATATATCTTTCAGGACAAGCAGTCGATTATCGAGCAGCGCGAAGTTGGCCTGGATACTCTGAGTTTTGAACGAGCATTGGTGCATGTGATGCGGCAGGATCCAGACGTGATCATGATTGGTGAAATGCGCGATAGCCAATCGTTCATGGCGGCTTTGGCCGCGGCCGATACGGGCCATTTGGTCATGACCACGTTGCACACAACCACCGCCTACTCTGCGATTGGGCGCATTCTGGATTTCTTCCCGGCCCACGAACGCGATCAAATTCGACGTCAAATAGCCGCGACACTTCAGGCTGTTGTGTGCCAGCGGCTGGTCCCTGCCTCCGCCGGTGGCGTGGTTCCAGCAGTGGAAATCATGCTTAACTCACCAACGGTGCGAAAGCTGATTGAGGAAAACCGCCTCGACAAATTGTCTGCAGCCATTGAAACCGGGACTGATGAGGGCATGCAGACTTTCAATCAGGCGCTCTACAAGCTTGTCAAAGGCAAGATGATCAGCGAAGAAGAAGCGCTTGCCAAGGCGACAAATCCTGAAGCCTTGAAGATGAATTTCCGCGGCATCTTTCTCGACGAATCACGGCGAATCCTCGCCAACGCCTGAGCCAATCATTCCGGCAAGAACCCGAACCGTGTTGCACCAGTTGTAATCCATCCTTCACCTGCTATACTCTGCGCCTGTCAAAGGCGAGTTCAAAGATGGAAGACACCATTGCGGCGATTTCTACCCCGGTTGGCGAGAGCGGGATTGCAATCATTCGTATTTCCGGTCCCCTTGCCCTTACCGCCGCTGACCGCATTTTCCATTCGCGGACAGGCTGTCCGTCAGGATTCCCAAGTCATACCATACATTTTGGAACCGTGGGGACCAATGGGGACACGATCGACCAAGTCATGCTGACAGTCATGCGCGCTCCGAGGACTTATACAAAGGAAGACACCGTCGAGATCAATTGCCATGGAGGCGTACTAACGGCTCGCAAGCTCTTGTCGCTCTGTCTTCAGAATGGAGCCCGGTTGGCTGAGCCCGGCGAATTTACCAAACGAGCCTTCTTGAATGGACGAATCGATCTAGCGCAGGCGGAAGCAGTTATGGACATCATTCGCGCGAGGACGGATCGTGCTCATCAATGTGCTGTCCACGAGCTTCAGGGACGCCTTTCAAACAGGGTTGATGAGGCTCGCGAGCGATTGATTTCGATTCTCGCGCATATCGAAGCACACATTGACTTCCCCGAAGAAGATATATCTCCAAATAACCGCGAGAACCTACTTCGTGAAACGAAAGCCGTTTTCAACCAGCTCCGATCCCTGCTAGCCACTTTTCGCGAAGGGAGAATTCTGCGTGATGGATTACCCGTCGCTATCATTGGCCGCCCGAACGTAGGCAAATCAAGCCTGCTAAATGCCCTGTTAGGGGAGAATCGCGCTATCGTCACGCCCATTCCCGGAACCACCCGTGATACACTTGAGGAATACGTAAACATCGGCGGTATTCCATTCCGGTTCACTGATACGGCAGGCATTCGACGGCCGCGTGGTCGAGTGGAAAGCATGGGGGTGGAACGAGCCACGCAAGCTGTCGAGAAAAGTGATGTTGTGCTGCTCGTCTTGGATGGATCGCAACCGTTCCGTCCTGCAGACCTTGAAATACAGGAGAAATGCGGCACCAAGCCGGTCCTACTTATTTTGAATAAGGCCGACCTGCCCAACCGCCTTAGGATTCCGAAGGAGCTTTGCCATATGAGGAGCGTTTCTGTATCGGCGTTAACTGGTCTTGGCGTTTGTAGTCTCTGTGATAGCCTTCTCGACATCGCTCATTCTGGCATTTGCGCCGGGACAAATTTCACGGTTGCAATAAACGAGCGTCATCATGAAGTCCTTGTACGTGCAACTGATGCATTGACATCTGGCGTACAGCTTTTCGAACGAGGCGATGAATTAGAGCTGATTTGCCAACAACTGAGAATTGCACTCAATGCCGTCGGTGAAATTACCGGGAAAACCGCCACAGAAGACATCCTACAGCGTGTCTTTAGCACATTCTGCGTAGGCAAGTAATTGAGTATGTACATTTACCCGAAGCGGTATGACGTGATTGTTGTCGGTGCTGGCCATGCCGGGACTGAAGCAGCCTTGGCTGCAGCTCGAATTGGCTGTCAGACGCTGTTGCTCAGCACCAATCTGGACACAATCGGACAAATGTCATGTAACCCAGCAATTGGAGGACTTGCAAAGGGTCATCTCGCCAGGGAAATAGATGCACTGGGTGGTGAAATGGGGGTTAATACGGATCAGACCGGAATTCAATTTCGAATGCTGAACACAAAGAAGGGACCATCGGTTTGGGCCCCTCGCGCTCAATGCGATAAGAAGGCGTATCAGTTTAGGCTTAAGTGGATTATTGAGCGGGAGCCGAATCTCGATGTTAAGCAAGCGACGGTTGACGAATTAGTGGTGAAGGGTGACAAGGTTTGCGGAATTACGACCAAAATGGCCGTTCGTTATGAAGGAACAACGGTCATTGTAACTACTGGCACATTTCTTAGGGGGTTGATTCATATTGGAGAGACGAAGATGAAATCGGGCCGAGCCGGCGAGCCAGCAGCCTACGCGTTGTCCGCATGCCTTAAGCAGTTGGGTTTCGAACTGGGTCGCCTTAAGACAGGAACGCCCCCGAGACTCAATCGTAAATCCATCGATTTCTCGAAGATGTCGATTCAATACGGGGACGAAGAAATCCCATTCTTTTCGTTTCGAACCCCCAAGAAGTTCCACGTGGAACAATTGCCATGTTATGTCACCTATACGACGCCTCGAACACGAGAGGTGATCCAGAATAATATTCACAGATCCCCTCTCTACTCTGGTCAGATTCAAGGAATTGGCCCTCGCTACTGCCCATCCATTGAGGATAAGATCGTCAAATTCGTTGAAAAAGAACGTCACCAGATTTACCTCGAACCAGAGGGCAGAGCCACCGATGAGTTTTATGTGAACGGTGCCTCCACGAGCCTGCCAGAAGATGTGCAAGTCGAGATGATCCATACCATCATTGGGCTAGAAAATGCCGAGATTATGCGTCCTGCTTATGCGGTGGAGTACGACTATAGTCAGCCGCACCAGCTTCATCCTACGATGGAGACCAAGCGGATCCAGAATCTGTACTTTGCCGGCCAGATCAACGGAACATCCGGTTACGAAGAAGCCGGCGCACAGGGTCTTGTTGCTGGGATAAATGCCGCCCGTAAAGTTCAAGGCTTGAACGAATTAATACTCACCAGGTCAGACAGTTATATAGGCGTTCTGATCGATGACCTGATCAGCAAGAGCGTAGATGAGCCGTATCGAATGTTCACATCCAGGGCTGAATACAGGCTCCTGCTTCGCCAAGATAACGCAGATCTTCGATTAACACCGATCGGGCATTGGGCCGGACTTGTTAATGATGAGCATTGGCATCGATTCGAAGAAAAGCGATCCGCCATAGAGTTCGAAATTGCCCGGCTGCGAAAAGCACGAAATGGCTCGGCTTCCTACGCGGAAATACTTCGCCGGCCGGATGTGACATACTGTTCACTCCCGATCGCGAATCCTGAGTTATCCGATGAAATCAAGCAGGAAGTTGAGATACAGATCAAGTACGAAGGTTATATTGCGCACGATCTCGAGCAGATAGAGCGGTTCCGTCGCCTTGAAGACAAGCGTCTGCCGCAGTGGATAGACTACGACAAAATCAAGGCTCTTCGCACGGAGTCGCGGCAAAAGCTGGGTCGTTACCGTCCAGATTGCGTCGGGCAGGCATCACGGATTCCCGGAGTTACGCCTGCAGACGTGGCAATTCTGCTGGTTTGGCTGAAGCGCGCGGGTGAGCTGCCGAGCCATTAGGGGCCCTCTTAGATCATCCTCGCATTTGCTCCAGAATCAAGATGCGAAAGTTTCTAAACAGTGAGCCCATGTCGTGAGGCCCAGGAGAGGCCTCCGGGTGATATTGAACGCTGAAAATCGGATGCCGTTTATGTCGCATACCTTCAACCGTTCTGTCATTCAGGTTAATTTGGGTGATTTCGACATCATCTGGATTTAGACTTTCAGGATCGACGGCAAAGCCGTGATTCTGTGCGGTGATAGCTACATTGCCAGCAGGCAAGTCTTTTACTGGGTGATTTGCACCTCGATGTCCAAACTTCAATTTAAATGTACGTCCGCCGAATGCAAAGCCCAAGATTTGGTGACCAAGACAGATTCCAAAGATCGGCAGTGCTCCGATGAGATCGTGAACGGCACGATGCGCGTAATCTAATGCCTCAGGATCGCCCGGACCGTTCGACAGAAACGCCGCCCACGGCTGGAAACTCATTACATCTTTAGCGGTTGCGGTTGCCGGGACAACTTGCACACGAAAGCCGTGCTGGCGGAGCTTTCGCAGTATGTTGTACTTGATTCCAAAATCAAAAGCCACGATTGGAATGTCCGCGTCGAGAAGCTTGTCTGCGGGGGGCAACGTTCCTTCATTGCCGTGTCTGATCCTCCACGGTTGGCTCGCAATGTCCTCTGGATCCCAAGGGAACGGCTCGGGGTGTGTGACTTCCTTGACATAATCAACTCCGAGGATACCTTTCCATTCCCGGGCTAAATCGACCGCGTGTCTGTCCGTTACGCCTTCGGTGGAAATGCATGATTTCATAACGCCTTTGACCCGAAGTATCTGCGTTAAGGCTCGGGTATCGATCCCCTGAATTGCAGGGATCGAGTATTTTTCAAGATATTGCGGCAGAGAATATTGAGCACGCCAATTTGAGGCAATCGGCGACAATTCTCGAACCAGAAAACCAGCAACGTGGGGTCGCCAACTTTCGACATCGGTGGAATTGACCCCGTAGTTACCGATCTCTGGATAGGTCATAGCCACGATCTGGCCTTTATACGAGGGATCGGTGAGAATCTCCTGATAACCGGTCATCGAGGTGTTGAAGACAGCCTCACCGCACGCGGTGGCTTTTGCCCCAAACCCAATCCCGCGGAAAGTGGTTCCGTCTTCGAGCGCAAAGACACCGTCAAGGTCGATTGGCATAAATTTCGAGCATCAGGTTTCCCGCCACGCAACTTCACCGCCAGTGATGGTCACGATTGCTTTGCCATAAAACTTTCGACCGTGGAAGGGTGAATTCCGCGACCTACTGGCAGTTTCGTTGACATCGTAAGTCCAAGCGTGCTCCGGATCAATGATGGTAATATCCGCGTCAGCACCAAGGGAGAGCGTGCCTTTGTTCAGCCGCAAAAGACGAGCTGGATTTGTGGTGAACTTCTCGATCAATTGGGGAAGTTCCAATAACCGTTGTCGTACGAGATCCAATGACAACGCCAGTTCGGTTTCCAGTCCAATTACGCCGAAGGGAGCAAAATCAAACTCCACTTCCTTTTCGTACGAACAGTGTGGGGCATGATCACTGGCAACAACCTCGATGGTTCCATCGGCGAGACCCTCCAATAAAGTTTGTCGGTCGCGTTCGCTTCGCAGCGGTGGATTCATTTTGAAATTCGTGTCGTAGGACTTCACGGCTTCATCCGTCAACGTGAAATGATGAGGAGTCGCTTCACCCGAAATCTTCACCCCGCGCCGCTTGGCTTCGCGGATCAGCCGCACGGAACGCGCGGACGAGACATGCTGACAATGGACGTGCCAATCCGTTAATTCGGCAATGAGAATATTGCGCGCCACAATCACATCTTCGCCGATGGCCGGCCAGCCACCCAAGCCAAGTGCGGCGCTCCAATAGCCTTCATTCATCACACCGTCAGCCACCAAGTGGTAATCCTGGCAATGGTCCAGCACGGGAAGAGCGAACATCTTCGCGTACTCAACAGCGCGGCGCATGAGGTCGTTGTTTTGCACGCAATGCCCATCATCGGTGATGGCGACGACACCCGCGCTTTTGAGCGATCCGATGGGCGCCAGTTCCTCACCTTTGAGTTCTTTGGTAATGGCGCCCGTTGGAAAAACATTCACGCAGGCAACCTGATTGGCACGTTGTTTGATGAACGCGATTGTGCCGGTGTTGTCTGCGGCCGGTGTCGTGTTCGGCATGCAGACCACAGAAGTGAAGCCGCCGCGCGCGGCGCAACGCGTGCCGGTCTCGATGGTTTCCTTGTCGCTGCGCCCCGGCTCGCGCAGATGCACGTGCATGTCAATCAGCCCGGGAGTGACAATCTTGCCTTTGGCGTCGATTGTTTCCGCGCCCGACGCGGCCACGGCGGCGATCTTGCCATCGACGACAGAAATATCGCGAACCTCATCAACGCCATTGGCGGGATCAATCACCCGGCCATTTTGGATCAAGAGCGAACTCACTCTGTACCCTCCGCAGAGAACCGCCCGCCCGAACATAGAAACAGCACGGCCATGCGCACGGCCAATCCGTTGGTCACCTGTTCCAGAATCACCGACCGGCTGCTGTCGGCGATCTCACTGTCGATCTCAACACCGCGATTAATCGGGCCGGGATGCATGATCAGGGCGTCTGGTTTCGTGCGGGCAAAACGTTCCTTGTTCAAGCCAAACATCGCCGTGTACTCGCCGATGCTTGGGAACATCGTCTGACGCTGACGTTCGTGTTGGATCCGCAGAAGGTTGATTACATCTGCCTCATGAATGGCTTCCTCGATGTCGTATGTTACGCGACAGCCAAATTGTTCGAAAGCCCGCGGCACCAAAGTGGACGGACCCGAGAGGGTCACGTTCGCGCCGAGTTTCGTAAGCAGCCAGATATTGGACCGCGCCACGCGTGAATACAAAATGTCGCCCAAGATGGTCACTTTCAATCCGTTGATTCGCCCTTTCTTTTCGCGGATCGTCAAGGCGTCGAGCAACGCTTGCGTTGGATGTTCGTGGGCTCCGTCGCCGGCGTTGACGATGCCGGCCTTGAGCAGTCGCGCCAGAAAATGGGGCGCGCCCGCCGCGGAATGACGGATCACGATGATGTCGGCATTGAGTGCCTGCAAATTCAGAGCGGTGTCCTTGAGTGTCTCGCCCTTTGCAATGCTGGATGCGGAGGCCGTAATGTTGATCACATCGGCGGAGAGACGTTTCGCTGCCAACTCGAAACTGGTGCGTGTTCGCGTCGAAGGCTCGATAAAGAGGTTCACCATGGTCTTGCCGCGAAGAGAGGGCACTTTCTTGATCGTGCGTTCGCCGACCTGCTTGAACGCTGCTGCGGTGTCGAGCAGAAAATTGATTTCCTCTGGCGACAAATCCTGGATCCCCAGCAGGTCTTTGTGGTTCCACGTGACTGCGCTCATCGCTCGATCATCACCTCATCTCGACCGTCGATTTCCACCAGTCCCACGCGCACCCGCTCGCTCAACGCTGTTGGAACGCTCTTGCCGACATAGTCGGGCCGAATCGGCAGTTCGCGGTGACCGCGGTCGATCAAAATCGCCAATTGAATCTGGCGCGGTCGTCCGAAATCGCTGATTTCATCCATCGCCGCTCGAATCGTTCGGCCGGTAAAAAGCACGTCGTCGACCAGCACAATACTTTTGCCGGTCACATCGAAGCCAATTTGTGATGGACCAACCTTTGGAGGGATTTCACGCAGGTCGAGATCATCCCGGTGCATGGAAATATCCAGTTCGCCCACGGGAAATTCCTTCTTCAGGATGGCGCTGACCTTGGCGGACAAACGCTTCGCCATGGGTACCCCATGTGTGTGGATCCCGATGAACGCGAGCGAACCCGGGTCGGGATTATTCTCGACGATTTCGTGTGCCATCCGTGTCAGCGCACGCTCGATTGCTGTCGCGTCTAAAATTGAGGCCGTGCTCACAACACAAAAAAAACCGCCTGCCCGGACGAGGCAAACGGCACCACCGCATAATCTGTATGCTGCATTGTTGCTCCTTGCTGGCCTCTCAGTGCCAACTTAAAGGTGCGTCGTCTGACGTTAATTCTTATGCCTTAAGAGCGTGATCCTCTGCGAGCTTTCCTCCAATTTGAGCGGTGTTTTACGATCCAATCCAACAGCGCCCGCTCAAAACCGATATCATACCCGTGTTTCTCGCTCTCCAACCACTTATGACGCAGAATCTCTTCGCGCTCGGCGAGGAATTCGCGATACAACGCAGAATTCATCACCATGTCCTTAGAGTCACTGCTCATATCATTCTCACTCATAGCAGCACCCTTATGCTCTAATCTAATGGGAAGCATACCCTATCCCGCAAGCTTCGTAAAAACGCTATCATACCGCTTTACTGAATGCAACAGTTCTGTTGCGGACGCGACTAGCAATTTACCGCATTCTGCGCCTTAAGGTCCTCGATCATAATGCTCAGGATCTTGTCCAACGTCTTTGGAGCGCGCCAACCCATCAACTGAAAGATTTCCGACATGCTCGACACGCGCTGCCCTATATCTTCAAACCTTTTCACATATAGCTTCATCGTAGGAAACGAATTTCAGATCTGATCGGCTTCCCGTCAATTGCTTCACCGGTCAGTCCAATCAACAGATGATCGTCTTGCGCAAAACCGGTTCCGTTCGCTTTTAGCGCAAACCCCGGACGTCGAACTGAGCAGCACGCCAATCCGGTGTTTCACCGCCGCGCCAACACCTTCTCGGTTCCGCGAACGTTGTCTTCGATTGTGTAAACGGGACTTTTGATAACCAGTTCCACACCAACCGCGGCGGCCAAATCAGAAACGAAATCGACCTGCCGAATGGGCTGTTCCAAGTCATGGCTGTTACGGATCGAGGCTTTGGTGCAATGAAAAAGCGGACTTTCCCGCAACGCGGCGGTATTATCCACGGAGCTGGTGCTGAGATCATTGATAACGAAGACCTCCTTGCTCTTCTTCACCAATACCTCTGCCAAGTGCGCGACAATAAAACCTGCCCTGCCCGTTATAAGAACTCCTTTCACGGGGCAATAACACTAATGGGCGGAACGCACAAAATCCACAGAAACATAAAAGCTTGCCGCTGATGAAACGCTATGTGGAACTAAGTTCCCCCTGTGTTCGTACCGCTCGATTCGACGCCGAATCCTTCCGTCATCTCATCTATTGTTGTATCAGAGTCTTTTCGATCCGGCCGTCAGGAACCAGCCACATGACGGCCACCAGCACATACAAAGCACATGCAGACCAAGCGGTTACGAAAGCGAGCAAAATCGCAATGGCATAAATTACCACCGATACCTTGCCTTTGAAATCCCGCCCCAGCGCCGTTGCCAGCACGGAATCCCTTCCATGAAGAGAAACAAGGGCCCGGGTCAGGATGAAGTAGGCAATCGCCGCACACAGCAGAATCACCCCGTACAAGGCGACCGGAGCCGCGGCGAAATGATTTTCGCCCATCCACCCTGTTGCAAACGGGATCAGCGACAGCCAGAACAGCAGATGGAGATTGGCCCAAAGGACGTGTCCGTTCACCTGCTTGATTGCTTGGAGCAGATGATGATGATTGTTCCAGTAAATGCCGAGGAAGACGAAACTGAGCGTGTAGCTCAGAAAGATCGGAATTCTCGGAAACAGTACGCCCCAACTTGCTTCGTGCGGAGGACTCAATTCCAAGACCATGATGGTGATGATGATGGCCATTACGCCATCGCTGAATGCTTCCATTCGTCCTTTGCTCATCGGGGAGTTCTCAGTGATACCAGAAGTTAATTCAGATATTTCGTCTTATCTTCAACGCCGAGTTCGTGAAACGCCCGCCGGCGTTCGGCACATTTGTTGCAGCCTCCGCAGTGCAAGGCGCGACGCGGAGCAAGACACGAAAAACTCAAATGTAGCGGCAGACCGAGACGAAGGCCACGACGCACTACTTGCCGCTTCGTCAGATTACGGAAGGGAGCCACAATTTGAAGTGTGAAGTCCAGCGCTGCACCCGCGGCGTGCGAAAAAAGACGGAAAAATTCCGGCGTGGCATCCGCAAACGGATTGTGACCGAGCGAGCCGATCGCCATCGCGCCGATGCTATTTTGAGCGCAGAATACTGCGGCTTTCGAAAGCAGAAGGAGATTTCGGCCAGGAAGATAAACTGCAGCATCCGTCGTCGCGGCACCGGGCACTCGTTTCCCCGTTGTGCTCCAGTGAGTGCCGTAGAGGTCACGGACCGGCACGTGGAGGATGGTTAATGGTTCATGGGAAATGCGAGCGGAGCGAAGGAAGCGACGCAGGTGATGGAGTTCAGTCTCCTCCCAAAAGAGGCCTTGACGAATGAAGACCGGATGGACGCGCCGATAATGCTTCGCCAGCTCTGCCAGCATTACGCAAGAATCAAGCCCGGCACTGACGAGAGCGCAAACGGAATGTGATTGAGAATGGTGCGTTAGCTTGGTTGTCACCCTGAGCGTAGCGAAGGATCTCTGTCGTTCGCTTAACGGGCGGCTAGAGATTCTTCGCCTCGCTCAGAATGACAAGGTTGAACAATGATCGATCAGCGTTGCCGTACCTTTTCTTTCTCCTCTTCGAGCTTGGCGCGGAGTTTGGCGATTTCCGAGCGGAGCGTTTCTTCCAATTGCTGCGCGTCTTCTGTTTTCCCGGTAGCTTGGGCCGCGTCAATTTTGGGTTTCAGCTCTAATTCGCGTTCGGCAATCTTCGCCGTGTAGATTTTGGTTAGTTCGGCCATCTGCGCCTTCTGCTGATCGGTCAACTTCTTGCCCGGCTGACCGCCCATGCGTTCCAGCGCCAATTCGTAAGCGGATTTAATTGCCATTGAGCCGCACCTTCACGTCGTTGCCTTCGACGACACATTCGAACTTCTCCACTTTGGCAGTCGGAACGACCGGCGAGACACCGCTGCACACGTCGAATCGCCATCCGTGCCACGGACAAGTCACAACTGTGCCTTCCAGTGTCCCTTCACCAAGCGGACCGCCACGGTGGGGACAGACATTATCAGTTGCGTAGAACTTGCCGTCGACGTTGAACAGCGCCAATTCGCGCTCGCCCACGGCCACTGTTTTGCATTCGCCCGGCTGCAGATCGCCCACTTCGGCCACTTTGATAAGATCGCTCATTTATTTGTGTTCTCCTCCCGAAACCGCTATTCTTTTGGCATGATTTCGGGGCGCTTTCAAGAAGCGATTGCCCGTTTCGATGCTGCCAATGCCGCGGATCCGCGGAATATTGAGTTGCCTTACGCGCAACGACTCAGTGCTTGGATCGACCGGCTGGCCCCCGCGGCATCCGAAGAATTGCGTCTGGCCGCACGCGCCCAGCACATCTGCCGCTGGATGATTCCCCGTGAATCGTATCCGCCGGGCCGCATCGGTTATCTGAAGTGGCGCGAAGAAATGAAACATTTTCATGCACGAAAAGCCGGCGATATGTTGCGCGAGGTCGGCTATGACGACGCGACGGTTTCCCGCGTACAGGATTTGATTCACAAGCGCAATTTCCCACGCAATCCGGAGGGCCGTGTTCTTGAAGACGCCTTGTGCCTCGTGTTTCTGGAGACGCAATTTGCCGAGACGACCGCGAAAACTGGCGACGATAAGATGATCGGTATCCTGCAAAAGACCTGGCGAAAAATGACGACGCAGGCCCAGCAGATCGCGCTCGCGTTGCCCATGTCGCCGGAGTGCCGGAAACTTGTGCAGAAAGCGTTGGCCGGCTTGCAGGAATAGGTTAGAGTTGTTGCGAGGTGGCTGGCCATGATGCTGTTGGACAATGTCGACAAGAAACTCTTGAACCTTATTCAGGTCGAGGTGCCGATCACAACCCGGCCGTTTGAAGCACTTGGCGAGAAACTCGGCGGCCTGAGCGAACCCGAAATGCTGGAACGGGTCAAGGCGCTCAAAGAACGTCGGATCATTCGCCAAATCAGCGCGATCTTCGACACGCGTTCGCTCGGTTATACCTCATCGCTGGTGGCGGTGAAGTGCGACCCGAGTCGAGAAGATGAAGTCGCGGCAATCATCAGTGCGCATCCCGGCGTCTCACACAATTACAAACGCAGCCACACCTTCAACCTCTGGTACACAATCGCCGTTGCCCCCACTTCGAAGCTCGGATTGGAAAGAACCGTCCAGATTCTTCATGAGGTCAGTGGCGCCATGTCGAGCCGATTGATGCCGACACTCCATCTGTTCAAAATTGGCGTCGAACTCGATGTCGAAGAGATCCGAAAAGCTGACGATAAGACAGCGGTCAGCTACACGCAGAGAAATCGCAGCGTTGCAGACGGGCCGTTATCGGATTTGGAGATTCGGTTCGTGCGCGAGATGCAGAAAGATTTGACGATCGAAGCCGAGCCGTTCCTCGCCGTCACCGCTCGACTTGGCGTGAGCTTCGAGAAATTGCAGCAGCTGGCCGCGACGATGACCAGCAGCGGCCGGATGCGCCGATTCAGCGCCGTGCTACATCATCGTGAGATCGGTTTCAATGCCAACGGCATGGGCGTTTGGGTGGTGCGAGGCACTAACGACGAGATTCTGAGGACCGGCGAAAAGATGGCCACATTCCGGGCCGTCACACACTGTTATCTTCGTCCAGCCTATCCCGATTGGCCCTACAACATTTTCACGATGATTCACGCCCGCACGAACGACGAGTGTAATGCGGTGGTCGATCAAATCGCCAAGGAAACCGGGGTTCGCGACCACGAAGTTCTTTACTCCACGAAAGAATACAAGAAATCGCGGGTGCGATATTTCACCGAGGCTGAAGTCAAATGGGAGCTGAAATTTACCCCATGACGCCAACAACAGTTCCCATTTCAACAACCGATCCGATCAATGCGAAGATTCTGGCCGTTTCCGAGGATCGGCTGCAAGGCTTTCAGCCTGATCCGCTCGGAGAAATCTCCCGGCAATCGGGTGTCGCTCTGGAAATCGTCATAGAGCGCATCCAGGCGTTGTTGCGCGACGGAACGATTCGACGAGTTCGGCAAACGTTGTTAGCCACCAATCTTGCTCAGGGGGCACTTGTGGCGTGGCAGGTGCCCGAAGGAAAATTGAGCGCGGCCTTTGACTGGATGTTCCAGCGCGATCCGTTTTCGGGTCACGTTGTGATCCGCACCACCGATGCCGGTAAGACGAAGTACCGGCTGTGGACGACAATGAAAGTGCCACAGGGATTTTCCATGACGAGACATTGCGAATTTCTTTGCGAGCAAACGGGTGCGCAGAAATTCGTGCTGTTGCCGGCCAGGAAACTCTTCGCGCTCGGTGTCGGCCATGTACGCCGCCGCGGACTCGAACCCGGCAGTCGCGCGGAGATGCCCGCCGACATCATGGATGTCTCCGTTGTCGAACTGAACGATTTGGAGTGGCGCGTGCTCGACGCGTTGAAGCGGGAATTCGCGCCAGAAGAATTATCACCGGACATCTGGGTTTCGCGTGCGCAGCAAGCCGGCGTGTCTCTCAATGAATTCTTGCGGATCGCTGCCGATTTTGACCGGCGCAAAATCATCGGTCGCTTCTCCACGTTTCTGGAGCACGTTAAGCCGGTGGCCGATGGCGAACAAGTCACCCGTTACAACGCTCTATTTCACTGGGCGGTGCCGCCCGGCCGCGAGCTGGATGCCGGCCGGGAGGTGGGTCGGCATCACATCATGACGCACGCCTATTGGCGCGAAGGGGGTCCCGAATTCCACAACGTCAACATCATGGGCGTCGCCCACGGCACGGACAAACAGTTGTTGCTGGCACACAAAGCGGCGATTGATGAACACCTGCAAGAAGCTGGCATCGCAGTGAATTACACGAATGTCTTTTGGGGCGGCCGCAGTGAAATCAAACCCAGCGAGATTTCGCCGTTCGCCTACCGAGAATGGTGCAAAATGGTAGGACTCGGAATGTAAACCATGGATGACACTATCCGTGTTATCCGCGGTTAAACCAACTATTATGAAAATCGCCTTTCTGGAGTTGCAAGACTGGGAGGAGAAATACCTGCGTGGTCGTCTGGACACGCACGAGGATGTGGTGGTGTTTCGTGACGTTCTGGAGGATCCCGACCTCGCCAAAATTGAAGATGTGGAAGTCATCTCCCCATTCATTTATTCGAAACTGACCGCCGAACGATTGGCAAAACTACCACAGCTTAAACTGATCGCGACCCGATCGACAGGCTTCGACCACATCGATCTCTCCGAATGCGCCAAGCGCGGCATCACGGTCAGCAACGTGCCTTCCTACGGCGAGAATACGGTGGCGGAGCACACATTTGCCTTGGTGCTCGCCCTCTCGCGCAAGGTACATGCGGCGTTTGTGCGCGTGCGCGCCGGAAATTACTCATTGGATGGATTGCGCGGGTTTGATTTGAAGGACAAAACCATTGGCGTAATTGGCGCGGGACACATCGGACTGCACGTCATCCGGATTGCCCGCGGGTTTGGAATGAAGGTGCTGGCGTTCGACGTGCGGCGTGACAACTTCCTGGCCGAGGTGCTGGGATTCGAATACGCCGACCTCGACTCACTGTTGGCCCATTCGGATATCATCACTTTGCATGCGCCGTACAACAAACATACGCATCATCTGATCAATCGCGATAACGTCGCAAAGATCAAGCGCGGGGCGATTCTCATCAATACCGCGCGCGGCGGATTGGTGGATACCAATGCCTTATTATCTGCTTTGGAGAAAGGGATTCTGTCGGGCGCGGGGCTGGACGTGCTCGAGGGCGAAGAAGCGATCTACGAGGAGGGAGCGCTGCTGGGAGACGCGGTCAATCCCGAGCGGCTGCGCCAGGCCATTCAGAATCACGTCATCCTGAAACATCCCAATGTCGTCTTCACCCCGCACAACGCATTCAACAGCCAGGAAGCGCTCGAACGGATTTTGGACACCACGGCGGAGAACATCGTCGCGTTTGCCGCCGGCAGGCCGAAAAATGCAGTTAATTGAACAAAATGTTGCTTCCTTCCACCCGGCCGATCTGTTAGTGTCCCGCTCGTGACCAACAGCGCGAGGCTGAGCCTGTCTTTCTCGGTAAGCGCCGCCTTTCTCTTGGCAGTCGGCGCGTCGGCAATCCTCTTCGTCGATCATGTGAATTCCATCTTGAGTGAGAGTGGCTTTTACGACATGCAGATCGACCAGGTGGCAGATGCCGCGGCCGCCATCCGCGTCGCGCCGCGGCAGCACAGCGCAAATCTCTCACGGCTGGACGATCTCGAGAAATTTGCGCGCTCTGATTCGGAGCGTGGACATCTTGACGCAGCGAAGCAGGATCTTATGCGGAACGCACCCGCAGAGGCGCTGGGTGAACTGGAGTCGCTTTCAGCGTACTACCGCAAAGCCAACCAGCAAACACACCAGCAATTGTTGATGATTCATCAAGCCGCGATTCACGGGGCCATTGTTTTCATGAGCGCTAGCATCCTCTTGCTCGTGATTCTGATGACGCTTCTCAGACGCTGGTTCCTGGGTCCGCTGTTCAACACGCAGAACGCGATCGAATTGGCCATCGCCGGTGACTCGCGGCAATCGAGTCCGAAAAACGAAATGGGTGAACTGATTGCGCCCATCCACGATCTGGTGCGGCGCGTGAAAGAATACGAATACCGTGCCCTCCGCGCCGAACGGCTTGCCGCCGCGGGTGAAATGTCCGTGCGCGTCGGCCAGAACCTCCGGCACCTCATTCACTCCGTGCGCACTTTGGCGGCCTACGAACGCGACGCGCCCAGTGTCGGTCCCAACGCAAAAGCCGCCTTTCGTTCCATGGTGACCGCCACGGAGACCATGGATCACTGGGCTGCCGGGCTGGTCAACGCCACGCGCCCGCTCGAGTTGCAGGTCTGTCGGCAATCCATCGAACCGGCCATTCGCGACTCGATTTCATTGTTGGCTTCCTCGTTTGTGGAGCGCACCATCAAAGCGGAATTTAGACCTGCTGATTCATTGCCGGAAGTCCAACTGGACCGCCATTTGTTTGAGCAGGTGATGGTCGCGGTGCTGCAAAACGCCCTCGATGCTTCTCCCGACGGAAGTCGCGTCACGATCATGACTGCTACCAGCCCGAACTCGATGGTGGTGATCACAGTCGCCGACGAGGGCGAAGGCATGGCCGAAGAGGTTCGCAAACACGCGTTCGACCCGTTCTTTTCGAAAAAGAGGGACGGAGTCGGCTTGGGCCTGTCCTACGCCAGGAAGATTGTCGAATTACACGGCGGCAAGATCGACATCGATAGCGAACCGATGAAGGGCACGCGGGTCCATATTTATCTGCCTGCCGTGCGGCTGGAGAAGGCGCAGCCAGCAGGCGCCGCGACGGTCCGCGTCTGAATTCGCAGCTAGGGCCCCGCCGGTTTTTTCCAGATTGGCACCTTCTGTTTCAACTCGTCGATAATGAATTGCGCGGCAGCAAAGGCCTCGCCCCGGTGAGCGGCCTCCACACGCACCAGCAACGAGGCTTCTCCAGCCGGAATAATTCCGAGCCGGTGAACCACGCGGATACGTTTGACCGGCCACTTCTCGTGCACCGCTTTCAATAACTCCTGAAACTGATGCTCGGCCATTTCCCGGTACGCCGTATATTCCAGCGCACGAATCGGCTGCTCGTCTTCCACATCGCGCACCACCCCCCAGAATACCGCAATGCCGCCAACGTCGTGAGCGGCCGCGCCGACCTCCGCTTCGCTTGCGTCAATCGGCAAATCCGTAATCAATAGTTCGTCGTCGACCCCACCCTGCAACGGCGGCATCAACGACAACACATCGCCGTCGCGCAGCTTGGTCGCGCGATTCGCGAATTCCACGCCGACGGCCATCAACGTGGCGTTCTCGATCTCCTTGAGCCGCGGAAATCTTGCGTAAATCTGCGCCAGCGCATCGCCCACCTCGGCGTCATCGGGCAATTCGATGGGCATTTCATTGCAGCCGGCAATCTGTCGGAAGAAACTGAAAAACTGGAGGGTGATCTTCATCCCGTTGACGGAACCAGCGAGGGCTTGAGAGTCCCGACGCATGGCAGGTTGCGGTACCGCTCACGGTAATCGAGTCCGTAACCGACCACAAATTTGTTTGGAATGTGGAACGCGACGTAGTCCGTCTTGAAATTCTCGTGATGCGGCACGTCTTTTTCGAGGAATGTGCAGGACTTCAGGCTCCGCGGCTGCAATTCCAGGATCATCTGACGAACTTTGACCAGCGTCATGCCGGTGTCGAGAATGTCATCCACCACCAGCACATCGCGGTCGCGCACATCGAGCTTGAGCGCTTTGGTGACGATCAATACCCCGGCCGAACGCGTTTGACCCCGGTAACTGGAGATGCCGATGTAATCGAGCCGCAACTGCATCGGCAATCGCCGCAGCAGGTCGGCGATGAACATCACGCAGCCGGTGAGGATGGCGACCAGGGTGAGATCTTTGGCCGCGTAATCCCGCTGGATCTCCAGGGCCAGTTCATCCAATCGCTGTCGAATCTGCCCTTCGGTGAGAAGGACCTCGTCTAGGTCCTGCTGCATTGGGTGCATGATGACGGAACCTTAGCCCACGACTCGTTTGCTGCAAAGCAAAAGCTAATATGCGGCAGTCCGATAATTCGCTCGACTGGAGACAAGGAAATGGCTAACCTTCACGCCTGTTGGTGAGGCATAGACGGATCAGTCTGCAGGTTGCAGCAGGAGTTCAGAGATGAAGATCACGCGGCGTGTCATCTTGATCAGCACGGTCGTCTTGGACCTGGTAGCTGCGCCAGTCTCTCACGCGCAGTACACAGACGATTTCCAGACCAACATCATCAGCGGCGTCACCAGCAACTGGGTCGGCACGTACAAAGTTGGCGATGCGAATTCGGCTGACGTGCTGTTGATCCAGAGCAATGGCGTGCTGACCGACGATGGCGGCTATCTGGGCAACCTATTCTTCAGCAGCAACAACTTTGCACTCGTCACCGACAGCGGTTCAATTTGGAGCAACAGCTTTTTCTATGTCGGCTATTTGGGGATGGGCAATAGTCTGGTCGTGAGCAACGGCGGCCACGTCATCAGCGCGGGTATTGGTTATGTGGGCGCCGGCAGTACCCCGAGAACCACCAGCAACAGTGTGGTCGTCACCGGCAGCGGTTCAGTCTGGAGCAACGCGGACACGCTGACCGTTGGCTCCTATGTCGCCGGCAATCAGGTGATCGTCAAAGATGGCGGGCTGTTGAACGACAACAACGGCTATGTCGGGTTGGCTGCTTATACTGCGTCCAACAACAGCGTACTGGTCACCGATGCCGCGACGTGGACCAACCGTGGAGACCTGTACCTTGGGGATCAAGGTGTGGGCTGCAGCCTGGTAATCAGCAACGGCGGCAAGACCTTCTGTGGTAACGGCTACGTCGGTTACACTAGCAGCGGTAGCAACAACAGCGTGACCGTCACCGGTACCGGGTCGCTCTGGACAAACAGCTACGACCTTTACGTTGGACGGGATGGCCAGCACAACAGTCTGTTTATCGGGAGCAGTGGAACAGTTTACAGCGCGGTCGGACACATCGGCTACAATTCGACTGCCGCGAGCAATTCCGTTTCGGTCAGCGGAACCGGCTCGGTTTGGAGCGCTGCCGAAGAGATCTATGTTGGGCAAAACGGGTCGCACAACAACTTGACTGTCAGCGACCACGGGCAGGTGACCCCAAGGGGCGACGGGAGATTTTTCGTAGGGGGTGACACGAGTCAGAACGCCAACGCCAGCCGCAACCGCGTGCTGGTGACTGGCGGGGCTGTGTTCATCAACACGTTTTTGAATGCCAGTGCGCCTGTATACATCGGCTACAGTGGAGCGGGGAATAGCCTCGTGATCAGCAACGGCGGGAAAATGATCAGCGGCTATGGTTATGTGGGGGAATGGTACACCAGCAGCAATAACAGCGTGCTGGTAGCCGACAGCGGCTCGGTCTGGAGCAATCATAACGACCTTTACGTTGGTGAGTTTGGTTCAAGCAATACCCTGCTGATTGCCGACGGCGGTCTGGTGAACGATGTTAACGGTTTCGTTGGCTATAGTTCCAGCAGCAACAACGTTGTCGTAGTGACCGGCAGCGGCTCGGTCTGGAGCAATCGCGGTACGCTTTACCTCAATTATCCACGGAATAACAGTCTCGTGATCAGTAATGGCGGGCATGTGGTCAGTTCTGGCAGCTACTTTTCCAAAAGCCGTGTCTTGGTTGCGGGAACCGGTTCGGTGTGGAGCAACGGGGACTACCATTCGAATTTTAGCAGCACCTTGGTAATCAGCAATGCGGGCCAGGTGATCAACGGAGATGCTTACGCGGGATACGGTGGCAATGATGACAGCCTCCGCGTGGCCGACGGTGGTATCTGGCAAAACGGCGCTCTCTATGTGGGATACCAGGGAGCAAACAATTCATTGATCGTGTCCGGCGGCTCCGTTCTTGCAACGAGCCTCGTCATCGGAGTCTCAGCACCCGCCTGCGACAATCTACTCCAACTGGATGCCGGTAGCGTCACGGTCACCAATGCGACACACGACGCGGTGTTCGAAGTGCAGAACGGTCAACTCATCCTCAACGGCGGCACCCTGCAGGTCGACCAGTTTGTCATGACCAACGCATGCGCGCAGTTCATTCGTACTGGTGGCACGTTGATTTACGAGACGGCGGTCTTGGATCCGAACCGCGACGATGACGGAGACGGACTGCCGAACGGCTGGGAGCAACAGTACGGCCTTGACCCATTGGATCCCAACGGTATGAACGGAGCAAACGGTGACCCCGATGGCGATGGCCAGAGTAATTTGGCGGAATATCAAGCCGGCACCGACCCGACCAACAATGCATCGGCGTTTCGGATACTGGAGGTCGCCCCGACGGATGACGACATGCTCGTGACGTGGGATGCGGTGGGAGGCAAATGGTACGTTGTGCAGACCGCGACCAATCTCGACCTTGGTCTCTCGAACAGCTTCTACGATTTGGATCCGGTGATCATCGCTCCCGGTACGGACGAATACCCGTTGAGCGTGATCCATCTCGGTGCGGCGACCAACGCACCGGTTCGGTTCTACCGGATACGATTGGTGCCGTGATTTAGGCTCGACTGGAAGCAAGACAATGGCTATCCTTAACCCAGTCTTTGAGTGGAGAACGCCGAAATCAGTCTCGGGTTGGCAGGAGAATCTGGCGATGAGATTGGGCAAGCGCATGGGAATTTGGCAGGTGTATGGGCTGTGGCCATGGCTCTTGGTGCTCTCTTTGCCTGCCCAATCGCAAACCTTTCCCACTGCTCCGACGAATCTGCTGGCAAACGTAGTATCGGCCCGGATCGATTTGTCGTGGGCCGACACCTCCACCAATGAGGATGGCTTCAAGATCGAGCGGTCTGTGGATGGGACGAATTTCACTCAGATCGCGCAGGTTCTGTCCAACACGACTACCCACCGTGATACTACCGCGTGGTACGGCACGACCTATTATTACCGCGTCCGTTCCTACAATGCGGCTGGCGACTCAGGATTCTCCAACATCGCCAGCGGCACGACAGTGAACTTTTGTTCAGCACAGATCAGTGTCGTCGGCTGGGGCGATAACGAGGCTGGAGAGGCGATGCCGCCAGCGGGGTTGACGGGAGTTGTGGCTATCGCCGCTGGTGGCCATCATAGCTTGGCACTCAAATCCAACGGCACCGTTGTGGGCTGGGGCACGAATCGATTTGGCGAGGCGACACCACCAGCGGGTCTGACCGGCGTAGTGGCGATCGCCGCTGGTGAAGATCACAGTCTGGCGCTCAAGTCTGACGGCACAGTCATCCAATGGGGCCTGTTTATGCCGCCGCTGTCAGGCATTGTGGCGATTGCCGGCGGCGCTTCTTACAGTTTGGCGCTCAGGTACGACGGCACCGTCGTTGGCTATGGCGATAACGGCAGCGGCAAAGCAACGCCGCCCGAGGGGTTGAACGGTGTGGTAGGCATCGCTTGCGGGCTCGATCACAGCTTGGCGCTCAGATCCGATGGAACAGTCGTCGGCTGGGGAGCCAATGATTACGGGCAAACCAATGTGCCATCGGGGCTCACGGGCGTAGTCGAAATTGCCGCCGGATGGTGGTATAGCCTGGCGCTCAAAAGCGATGGCACTGTCTTGGGATGGGGCCGCAACGCAGAGGGCCAGGTGACGCCGCCACCCGGGTTGAGCAACGTGGTTGCCATCGCCGCCGGTGATTTCCACAGTCTCGCGCTCAAGAGCGATGGTACGGTTGTTGGCTGGGGCTACAACGGTTACGGTCAAGCAACGCCTCCGGCGAACCTGACGGGAGTCAGAGCCATTGCCGCAGGCGGCTACCACAGTTTGGCGGTGGTGGTGACGCTGTCCCCGCCGTCGGGTCTTACGGCAACGGCGGTTTCGTCAAATCAAATCAATCTGACTTGGGCGAGTTCGGGTTCTCCCGACGGATTCAACATTGAGCGAGCACTCGATATTGGTGGCAGCCCGGGGGAGTGGACGCAGATAGCGAGCGTCGATTCCAACGTCACCGAGTACAGTGACGCCGGACTGGTTTCTGACACAAAGTTCTGGTACCGAGTGCAGGCCTTCGTCAACACCTGTGGTTTCTCGCCCTATAGCAATCAAGCAAACGCGACTGCGCCTTCGCAGCCCGGCGCCCCCTCCAATCTGACGGCGATGGCGAGTTCGGAATCGCGCGTCGACTTGTTCTGGACAGACAATTCCAACAATGAGTACGGCTTTCTCATCGAACGCGCCCCAGATAACGGTGGTATTCCAGATGCGTGGGCGCTGATCACTACTGCCTCGGTCAATGCCGTTGGCTACAGCGACAACGGGCTTACGCCGAACGCTAAGTATTGGTATCGAGTGCGCGCTTATAATGTAGGTGGCTATTCAGCCTACAGTGATGAAGCGAGCGCCACGACTCTACTCATCACGGCCCCATCCGGGTTGTATGCGGTGGCTTTGTCCACGAACACGATTCAATTGGGCTGGAGCGACAACTCTGCTTATGAGGATGGCTACAAGATTGAGCGCGCCGCCGACACCAACGGTGCACCGGATGTTTGGGCGCAGATCGCAACCGTCAACTCCAACCTCGGCTCGTATGCTGACGCAGGATTATTAGACGGCACCAGGTATTGGTACCGGGTGCGCGCGTACAACGCTCTTGGCAATTCCGATTACGCCGGCCCGGTCAGCGCTACCACCTCGCTCAGCGCTCCCACGAACCTCACGGCGGTGGTGGTCTCCGAATCACAAATCGACCTCTCATGGGCGGAGAATTCTGTCGGCGAGGACGGTTACACCGTCGAGCGGAGCACAGTTTTCGGCAAAGGTGCGCAGTTTAGTGTCATTGCAACGACGGCCGTGAATGTTGCGACGTATTCGGACTTCGGAGCGAGTTGTGGCCCCGCGCTGTACCGCGTGCGGGCTTACAAGGCCAGCCTCGTCTCCGCCTACTCCAATGTTGCCACCGCCGACACTACGAGCGTCGATGCCGACCTTGACGGCATTGCGGATTGCTGGACGAAACAGTTCTTCGGTCACTCAACCGGTCAAGCCGGCGACAACTCGCGGGCGACGGACGATGCCGATGGTGACGGGCAGAACAATCTGACGGAGTTCCTGGCCGGCACCGACCCGACCGACAGCGCGTCGGCGTTTCGCATCTTTTCGATCACGAACACCACCAGCTACGTGCAGATCAGGTGGAACATTGGCGTGGGCCGGACGTGCATCGTGCAAGCGGCATCGAGTGTGGACAACAGCTTCTCCAACATCAGCCAGAACATTGTTAATTTCGGGATCAATGGCGAATACCCATCGTACTCCGAGAGAGGCGACGTGACCAACGCACCGGTTCGGTTCTACCGGATACGATTGGTGCCGTAGGCTCGCTGGCGACCGGATTTTTTTCTTTTTTCTGAGATTTGCTATTGACAGCCGTGGGTTGTCTCCCTTAAAAACCGCGAGGTTTTGTTTCGCCGTCTTGAGGCGACGGCGCCAGTACGAACGACGTGAATCGCCCTTTGCGCAGAGGGGCTACAGGGATGTTGACAGCGGTTGCACAACCGCCGTGCGCCAAAGTTATCGCTCCATACCGCCTCCTGACCTTCGGCAGAAGATTTTATCCCTTTAACCAAGTTCTCGCCGCTACCTCTTTAGAGTTTGCGATCAATTCCTTGGCGATTGCTGAAAACTCTTATGAGCCTGCAAATATCGCCGGCACTGCTGCCTTGAAAACGTTTCCCGCTGCCTCGCTTCCTAGCCGACCGCCGCGAAATCCTGAGAGCCTGCCGCGGAGTCCGCAGAGACTGCCGCAAAGTCTTAGAGGACTGCCGCGGATTCCCAGGTCACCGCCGCAGGTTCTCGCCCGACTGCAGCAAAATCTTGAGGAACTGCCATCAAATCTGGCAGGCCGTGAAATACACCTAAGCTGTTAAAAACACGAATGTTAGGTAAAGAACAAACAAATACAACCAAGGAGGTAGGTAATGACTGATGGACGAGCGTTTCACTTCCCCATCCCCATGCTTCTGCAGGAGGGGGATTCTATCTGTACGGCTGCCGAGACCCATCAATCCGAGTTGGGAACCCGTTTGCCGGCAAATTATCTCATTGAAACTCGCAAGCTGATCAACAAGGTCAGCGCCAGCGATGCCGAGCAAAAGGTCGGCGGTGCCGCCGTAGGCGCGCTCACGAAAGATCAGAACGCCAAAATGCAAGAAGTGCAAAACTTGCTGGGCAAAGTGCGTGAAAGCGCTAAGCGCGCCTTCAAGGGACAAGACGTCAAACTGCACGACGAATTCCAAGTTGGCGCCAACAAGCCCGGCGACCTCGCTTCACTGCTTCAACGGGCAAGGATTGTTCTCGTGGCCTGCGGAAACGCCAGCAATGCAGAAGCCTTGACAGCGGTCGGCTGGCTGGCGGCAGACACCACCAAGTTGTCTGAGGCAGTCAATGCGCTGGATGCGGTGGACAACACACAGGAGGCTGCGAAAAGTAGCAAGGCTGGTGCGACTGCCCAACGCAATGAGTACGCGAACGACCTGTATGAGCGCTTGCTCACGATTCAGAACGCGGCGGATATTCAATGGCCGGCGAACCTCGCTGCCAATACAACTGTTCGCGGGGAATTCCGTATCGGAATGTTCCCGCCGCGCCCCGGTGCTGGCGCAACAAAACAGACAGTGCAGGGCGCCTCTACGTCATCCTCACCGTCTGCTCCGGCGGCCAACGCGTAAGATTGGGAGCGGAACATTGTTGTTGTGAAGAACGGCATCGCCAAGAAGCGATGTTGCTGCACAGGTACGGGCGCGGTAGGGTCGCCTCCCCCGCGCCCGGCCTCGTGACGTACAAACGGAACGCTGACGCACTCCGCTCCGGCGAAGCGGAACCGGTCACGGTTCCATCTGATGGTAGGGCAGGCTGTTGCATTCGAGAATGTAGCCGCAGGCTTTACGCCTGCGGAGCGCATGGGGCGACCGCATGGCCGGGAACGCACCCGTAAAGGGTGCGGCTACGTACGGCACCACATGTATTGATAAAGGAGGCACGCAGATATTAAGCATGAATTCTCAGGTTCAGAATGACGCCGAGACCATTCGCCACATGATTCAACATGAGTCCGAGCAGGTCAACAGGCGGCTCACTTGGATGTGCACGATCCATGGGTTCCTCTCCGCTGCCGTGGCATTCATCTGGGGACAAAACGGCGCCTATTATGTGATACGAGGCTTATGCGTCGCGTCCTTGGCCGTGTCACTCGTGGTCTTTGTTGGTCTCGTTATTGGCTCGTGCGCACTTTACGAACTGATCGACTGGTGGCGCATTCGAAAGGCCGAGACTGGCTACAAGGGCCCACCTGTCACGAGCCTATGGCGGGAAGAAAAACCGTGGGCAGTCTTCATGTCGTTCGACACCATGCTGGCGCTGGTGTTCGTCCTCGGCTGGGCGATCCTGCTGCAATGGCTCATCCGCTTCCCCGAAATCATGGGACCAATAAGTAAATAGAATGGACAAGATTCTGAATCAAATGGAACTGGTCTTGGCGACGCGCTTGGCGTGGTGTTGTTGTGAGACAAGTGCATCACACGCCACTCTGGTAATCGCCTTTACTCATTGCGGACACTCCTGTTCCCTCCAATGAGCGACCAGTTCCGAAAATTCGACGGGATTGAATCCGATACTGTGAAGCGAAACAAGCGAGGTCAGCGTTACTTGGTCGGAGCGTTTCTTCTCGCGTTATTGCTCTGCGGTTGCGCGATCAAATTCGTGGCCGACTATGATTCAAAGACCGAGGACGCGATTTTCGACGATGCCAAACGCGTTGACCTGTTTTATGGCAAGCTGCTGGACACGCCGGAGCGAGATCGCCAGTACAAAGCGTTCGCGGACCAGTATGAATCGATTGAAGCAGATCTGAATTCGCTGGTTCTTCGGAACAAGGTTCGGCCATACAACGAAGATTCGACCGAAATCGCGGAAAAGATTCTTGGATTCTGGCAGAAGTACCGGGGATTGCACAAGCAACGCGATGGTTACTCGACCGGCAACGCAGAACTGGACCGGGACCGGTTCAGACGATTATTTGCGTATTTAGCACGCGCGGAAGGAGCGAAGAAGCCTTAAATCATGGGTTTTGATATCACCAAAGTGACGGAAGATATGCTGCACGCCGCTGAAGGCGTCTTTCAATCCGAATGGTCGAAAGCACAGGGCGCCCTGAAAGACGTTTTAGAAGAAGAATCGGCTGCATTTAAAGCGATCGCCGAAGCGCGCATCGACGGCAAGATCACCGACGATGATTTCCAGCGTCAGATGGAAGACGAAAAGGAAACCCTACGGGCTGGCTTGGCGATGGTCCGGGTTATCAACAAGAAGATCGCACAGGACGCCATCAACGCCGCGCTCACAGTTTTCACCGAAGCTGTAAAAGCGGGGATTGGTGCAGGATTATGAAATTCCAGAATTACGACATCCGACCTAGATTATGTCCCTCACATGTACTATACGCTTTGTCTAACTTAGTCAGGCTACCGCTGCCCTCTTCCAGCACAAAAAGTGATGTCCGAATGCGAATACGTGAAATAATAGGATAGTAACTAACACTAGTACTGTCTGCCATCCCAAGGTGAGATGGGGTCCGTAATATCCCATGGCGCCAAATAGGAAGACGCCAAAGCCGAAGTAACTACTAACACCAACGAAATAGGTTCTCAGTCTCCTAAAAATCTCTGCATTTTCCGGTTCGTTCCGGCTTACGTCTATACACATCTCAATATTGGCCGCGAGCGCCAAGGCTACGAATACCGCAAGCCAATAAAACCACCAGCGGATGTTTCCTTCCTTAATGCACGCAATCATTGCGTACTCAGGGATAGCGAATAAGAATGGAACGTATGAATCAATCCAATCATACACGCGCGCAAAAATAGCGACATTTTGTGCGGTGACGTGCCAGTTCATCACGATGATCTGGAAGACTGCCCACGCTTCAAGCCAGATGATGATTGAGCTGTTATCAAGTTGAAAAAGCTTATCTTTCCTATCACCGATAACCGTAAACAGGTATCCCAGTGCGAACGATTGGATGATACTGACCACGGTCATGTAGAACGAGGGTGTCAATTCTTTCGCAATCTCACGGGGATGTCTCAATATGCAGCGCTCCGGAGTTATCTCATATCAGCTTAAGTGTGTTGGGTCTTGCGTTGGCCTAAATGAGCTCTTCAAGCTGGAGTTTTCCTTTTAGATGCCTGAACCAGTACTGCAACGATGACGGCAATTAACAGTATGAGAACAAACTGCAGAAAGGGATAAATGAGAAGATTGAACCAAGGCCAATGCCACGTTGGTATGATCATCGCAACTGCGGCAAAAACGAGAGATACGGTTATCCCCCCCAGGAGGGCGCTTGGGAACGTTACCTCGTTTTTTGGCCTCAGCACGCACCATCGGCGCGATTACTAGCGCCCACGGGATCAAGGCGGCCAAGAATTTCCACCATCCCGACGGTTTGATAATCTGATTTGGCTGGGATTCCGTACCGGCCGGTTGCAATTTAACCAATTCGTGCATTTGAGACTCAAGTACACTGCCCATGCGAATAAGTTCCTGTTCATTCGTATCACCCGTCTCTGCCTTTAGGGCGTGCAACTTTCGAAGCACATCAACCGATCTTTCCAATCTCGCCAGCTCGAACGTTCTAGTATACCTCTCGAAAATCAGGAACGCTCCCAACAATACGCCTACCGAAAGCACGAGATGGAAAAACCTTTTCCACGTCGGTTCATAAACTAGCTTCTCGACAGAGGAAAATAAAGTACCGATAGGATCAAGCTTATCGCTCACACTCCCTCCACAATCTCGATCTCACTATCCGTCAGTCCATACAAATCATAGACGAGCTTGTCGATCTTGGTATCGAGATCGGCGCACTTCTGCTCCCAGAAGTCCTTGTCGGCGTCCATCAACGCCGCCGCCTGTTGCTGCTTTGCCGCCAGCATCTCGTCCACCAGCCGCACCACCTCGTCGTGCCCAGTCTTGTCGGCGGGCTTTGAAAAGTCAGGCAGACGAATCGGAAGTTTCTCCAAATAAGACTGGTTCATGTCATCCGCCAAATAATTGATGCACCAGAAATTCGTAAGTGGTGATGCGAGAATCGCCAAAAGATATTTCAGGTCGGCGGTATTGTCAGTTCTTGAGACGATGACCTGAAGGGTCTTCATGCCAGCGGAATTGGTGCGCGAATCAAATCCGCAGACAAGCCTTTGCTTCCAACGCAGTTTCTGAATCCGAATGATCCAAATCTTGGGATGCTGATATAGAGCTTTAACTTTCGTCCGCGTTAACGTCCGTCGGGAAAGCCTCATGCCGTCTGCAACTGAGTACCGCTCAATATTCTCCGGTATGACAATAAAGAAATCCCCATTTGCACTGGGCTTTAAAGCAAACTTGCTTCCCTCTTCCCCTCTGGATATTTGGAATCTCTCAGAGAGCTCTCCAAGTTTGGGATGAGCTTCAATCTTCGCGATCAGGTCCTGTGCCGGAATGCTGGCGAGGTAGCCAATGATCATTTTCGGATGCTTCATCCATAGTGATTGTGGGACTGTAGACTCCTGATCCCAGTGTCCCTTTTCAAAATGCTCAAGTCGCTCCTCGGTTGATACGATGAAGCGGCTTATCTTCCGATGCCTTATCATGTGTTTTGCCGACGGTTTTTCATTTTCGACAGAAAAAACCAAACACCAAGTGTCACGTACCTGAGAGAATACCGGTCCGGTTTCAATCAGCTCACGAATCCTAGTCCGCGTTAAGAATAGTTTGCGGAGCGCAAGGTAATCATCCTTTCGGAGAAACGTATCGGGTATAATGTATCCCAAGCGTCCCTCCGCTTTCAGGCCGGCAAGCGCTCGTTCTACGAACAGGGCGTAGGAGTCTATTGTGCCTGCGCGCCCGGTGTCGTAGTTGTCCCGAATATAAGGTTGTTCGGTCTTCGAAAACTCTATTCCCCACGGAGGGTTGCCAACGATGGCGTCGAAGCCCCCGCGTTTCATGATGTCCGGGAAACGGCTCTCGAAATCCATCGGACAAAGTTTCATTTCCTCGTCAGGGGTGAGTTTATGGGTCTTGGTGATGTCGCGCCCGATGAGCGAGTTGCCGCGCACGATGTTTTTGCTGAGGTCCGGCAGGAGTTGCTTGATCTGGGTCCGATGCTCGAAATCCAGAAACTTCTGGGCGCTCTCCGTCGTTTCTTCTTCGAGCAGTTTCAAGTAGAGCGAGAGTTGGCAGACTTCGACGGCTTGGGCGTCGAGGTCCACACCGTAGATGTTGTTGACAAGGATTTCGCGCTTCTTGGCAAGCGTGAGATGCCACGCGCCGTCGTCTTTGCGGACACAATCGCCGGGGCGCATGGTGGCCGGTTTGTCGCTGTAATACTTCGTGTGATACCGGAGCAGGGTGTCATAGACGCCGAGCAGGAACGAGCCGCTGCCGCAGGCGATGTCGGCGAATTTCATGGCGGCGATTTGTTTGGGCGTCTTATCCATGATGAGCTTGCCGACCGTATTTTCGACAATGTAGCGAACGATGTACTCTGGCGTGTAATAGACGCCGCCGGCCTTTCGGACCTCGGGCTTTTCGGTCAGTCGTCCGGCATCGCTGATGACGTTGCCGAGGAAGCGTTCGTAGATCGAGCCGAGGATGGGGATCGGGATGTGGTTGAAGTTGTACGGCGAAGTCGGGTCCCCCAAGCCTTCGCAGATTTTTTGGAAGACATGGTCGTCGGTGAGGAATCGCTCGTTGTCGAGAAGCTCATGCGGTTTATAGACGATGCCGTTGTAAGTGCGGTTGAGGAGGACGGAACGCTCGATGAAATCCTTCCACGGCGTGTCGCTCTTGGCGAATTTCTCGACGTGGGCGGCAGGCTCGATGAGTTTGTCTTCAAGGAACCGGGTGAAGACCAGCCGGTCGAGCGTGCGTTGCGTCATCTCGGTGAGGGCGGCGCTGGTCAACTGCGGGTGCTGCTGCTTGAAAACTTTCGCGAGCTTGCCCCGGTAGTCGTCGAGTTCTTCGAGAAACGTGTCGTCCATCTCGCCGCCTCGGCTGGTGAACAGACCGCGCCGGTAGATCTTCGGTTTGGCGCGTGGCAGGCTGTCGGCAAATTTGAGCAGAGAACGTTTGGCGATTTCCTCGTGTGCGAAAAGATAATAGAGTTCGGCAAACCTTCCCTTGTCGGTGTAGTCGTCCCGGTTGAACCGTTTTGCAATGCGGCTGAGGGTGTCGCCAATATTCGGCTCGCGACGGCAATCGAGGACGTAGAACCGGTCAAAGTTGGTCAGCGCGGCGATGGGTGTGCGGCTGCTCCAACCGTACCGGACTGTTTGGAAGATATTGTCGGCGTTGCCGAGGTCACCGCTGGGTTTCTTCGCTTCGACGAAGAAGTTCACATCGTGAAAATTGGGGGCGAGAAAGAAAGCGTAGTCGGCGCGTTTGCGGGCTGAACCTTCGGCGATACTCGGCTCGACTTTGACTTCCTGCTCGTAGGGATTGCGCTGCTTGTTATGGTTCACATCCCAGCCAAGCGCCATGAAAAGTTTATCAATGAAATCCTTCCGAGCTTCGGCTTCTTGATACTCGTTTGAGAGATAAAATCCTTCGTTGGCCTTGAAGGTGCCAGCAAGCTCGCTGACCTCTTCGAAGGCCTTGTCGAAATCGGCTGTCGGCACGTGGGGCAGTGTAGCAAGACACAGCAAAGCGGGCAAGCACACGTAACCGCCGCTCCCTAGCCGAATCAACCGGTTGACTCCTTCAATTAGGGTTGCCTATTATCTGGACATGGGGAAAATCGATGAGCCTCCTACCCTCTCTTCTGCAGGGAAAAGAACCGGCAAATGGCTCCGATGTATCGAACGCTGGAAATCGGTTTGCGAACTCCTGGGCATTGTTGCTGCACTTTATATCTCTTATAGAGCGAACCGCGTCGCCATTGATGCACTTAGAGAGACGCACGCCAGCACTCAGACTCAAATCACTGATTTTCGTCTCAGAAGCCGTCCCTACATCACTCTCGGTGGTCGCCCCGAGTTCGGCGGCCCGGAAAAATCCTCTGATGGCGTTCTTCACAATCATGTACTCTATATTAGGCTGCGTAATCACTCCGAGGTTCCAGCGACCAAAGTTCGTACCACTACGGTACTCTTCATCGATGGTAAGGGAAGTAACACGAATTCCATTCCTTGGGACGATGCTCAATCTATTGCCATCCTGCGTGACGACGAACGCAAATATCCTGTAGCCTTTCCCGATGACATTTATGCTCACCTCATTCAAGCGGACCAAAGGATCTGTGTAACTATCAGCGTGACTTACTTTGGAATGCTGAACGAAAGATCACCTTACAAGACGGAGATTCAGTTGAACTGCGTTTCGACCAACAGCTTCGTCTTATCAAGACTAGACTTTCCGGCGGCAGCCCGGATTCCTTAGCCGTTTTTCTGATGGAACTACACTATAACGCTTCTACTGGACAAGCGTCATAATTGTGCTATTGAGTCACCATGCGAACAAAGAGTGCCATTTTTACAGCTGTCTGCGTCTCTGTGCTCCTTGTTCCGATCAGTCAAGCCGGCATTTCTGCGCCATCCAACGTTGCGGTTGTTATAACGCCAAGCGCTTCGAGGGCGGACACAGCGAAAGCCTCCACATCGCCAAAACCGTCAGTTCCGCCGGATAAAACTCCAACGTCGCCAACGCCTTCGGTATCGCCATTGTCACAGACGATTCCGTGGGACGGTCCGTATCTTCCGGACCTCCAAGTACCCGAAGTTCAGCCTGTCGGGCCGATATTGCTTTCCAGTAAAGTTCCCGCACCGATGCCTGTCCGTTCCTTGCCGGAAGCATCGACATTCTTCGCCATTGTCTCCGTCACGATAATAGCGATCAGATTTTTCCGCGCCGGTGGATTGCCGAGTTGCATTCACCTTAGATCGCTTCAGGTGGGGAGTCCCGCCTAATCACGGGCTCAGTGTGCCCTAAAGCAGGCGCAACCGCCGCTCCCTACCCCACGCCGCCGTTGACGCGGATGTTTTGGCCGGTCACCCATCGAGCCGCGTCGCTCGCCAAAAACGCCACCACCTCGGCAATCTCGGCCGGGGATCCCAGTCGCCCAAATGCCGATGCCTGCGCCAGTCGTTGACGTTGCTCGGGCGTCTTGTCCGCGTTGAACAATTCCGTGTCGGTCGGCCCCGGCGAAATGGCGTTGACGGTGATTCCGCGCCCTGCCAGTTCGCCAGCCAGCGAACGCGTCAATTGTTCCACCGCGCCCTTGGTGGCCACGTAGGCTCCATACGTCGGCATGATCCGCACCGTGGTCGAACTCGACAAATTGATGATGCGTCCGCCGTCGGCCAAGCGCTTGGCTGCCTGTTGACAGGCGAAGAACGTGCCCTTCACGTTGACGTCAAAAATCCGGTCGTACTCTTCCTCGGTCACGGCGCTGACCGGTTTCTGAAAGATCATCCCGGCATTGTTCACCAGAATGTCGATCTTCCCGAAATGAGCAATCGTCTCGTCGAACATTCGGACGACTTCGGAGACGCGCGCGACGTCCGCTTGCACGGCGAAGGCTTTCCTGCCCGCCGATTCGATTTCGCGCACGAATTGGCGGGCCGTATCGGCGCTGCGGGCATAATTCACCGCCACGGCGGCACCGTCCCGGCTGAGGCATTCAGCAATGGCGCGTCCGATGCCGCGCGAGGCTCCAGTGATCAAGGCAACTTTTCCTGACAACGAGTTTTTCATAGAAGCACCGGTGCGCACCATCGCCCAAGCGAACGCATTTCTCAATGAGGACTTTTATCGAGCCGCACGGGGACTCTGGTAATGTCCTAATTTGTCAGATGGAGGGACGCGCTCCGTCGCGTCCATTAGATAAACGCGGCCACGACAGAGCGTGGCCCTCCAAATTGAGACCACCGGGACTCTTGCCCGCTTGCAAGCCGGGTCGCTTGCCGTCAGAATACGGGCATGTCCACCAATGCCAATGAGACTAACGTGAGCCGCTTCGACCAGAAGGCGAAAACCTGGGACGAAGAACCGCGCCGGGTTGCCATGGGTGCCGCCATTGCACGAGCGGTGAAAGCCAAATTCGGCGACCGACAACGTCCGCGGTTGATGGAGTACGGTTGCGGGACCGGTTTGTGTTCCGTGCCGCTAGCCGATGTTTGCGCCTCCGTGCTCGGCGTGGATTCTTCCACTGAAATGTTGGCGCAATTGGAAACCAAAGCCCACGTCGCAGGTCTTTCACAGGTCACAACCCGGCGCCATGATCTCACGGCAGAACCACTGTCGGGGCTGGAATTCGACGTGGTTCTTTGCGCGATGACTTTGCATCACGTACAGAACGTCGGGCTGCTGTTGCGGCGATTTCATTCCCTTTTGTCAGCGGGCGGACTGTTGGCCATTGCGGATCTCGACAAGGAAGACGGGTCGTTTCATCACGACCACCGCGGCGTCGAGCATCATGGATTTAGCCGCGAGTGGGTTCGCGAACAGTTTCAGGCCGCCGGCTTCCCGCAGGTCGAATTCGAGACGGTTTACGAGATCGAAAGGGCGGACGCGGATGGAACGTCTCGGCACTATCCGGTGTTTCTGGCCACGGCAAGAAAACTGTAGCGTCGACTGTTCCGTCGGTGCGAGATTGGCGAATAAGTCGCCAACATGTAGTCGCAGGCTTCAGCCTGCGCAGGGAAGGCGCACCCGTAAGCCGACGAGACGCTGCCGTCGTGTGCGGCAACGGTGCGACTAGAGGGAGATCGGTTTTGTTGGGAGCTCTAACGCCGTTTGGGCAGCGCTCGGCTTGGCCCGGATGACCAGCCGGATCATGTAGCCCACGACGGCCAGCATCGCCACGAAACAAACGAGGAACAAAGCGAACACCGACCATTGCGGTGCGACCCGCCACGACGACGGATCGAACTGACCGGCCAATTTCAACAGGCGAACCACGTGCCGGGCGTAAACCATCGTCAACATCGACACGAACAACATCGTGCCAGACGCGCAGAAGCTCCGTTTGAAATAGAAGTGCAGCGATCCGAGCGAAAGCAACACGCCGACAGTGAGCGCCCAAATGGCTGGGGTGTGCATGAACGCCGAAAGGTACGGCAACAGCGACAACATGTAGGCAAAGCCAGCCAGCATGGCGAGCGCCATGCCGCCAACAAAAAACTGTTTGCCCAGCAGATATGTTTCCGGTTGGTCGCGTCCAATCATGCCGATGATGAAGCCGCCGACCGTGACCGCTCCGAGCACCATGTGCAACCAGCGCAGCACCCAGTCGCCCGTGGCCGGATTCCAGGTCCACCCCGACTGGCTGGCGGCATAAAGCTTGTGAATCTGGGCGGGGCGTTCGGCCATGGAGAAGACGGAACTGTACGCCAGGGAAACGTAAAGCAACCCGGCCAGCGCGAGCACCATCGCCACCAGGCTGATTTTTCCCGTGCGCTCGGCCTTCAACGCATTCCGGTACAATGCATAATACGCGACGATCACCACCGCGATGATCAACAGCCAGAACCAACCGCTGACAATCGCCGCTGCGTAAGTCTGCTTCGGATAAACCATTTGCAGAAACAGCAACGGTGCGACCCCGAGCGTAACCGTGGCCGCCATTGCCACGGGAAACATCCGCGCGAACTTCCTCAGCGTCGGATCATCCCAACGTCGCCGGACTGCGGCATAGATGGTAATGATGACGCCACCGAGCAGAAAATTCATGGCGACGAAGTGCAGCGTCAACGTCAGGATGTGCAGGATGTCGACGAGCCAGAGCGGCGCGGAAAGAAATTCGTAGTTGGGAAGGTTCATGGTTGCACCTTTTTGCCGAGTTCCTGAAGGTAGGAAATCAACGCGGTGCGTTCTGCGCCGCTGCCCGTGTACGGTGGCATATCTTTCGAGAGATCGGGCAGCATGTCGAGCATTGAGCCAATGCCATCGGCGTCCTGACCGGCGAACGATTTCGACTTGTCGGTTGCGCTGCCGAGGACATGGCACTTGCCGCAACGCACCTCGTAGGCTTTTCGTCCCAAGGCCTCGCCTTGCAGGCCATAAATCTCACCGAGCGGGCGGTGGTCGATGAATTTGTCGAGATAGGCGGCGATCTTGTCCGCTTCCGCCGGCGTCCCCAGAAATGGCGGCATGTTGCCTCTCAAGAAGCGGGTTGAGCGAACGATGCCGGCAATGAACGCGCGGTCCGTGCCGTCGAACGCAGGCTTGAGTGCTTTGTAGCCGGTCAGCGTGTGGCACGTTCGGCATGAGTGCATAAACAGGTCGGCGCCGTCGTCACCCGTCTTGTACTGGATTTGGGAGAGGAACCCGGCCTTCTGGTATTCCGCGGCGAGGGCGACTTGCGCTCCGTTGCCGTACATATACCCGGTGATGATGAAAGGTTTGCGAATCGATTCGCGGAACATCTCGAACGCGCCGAACCACGCCAGGCCGAGCGCCATCAGCAACACCGACACCACCACCGGCAAGCGCCGGGGAAAGAGAAGACCGAAAACAACGAGTAACGCGCCGATGGTCACCGCGAGCCAGATGTTTTCGTAAAAAGCGTTTATCGGCGTCGGCATGACGCGCACGGCTGTGGTGGTGATTGCGGCGGGAATCGCCTTCCAGTACCACAATTCGGAAGCGGCCGTAACGATCAGGCCGATGACGCCCCAACGCACCGTGTAACGGACGATGTTGGCTTTGAAGTCACTGGCTTTATATCGGGACGCGACGAGCAGGGCGTACAAGCCCGCCAGCATCAAGCACACGCCGGTCCGCAACACGAGCGACGGCCAGTAGGTCGGGTTAAAGAAGCCGTCCCAGAAATTGCCGGTTTGGAGCCAGCGGCCGGGTGTGAGCATGAACGTGATGATGCCGTTGATAATGACCAGGGACAACCACGCTGCGGCGAAGTAAATCCAACCAATGAGCATGTGTTCGCGAGCCGCGAGCCGTTTCCACGTGTAGTAATAGATGATGGCGGCAGTGATCTCGACGACGAAGAACGTCCACTCGATGGCCCAGCCCCAAACGAAATTATGGATGAGCGCTTCCGTGGCCGAGGGGTTCAACAAACCGATGATGAACCAAATGCCCACACCGCTGAGCGCGCCGAACACCAGCGTGATCAGGACGAAGAATTTGCTCAGGCGTTCCAGGAATTCAAGCGTTGCTTTGTCGCCGGTACGCACGGCGCGGCGTTCGGTGATGACCAGATAAAGTCCGCCACCAATGGCAAAGTGTGACACAAAGACGTGCAACACGGCAATGATTGCCATCAGAATCCCGTAGCCGAAAGGTTCATCCCAAAATGGATAGATCATGCCGGATGCTCTCCTTGAATCCGGCGGCATTCTAGGAAAACCATCCACTCAAGGAAAGAAAATGTTACGGTGATGAGCGGACGGTTTGGAAGACGCCGTCGGATTGAACGACAAGGGCAGCAGACCAACTCCTCTGTAACTTCAGTCACTTTTGTGGTTCTATATCGTCATGACTGCAAAACGTCTCATTATTGTTGGCGGTGTCGCCGGCGGCGCCAGTGCCGCGGCCCGGGCGCGAAGGTTGTGCGAGGATTGCCAAATCATCGTGTTCGAGCGCGGGCCCCATGTCTCGTTCGCCAATTGCGGGCTGCCCTACTTCGTCGGCGGCGAGATTGCCGAACAGGATAGTCTGTTGGTGCAGACACCGCAAAGCTTGAAAGGACGGTTCAACCTCGATGTCCGCGTCAAGACCGAGGTGGTTGCCATCGATCGTGCCGCGCGACGGGTGACGGTTCGCGACCTGACCACGGGGAAGGAGTCCGAGGAACCCTACGACGCACTGGTTTTGTCCACCGGCGCGTCACCGTTGAAGCCACCGATTCCGGGCATCGATCGGCCCAATCATTTCACCGTCCGGAACATTCCCGACATCGAAAAGATCATGGCGTGGTCAAAGGATTGTCAGCGCTGTCGCGCGGTCGTGGTCGGCGGTGGCTATATCGGCTTGGAAATGGCCGAGCAACTGCAGCGCCGCGGGTTTGGGGTGACGGTTATCGAGGCGCTGCCGCAAGTGATGGCGCCGCTCGATCCGGAGATGGCCGCATGGCTGCATCAGGAACTTCGCGCCAACAACGTCGTCCTGCATCTCAACGATCCTGTCGCCGCATTCGAGGCGCCGACAGAACAAGAGTCCGCTCGCGCCTCCATTGTCGTCCTCAAGAGCGGCACACGGGTGCCAGCCGATTCGGTAATTCTTGGTCTCGGCGTGAAACCGGAAATCGACCTGGCGCGCAAGGCGGGGCTGGAGATCGGCGAGCGCGGCGGCATTCGCGTAAACGAATATCTGCAAGCCAACGATCCGCAGATCTGGGCCGTCGGCGACGCCATCGAAGTCCGCGATGCCGTGACAGGTCAGTGGGCCTTGGTTCCGCTGGCGGGTCCGGCCAATCGGCAAGGACGGATTGCCGCCGACAATATACTCGGACGGCGGCCGCGGTACGGCGGGAGTTGGGGTACGGCGATCTTGCGGCTGTTCAACCTTTCGGCCGGATGTACGGGTGCGAACGAGAAGACCCTGCGTCGGCTCGGCATCCCCTTTCAAATCGTCCACCTGCATCCAAATTCGCATGCAGGCTACTATCCGGGCGCCGAGCCAATTGCGCTGAAGATTCTGTTTGCGCCGGACACCGGCAGGTTGCTGGGCGCTCAAGCCGTCGGTCACGAGGGCGTCGATAAACGCATTGATGTGTTGGCGACCGCGTTGAAGGCCGGCATGACCGTGCACGATCTGGCCGAACTCGAGCTGGCCTACGCGCCGCCCTACGGCAGCGCCAAGGACCCTGTCAATCTTGCCGGCATGGCCGCACAGAACATACTGGCGGGCGACGTGGCCGTGGCGCAGTGGCGGGACGTCCCGGGTTTGGATCAGCAATCCACGGTTCTCCTCGACGTTCGGCGGGACGACGAGCGAGCTCAGGGATTCATTCCCGGCTCGATTCACATTCCGCTCGATCAATTGCGCGGGCGTCTCGACGAACTCCCGCACGACCTCCAGATCGTCGTCTATTGCCAAAGCGGCCAGCGTTCCTATTACGCGGCCCGCATCCTGGCGCAGCATGGTTTTCGCGTCGAGAATTTGACAGGGTCGTACCGGACGTGGAAAGTTGCACAAGGTTGAGATCGCCGCGAATTGACAAACGCGCCGTCAGGATACGACGGTGTTCGGCAGTTTGTGGTTGCCGACCCGAGATAATCAACGGGAGGACACATGAGCAAGCCGTCTGAAACTTCAACATCAACCGGCCGGGTCGCCGCGCTCATTGCGGACCTCGGCAGCGATTCGGCAGTGACCCGCGATCGCGCCTATCATGAGTTGGTATCCCTGAGAAGAGCGGCAGTGGAACCGCTGCTGGACGCGCTACGCAAGTCGACCGAGTACGGTCGTGGCCAGGCGGCCAGGGCGCTGGGCGAAATTGGCGATCCGGCCGCCGCGCCGGCCTTGATCAAGGCGTTGGAGGATCCCAAGTTCGACGTGCGTTGGATGGCCGTGCACGCCGTGGTGGCGCTGGGACGGGTGGGGTTGACCGCTCTGTTACGGGCTTTGATTGAACGCCCTCATTCGGCTTGGCTGCGCGAAGGAGCGCATCATGTGATTCGCGATGAAGCGCATGCGGTGTGGAGCCGGCAACTGGCGCCGGTCCGAAAAGCACTCGAAAGCCTGGATCCGGAGGACGCCGTCCCGGTTGCAGCCGAAAACGCGTTGAAGGCGCTTGCGTCCACCGAATAGAATCGGTGGCGGAAACGGGTTGTCGTTCTCGTGAAGAGGGCGGCTGGGTCGATTCATTTGTCGTCGAACTCCAAGGGCGGCAAGAACCAATAATTCGCGTGCATTCGCCAGCATTCGCGGTTAAAGAAGTGCTTTGATGAGTACGCTGATCACCGGCTCGGTTGCGCTCGACAGCGTGAAGACGCCTGCAGAAGAGCACCACGATTTGCTCGGCGGCTCGGCGAGTTACGCGTCGGTCGCGGCGAGCTTCTTTGCGCCGGTCAACATGGTGGGCATTGTCGGCTCCGATTTTCCCAAGAAATACTTCGAGCTGTACCAGGGTCACGGTATTGATCTTGACGGCCTGCAAATCGCCGACGGCAAGACGTTCCGTTGGAGCGGCGAGTATGAATGGGACCTCAACAAGCGCCGAACACTTTCGGTCTGCCTGAATGTCTTCGAAACGTTTCAGCCCAACCTGCCGACCAGTTATCGGATGACGCCATTTATCCTTTTGGCCAATATCTCGCCGCAGTTGCAGAGGCACGTTCTGGGACAGGTCGAGCACCCGAAGTTCATCGTGGCGGACACCATGGATTTGTGGATTGAAACTCAGCGCGAGGCCCTGAACGATCTGCTGCGCGAGGTCGATTGCATTATCCTGAATGACAGCGAAGCGCGCGAATTCACAAAACAGACCAGTCTGATTCGGGCCGGTCGACAGATTCTGAAGCAGGGCCCGAAGTTTGTGGCTGTCAAAAAGGGCGAACACGGCTGTTTGCTGTTCGCCAACGATCTCTTTTTCAGTGCGCCGGCGTATCCGCTCGAAGACATTCGCGATCCGACCGGGGCGGGCGACTGTTTTGCCGGCGCGTTTACGGGCTATCTCGCGAAAGCGGGACGGATTGACCACGACTCCCTGCGCAAAGCCGTCATTTACGGCAGTGTCATCGCCTCATACTGCGTTGAGGCCTTCAGCCTCGACCGGCTCCAGACGTTGACGCAGCGGGAAATCGAGGAACGCTATCGGATGTTCAAATTGATGAGCCATTTTGAAGCAGGGTAGTAAGGTTAGAACCCGGCGCGTTCGATTTCGCTCTCGCCGAAGAGGATCTCCCGGGCGCGCTCAAATTCGGAATCGGGAATGACGACGCGGGTGTCCCGGGCGAGGTCGTCGAGATTCGGATCGGCGGTTTTTTCCTCCATTTGCGGATGGAGTTCCCACTTTTCCAGCATCAAGACGACCATCTCGGATTTTACGGCCTGGCCTTCAAACAGGATTCTCAGGCTCATCACCGGTCTCCAGTTCGACGAACAACTGCAGCAAATAGCCGAGCAAGTGGATGCGTAAGGCAGCCAGATGTTTGGGAGTTTGCGGGTCGAAATCCACGCGGTTCATATCTTCTTCGTTGATTCCATGGACTTCGCCCAGGATCAATCGCGTCTGGTTGAGCGCATTCATCCATGCGCGCACATGCTCAACTGGAAATTCGACCTGGAACGATTCCGCCTCTTCTTCGTCGGCGGCCAACGCCGTTAGATCGCGCGCAACGGTTTCACCCGCAGACACGAACAGGTGCCGCAATTCGGGCCCGACCATCTGTTGCCATTCCTTGTTTGCCTTCTCGTCCCCTCGGGTCGGACTTGGGAACAAGCGCGTCTGTGCGGCCGGCGAATCGCGCATCTCGAGAATCCCGGGAATTTCGCGGAGCACGACTGCCAATACCGGCGGGATACCGCTGATGCGGATGTGTTTTTCGTCGAGCGCTTGTACACGCAGGTCGGTCATAGCTCGGATTTTTCCATGGTGGCCAGAAGCTGGTAGCTGTGGAGTTGGTGGACGTAGTGCTCGGCTTGTTCGCGTCCGCCCGACCAAAGGAGGGAGCGGCCCTTGTTATGGACTTCGAGCATGTGCGTTTCGGCTTTCGGGCGCGGATAGCCGAACACGCGCATGAACACCATCGTCACGTAACTCATCAGGTTGATCGGGTCATTGTGAACGATGACATTCCATGGCGTCGCGAGATCCTCCTTCGTTTTCGTCTCGTCAATCTGGATGGTCCCCGTCTGCGCCATAACTGAAAGACAATATCAGAACGCGGAGAGTTTGCCATCCCACACTGATCGCCTCGGCCCGCCCCCCGCTCACTTTGGCAAAACCGCTATCTTGACCCGGCGACCGGTACGCGATAAATCCGGATGTGCCTGACCTCAAGGAAAAGCCTTCAGAGCTTCTGCAACGCTACGAGCGCGACAAGACCAAGCCGAGAACCGAGGCGGATGTTAGCGCGAACTTCATCGATCACCTCTTTGCCGCACTGGGCTGGGACATCACCAACCCCAACGAATACAACCGTCAGCGCTATGTGCGCGAAGCGGGTTTCGCGGATATCGGGCTGCTGCTGCACGGCGAACCGCGAGTCTTTGTCGAGGTCAAACGCTTCGGTCTGATCCCCAAGTCCGCCGAACGCACGGGGGACCGCACACCGGAAGAAAAACAGGCCTTCAAGTATGCCCGTCAAGAAAAGATCAAGTGGGCGATCCTGACCAACTTTGAGAGGCTCCACGTATTCGATGCGGATCAGGAACGGCTGATTCTGGCGTTCGACGATCCGCAAGACTATCCGCGCCGCATCGAAGACTTAAACCGCCTGACGAAAGCCCACATCGAACGCGACAGCCTCGAACACCTCGCACAGCTTCAGGGCAAAGAGAACCTCGACCGCGGTTTCTTGGAAAGCTTGAAGCGCTGGCGAAAACTACTCGCCCAAGACGTCCTTGACCACATCCCCGAAAAGGAACTGGAGCCGCTCGTCGCACTTCGCCGTCGCGTTCGCGCCACCGATGACGACATCGGCAAGCGTAAACTGCTCGACGAAGCCGCCGAAAAAACGCGGAAGATTGCCGCGCCGCTGGATGAGCCGTTGAAAACCTTCTTTCCCGACCCCTCAAGCGAGCATCCCTTCCATTGGGTAGCGGAATTCCCCGAAGTGTTCTCGCGCGACAACGGTGGTTTCGACGTTGTGGTTGGAAATCCGCCGTACCTTTTGCTTCAACCTCAGAACGTGGACCCGGAAAGCTTGAAATTCTATAGGGAATTTCCCGTCACTCAGTACAAGCTCGATATTTACCACCTCTTCATAAACCGTGCTGTCGATCTGCTCGTCGATGGCGGATCTGTCGGGTACATCACACCCGCACCGTTCTTGATGAATAATTACACAGTGAACTTGAGGAAGTATGTCCTTGAGTCTTGCGCAGTCCAGAAGTTGGTCGTGATCCCTGACGGCGTATTCCCTGACGCCAGCGTTGATAATGTCGTGTTCATTTTTCAACGCGTCAATGAACAGCCAAAGCGTGCACGGTCGCTGATCCGTTACGCAATTGTTCCTGCGTACGTTAATCCCGATGAAGCGGCATGGGCAGAAATGCTGCAGGGTAAGATCATGGCGCGCAAGGATCTCCTTTTCGTACTTAGTGCAAGCGAGGAGATCGAACCGAAATCCGAAACACAGCCTCTGAAGGAAGTCGCGACTGTGAATTTCGGAATGCAGTTGCGGGATCGCAAGAAATTCAGGACCGACGTCGTGCAGACGGACGATCCAAGCAGTTTATCACGTTACCACGAGCCTTGTTGGGATGGTGGCGGAGCATTTCGTTATGATCTGCGCTTCCAAAATCTCTACGCATACGTGAATGAGGAAGCCAGACAAGGTGGTTGCTGGGATATGTCCGTCCACCGAGCCAAAGAGAAAGTTATCGTTAGACAGATTGGGGATAGGCCCATTTGCGCTTTCGATGATAGCCGTAGAGTTTGTCTGAATACAGTTTTCATGGTCGTTCCGAAGGCGCAGTACTCGGCCAAATTCATCCTAGCGGCCCTCAACTCTTGCTTCATGGCGCACTTCTGGCAACAGCACTACTCAGACTATAAGCGTACTTTCCCGAAAATTAAGGGCACATATCTGCTGGAATTGCCAATGCCAAAAATCGCATTCGAGAAGCGTCTCGAAAAATCGAAGCATGACGAATTGGTAAAAGTGGCCGATAAGATGATTCGTCTCCACCGGCAGAAAGCAGCAGCAGAGCACTTCTTTGCGGAAGCGCTCAACAACCATCCGCACGAGTGGCGGGAGTTGGGCGACACATATTGGAACCGGCAGGAATACGTCGAGTTCATCGGGAAGAAAACGCACGTCAAACCTAGCGACACAGGAGCGGTCACTGGGTTACGTTGCGAACTAGACGACGAATCAATTCAAATTAGCGCCGAGATTGCCGGCGACTGGAAGCCCATCCTTGACATGACCGTCTCCGATGAAGGGCTGCGCTTTTTTATCTTCTACAGCATCCGGCAGTTCTTGCGCGACTACGCTCGTAAAAGAAAATGGGGCGACGGTAAACTCCTCGCGTTGGCGTTGGAGAGAATCAAGATGCCGGTGTTTCTGTCGCACGGCGTCCATGATATTGAGAGCCATCTCAAAGCGCTGAAGCTCGTCCTCGCGGAGATGAAGAAGCATTCGCCGCTTCACAACCTCACTGAGTTGGAGCGCGACATCGCTGCCACTGACGTGGAGATCGACCAGCTTGTATGCAAGCTTTACGAGTTAACGAAGAACGAAATCAAACTCGTCGAGGAAGCAACCAGAAAACCAAGCTGAGATGCTTCGACAGACTCAGCATGACAGATCAAGAGAACGCATCTCGTCCGGAAATGTTGAACCAGGTTTCCACGAGTTTTCCTTCCGCTCGTATTCCAAGCTTGATTTGGCGACGGAATCAGCGAAAATCTCCTTTGTTTAAGCGGGCGTAGCATAGTGGAAATGCACCGGCTTCCCAAGCCGGCGAGGAGGGTTCGATTCCCTTCGCCCGCTCCAAATGTTTCTCGCTCTGCAATCAGCACAGGCGGCTTGTAATCGGCGAGTTGTGCCAATTTCCGTCGCCCCCTGAACACCCCGACCTCAGATCTGCTGCACTCACCTAAACTGGGGAAAACAGCTCCATCGGGTGAGTGCCGGGGTGATAGTTTTGGGGGCAAGAAATTAGGGCGAGAGTGGGCGGGAACAAGGCGGCAGATCAGGCGGCAGAACTGGCGGCAGGATGCGGGCGGGGCTCTGCTTCCACCGGTTCAATAATGGTTTCGTCCAAGAAAGGGAAAACGTCGTGCTTGCTGTCTTCAGCAATCTGAGGCGCGATTTTTCTGTAAACCTCGCCAAAGAATTGGAAGCGTTGGTCGAACTCTGCTTCTTTGAAAGTCGTAGCCATCTCAACACTTGAACGGCGAATTTGTTTCTCGCAACGCATAACTAGACGAGGTTCCTGACAATAGCATGCCACCACGGTTACGGTTTGGTGAATTGAACAATGGGGGCGAATTCTGACGAGCGGGCGGGGAATCCGGCGGCAGAACTGGCGGCCGGGATGCGGGCGGGAGACTTGGATTTGGCTTTTTTGCTACTCCAAGGCGATAACAATTCTCCGCTTCTTCTTGTGCTCCTCGACTTCAACGATGGTGCCGCACGCTTCCGGGCTGCTTGAAAGTCGAATGATCTCCTGAATATCAACTCCATCCTCTTTGAGGGCGTCCAGAACCTGCTTGGGAATAATCTTGGGGACGGCTTTGAGAACTCCGGTGGGAATGGTGACTGTAGTTTCTGGTCTCGTCTCCCTTGCCTTGAAAATGGTGATTTTCAGCTTTGCCATGATAATCCTCTCGTCATCCGCTACAACTGACATCACTACCACTAACGTGGCGGCAGTTCAATAGAGCCTTCCACGGACGAACTAGCGGCGGGATGCGGGGGGGTGCTCCGACCGATGTCCATTAACGGTTGACCCTCGGTCAAAGGGGGGAGTATTTTCGCAGCATCCACCCCGTTGTGCATAGGAGAGAGGCGATGAAAATTCCACTCTCGGTTGACCATTTCACCCAAGTCGTGTGCTTGCCGAGATCCGAGTGGTCGCGTTTCCGGTTGTCAGAGGTTTGAAAGGCGGCGATCGACTTGAAGCCGTAATCCCTGTTCTCACCCCGTACGATAGAAAGATTTCCCCTACCGAAGTTGGAGACCGGCCCGTCAGCGTAGCCACCGACGCACGGCATGGTTTTGTAGAAATTTCCAAATCCTGCACGCAGCATCGTGCCGTGGCCGGTCTCGCTCACGTTTGGAAGAACAGTGAACCTGCCTTTCAGGTGCTCGTGGCTGTTCAACTTATCGTGGAGGTCGGTCAGATCACTGACGACATTCTGAGGAATGCGCTGCACTGCCGCATGTTTCGAACCAGCCGGGGCCGCTGGCGTAATCGCAAGAGCTGTGAGTACACTCGGCAGCAGATTCTCCGGGAAGTCCGCATCGAGAATCAGGATTGCTTGGCAGTTTGGTGCAGTTAGCGTCAGCTCGATGCCGGGAAACACGATGATCTTCCTGTTCTCCGGAACCGGCTGACCACGATTGTCGAGTTCATCCCGCGCCGCCTTTCTTATGTCGGGAAAGACAGCGAGGTCGTGATGGTCTGTGATTGCAATTGCGCCGATGCCTTTTTGCCGGCAGGCGAGAATTAGCTCCTCGGCATAAGCTTTCCTTTCTGCGTCAGTGACCGCATCTCCACCACTCCATCGCTCATCTCGCGGAGTGTGAACTTGAAAATCGCATTTGTGGAAGCGTGCGCTTTTGTCCATGTTGGGAATCGGACCCGGGACAGTGACCCTTCGACAAAGCTCGGGGTGACAGAGGATCACGGTCGCAGACTGCAGCCACGGCGGAGCGTGGCCCTGCATCGGACGGGCTTCGGAGGAGCGCGCCTACAACAAAGTAAAGGCCCGGACACATTTCTGTGTCCGGGCTTTGCTAAATTACCCCGGCAGTGACCTACTCTCGCGCAAGCTATACAGGCACTACCATCGGCCCTGCGGCGTTTCACGGCCGTGTTCGGAATGGGAACGGGTGGGACCACCGCGGCAAGACTACCGGGAAAGTTTCGCGAAGCGAAACGACATGGTTAAAAAGGCTGATTCGTTGAAAAGTTAAAAAGGAACGAATCCGATGTGGATCGTCATCACCTTTTTGACTCCTTTCACCTTTTAACGTCTCTAACGCTTCTTGTCCAAAGAACATTTCTCTGACAATTGCATACAGGAGCAGGTGCTACAAGGATGCTGAGCTTGTTAAATCACTGCTTTCCCAGAACGGACACGACGGAGCGTGTCCCTCCAAGGGAAGGTTTAAGTGATCAAGCCGCACGGCTGATTAGTACCGGTCAGCTCACGTGTTGCCACGTTTACACACCCGGCCTATCAACGAGGTAGTCTTCCTCGAGCCTTCAGGGTCTTGCGACCGTCAGACGTAATCTTGGGAGGCGCTTGGCGCTTAGATGCTTTCAGCGCTTATCGTTTCCGCACACAGCTACCCGGCGCTGCCCTTGACAGGACAACCGGAATACTGGAGGTGCGTTGTTCCCGGTCCTCTCGTACTAAGGAACAAATCCCTCACGTCTGCTGCGCCCACAGTGGATAAGGACCGAACTGTCTCACGACGTTCTGAACCCAGCTCGCGTACCACTTTAACCGGCGAACAGCCGGACCCTTGGGACCTTCTCCAGCCCCAGGATGTGATGAGCCGACATCGAGGTGCCAAACCGGTTCGTCGATGTGAACTCTTGGAACCGATAAGCCTGTTATCCCCGGCGTACCTTTTGTCCGATGAGCGACGGCAATTCCACTTTCTACCGCCGGATCACTTGGACCCGCTTTCGCGTCTGCTCGACTTGTAGGTCTCACAGTGAGCCTGGCTTCTAGCCATATCCTCAACACCTGATTGCCAACCAGGTTGAGCCAAGCATCGTACTCCTCCGTTACTCTTTGGGAGGAAACCGCCCCAGTCAAACTGACCCGCTGACACGGTCCCTCGGCCGGTTAACGGCTCGAGGTTAGAACCTTAATGAGCGAAAAGTGGTGTTTCATT